>Ga0222423_1000833_pt1 | contig 16959 bp, 13 predicted proteins | sample 3A0metagenome_FD_182472 | JGI IMG/M metagenome (GOLD analysis project Ga0222423, IMG submission 182472) | Enriched microbial communities from leaf-cutter ant dump, University of Wisconsin, Madison, United States - 3A0 (version 2) | ecosystem: Environmental > Terrestrial > Nest > Insects nest >...
CCTGTTCCTGGACTCCGGCACGCTCACGCCGCTGCTCAAGCGCCTGGAGGCCCAGGGCCACATCGCCCGGCTGCGCGACGTGCAGGACGAGCGCCGCGTGCGCATCACCCTTACCCCGGCGGGCCGCGCGCTGCGCGAAGGCGCCGAGCGCATTCCGCCCTGCGTGCTGGAAAGCAGCCAGTGCTCGATTGCCGAGCTGACCACCCTCACCGCCGAACTCCGGCAGCTGCGCGACCGGCTCGGGCAGCGCTGATCCACCGATTCCCTCCACCGCCCGCCTGTGGGCACCAACCACCAAGGAAGACACCATGACGCAACTCGAAAAAGTCCTGTACACCGCCAAGGCCCACGTGACGGGCGGCCGCGACGGCGCCGCCAAGACCGATGACGGCCGCCTGGACGTCAAGCTCTCCTCGCCCGGAACCTCCGGCACGGGCACCAACCCCGAGCAGCTGTTCGCCTCGGGCTACGCGGCCTGCTTCATCGGCGCCATGAAGGCGGTGGGCGGCAAGATCGGCATCCCCGTGCCGCAGGACGTGTCCATCGACGCCGAAGTGGACCTGGGCCCCATCCCCAACGCCTACGGCATCGCCGCCCGCCTGAAGGTCAGCCTGCCCGGCCTGGACGCCGCCACGGCCCAGAAGCTGGTGGACGCGGCCCACCAGGTCTGCCCCTACTCCAACGCCACGCGCGGCAACATCGACGTGACCATCACGCTGGCCTGAGCCGAGCCCATGAACCGCCTGCTGCTTCCCCGCATCGCCGTGGCCCTGGTGGCCATCGAGCATGCGTACATCCTGGTGCTGGAGATGTTCTTCTGGAACAAGCCCCTGGGCCTGAAGACCTTCAACCTCACGCAGGAGTTCGCCGACGCCTCCGCGGGGCTGGCGGCCAACCAGGGGCTGTACAACGGCTTCCTGGCGGCCGGCCTGTTCTGGGGGCTGTTCACCGGCAACCGGCTGTTCAAGATCTTCTTCCTGGCCTGCGTGATCGTGGCCGGCGTCTTCGGCGCCGCCACCGCCGTGCCCAAGATCTTCTTCACCCAGGCGCTGCCCGCGATCATCGCCCTGGCCCTGGTGCTGGCCTTCGACAAGCCCGCCGCGCAGCCCGGCCGTTGAGCTAGCAAAACCATAGCTGCCAGCGCTTGTCCAGCAAGCGCTAGCAGCTTTTTTCCTCCCTATCTATCCACACCGGCGGCGCCTGCAAGCTGGCATTCAGCGACAGGCGCGATGATGGCGGGCAAACACCCGCGCCATGAAGATCGCCCTCCTCTCCGACATCCACGCCAACCGCCAGGCCCTGGCGGCCTGCATTGCCCACGCGCGCGCCCAGGGCGCCGGGCAGTTCGCCCTGCTGGGCGACCTGGTCGGCTATGGCGGCGAGCCCGCCGCCGTGCTCGACCAGGCCATGGCCCTGGCGCGGGACGGCGCCCTGTGCGTGCTGGGCAACCACGACGCCCTGGCCCTGTCGCCGCCGCCCAAGCCCGCCAACCGCGGCGAGCTGGGCGCGCAGTGGACCCATGACCGGCTGGGCCAGGCCCACCACGCCTTCCTGCGGGCCCTGCCGCTCACCGCGCGCCTGGGCGCCAGCGCCCTGCTGGTGCACGCCAGCGCCGACGCGCCCGCGCAGTGGCGCTACGTGGAGGACGCCGGCGCGGCCGAGCGCAGCATGGACGCCGCGCGCACGCTCGACCCCGCCATCCGCTACGTGTTCAGCGGCCACGTGCACGAGCAGGTGCTGTACTTCCTCACGCCCACGGCCAAGCTCATGCGCTTCGCGCCGGAGCCCGGCGTGCCCGTGCCCGTGCCGCCGCACCGCCAGTGGCTCGCCATCGTGGGCTCGGTGGGCCAGCCGCGCGACGGCGACGCGCGCGCCATGTACGCGCTGTACGACGACGCGGCCGCGCAGATCACCTTCCACCGCGTGCCCTACGATCACCTGGCCGCCGCCGCCGCCATCCGCGCGGCGGGCCTGCCGGACTTCTACGCCGACCGGCTGGAGGCCGGCCGATGAAGCTGCTGGAGCCCGGCGCCGAGATCGACGGCTTTCGCATCCGCGAATGCATCCACGCGGGCGGCATGGCGCACATCTACGCGGTGGACTACGCGCAGGCGGGCCGCAACCCGGGCTTTGCGATGGCCATGAAGATCCCGCGCATGACGGCGGGCGACGGCGCGGAGAACATCGTGAGCTTCGAGGTGGAGCAGCAGATCCTGTCCGTGCTCACCGGCCCGCACGTGCCGCGCTTCGTGGCGGCGGGCGACCTGGTGCGCCTGCCCTACCTCGTCATGGAATACGTGGAAGGCCAGACGCTGCAGCACTGGCTGGACGCCCCGGAGCGGCCCGACGCAGACACCATCGCCCGCCTGGGCGTCGCCGTCGCCCACGCCGCGCACAGCCTGCACCAGCAGAACGTGTGCCACCTGGACCTCAAGCCCGCCAACGTGCTGATGCGGCCCGACGGCAGCGCCGTGCTGCTGGACTTCGGCCTGTCGTGCCACGCGCACTACCCCGATCTGCTGGCCGAGGAAATGCGCAAGGCCGTGGGCTCGCCCGCGTGGATTGCGCCCGAGCAGGTGGTGGGCGTGCGCGGCGACCCGCGCAGCGACATCTTCGCCATCGGCGTGATGCTGTACGAATTGGCCACGGGCGAGCTGCCCTTCGGCGCGCCCACGACCAGCGGCGGCCTGCGCCAGCGCCTGTGGATGACGCCCGCGCCGCCGCGCCGCCACAACGCCGCCGTGCCCGAATGGCTGCAGGAAATCATCCTGCGCTGCCTGGAGCCCGAGGCCGCGCAGCGCTACCCCAGCGCCGCCCACCTGGCGTTCGACCTGTCCAACCCCGGGCAGGTGCTCGTCACCGAGCGCGGCCGGCGCACGCAGGGCACGCCCCTGCGCACCCACCTGCGCCGCTGGCTGCGCGCGGCGGGCATGCACTACACGCCCAGCCCGCTGCCCGCGCAGCAGATCGAGGACACGCCCATCCTGATGGTCGCCGTGCCGCACGAGGACGTGAGCGATGCCACGTTGTACTCACTGCGCCAGGCCGTGGGCCGCTCGCTGGGCATCCGCCCCGGCGCGCGGCTGGCCTGCGTGACAGTGCTCTCGCCCTCGGCCAGCAGCGCCAGCGACAGCGCGCGCAGCGAGACCACGCTGCACCGCCAGCACGTGGCGCGGCTTAAGGCCTGGGCGCAGGGGCTGGACTTGGCCGGCCACCCGGTGAGCTACCACGTGCTGGAGGCCGGCGACGTGGCCCAGGCCCTGGTGCGCTACGCAGCCGCCAACCACGTGAGCATGATGATCCTGGGCGCGGCCACGCACGGGCTGCAGCTGCAGCGCTTCATCGACACCGTGCCCATCCGCGTGGCGCGGGACGCGCCCTGCACCGTCATCCTGGTCAAGCAGGCCCTGCCCTTCGCGCAACTGGGCCACGGTGCCTGAGAAGGTGTCGCCCACGCGGCGCCCGCGCCTTGAGCCGCACCGGCGTTTCGGTTAGCGTGGCGCCCATGAGCACCACCACCCTCCTCGTGCGCCAGGACCAGCTGGCCACCACCCGCCTCGCCACCGCCGACGACGCCCCGCTGGCCGACGGCCAGGTGCGCGTGCGGGTCGAGCGGTTCGCGCTGACCGCCAACAACATCACCTACGCCGCGCTGGGCGGCATGCTGCAATACTGGCAGTTCTTCCCGTCCGGCGAGGCCGGCTGGGGCATCGTGCCCGTGTGGGGCTTCGCCACCGTGGTGCAGTCGCTGCACCCGGGCATTGCCGTGGGCGAACGGCTCTACGGCTACTGGCCCATGGCCACCCAGGCCGTGCTCTCGCCCCAGCGCGTGAACGCGGCCGGCTTCAGCGACGGCGCGCCGCACCGCGCGGGCCTGCACGCCGTCTACAACCACTACCTGCGCACCTCGGCCGACCCGTTCTACCGCGCGGACACGGAAGACGTGCAGGCCCTGCTGCGGCCCCTGTTCATCACCTCGTGGCTCATCGACGACTTCCTGGAAGACCAGCAGTTCTTCGGCGCCCGGCGCCTGCTGCTGTCCAGCGCGTCGAGCAAAACGGCCTACGGCACGGCCTTCCAGCTCGCGCAGCGCGCGGGGCTGGAGGTCATCGGCCTGACCTCGCCGGGCAACGCGGCCTTCTGCGAAAGCCTGGGCTGCTACCACCGCGTGGTGGCCTACGACGCGCTCGAATCAGAGATCGACGGCGCCACGCCCAGCATCTACATCGACTTCGCGGGCAGCGTGGGCCTGCGCCAGCGCATCCACGCGCACTTCACGGGGCTGGCCTACAGCTGCGCCGTGGGCGCCAGCCACGTGCAGGACCTGGGCGGCGCGGGCGACCTGCCCGGCCCGCGCCCCGTGATGTTCTTCGCCCCCGCGCAGGTCAAGAAGCGCCACGGCGACTGGGGCGCCCAGGGCCTGAACGACCGGCTGGTGGCGGCCTGGAACCGCTTCAGCGCCGCCGTGCAGGCGCCGCCGTCTCCCTGGCTCGCCGTGCAGCAGCACCAAGGGCCCGAGGCCACGCAGGCGCTCTTCCTGGCCGTGCTGGCGGGGCAGGGCGACCCGCGCGCGGGCCACGTCGCCACGCTGCAGCCCGCCTGACCGCTTTTGCGGGTGCGCGCGGCGGCGACAATGGGGCATGGCTCCCTCACCGTCCGAAGACCCTCCGCGCTCCGACCTCCACCCCTACGCCCGCCTGACCCCGGACCACGTGCTCGACGCGCTGGCCAGCGTGGGGCTGCACGGCGACGGCCGCCTCATGGCCCTGTCGTCCTACGAGAACCGCGTGTACCAGGCCACGCTGGAGAACGGCCAGCGCGTGGTGGCCAAGTTCTACCGCCCCGGCCGCTGGAGCGAGGCGCAGATCCTGGAGGAACACGGCTTCGCCGCCGAGCTGATGGCCGCCGAAGTGCCCGCCGTGGGCCCGCTGGCGCTGCAAGGCGGCACGCTGCACCAGCACGATGGCTTCGCCTTCTCGGTCAGCCCCTGGCGCGGTGGGCGGCAGCCCGAGCTGGACGACTTCGAGGTGCTGGAATGGATCGGCCGTTTCCTCGCCCGCATCCACACCGTGGGCGCCGCCCGGCCCTTTGAGCACCGGCCCGCGCTGGATCTGGAAACCTTCGGCACCGCATCGCGCGACTGGCTGCTCGCGCACGACATCATCCCGCTCGACGTGCAGGCCGCCTGGCAGGCGCAGTGCGACAAAGCTCTTGAATTGATAGCTGATAGCGCTTGGTGTACAAGCGCTGGAGCCCGATTTGGCTTGAAGGATGCAACACCCGTGCGCCTGCACGGCGACTGCCACCCCGGCAACATCCTGTGGACGCCGCTGGACGACCATGGCCGCGGCGGCCCGCACTTCGTGGACCTGGACGACGCCCGCATGGGCCCGGCCGTGCAGGACCTGTGGATGCTGCTCTCGGGCGACCGGCGCCAGCGCACCCACCAGCTGAGCGCGCTGCTCGACGGCTACGAACAGTTCCGCAGCTTCGACCGCCGCGAACTCGCGCTCATCGAGCCCCTGCGCACGCTGCGCCTCATCCACTACAGCGCCTGGCTCGCGCGGCGCTGGCAGGACCCGATCTTCCCCGCCAACTTCCCCTGGTTCGGCAGCAGCGACTACTGGCGCGGGCAGGTGGACATGCTGGTGGAGCAGATCGAGGCGATGCAGGAAGAGCCGCTGGCGGCCTGACCGGCCTTTTTGCAAACGATTGTCAATGCACGGGCACGGCCGCCCGATGTCGGGCAGTATCGAGACTCAAGACATCCCCTCGACCGACCTTCCTTCCCCGTTGTTCCGACCACCATGCGCATCGCAGTCCTCGACGACGATCCCATCCTGCTGGACCTGCTCAAAGCCACGCTGGAGCGGCACGACCACGTGTGCCACACCTACGCGCACGGCGCCGGCCTGCTCAAGGACATGCGGCATGAGACCTTCGACCTGCTGATGGTGGACTGGCACCTGCCCGACATGGACGGAACCCAGGTGGTGCAGACCGCCCGGCAGATGGCCGGACCACAGATGCCCATCCTGTTCATCACCCGCCGCAACGACGAACGCGACGTGATCGAGGCCCTGGCCTGCGGCGCGGACGACTTCATGTCCAAGCCGCTGCGCATGGGCGAGCTCGTGGCCCGCATGTCGGCGCTGCTGCGCCGCGCCTTCCCCGAGGCGATGGGCTCGCGGCTGGTCTTCGGCCCCTACAGCTTCGATGCCGCCAAGCGATCGCTCACCGTGCACGGCCAGCCGGTCGAGCTCAAGAACCGCGAATACGAGTTGGCCCTGTTCATGTTCCGCAACGCGGGCCGCCTGCTGTCGCGCACGCACCTGCGCGAAGCGGTGTGGGGCGACATCCACGAAGGCCCGTCGCGCTCGCTCGACACCCATGTCTCGCGCCTGCGCACCAAGCTGGCCCTGACCGAGGCCAACGGCTACACCATCTCGTCCATCTACGGCATGGGCTACCGTTTGGACGCGGTCGATGCCGGCGCCGGCCCCACAACAGGCAATGCAGGCAGTGCAGGCAAGAAGCCCGATGCGGCGGCCCCGAAAGCGGCAACGCCCCAGGGTCAGGGCAGCGCAGCGGGCGCGGCAGGCCCGCGCCATCCGCGCATCACCACCTCGGCTACGAACTTCTTGTCCATCCACAGCCACAGCAGGATCGGCGCCAGCGTGGGCACGACCAGCGAACCCACCTGGTAGCCGTACACGATCAGCTCCATCTGCCACTGCGCGATGCGCATCAGGCGGACATCGAGCTGCGTGGTCAGGACCACCTGCATGAGGACGTAGAACGTCAGGCTGAACGCCTGCGCGGGCAGCAGCAGCACGTAGCCACCGATGGCGCGCACCACCCGCCCCTTGCCGCGCGCGGCCAGCAGCAGCGCCAGGAAGATGGGCAGCCCGTAGGCATAGCGCGCCGGGTCCGCGTCGATGGTGATCTCTGCCCGGCGCCCGCCCGCTTGCGCCACGGGCACGGCGACGGAGGTATCCACCTCCATGTGCCCCGGCGTCAACTGCACCTGGCGCACCCACATGGGTGCGCCCTGCTCCAGCGCGATGTGCGAGAGCACCCCCACGGGATAGGAGGTCCAGGCGGACACCTGCGACCACAGGAGCGTCAGGGCCACGATCCACCCGAAGGCGGACAGCACGAAGATCGTCAGCGCGGAAGGGCGTCGCATGGGCACTCCGTTCCTTCTTTTCAAGACGCGGGCCGCACCGGCGGCGACAGGTCGAGCGACGAACTCACCAGCGGCCCGGCGGGCGCCGCCTGCGGGGCGGCTGTCCGCACTGGCGGCGGCGCGGGCGGCTCGTCGGGCGGAGGCGGTGGCTCAGAAGCCGCCTGGGCCTTGCTGCCAGCGCGCACCCACAGCAGCCAGACGATCAGCACGTCCAGCATGATGAGCGCCTGCCACAGGTATTCATGCGCGAAGTTGAACACCGGCGTGCTCCACTGCCCCAGGTAGAACAGGCTGATCACCCGCACCATGTTGAGTGCCTGCACCGCCACGAAGCCCAGCGCCAGCCCGGTCAGTTTGTGGCGCCAGGTGGAAGGAAACGCCATCACCGCCGCGAACAGCACGATGCAGGCCTCGACGCCGTTGCAGCCGGGCTCGATCGAAACGCCGAAGCCCGTCACCGTGTTCCACAGCACCTTGCCGGCGGCGGCGGCCGTCGAATCGAACAGCGTGACCAGCCCGGCGCACATGCGCGCGAGCAGCGCCGTCCAGGGCAGGATCACGTGCTGCTGCACCACCCCCAGCATGTTGATGCCGAAGAGCGTGAGTTGGAGAACCAGGAAGGTCAGGAAAAAGCGCAGCATGGGGAGAAAGTAGGTTCCGGGAAACGGGGGACATTATCCATTTGCCGCCGCGTGTAAAAAAACCGGCGCGCCCTGGGGCGCGCCGGTTTCACGGATTCGGGGCCGCTTGCTTGCTTACCAGCGGCGGCGCACCGGCATCTGGCGCAGGGCCAGCACGCCCAGCAACAGGGACAGCAGGATCAGGCCCCACTCGGAGAGGGTGGGGATGGCCGCCGGGGGCGGCGGGTTGCCCACGTCCTTGGGCACCGTGGAAGTGTTGTTGCCCGGCACCGGGTCGCCGGGAATATCCACCGCAGCGGTATTGCTCAACGAGGCGGGGCCGGTGTAGGGCGAATCCAGGCGCACCCGCACCGTGAAGGCGACGTTCGCCGCCGCTGCAAGGTTGGAGACGACGCACACCACCTGGCGCGTACCCGCCGAGTATGAGCAGCCAGGAGCCGAGACGAAGGTCAGGCCCGCAGGCAGCGTGTCGGTCACCTGGGCGCCATTGGCGGGCACCACATCCAGCCCGCTGCCAGACGCTTCGTGGTTGGTCACAGTCAGCGTGTAGTCGTACTCGGTGCCCGGCAGCGCACGACCAGGGGTGGTGGTCTTGACAATGCCCAGGTCGATGGGCGTGGCGGGCGCCACGCGGCTGGTGGTGGTGTCTTCATCCACCTGGTTGTTGTTCAACTGGGTTTCGTTCTCGTCCACCCGCACCGCCACATGGTTGCCCTGCGTACCGGAATAGTCGCCTGCGGTGATGATGCTTTCCGCCCGCATCTGGTAGGTCAGCACCACCTCGTTGGGAATCCCGATGGCAATGGCGGGGAAGGTGCATTCCAGCGTGCCGGTCATCGCGCCAATGGCAGGTTGCGTGCAGGCCGGGGACGGCACGGCAACGCCCGCCACCGTGGCCGTCAGGTTGCCCTGATAGCTGAAGCGAGCGGTATTGCCCGTATTGGGGAAGGTGTCCGTCACCACCAGATTGGTGCCAATGGACGGCCCCGTGTTGCGCACGGTCACCGTGTACGTGGTCAACCCGCCCAGGGGCACGGGGTCCGGGCCATCGGTCTTTTGCACCAGGATGTCCACCAGCGAGTCAATGATGGGGGCGTCGGCAAAGGACGAGTTGTTGGCCGTATCGGTTTCTGTATCCAGCGCCGGGTCAACGGACACCGTCACCGTGTTGCGTACGGTCGTGTTCAATGCGGCGGCCAGTGCGCGCACGGTCATGGTCACGGTGCGGTTGCCGCCGGAGGGCACGTTGGCCCATTCGCAAACGAGCGTGCCGGTGGTGTCGTTGACCGCAGGCTGTTGAGTGCAGGTACCGCTATCGGACGGAGTGCCCCTGCTGACGAAGGCCGTGTTGGGCGGCAGCGGGTCGCTAATGATGAGCTTGTTGGCCGTGGACGGACCTCCATTGCGTGCCGTGATCGTATAGACCATGGGCTGGCCCACGCGCACGTTGCTGCTGGGGTTGACGGTCTTGGTCACGGTGGCGTCCACACGCGGCAGCACATCGCTGTTGATCGTCACTCTGTTGTTGGCGCGGTTGGGGTCGCCAATGTCCAGGGAGTTGATGTCCGCCGTGTTGCCGCGCGACAGCGTGGCCGCCGTGTTGTTGTGCGGGCGCACGGTGATGGTGATGATGGCCTGTGACCCCGCCGCCGGTGCCGGTGCCAGCGTGCCCAGGTCGCAGTCAATCACCGTCGAACTCACGTTGGCAGGCGCAAGCGGGTTGGCTCCCTGAGCATTGCGCGTACAGGTACCCTGCGTTGTGGTGATGGACACCAGACCAGGCGCAGCCACGCTGGTCAGCAGGTTGTTCACCGTGTCGTACACATGCACGCTGGTGGCGGCCACGGTCGTGGAGAGGTTTGTCGCCGTCAGGGTGTAGGTCAGTTGGTCACCGACGACCACGGGGTTCGGGCTGGCGGACTTGGTGATCTGCAGGTCGGCGGAGTTCACCCCGGCAGTGCCGGTAATACCTGTGGTATGGCAGTTGCGCTCAAAGCCGTTGACCGTGTCGCCCGCTTCCACGGGGCCGGTGCCGCTCAAGCCGAGGCAGGCGGTGTTGCTCAGGTTGCCCGCCACGGTGTTGGTGACAGGAACCGTGAGCGTGGGCGCATCGGCGTTGACGGCCAAATTAGTACCGCGCGTGTGCGTGCAAACCAGGGTTACCGACTCACCGCTCGTAGGATAGGTAACGGCATTCCCGCTATTTGGGCCGGAAGCATAGGTACCGCTACACGTCCAGTTGGCATTGCTGATGGCGCTGTTCACCTGCATACCGACCGGAATGGTCTCGGTCACGGTGATGGTCTGGCCTATCAGAACCGGCATGGGGCCGTAGTTGCGCACGACCACCCCCCAGTTATAAGCGGTACCCACCACCACGGGGCTGACGCTGGCGGATTTGGTGATTCCCAGGTCAGCCGAGTTGTTGACATAGACAGTGCTGGTGTCGTTGCTGCCCACCGGGTCCGCCTGATCGGCAAACACCGTGCCAGTATTGGGAATATCACCCACGCCCGACACATCCGCGAACAATTCGATGGCAGGCAGCAGATCGGTGAAAGGGCCGCCAGTGTAGGAACCAATATAGGTACACGTGAGCGTGCGCGTGCCCACGTTAAAGCTGCAACTCCAGGGCGGATCTGCTGCATTGACACCAACGTAGTCCAGCCCGATAGGCAGCGTGTCCGTCACGGTCACATTCGTGGGTGTCGAACCGCCGTTCTGGCGAGCCTGCAGGGTGAAGGTGGCACGGGTAACACCGCCAACAGCCGCCATGGCCGCCGTCTTGGTGATGCTCATGTCAGTCCCGGCGGTGAGAGCCACGTCAACGGTTGTTGTGTTGTTGGTGGTATTGCCATCCGGAAAGTTGGACTGCACGTCAAAACCAGCCGTCACGGTGCCGGTAACATTGGCCACCGCAGGCACGGTGATGGGCAGAAAGCTGGCGCCATTCGCCAGGCTGTCCGTTCCGCTGCGTGTGCAGGTAATCAGTGCACCCGGCGTAACGCCTGACGGGGCAGTAAGCGGATAACCGGTGGCGGGCGTACAAGTCCAGCCTGTGCCTGTGGGCCTCGATGTGATCGAAGAGCCCGCAGGCACGTTGAACGTGACCGTGGGCGCCTGGCTAGCCGGCAGGCCATCCGGGCCTTGGTTGCTCACATTCACGGTGTAGGTGTAGGGCGTGCCTGCGGCAATGGTGCCGACACCCACCGAACTGACCGCATCAACGCGCAGGTCGGCCGCAGCCACGACGGTGATGTTGCGGTTCAAGGCGTTATTGCCAGGATTCGGATCGGTCGTGGAGGACTCGACCTTTGCGGCATTGGGCCAGACCCCGGACGTGGGCAGCTGCACTTGCAACGTGACGATGCGCGAGCCAGGGTACGGGATAGACGCCCAGGAGCACTCATAGTCACCCGGTGTAACGGCAGCCGCACACGCGCCGCCACTGTTTGCCGTCATGCCGATGAAAGTGGAGCCTGCGGGGATGGTGTCGGTCAACTTGACGTTGCTGGCCGCGCCCGTGCCGTTGTTCTGCACCGTCATGGTGATGGTGGCAATGCCGCCTGCCGGTACGGGGTCGGGCGAGACAACGTGCTGGGCCAGCACCAGATCGGAACTCTGCGCCCAGGCGCCGCCTGCCGCCGCACACAGCACCGCCCCGATGCAGGCCATCTGCCATAGCCTGCGCCATGGGCTTCTGGCTGCAGTTACCCCTCTGGAAACGTTGAACACTTGCACCATGGCGTGCCCCCTCTTGTCAGTGTGAAACAGTGTTTATCGCCCGCACCCCGGCCCATGCAGAACATGGCGCGCGCGAACGCCGCAGGATGTGATCGCGGGACTATATCGAAAGGTCTGGCGACCTACCCGTTTAGCGAGCGCTTGGCAACACTTGTTTGCATTACGCGCACACGAAATTGTTAAATACCAGCGTTTTTGGCTTTTCATTCATAGCTCGCGCCGCTTGTCACACAAGGACGGAGGCTTATTCGATGCTCGATTCGTGGCGATGGCCCGGCCTTGCATGCCGCTGTCGGCTATGCTGCGCACTCCCCCCCAACCGCTCCGCACACCGGCCAGAGACAGACCATGAAGGACATGCTCCGCAACCTCCTCTCCATCCGCCAGCAGCGCCGCCCCGCGCCGGTGGGTTCCCTGCCGCAGGTGGGTGCGACCATCCAACGCGGGGAAGTGAAGATGGCCATCGACCGCCCGGTCTCGCGCGAGCTGTGGGACTGGCTGGTGCTGTCGGGCTGGCGCAGCCTGCCCGTCCAGAACGACCGGCGCAAGGGCCTGCTGGCACCTGCGGGCGCGCTCCAGGCGCTGATCGATGCCGCCGACCCGCAGGAGCGCAACCGCGCGCACGAGCGCATCCTGGAGCAGGCGCAGCCGGAGGAATGACCAAGACGCTCCGCTGCCGCCCACTGCTCCTTGCGGCGCTACTGTGCGCCGCGCTGTCCGCGCGGGCGGCCGATGGCGTGGGGGACGTCGCCGTCTTCCACTGGTGGGTGTCCGGCGGCGAGCGGGCGAGCATGGATGCGATCCGGGACTTCGCGCGCGCACGCGGCATCGGCTGGAAGGAGCATTCGACGCCCGGCAGCGGCACGGCGCGCTACACCGACGTGCTGGCCGCGCGCGTGCGGGCCGGGCAGGTGCCCACCGCCGCCCAGATGATCGGCTACGAGATCCACGACTGGGCGCGCCGGGGCCTGCTGGAGAACCTGAACGGCATCGCCGCGCAGGAGGAATGGGACGAGGTCGTCCCCATGGACATCCAGTACCTGTCGAAATGGCAGGGGCAGTGGGTGGCGGCCCCGTTCAATGCGCATTCCACCAACTGGCTCTGGGTGAACAAGGCGGTGGCGGACCGGCTGGGCGCGACGGCGCCGCCGGACGGGTGGGCGGACCTCATCGCCCTGCTCGACAAGGCCCGGGCCGCGGGCGTGCAGCCGCTGGCCATCGGCCGCGAGGCGTGGGAGCACACGCTGCTCTTCGAGTCGGTGGCCGTGGGCGTGGGCGGCGCGGAGTTCTACCGCAAGGCCTTCATCGACCTGAATCCGCAAGCCCTGCAGACGCCGGTGCTGACGCAGGTCTTCGAGCGCATGCGCCAGCTCTCGGGCTATCTGGACCCGGGCTTCATGCAGCGGCGCTGGGACCAGTCCACCGACATGGTCGCCGCAGGCCAGGCGCTGCTGCAGGTGCAGGGCTCGTGGGTGGACGGCGAGTTCACGGCCAAGGGCATGGAGCCGGGGCGTGAATACCAGTGCTGGCGCTTCCCCGACACGCAGGGCGTGTACCTGTTCAACAGCGACCAGTTCGTGTTCTTCAAGCAGCCGCCGGGCCGCCAGGCCGTGCAGCGCGCGTTTGCCTCGGCCCTCATGGCGCCGGCGCTGCAGGTGGCGGTGAACGTGCGCACCGGCGCCGCGCCGGCCCGGGTGGACGTTCCCCAGGCCACGTTCAACCGCTGCGGCCAGCGCGGCATCACCGACATGCGCCGCGCCAACATGCGCCGCGCGATGATGGGCTCCATCGCCATGGGCAACGCCCATCCGTCCGCGGTGAAGACCGCGATCTACGACGTGGTCACGCGCCACCTGCAGGGCCGACTGGACACGGCCGGGGCCGTGGCGGCGCTGCGCCTGGCCGTGGCCACGCCCACCGGCGACGACAAGCCATGAATTTCTCGCACTGGCGCCTGACGGCCAAGATCGTCTTCCTCGTGGCCCTGATGGGCGCGATCTCCGTGGTCGTCGCCGTCTACTCCATGCGCCAGATGCGCAGCATCGACGCGCAGTACGCCGCCCTGATCGACAAGGAGGCGCAGGGCGCGCTGCACATCAGCGACGCGGCGCTGCTGCTGGCCGAATCCAACCGCATCGTCTATGCCGTGCTCACCGCGCAGGAAGAGGCGGCGATGCGCGCGGAGCTGTCGCAGCTCGCACAGCTGCAGGCCCAGTTCCAAGGCAAGATCGCCGAGGCGCTGGCGCTGATGCCGGATGAAGCGGCGCCCCTGCAGTCCATCCGCCAGCAGGCGGACGCTTCCTTTCAGCTGGCCCGGCGCATCGTCGAGGCCGCCGCCCGCTGGCGCGGCGACCGGGCGCTGCAGATTATCCATGACGAGTTCGAGCCCGTGCTGCATGCGCTGCAGCAGGAGATGCGACAGTTGCGCCAGCGCTCGGCGGCGGACTTCCAGCAGTCGTCGCGCCAGCTGGGCGACACCACGCGCACCACGCTCCTCACCACGGCGCTGGCCGGGGGCCTGGGGCTGGTATTCGTGATCGGGCTGTCCGCCTGGGTGGGCGTGCACCAGATCTCGCGCCCCATCACGCGGCTCACGCACGGCATGCAGCAGCTCACCCGCCGCGCGTACGACACGGTGGTGGAAGGCACCGAGCGGCGCGACGAGGTGGGCACCATGGCCCAAGCGCTGCAGGTGTTCAAGGACAGCATGCAGCGCGCAGACCGCCTGGCCATCGAGGTGGTGGCGCGCGAGCACCAACAGCAAATCCTGGCCCTGGCCAAGGAGGCCGCCGAGCGCACGGCGGAGGAAAAGGCCGAGTTCCTGGCGATGATGAGCCACGAGATCCGCACGCCGCTCAACGCCATCCTAGGGCTGACGCAGCTCGCGCTGAAGGAGCGCCTGGAGGCCGTGCAGCGCGAGCGCGTGGAGAAGATGCACCGCGCGGGCCGCCACCTGCTCAGCGTCATCGACGACATCCTCGACTTCTCCAAAGTCGATGGCGGCCACCTGGTGCTGGAGTCCACCAGCTTCCAGCCGCGCCAGCTCATGGGCGACGTGGCCGACCTGTTCACCGAGAAGGCCCGGGCCAAGGGGCTGGCGCTGCACGTGGAGGTGGACAGCGACGTGCCGCCCGTGGTCTGGGGCGACCCGCACCGCGTGGGGCAGATCCTCATCAACTACGTCAACAACGCGCTCAAGTTCACCGCGCAAGGCCACGTGCGCATCCACCTGCAGCTCGCCGCCGAAGACGCGCAGGGCCTGCTGCTGCGCGGCGCGGTGCGCGACACCGGCATCGGCCTCACGCCCGAGCAGCAGGCGCGCCTGTTCCAGGCCTTTCACCAGGCGGACGCGTCCATCACGCGGCGCTTCGGCGGCACGGGGCTGGGGCTGGCCATCTCGCGCAAGCTGGCGCAGCTCATGGGCGGGGAGGTGGGGGTCTCCAGCACGGCGGGCGAAGGCAGCACGTTCTGGTTCACCGCGCGCGTGCAGCGCAGCGCCGGGGCGCAGCACGCGGAGCGCACGGCCGCCGCCGCGACGCCCGCCGCCATGGAGGCGCTGCGCGGCCTGCGCGTGCTGCTGGTGGACGACAACGAACTCAACCGCCTGGTGGCGGCCGGCCTGCTCGAAGCCGGCGGCCTGCGCGTGGACCAGGCGGACGACGGCGCCGCCGCGCTGGACCGGCTGCACGCCGCGCCTGACGGCACCTACGCGGCCGTGCTCATGGACATGCAGATGCCCGTGATGGACGGCCTCACGGCCACGCGCACGCTGCGCGAGGCACCGCGCTTCGCGCACCTGCCCATCATCGCCATGACGGCCAACGCCACGCCGCGCGACATCGAACGCACGCGCGAGGCCGGCATGAACGACCACCTCACCAAGCCCGTGCTCGAAAGCGCGCTCTGGGCCACGCTGTCGCGCTGGCTGGCGCCGGGCGCCGAACCTGCGACTGCGCGCTTCATCCCCGCCGCCATCGCGGTGCATGCGGCACCGGGCGTGCGCGCGGACTTCGACCCGTCCTTCGTGCAGGACATGCGCCGCAGCCTGCCGCCCGAGCGGCTGCAAGGCCTGCTGCGCCAGTTCGAGCAGGACTGCCGGGCCCGGCTGCAGCGCCTGGACCAGGCCGCCGCGGCGAACGATGGCGAGCGCATGCGCAAGGAAGCGCACGACCTGGGCGGCACCGTGGGCAGCTTCGGGCTGCAGCGCCTGGGCGAGCTGGCCCAGACGCTGGAAACCGCCGTACTGCAGGGCGAGAGCCCCGAAGCGCTGGCGCCGCTGGTGCGGGACTTGCAGGACTGCGCCCGCCGCGGCCTGGAGGCGCTGCGCGCCGCGCAGGCCGAGGCCCCGGATCAGCTACACAAACAATAGCTGCCAGCGCTTGATGGATAAGCGCTGGAGGCCGATTTGACTACAAATTCTCAAGCCAGCAGGGCATTCACCCGCTTGACGTAGGCGGCAGGGTCCTCGGGCAGCCCGCCTTCGGCCAGAAGCGCCTGGTCGAACAGGATGTGCGCCAGGTCGTGGAAGTGCACGCTGCCGTCCAGCTTCTTGACCAGCGCGTGCTCGGCGTTCACCTCCAGCACGGGCTTGGTCTCTGGCGCCTGCTGGCCGGCCTGCTTGAGCAGGCGGGCGAGCTGCGTGCTCATGCCGTCGTCCTGCACCACCAGGCAGGCGGGCGAATCGACGAGGCGCGTGGTCACGCGCACGTCCTCAGCCTTGTCCTTGAGGGCCTCTTTCAGCTTGGCGAGCAGAGGCTTGAAGGCTTCGGCGGCTTCTTCAGCAGCCTTCTTCTCGGCCTCGTCTTGCAACTTGCCCAGATCGACCGCGCCCTTGGCGACGCTTTGCAGCGGCGTGCCGTCGAATTCGTGCAGGTAGTTCAGCGCCCACTCGTCCACGCGGTCGGTCATCAGCAGCACCTCGATGCCCTTCTTCTTGAAGACTTCGAGCTGCGGGCTGTTCCTGGCCGCCGCCAGCGTGTCGGCGGTGATGTAGTAGATGGCCTCCTGGCCTTCCTTCATGCGCGCCTTGTAGTCGGCAAAGCCCACCGTGACGGCGTCGCTGGTGGTGCTGGCGAAGCGCAGCAGCCTGGCCAGGCGCTCGCGGTTGGCGAAGTCCTCGCCCAGGCCTTCCTTGAGCACGGCGCCGAACTCGGCGTAGAACGCGGTGTACTTGCCTTCCTTGGCCTTGTCGCCGGCATCGACCACGTCGGTCACGCCGTCCGCGCCTTGTTCCTCATGCCGGTCATGCTTGGCCAGGTCTTCCAGCATGCTGAGCACGCGCTTGGTGGAGCCTTCGCGGATGGCGCGCACGTCGCGGCTTTCCTGCAGCAGCTCGCGGCTCACGTTCAGCGGCAAGTCGGCCGAGTCGATCACGCCCTTGACGAA
>Ga0222423_1000835_pt1 | contig 16941 bp, 17 predicted proteins | sample 3A0metagenome_FD_182472 | JGI IMG/M metagenome (GOLD analysis project Ga0222423, IMG submission 182472) | Enriched microbial communities from leaf-cutter ant dump, University of Wisconsin, Madison, United States - 3A0 (version 2) | ecosystem: Environmental > Terrestrial > Nest > Insects nest >...
TCACCGATGACGACCTGCGCATGGCCCTGCGCGATGAGGCCGATCCGGTGCTCTACTGGCCGGCGGCCATTCTCGACGACGCGGACCGGCGCCTGCTGGGCACGCAAACCCAAGTTGTCCGCCTGAGCGACTGGACGATGGCGAAGCAGGCCGTGAGCCGCACGGGTCAAGATTTCGGATTGGACGCGTATTGGCGCGTGCAGCCGACGATCGAATCAGCGTCCGCAGTATTGCGTGACCGCAAGCCCACGGGGACCGAGGTGTACCTGTTTTACGGCGGCGGGGACGACGTCTATGTCGCGATTCTGAAGCCCACCCGAAACCGAGTGACTGGCGTGGATGAGGTGTATCTGGACTCGTTCCGGCGCTCGAATGCGCGCGAACTGGCGCGCGCGCGGCGCCGATTCGAAGTGGTGCGGGAATGAGGCGGCTCCGGGGATGGACTCGCATGCCCCATCTTCGGGTTCGCCCTAGTGGGCGCTCTGCCGTGGCGAGATATTTACGGCACACCGGAGCCTTCGGGAGATTCTAGCATCATGACCGACACCATCACCCTAACGCTCGACGATGCCGCCGCGCAGGCCGCCTTTGCCGACTTGGCAAAGCGCTGCACGGACATGACGCCGCTGATGCGCAGGATCGCCGGCCACCTGCAGAGCGTGGCCGACGATTCCTTCGAGTTCGAGCGCGCGCCCGATGGCACGCCGTGGGCCGACCTGTCGCCCATCACCAAGGCGCTGCGCGAGCGCCGCGGCGCATGGCCCGGAAAGAAGCTGCAGGTCAGCGGCGCGCTCGCGCTGTCGTTCGCCACCGACTACGGCCCGGCCTTCGCCGAAATCGGCAGCAACGCACCGTATGCGCGCCTCCAGCACAAGGGCGGCATGGCGGGCCGCGGCCGCAAGGTGTCGGTGCCGGCCCGCCCGATCATCGGCATTTCTGCGGAGGCACACGCCGCGATCGAGGATGACGTCATTGCCTGGCTCGATCTTCGCCGATCCATCGCCTGACGCTGGCGAGCGCCGCAGCGCGCCTGTGCGCCGCTCCACGCGCCCCGCGCGGCGCTGATACCACTCGCAGCCCGCTCGGCGCGGGAAATGCGCTCTGCGGACGTTTAACACGCATTCCGTCCGACGCGCATGGAGCGCACCGCCGCACCAGCTCGCGCGCGCGAAGAAAAAGCTTTGGAACCGGACCGATTACGCGGCCGCGGCGAATGCCCACGATGCGCCGCATGCCCAACGCAGCGCTCCCCGAAGTCGAGATTTTCCGCGCCGGCCGACACGTCGCTGTCGACGGCACCGTCGTCGACGTGTCGCACGCCGACCTCGCCGCCATCGCCGCCGCCTACGACCCGGCCCTGGGCGAGGCGCCGCACGTCGTCGGCCATCCCAAGCTCAACGCGCCCGCCTACGGCTGGGTGAGGAAACTGGAGGCGCGCGACGGCGTGCTGCTCGCCGCGCAGAACGACCAGGTCGATCCGGCCTTCGCCGACTTCGTCGCTGCCGGCCGCTTCAAGAAGCGCTCGGCCTCATTCTTTTTGCCCAACTCGCCGGGTAACCCCAAGCCCGGCGCCATGTACCTGCGCCACGTCGGCTGGCTCGGTGCCGCTGCGCCAGCGGTAACGGGATTGCGCGACGTGCAATTCGGCGCCGACAGCGAAGGCGTCGTCGAGTTCGGCGCCACGGTGCGCCCGTGGACGTTCCGCACCATCGCCGACGTGCTCAGCCGCATCCGCGACTACTTCGTCGAGCGCGACGGCGTCGAGAAAACCGACCAGGTATTGCCGCGCTACATGATCGACTCCATCGCCGACGGCGCCGACGAGCCCGACAGCGACGATGCAGCCGCGTCCATTTCCCCCAGTTTCGCGGCGCCCGCCGCGGCGCCCCCCACGGAGACTGCCATGCCCGAGAACACCGCCGATTTCGCGGCGCGCGAGAGCGCGCTCAATACCCGCCAGCAGGAGATCGACCAGCGCGAACAGGCGCTGCGTGAGCGCGAGAACGCGGCGCGCCGCGCCAGCGTCGTCGAGTTCGCGGCCGGCCTGGTCAAGGCGGGCAAGCTGCTGCCGCGCCAGCAGGGCGCCATCGTCGAGCTGCTCGTCAATCTCGAATCCGCCGAGCAACCGGCCACGCTCAACTTCGCCGCGGCCGACGGCACGCCGCAAGCCGTGCAGGCCGGCGCCGCGCTGCGCGCCTTCCTCGGCGAGCTGCCGGCGCAGGTCGATTTTGCCGAGCGCGGCGCCGATGCGCATGCCGGCGCCAACGCCGTCGACTTCGCCGCGCCTGGCGGAACGATGGTCGATCGCGATCGCCTCGACATGCACGCCAAGGCCGTCGCCTGGCAGCAGTCGCACCCCAACGCCAGCTACGTCGACGCCGTGCGCGCCGTCGGCGGCTGACCCGCACTTACCAGGAGCCACCCATGTCACAGAACCACTCGCTGCTCTCGCTCGCGATCATCGGCGCCACCGCCGCGCTCGCGGCCAACCGCTTTGCGACCGCCGCCGGCGCCTATCCCGCCGCCAAAGGGCCGGCCTTCGGCGTCACGCAGTCCGCCATCGACCTGGGCGGCTCCGGCACCGCCGACGTGCTCGGCACCGCCGTCGCCACCGCCGGCGGCGCCATCACCAAGGGCGACTATGTCCAGGTCGCGGCCAGCGGCAAGGTCGTTACGCAGAGCGACGGCGTGACCGTCGGCCTTGCGCTGGAGGACGCCTCCGATGACGGCGACCTCATCGAGGTGCTGCTCATCCCGAGCGCGCCGGCCGCCTCGCAGGCCACCTGACGCGCCGCCACCCGCATCCACCAAGGAAACCGTCATGCCCCAGATGAATCCGTCCCAAGCCCGCGTCGTCGACCCGATCTTGTCCAACTACGCCCGCGGCTACCGCCAGCGCAGCCTGATCGCCACCGCGCTGTTCCCGATCGCCTTCGTCAGCATGTACGGCGGCAAGGTGATCGAGTTCGGCAAGGAATCGTTCCGCCTGTACTCGTCGCAGCGCGCGCCTGGCTCCACCACCAAGCGCATCACGTTTGGCTACGAGGGCAAGCCCTTCGCCATCGTGCCCAGCGCGCTCGAGGCCACCGTGCCGCGCGAAATCATGCGCGACGCCTCGCAGGTGCCCGGCATCGACCTCGGCAGCCGCGCGGTCAGCACCGTGCTGCGCTCGCTGCTGCTGGAGCACGAATACGCCGCATCGCAGATCGCGCGCACCGCGGCCAACTACGACGCCAACCACAAGCTCGCCCTGGCCGGCACCGACCGCTGGACCTCGGACACCTCCACGCCCATCAAGGACGTGCAGGCTGCGCGCGAGGCCATCCGCAGCTCCATCGGCGTGTATCCGAACACGATGATGATTTCGGCGCGCACGTACTCGGCGCTCAAGAGCCATCCCGACCTGATCGGCCGCACCGCCAACAACGCGCTGCGCACCGTCACGCTGGACACGCTCAAGGCGGTGTTCGAGGTCTCCAACATCGTGATCGGCGAGGCCGTCGTCGCAGATGCCTCCGACTCGTTCGGCGACGTGTGGGGCAACGACACCGTGCTCGCCTACGTGCCGGAAAACGGCACCGACGCCGGCGCCACCGGCATCGCCAACGCGGAGGAGCCGAGCTACGGCTACACCTACGCGATCGAGGGCATGCCGCTCGTCGAGCAGCCCTATTGGGACGCCAACGCCAAGAGCTGGGTGTACGGCGTGTCCTACGACAACTCGCCGGTGCTCACCGGCATGACCGCCGGCTTCCTGTTGCAGAACACGGGCGCTGCCGCGGCCTGACCCTACGCCTCGTCGGGAGAGGGAACGACGCCGCTGATCCTGTCGTGACAGCCGGAGAGACGGCACCACCCCAAATTGGAGATGCGGCCATGCCGAATTTCACCTACACCGCGATCGAGCCGTTCAAGATCGGCGGCAAAGTCGTAAAGCCTGGCGAGCAGATCGTGTGCGACGAGGAAACCGGCGATACGCTCGTCGGTGAAAGCCTGGTCGAACTCGCGTCCGACGAACCCGTCGACGTGACGCCGGCGGAGCCGGTCGCGAAGAAGGTCGGCGCAACGGCCAAGTCGGCCGCGGCGAAGAAGGCGGCTGCGAAGAAGGCGCCGAAGTGAGCGCGCCGCGTGTCACCGTCGCCGACCTCGAAGCCGAGATCGCCAGCGAGCACTTCTTCACCGGCTTCGACGGTGCACTCGGTGCGCTGTCGGACACCGATTCCGATCCCGTGCTTGCGGCGACCAAGCTCCCCGAGACGTTGCACCTGCTCACGTTCTGCGTGCTGGTGCTCCGCAACGGCATCAAGGTCACTGGCGAAAGCGCCTGCGTCAGCGCGGCCAACTTCGACGCCGAAATGGGCCGCCAGATCGCCCGCGCAAACGCCATCTCCAAGATGTGGCCGCTGCTCGGCTTCCGCCTCGCCGATCGCGTGGCGCGGGAGCAAAGCTGATCATGTACGTCACGCCCGCCAGCCTCGCCGAGCTCCCCGGCGCGCTCGAAATCAGCCAGGTCGCCAGCACCGAGCACGACGCCGACTTGGTCAAGCCCGCGCTCATGGAGCTCACGCTGCGCGGCGAGCCGCGCGACGCGTACAGCCCCGACGACATGGCCGCGGCCGACGCCGCAATGGCGCGCGTCACCGCAGCCATTGCCGACGCCGATGCCACCATCGACGGCTACCTGCGCATGCGCAGCTACCGCCTGCCGCTCGACCCGGTGCCGCCGATCGTCACCACCTGGGCGCGCGCGATCGCGCGCTACTACCTGCACAAGCACCTGCTCAGCAGCGAGGCCAAAGACCCGATCGTTCGCGATTACCAGGACGCGCTCAAGTTCCTCGGCCTGGTCGCCGCCGGCAAGTTCTCGCTGGGCGCCGGCGACGTGGTCGCGCCGACCGGCGCCGGCATGCCGCAGGCCTGCGCCGCGCCGCGCGTGTTCGACCACCACACGCTCAAGGATTTCGTCGATCCATGAACGTGATCTTTCCCGTCGCGCCGGTCGTCGTGCAGATCGAGCAGAACGTGCCGCGCGCGAAGGTCGTGGGCATTGCCGCCGACCTCGACACCGCGCTCAAGACGCCGCCCAACGTGGCCGCCGCCGCCTACGTGCTGCAGAACACGCAGGCGAAAGAGCCGCAGTACTCCACCGGCGACGACGCCTATGCGCAGGACGCGGCGACGACGATTCAGGTTGTGCTGTGGCTGCGCAATTACGCGCAGGCGCGCACCGGCGCCGCAGCGCGCGCCGACATGGACGCCTTCACCAACGAAGTGGCCACGGCACTGATCGGCTTTGCGCCGGACAGCGTCGCGCCCGACGGATTTCGCGCGCTCTGGTTTCGCGGCGCAAAGGACGAGTTCTACGACGCCGCCTGGCTGGTCAGCCAGATGGCGTTCCAATCCGAATTCATCATCGGGAGGTAAGCATGACCAGGAACACCCCACGCAAGCACAAGCGCAGCCAGGCGCCGTTCCCGAGCCGGGGCGGCAGCTGGCTGCACCAGGGCGGCAAGCTCGTGCGCGAGGCCGCGCCGGCCGCAGCGCCGGCCGCAGCGGCAGCCGTGCCGGCGCCCGCCGCGGGCAAGCCCAAGCCCGCCGCGCCGCGCGGCTAAGCGCGGCAACCTCACAACCACAGGAGCGCCGTCATGGCCCAGCCCAATCTCAGCTATTTCTCCCAGCGCAACGTGCTCATCAAGGCACAGCCGACGCTGGACACCGACCCGACGCCGGCGCCGGCCACGGACGGCTTCCGCCTGTTTGACTCCAAGAGCGCGGTCGCCGACGACACCGTCGAGCTGCCCGTCGACAAGTCCTATCTCGGCGCCGATGACTTCGCCAAGGCCAACCCGCGCGGCACCGTCGAGGGCGACTTCGAGATCTACCCGCCGGCCAATCCGGGCACGGGCGACGCGTACTGCGGCCGCATCCTGCTGCCGTCCGGCTGGGGCGTCACCAAGGACGCTGGCGCCAAGGTCACGCGCTACTCGCCGGTGAGCGAAGACATCCCGATGGTGGCCATCCGCAACAACCACAGCGGGATCTACATGAACCTGCTGAACGCGCGCGGCACCACCTCGGCGCTCACGTTCGAGATCGGCAAGCGCGTGAGCGGCCACGTGCTGCTGCAGGGCGACTACGACGTGATCACGTCGCAGGCGTTCCCGACCGGCGTCGTGTTGCCCGCCGTCGATTCGCACATCCTCACGGAGAAGAACACGGTCTGCCTCATCAGCACCGAGGCCGGCGATTACGGCCCGACGCCGACCGTGAGCGATCCGCTCGATGAACTGCACGTGTGGGCCAAGTCGCTCGTGATCGACACCGGCATGGGCCTGCAGAAAGAGGCCTACACCGAGCACGCGGAAAACAACTTCGACGGCCGCAAGGGCGCGTTCACCCTGGTGCTCGCGAAGACCGACATCGACGGCGACTTCAATCCGTTCTGGTGCAAGGACATGGGCGTGATGATCCGCATTGCGTTCTACGCCTACCGCTCCAACGCGAAGGACGGCCTGTACACGATGGGCTACGCGCGCGGAAAGATCGAGTCGGTCGAGGAGACCGACAACCAGGGCAAATACGGCTGGACCATCAAGGGCCGCTGCCTTGGCACCGAGACCAACGCCGGCGGCGACCAATACGGCCTGGAATTCGGCGACGCCTCCGAGCCCTGATCGCCGGCTGCTTCACCTGTACGCGGCCGCGCACAGCGGCCGCGCATTCCCCGACAACCCGACCACCCAAGGAAAAGCAATGAGCGAGAACAGCACCCTCAAGATCAACGTCGACACCACCGTGCCGCGCCGCATTCCGCTGCTGTGGCCCAAGCCCGACACGCGAGTGCCCGAGGCGCACCGCCCCAAGCCGCAGCTCGACGGCTTTGTCGACTGCGAGTACCAGTACTTTTCCAACGATGAGCTCGAGGCGCAGGACGCGGCCATCGAGGCCGGTGAGCTCGACCGCATCGACCGCTTCCACATGCTCGTACCGGTCATCAATGGCCTGCCGCTCAAGGACGGCCAGAGCCCGCGCGAGTTCCTCGACACCTTCAAATACGGCGCCGTGATCCGCGCCGCCATCAATGCCGATTACTTCGAGTTCATCGGCGAGGGCCGCCGGGGAAACTCCGGCAAGCGGCGCTGATCTGGACCGGCCTGCGCCGCCCGAGCCCGAGCGCCGATCACGACGATGACGACGATCCAGGCAACAGCGGCGCACTGCCGGAAATGGTCACGGAGTCCTTCGGCGAGGCCGAAGGGTTCTCCGGCGGCAACCGCGGCGGCGCCATCGAAATCCGCCTGTGGGCCTGCAACGTGCTGGCGTTCGCCGTGTTCCAGCTATGCCGCGTCGAGTGCACCAGCATCAGCCAGGGCATGGCCGGCGGCACGCTGCACTGGACGGGCATTTCGCCGCAGCAGATCGCCTCGGCGAGTTGGCTGTGCAGGGTGCCGCGGGCGCGCCGTTTCGAGGTCGCCAGCGACGTGGCCTACATGGGCGACCGCGTAGCCGCCGAGCGCAACCAGCGCGACCGAGCGCAGTAGATCCGATCATAGGAACCGACCGTGGCCGACGCCGTAGTTACCCTGCGCATCAACACCGACGGCAGCGCCGCAGTCACCGGCGTGCGCCAGCTCGCCGCCGAAACCGACCGCGCCGCGCAGCGCATGACCGCCTCGTTCACGTCCGCGCGCGCCAGCGTGCAGTCCATGAGCGAGCAACTGCGCCTGGCGCGCGATTACGTGCTCGGCTTTGCCGGCCTCCATTTCGGCAAAGAGCTGATCGCCGGCATCGTGGAGGCGAACACCAGGCTCAGCGGATTCCGCTACGGGTTGGAAGCTGCGACCGGCAGCTCGGCCGCGGCGAAAGAGCAACTCGCCTACGTGCGCGCCGAGTCCGACCGGCTCGGCATTTCGCTGGAGGACTCCGCCGCCACCTTCGTGCGCCTGGCCGCCGCAACCAAGGGCACCGCGCTCGAGGGCGAGGGCGCCCGCAAGGTCTTTACCGGCGTGGCCGAGGCCGCGCGCACGCTGCACCTTTCCGGCGCGGAAACGCAGCAGGCGCTCACCGCGCTCGACCAGATGATGAGCAAGGGCACCGTGCAGGCGCAGGAGCTCAAGCTGCAGCTCGGCAACGTGCTGCCCGGCGCCATGCACATCGCCGCCGACGCAATGGGCGTGACCACCGCACAGCTCGACAAGATGATGGAGCGCGGCGAGCTCGTCGCCGAGGACTTCCTGCCCAAGCTCGCCGCGCGCCTGCACGAGCTCTACGGCGCCACCGCCGGCGAGGCCGCCAATTCGCCCGCCGCGCAGCTGGAGCGGCTCAAGAACGCCGCGTTCGAGCTCAAGGCTGCGATCGGCGACGCCGGCTTCATGACCATGCTGGCCAGCGGCGCCACCGCGCTCGCACACGCGCTCACGCTCGTGGTGCAGTCCGGCGCGCTCGACGTGATCGTGCGCGGCCTGGCCGCCGTCGCCTTCGGCGCGGCCGCCGCGTGGGCCGTGGGCGCGCTACGCACGTGGATCACGAGCATGGTGCTGGCGCGCGTGGCGATCGAGGGCGCGGCCACGGCGCAGACCGGGCTCAACCTCGCGATGAAGGCCAACCCGATCGGCCTGGCCGTGACGGCGATCGCCGCGCTGTACGAGGCCTACCAGTACCTGGCCGATTCGGAGCGCCAGGCCGCCGAGGAGCAGCGCCAGGCCTTCGCTGACGAGCTCGGCAGCCTCGATGCGCTGATCGCGAAGTACCACGAGCTGGGCCAGGCCAAGAACTCCGGCCAGTACGGCCCCACGCTCGGCGAGCGCAACGACCTCAACACCGCCGGCGTGCAGGCGCTGGCGCAGGCGCAGGCCGACCTCAAGCAAAAGGAGTTGGAGCTGGCCGACGCGCAGGCCGGTTTGAATGCCATCCAGCAGGCCGTTGCAATGGGCATGGGCGAGGCCGCCCTGGACGTCAATCGTTACGCCGAAAAGGTGGCGACGCTGACCCCGCAAGTCGATGAGCTGAAGGCCAGAATTGCGGAATTGACACCAGAGGTCGCGGGAAACAGCGACGCGCTGCGCGCCGCATCGCCGCTGGTCGTCCAGTTCGGCGACGACGCGGCCGGCGCCGCGGGGGGCGTCGACAGCTTCACGGCTGGGCTCGATGCCATGCTCGCGTCAGCGGACGCGCTCAATGCGAGCGATGCAGCCAAGGCGGCGTTCGACAAGCTCCGGGAAGCCTCCGACCGAGCGACCGAAAAATTGCAGGCGGCCAAGGAAAAGACGGCGGAGTATCGCGAGGAACAAGAGCGCTTGATCCTCACCAACGCGGTGCTCGTCGACCACCTCGACGGTCCGGCCATCGCTGCGCTGAAGGCGCAGATCGACGCGATGAACGCCAACATCACGGCGGCCGACAATCTCGGCAAGCGCCACCGCGCCGCAGCCAAGGACATCACCGACAGCGCCGCCGAAGCCGCCCGCGCAGAGAAGGGCTTGGCCGACATGCTCGACAGCCTGCGCGGTTCTTTGGGCGAGTCTGCCAAGGCGCAATCCGATTACAACAAGGGCATGCGCGAGCTGCAGGAGCGCGCGTATGCCGTGGCCATCGCCGGCGGCGACGTGGCCCAGGCGATCGCGCAATGGCAAGAGGGCGAAGTGCTGCTCAAGCAGCAGCTCGCGCAGACCAACGCGGAAATCGCCAAGCACGCCGACGTGCTCGGCAACTATCTGGCAGAAGTCGCCGACCAGAACGCCTTGCTCACCATGACCGACCGCGAAAAGGCGATGGCCGACGCGGTGGCGAAGGTCACCGACGGATACCGCAAGCTCAACCCGGTCGCGGCGCAAAACAAGACGTTCATGGATGCGGTGACGAACGCCGCGCGCCAGGCCGCCGGCGCGAACTACGACTTGGCGGCATCGCAGAAAGCGATCCATTCCGCTGACGACATCGTCAAGGAACTGGACGACGGCCCATACGCGAAACAGCTCGAGCAACTGGACCAGTTGCAGGCAGCGATCGCCGCCGTCGGCGATGCCAACAGCAAGCTGTACGACCCGGCCAAGTTGGAGCAGTACACGGCGGCGCAAGCGCGCCTGAATCAGCAAGTCGCCGGCATGAAGCTGGAATCCGCCGGTCAGGCCATCGCTGCCGGTCTCACCAGCTTGCAAAAACTGGCCGGCGAAGGCACGCAGGCTTACGCTCAGATGCAGGTCGCGATCGACGCCGCGAACATCGCCGCAGCGATCGGCGCGATCGTCAATCAGGGTATGGGCGATCCCTACACCGCGTTCGCCCGCATCGCCGCGATGGCCGCGCTCATGGCCACTTTCGTCGGCGACCTGGGCGCAGCCACCAGCGCTGGTTTTACCGATACCGCCAAGCAGCGGCAGGAAAGCCAAGGCACCGGCACCGTGCTCGGCGACGCCGATGCGAAGTCCGACAGCATCGCCAAGGCCATCGACATCACGGCCAAGGCAACGACCACGCTGGTCGGCCTCAACCGCGGCATGCTCAACGCACTGCAGGCGCTGCAGAACGCGCTCGGCGCCGCCGGCAACCAGCTGGCGCGCGGCGCTGGCAATGTCGATTTCGGCCCGGCCGGCGGCAGCACGAAGGGCCTGCTCGGCCTTGACCCGCTCGGCAGTGCGCTCACCAGCGATCCCATCGGCGGCGCGATCGGCAGCTTCCTGTGGGGCGGCAGCAAAAAGATTACGGACCAGGGCATCGTCATCATGGGCGGCACGCTCCTGGACATGCTCGACACGATCATGGTCGGCGCGTACCAGACCGTCGAAACCGACGGCGGCCTGTTCGGCAGCAACAGCTCCAAGGACCGCATGTCGGACGTGTCCGACACCTTCGGGCGACAATTCCAGCTGGTCATCGGCTCGATCGTCGACACCGTCCGCGAGGGCGCGCGCGCGCTCGGCCTGCTGCCCGCTGACATCGAGGCGGCCATCGCACAGTTCCACGTCGAGGAAATCCGCATCAGCCTGAAGGGCTTGAGCGCGGAAGACCAGCAGAAGGAATTGGAAGCGGTATTCAGCAGCCTGTTCGACGGCCTCGCCGGTGCGGTCGTGCCCTTCATCGCGCAATTTCAGCAAGTCGGCGAGGGCCTCGGCGAGACGCTCGTGCGCATCGCCACGGAAGTGCAAGTGGCGCAGCAGGCCTTCGCGCAGCTGGGCCTTGCTGTCGACGAGACCGATCCGGAGCGATTCGCGCAGATTGCCGACGGCCTGATCCAGGCCGCGGGCGGTCTCGACGAGTTCATCGGCAGCATGCAGTCGTTCGTGTCGAACTTCGCGCCCCAGTCGTACCAGTTTTCCGTGCAGGCCGGCGCGCTCTCCTCGGCGCTCGCGCAGGTGGGCCTGTCGCTGCCGGCGACCCGCGACGGCATGTGGGAACTCATGCAATCGCTCGATGCCACCACCGCGCAGGGCCAGCAGCAGATCGCCATGCTGCTCCAGCTCGCGGGCGCGGCAGACCAGTATTACGACGCGCTCGACAAGCAACGCGAGCAGTACGCCGAAGTGCTCGGCCCGCTCGGCCTGCTCGGCCCGCAGCTCAGCGAGTTCGGCAAAGGCATTGCGGCAATCCGCGACAGCGAAGCCGGCGCGCTCGATGCCGCCGACGCGCTGGCGCGCGCGCAGGGCCGCGAGGGCGCGAGCACGCGCCAGATCGCGCAGATCCACGATTGGGCGAGCAGGCAGGTCGCGGCCGCGCTGCGCCGGCTGCAAACCGAAACGCGCGACATCATCGCTAAGCTCAGCGGCGGCATCCCGGCGTCGCTCGATGCGATCAATGAGCAGATCTCCAAACTGGAAGGCACTGCCGGCGACACCTCGCAGATTTCGGACGCGCAGACCGCCAGCAACCAGCTGTTCGAGTCGTGGAAATCCGGCATCAAGTCCGTACAGGACTATCTGGACTCGATGCTGCTCGGCGACCTCTCCGCGCTCACGCCGGAGGAACAACTGGCGGAAGCGAAGCGCCAGCTCGTCAGCACACAGCAGGCTGCGCTCGGAGGCGACGCCGAGGCGCTGGCCAAGCTGCCGCAGATGGCCGATGCGTTCCTTCGGCTTGAGCGTAACTTCGATGCGTCGGGCGCCGACTACGGCGCGCAGTTCGATTGGGTTCGCCAACTGCTGGGCAGCGTCGCCGGCATCAAGAACCCCGGCACTGAAGGCGGTACGTCGCCGATCGCCGTCGCCGTCAGCGCATCGCCCGAGCTGCAAGCGCTCTATGCCGCGCGCGACGCCGCGCTCGCGCAGCAAGAGGCCGACTATCGCGCCCAGCTCGCGCAGCAGCTCGTCCAGAACCTGCACGATCTCGCGGTCGCCACGCGCACGCCGATCCTGGACATGATCGCGCTGCAGGGTTACGCGCTCGACAAGATCGCGGCCGACATGGGCATCGACCTGCAGAACTTGACCGGCGAGAGCGTGCTCGCCCTGGGCGAGATGGCGACCACGCTCGGCCTCAACCTCACCGACCTCACCACTGCGCTCGGCCTCAACCTCACCGACCTCGGCGCCGGCGTCACGGAGCTGACGACCAAGCTCGGCATCGACCTTGGCAACCTCACGGTCCAGTCGACCGAGACGCTCGCGCAGCTGGCCAACAGCCTCGGCGGCGACCTCGCCGACCTGGCCACGAGCGTCGGCGTCGACGTGGGCAAGCTCACGGACAAGCAAAGCCTGCTCAATGAGGCGCTGGCCGACACGATCGACGGCCTGCCGGACGGCACGCGCGATCAGCTCGCGCCGCTACTCGAAGCGATCACGGACGCGACGACCGAAGCCGACGCCAACAGCGCGATCCAAGCCCTCGAAGATGCGGTCAACCTGCTCGCGCCCGACATCCGCGACCAGCTCGCGCCGTACCTATCCGGCGTCGACAAGCCCGACGCACTCACCGACTTGGACTACCTCGGCCGGCTGCAGGACATCGGCAGGGACCAGCTCGACGTGCTGCGCGACATCGCGCGCGGGCTCGACGTGCCGGGCTATGCCGTCGGCACCGGCTACGTGCCGCAAACCGGCCTCGCGCTGATCCACCAGGGCGAGTCGATCTTCCCCGCGCCCGTCGCGAGCTGGATGCGCGCAAACGGCTTTCCGGTGGCGCAAGTCCAGGGCGGCGCGCCCGCGGCCAACGACGCGATGGTCGTCGAGCTGCGCGCGCTGCGCGCCGAAGTCGCGGACCTCAGGCGCGCGACTGCTGATGGCGCGGCGCGCGTAGCCGACACCGTGCGCAGCGGCGACGCCCGGGCGCAGTCACAGCGCGACGAAATCGCGCGCAACACCCGCGGCAGCACGGCCCGGAGCACGGCATATGGCTGATCCGCGCCCCGCCGAACTCGCCGCGCGTATCGACGCGCTCGCGGCCGACCTGCAGGCGCTGCGCCGCGCGCTGAGCGCGGGCGTGGGCGTGCCGGATATGTCCGGCCAGAGCGGCCGCGTGCTCGGCAACAACGGCGCAATGCCCGTGTGGACCGCATCCGTGACCGGGCCGACCGGGCCGACCGGCGCAACCGGTATAGCGGGCACGCCGGGTGCGCGCGGCGCAACCGGCCCGACTGGTGCTACAGGCCCGACCGGTCCGACCGGCGCAACGGGCACAAACGGCGTGAGCGTCACCGGCCCCACAGGCAACACCGGGCCGACCGGGCCGACCGGCCCCAACGCAACATGGGGCGCGATCACCGGCACGCTGTCCGCGCAGAGCGATCTTGCCGCCGCGCTCGCGGACAAGGGCTCGATGTCGGCGGCAAACACGTGGGCATCCGCGCAGACGTTTTCCGCCGGCTTCGCCGCGATCGGCACCGGCGGTAGAAAGCTGACTGTGCTCAAAGTGCAGGCAGCGACGCCCGTCAACAACGCCGCAAACGACGGCACGCTCTACCTCGTCTACTGACATGCCAAGCATCCGCTACCAGGACAACGCAACACTGCGCGCCGTGCAGTCCGTGTACTACCAGGACGCTAACCAGCTGCGTCCCATCCGCGCTGTCTACTACCAGGACGGCAACACGCTGCGCCTCGTCTATCCGCAGCTCGCAGCGAGCGCGTCGCCGGCATCTGCATCCGGGGCAGTCAATCGCCCCGGCCTGGTCACGAGCAATGCGGTCACGATCACTGCGACCGGCGCGCCGGGCACCGTGACGTATTCGTGGTCGCGCGTTTCTGGCAGCACGGCGATCTCGATCAGCTCAACAACCGCAGCGACGGTCACGTGGTCCGGCGGCGTTACCGGCCTCGGCCCAACGCTCGATGCAATCTGGCGCTGCACGATCACAGACACGATTACAGGCACGACGACAGTCAACGTGCCCGTCCATCTTGAGTACGCTCCATGACTATCCCCGCAACTTGGAAAACCGTCACTGTCACCCGCCGCTGGCTCGACAAGACTGGCGCCCCGCGCGAAGGCCTGGTGACCTTCACCGACGTGGTCTACGTGCGCGCCGCCGGCGACACGTACGTGCCGACCATCTTCCGCGCGCGGCTTGACGAGACCGGCGCGATCGCGGTGCAGCTGCCCGCGACAGACGACCCGGACATCTCGCCGCGCGGCTGGACGTACCTCGTGCGCGAGCAGATCAGCGGCCTGCCGGCGCGGCAATACATGATCCGCGTGCCGCACGACGCGGAGGCGATCAATCTCGCCGATGTTGAGCCCGCGGTGCCGGTCGACCCGACCAGCACCTACATCGACGAAATGGACATCGGCGTGCGTGTCGCGAGCCTCGTTGGCGGCAAAGTCCCGCTCGATGAGCTGCCGCCGCTGGATGCAGACGTGAGCAATGCGGACATCAACGATGCGATCGCGGCCGATCCTGCGGCGTCGCGCGCCGCGCTACAGCTCGGCAGCGCGGCGACTGCGGATGTGGCCGACTTCGACGCCTTCGGCGCGGCCGCGGCCGCGATCGCAGCGCTCCCAAAAGTTGCGCGCAGCGGCAGCTACAGCGATCTCGATGACAAACCCGTGATCCCGGCTGTGCCCGAAGACATCGGCGCGCTGGCGCGCGACGGCAGAGATGTGATGACGGGGGCACTGGCCACCGATGTTGCGGATGCCGAAGTCGTGCGATCGATCAGCAATGCGAGTGGCAATGTCTGGTGGGAGGCCATCGGCAACGGCAATCAGTTCGCGCGAGGCCAATACCGCTTCGGTTTTGGCGTATACGACGCGACAAGGTGGCTATTCGGCGACGACAGCAGCGGCGGCTTCGTCGCGCGCGTCGCGATCGCTAGTCCGAAATACATGACGAATGTCGACGGCCGAGGTGTAGGCGCGATCCTCGAGTGGCAGGGCTACGGAGTGAATTTCAGCGGCCGGGCCATCGTGGGACACGACTACGGGTATGCGCCGAACGATGATCCGGCTGACACGGAGCTCGTGTTTGGGCCGGGCTCGACCAGCGAGTTTCGCGTGCGCGATCCATTCGGCGACGAGAAGGGCGGCATGGACATGTCCGGCCGCTGGCGCGCGGGCAACATCCTGCCGCCCGAGCCCGTAGCGGGCCTGCGCGCACCCGCATCCGTCATCTACGGCGCGCACTGCGTCGCCCTCGACGGCCGCAAGGCCGGCGAAGGCCCCGGCGCGGGCACCGGCTGCCCGGTCTGGTGCGACGGCGAGCGCTGGCTCACTTACTACGACAACACCGAGGTGCAAGCATGAGCTCCGCATACTGGACGATCAGCCTGATGGCTACAGATCGCGACCTGAAAGCTCGCTGCAAAGCGGCCGCAGCCAAGGAAATCGCGGCCGGAACCGAGGCGTCGGAAGCGATGAAACCGTGGATGCGCGCCGGCGGCCTCGACGAGCCCATGTGGCTCATCGTCGCCCGCCCGGACATGATCTCAGCGTGGGATTACGCGCTGGGCACCGAGCGGCCCGAGGGCGCGCCGAGCATCGGCAGCGATCAGGCCGTGATCGCCGACGAGGTCATTCTCGCCGCAATTTCGGCGGTGTCGCAGCTGTGAGCACGGCATGACCGCACGCGTCTATTCCCCGCTCGATCGCAACCGCATTGGGCCGGGCCTGCTACTCGACGACAGCGATTTGCAGATCACGACCGGGCAAGTGTGCGATGGCGAGCGCAAGGCGCTCGGCTCGCTGCCGGTGATGAGCGGCGAATACGCGTACGAGTGCTACGTGTGGTCGACGTCGCAGGGCGATCTATCCGGCCTTGTGTCGATCGGCGTCGCGCAGCCGTCCAGCGCGCTCGATGCGGGCGTCGGCAGCGATGCGCTGAGCGTCGGATTTTGGCCGCAGGATGGCGTCGTTAAGTCCGGTGGATCGCCCGGCGGGCGCGCCGAACGACTGTGCATCGGCGTGCACCTGTCGCTATCGCCGAGCGCTGCATCATGCGAGTGGCTTGTCAACGGCTCGACGATCTACACGGCAGTGCTGCCTACGGGCGCGGCGTGGCTGATCGCTCTGGGTATCGGCTCATCCTCGCCCGGCGACGTCAATGCTGCGATCAACGTTGGTAAATGGCGTTTCGACACGCTCTCAAATGCGTATCGACACGGCTGGTCGCAACAGCGCAGCGGGCTCGCGACGATTCGCCTGGCGCTGTCGTCGGAGGGCTTTCACACGATCGATACAGACACGCCGGCGAACACACCGTTTGCGCCGGCCGTTCTAGATGGCGGCTCGATCGCAGTGAGCCGATCGACGCGGCCGTGGCAGATGCGGGGGGACGGCGACTACAACTCGTCTGCATCGTGCGAGATCGGCTTGGCGAATACCGCACAGCGCTACAGCGCGCTCGTCACCGACGACGTGATGGATTCTCCGATCGAGCTGTCGGTTATCGATGCGCCGCCCGGTGGCGTGGGATCACTCAGTGCTGCGCGGCGCATCGTCACCGGATTCCTCGCGGAAGCTCAGCACGCAAACGGCGGGCAAGTCGTGCATGTCACGATCCGTGACAGGCTCTATCAG
>Ga0222423_1000837_pt1 | contig 16883 bp, 11 predicted proteins | sample 3A0metagenome_FD_182472 | JGI IMG/M metagenome (GOLD analysis project Ga0222423, IMG submission 182472) | Enriched microbial communities from leaf-cutter ant dump, University of Wisconsin, Madison, United States - 3A0 (version 2) | ecosystem: Environmental > Terrestrial > Nest > Insects nest >...
GAGCGAAGTGTTGCAGGAGCAACTGAACGAAACGTCGCAGGCGGCGCTCGATCAGAACAGCATCCGCCCCGCCGGTCAGCCTGAACTGAAGCCGCTGGGCGACATCGAAGCCGTCATCAAGGGTGATGCCGATCTGTCCTACGAACTGGCGGTCGAGCTGATGCCGTCTTTCGATCCGGTCGATGTGACGACCCTCGAACTCAAGCGTCCGGTCTATGAGCCGACCGAGGACGAAGTGAACGAGCAGCTTGACAATATCCTCAGGCAAACCAGGCAATATGACGCCAAGGGGGGCAAGGCCCCCAAGGCAGCGGACGGCGACAAGCTGAAGATCGACTTTCTGGGTAAGATCGACGGCGTGGCCTTTGACGGCGGCGCGGCCGAAGGGGCTGAACTGGTCATCGGTTCCAGGCAGTTCATTCCGGGCTTTGAAGAGCAACTGATCGGCGCCAAAAAGGGTGAAGAGCGCACCATCGAAGTGACCTTCCCCGAAGATTACGGTGCGGCGAATCTGGCCGGTAAGGTGGCGACCTTTGACATCACCGTGCATGAAATCTCGGCGCCCAAGGATGCGGTGGCTGACGACGAATGGGCCAAGGGCCTTGGTCTTGAAGGCCTCGATGCCCTCAAGGGCCTGCTGAAAGGCCAGCTTGAGCAGCAATATGCGACGGCGGGGCGTTTCAAGCTGAAGCGCAAGCTGCTGGATATCCTTGATGAAAAGCACTCTTTCGAGCTGCCTGCCCGTATGCTTGAGGCCGAATTCAACGGCATCTGGCAACAGGTCGAGCAGGACAAGGCTCAGGGTCAGCTTTCCGAAGAAGATGCCGCCAAGTCCGAAGACGAACTGAAGGCCGAATACCGCAAGATCGCCGAGCGCCGCGTGCGTCTGGGTCTCGTTCTGGCGGAAATCGGCACCCGTGCCAATGTGCAGGTCTCAGAGCAGGAAGTGGCTCAGGCCATTGCACAGGAAGCCCGCAACTTCCCCGGTCAGGAGCGTCAGGTGTTCGACTTCTATCGCTCGAATCCGGCGGCTGCGGCTCAGATCCGTGCGCCGATCTATGAAGAAAAGGTCGTTGACCACATCTTCACCCTGGCGAAGATCGAAAACGAGCCGATCTCCAAGGAGGAGCTTCTGGCTGACGACGAAGACTAAGCGTCGCGGGCATTAGAGCGCTTTCCGAAAAGTGTGACGCACTTTTCGGATTCAAAAGCGCGTAAAATAAAAAGTTAGAGCGTGTTCCGATTCATTTTGAACGGAACACGCTCTACCTGAGGATTAAGGATGCGGAGGGCTGTGGCTCTCCGCATTTTTTTGTCTCAGGCAATCGCTGCACACTTTTTGGGGGACGCGGTTTCGGGTTTGGGCTTGAAAACCCCTGCGCAAATTGCCAATTTGATCGGGACGGGGATATCCGGCTTACCTTGACTTAATGTCCGTGGTGTAAGGGTGTCTCTCAACCGATATCTTTTTAGGAACTTCCATGCGCGATCCAGTCGATAACCTGACGAACTACCTGATCCCTACGGTCATCGAGCAATCGAGCCGTGGCGAACGGGCCTATGACATCTATTCGCGGATGCTCAAGGAGCGCATCATCTTCCTGACCGGCCCGTTCGAGGACGGTATGGCCACCTCTATCTGCGCCCAGCTTCTGTTCCTTGAATCGGAAAATCCAAAGAAGGAAATTTCGATGTATATCAACAGCCCCGGCGGTCAGGTGACCTCGGCGCTGGCGATCTATGACACCATGCAATATATCAAGTCGCCGGTGACCACCGTGTGCATGGGGATGGCCGCATCGGCAGGGTCCCTGATCCTTCAGGCCGGTGAAGCCGGTCAGCGGATTTCGCTGCCCAATTCCAAGATCATGGTGCATCAGCCTTCGGGCGGGGCGCGCGGTATGGCGTCGGACATCGAAATTCAGGCCGAAGACATCCGCAAGACCAAGAAGTTGCTCAACGAAATCTACGTCAAGCACACCGGTCAGTCCTATGAGACGATTGAAAAGACCCTTGATCGCGACCGCTATATGACGGCGGCTGAAGCCAGGGAATTTGGCCTGATCGATCATGTGTATGAGAAGCGGGCCGATCCGGTAACCTAACGTCTCTCATCCGGCCTGCTGGCCCCGTCTCCCCGAAGGGGAGGCGGAAAGGGTCAGGGTCTGGCCTTGAACAAACGATAATGACCTTCACGGGCGGCTTTGATCATCTCAAAGTCGCCCGATGTGTCTCCGAAGGCGCTTTCGATCACCACATCCTCACCGAAGGCAGCTTTCAGGCGGGTGATCTTTTCCGCGCCGCGACAATTGGGGGAGGCAAGCTCTTTGGTCAGGCGGTCATGGGCATCAAAGCCCAGTTCGGTGCCCAGGGTGCGGTCTGCGCCGATCATCTGACCGAATTTGCCGACCAGCAGGGCCGGAGAGGCGGTGACGATAATCCGATTGCCGGATGCAAGTGATTGCCATTTGACCATTGCGTCCGGCCGGAACAGGCTGTGGCCGGTGGCGGCGGCAAAGGCGGTGAAGCGCTGTTCAAGGTCAGGACGCGTTACAGGCCCCATCAGGTGAAACAGCAGGTGCGATTTCAGTGCGCCGCGATCTTTCGTCCTGAGGTAATCTGTCAGCATATAGGGGTGACGCAGGAAAGCCGTCGCCAGTGCTGCATGGCCACATTGCCAGAGAAGAAACGCCGTAAAGCTGTCCCTGACGGTCAGGGTGCCGTCAAAATCAAAGGCGTGGACGGATACGGGGGCGGGCGGCGGAAGGGGGGACATCGGAGCCTGAGCACTGAAACAGGGGTGAATGGGGTGGCTTTAATTTTGCCGGAAACGACCCATATAGGTTCGGAGCGGGTTTCCAAAGGGCTTTTGTGCCCCGCAGTCGCCATCAACCTCAGAAAGTTGAGCGGTGGTGTAATCTGTGCATAGATGCCCGCTGACGGGAAGAATAGTCCCGATTTGGTGCCAAAATAGCCTTTTCTTAAAGCGCAAAGGTGCCTAGTATCCAGACACTGCGTCCGTTTTCGTCCGTAAGGGGACAAATGCGGCGCGATTAGGTGAGAAGCGATAATGACCAAAGCCGCCAGTGGCGATAGCAAAAGTACCCTTTACTGCTCTTTCTGCGGAAAGAGCCAGCATGAGGTGCGCAAACTGATTGCGGGGCCGACCGTGTTCATCTGTGATGAATGCGTGGAACTGTGCATGGACATCATCCGCGAAGAGCACAAGATCGCCTTCGTCAAATCCAAGGATGGGGTGCCGACGCCTAAGGAAATCCGCGAAGTGCTGGATGATTATGTCATCGGGCAAAATCAGGCCAAGAAGGTTCTGTCGGTCGCGGTGCATAACCACTATAAGCGCCTCAATCATGCTGCCAAGGGCAATGATGTCGAACTGGCGAAATCCAACATTATGCTGATCGGGCCGACCGGTTCGGGTAAGACGCTGCTGGCGCAGACGCTCGCGCGCATCATCGATGTGCCCTTCACCATGGCCGATGCCACGACCCTGACCGAAGCCGGTTATGTCGGTGAAGACGTCGAAAACATCATCCTCAAACTGCTTCAGGCGGCTGATTACAATGTCGAACGCGCCCAGCGCGGTATCGTCTATATCGACGAAGTGGACAAGATTTCGCGCAAGTCCGACAACCCCTCCATCACCCGCGACGTGTCGGGCGAGGGCGTGCAGCAGGCGCTTCTGAAAATCATGGAAGGCACGGTCGCCTCCGTACCGCCGCAAGGCGGGCGCAAGCATCCGCAGCAGGAATTCCTGCAAGTGGATACGACCAACATCCTGTTCATCTGTGGCGGGGCCTTTGCCGGTCTTGAGAAGATCATCTCAGGCCGCGGTCAGGGCACCTCGATCGGTTTCGGTGCGACGGTGAAAGACCCCGAAGAACGCCGTCTGGGTGAGGTTCTGCATCAGGTGGAACCCGATGACCTGATGAAGTTCGGCCTTATCCCTGAATTTATCGGCCGTCTGCCGGTTCTGGCGACGCTTGAAGACCTTGATGAGCATACGCTGGTCAAGATCCTGTCGGAGCCGAAAAACGCTCTGGTCAAGCAGTATCAGCGCCTGTTCGAGATGGAAAACGTCACCCTGACCTTCACCGAAGAAGCGCTTTATGCCATTGCCAAGAAGGCCATTGTGCGCAAGACCGGTGCGCGTGGTCTGCGCTCGATCCTTGAGGGCATACTGCTTGATACCATGTACGAACTGCCGAACATGCAAGGCGTCGAGGAAGTGGTCATCAACGGCGAAGTCGTTGAGGAACGCGCCCAGCCGCTTCTGATCTATGCCGAAAAGCGTAGCGGTGGCGGGGCGGCCTGATCTCCGGCCCAAAGCGAAACAGAAGACGGCTGTGGCTGACACAGCCGTCTTTTTTATGTCTGGTGCGCTTATTGCAGACAAAAGGTCTGAACAGGCCTGAGGGCGAAAACGGGACAGGTCAGGACAGGTAATGGGTCAGTCTGAAACGCGCGTACATTTCATGGATTCCGGTCGGGCCTTGTTCATGCTGCTGGGGATTCCCTATCATGCGGCCATGATCTGCCTGATCAATGCCGGACGCGGGCCTTATGCGCCCCTGTCGCTTGAGGTCATCACCCTGCTGGCGGCGGTCATCAACGCCTTTCGCATGCCGGCCTTTTTCATCATTGCCGGTTTCTTTTCGGCCCTGATCCTGAGGCGTAAGGCGCCGATGGAGTGGCTGAAGTCGCGGTTTTTCCGGTTGGGGGTGCCGTTTGTCTGTGCGGCGATTCTGCTCAATCCGTTCCAGATGTATCTCAGTCTGGTATCGGGCCATTATCCGGGGATGTCGGCCAACTGGAGCGACTGGTGGCAGTTGATGGGCACGTCGGGTCAGCACTGGGTCCGGCATCTGTGGTTTTTGCCGAGCCTGCTGATCATGTCGGGTCTGATTGCCCTGATCTGGAAGCCTTTATGTGTGCGGCATGGCGAACGGGTGGCGGCTTTGCTGCGGACATGCCATCGCTGGTACATGCTGGCCGGACTGACGGGGGCGGCGCTCATCTGGGCGCTGGCGGTGAAGGCTGTGCCGACGCTGATCGGCCATGACCTGACCTTTTTTACCACTATTATTGACCTGCCGATGACGGCGACCTATCTGCCCTATTTCCTGCTGGGGGCCGCCCTGTGCTTTGAGCGCAGCCTGTTCAAGGCGTTCCTCAGTTTCAGCTGGCCGTCACTGATCATTGCCGGAATCTCGCTGGTGGTGTTCGTCATGTTCTGGGGCGGGACGGATGAACTGAGTATGTTCCAGAAGCTGATCAGGACGATTTCGGGGGCTTTGACGGGGCTTTATGTCAGTCAGTGCCTGTTTGTCCTGCTGGCGCGGTTTATGGACACGCCCGACCGCCGGACGGACTGGCTGGTCTATTTCTCCTTCTCCATCTACCTGTTCCATCAGCCGGTGCTGGAAGTGATCGGCTACGGCCTGCTGTTTGTGGCGTGGAATCCGCTGGTCGAGTTTGTGCTTATGAATGTCACGGGCTTTGTGGTGTCTCTGGGCATTGCGTGGGGTATTCATAAAAGTGTGACCCTGAGCCTGATGTTTAACGGGGCCAGACCGAAACAGGTTTGAGGTAAACAGATAATTGTTCTTGATTTGTTCTTATTTTGACGTATCGTCGGGGCATGGTTGTCCCGACGCTCAGACACGAACCGATTGATGATGAAAATGCCCTGCCGGATCGCAGGCGCAAGGGCAGGGGGTCTGTGTCCAACCGCCTGAGCGGACGGTTTGATGCGCCGGATCGTTATGACACGGATGACGGCTGGACGCCGGAGGAACGCCCTAAGCTGCGGACCGTTCTGGGGGTGGATAGGGCGCGGAAGATTATCACCTTCAATAGCTCACCCGACATCGGGTTCGATCGGTCGATCAATCCGTACAAGGGGTGTGAGCATGGCTGTATCTATTGCTTTGCCCGTCCGAGCCATGCCTATCTCGATCTGTCGCCGGGGATCGATTTCGAGACACGCATCTTCCGCAAGCCTGACGCGCCGGAACTTTTGCGCAAGGAACTGTCCGATCCGCTTTATAGGCCGCAGCCGCTGATGCTGGGGATCAATACGGATGCCTATCAGCCGACCGAGCGCAGCGAACGCCTGACGCGACGGCTGCTTGAGGTGCTGTATGCGTTTCGCCATCCGGTGCATCTGATCACCAAATCGGCGTTGATCCAGCGCGATATTGATATTCTGGAACCGATGGCCGCCGAGAATCTGGTGACGGCGACCTTATCCATAACAACGCTTGACCGGCATCTGGCGCGGATCATGGAACCGCGCGCGGCAACCCCGCATAAGCGGATTGAAACCATTGCCGTGCTTCAGGGCGCGGGGGTGCCGGTGGGGATGATGATCGGGCCGGTGATTCCGGGCCTGACCTGTCATGAGATCGAGGCCATTGTCGCGGCGGCCGCCGGTGCAGGGGCCGTGCGGGCGGGTTATAATCTGATCCGCCTGCCGTATGAGGTGAAAATACTGTTCGAGGAATGGCTGACGCACAATTTCCCTGACCGGCGCAACAAGGTGCTGAACATGATCCGGCAATGTCGGGATGGTAAGCTGAATGATGCCCATTTCGGCAGTCGCATGTCCGGCGAGGGCGTTTATGCGGAACTTATCCATCAGCGGTTTCATCTGGCAGTGAAAAAGCACGGACTTGACCGTTTACGCAGGGACTTGAATCTGAAGGCTTTCAGAGGGGGCGACCGGCAACTGAATCTGTTCTGAAAAAGGAAAGAGCCGTCTGGCCCGGCTCTAACGGGTGCAGGGACTTTGATCAGGTGCTACCGCTTCGCTGCCTCAGTGCGCGACCCTGCCTGACTTGAAACTGTAATAATTTATCCCACATTCAATGCAGGTTCAGCCGAGGAATCGTCTAAGGTAGGTAGGAACCGGAACAAATCGGGCGTAGGGTGATCGTTTGATACCCGCCTTTGTGGAGCGTATGAATGTTTGATGTCCTGACCATACCCGTATTGCCTTTGAGGGATATCGTGGTGTTTCCGCACATGGTCGTGCCTTTGTTCGTCGGGCGTGAGAAATCGGTTCAGGCCCTTGATGAGGTCATGAAGGGCGATAAGCAAATCCTTCTGGTGACGCAGAAAAATTCGGATGACGACGATCCGGCGGGCGATGCCATCTATGAGATCGGTGTGCTGGCCAATGTGTTGCAGCTTCTGAAACTGCCGGACGGGACGGTGAAGGTGCTGGTCGAGGGCAAGACCCGCGCCCGTGTCAAACGCTTTACCGAGCGCAAGACCTATTATGAGGCTGAGGCGGTGCAGCTTGAGACGGCACATACTTCCGGCCCCGATGAGGAGGCGCTGGTGCGTGCGGTGACCGAACAGTTTGATAACTACATCAAGCTGAACAAGAAAATTCCGCCGGAAGCGCTTCAGGCGCTGGCCGAGGTCAATGAGGCCGATATTCTGGCCGATTCCATTGCGGCGCATCTGGTGGTGAAGATCGTCGATAAGCAGTCCCTGCTTGAGGAACTGTCGGTATCGAAGCGACTGGAGAAAATCTATGCCCTGATGGAAGGCGAGATTTCCGTCCTTCAGGTCGAGAAGAAGATCCGCAGCCGCGTCAAACGCCAGATGGAGAAGACCCAGCGCGAATATTATCTGAATGAGCAGATGAAGGCCATTCAGCGTGAACTGGGCGAGCAGGACGATACCAAGGACGAAATCCTTGAGCTTGAAAAGAAGATCAAGGCAACCAGGCTGTCGAAGGAAGCCCGCGCCAAGGCCATGTCCGAGCTGAACAAGCTCAGGAATATGTCGCCCATGTCTGCCGAATCAACGGTTGTGCGCAACTATCTCGACTGGCTGCTGGCTATTCCCTGGGGCGTGACCAAGCCTAAGCCGATCCAGCTTGATAAGGCAGAGGATATTCTCGATGCCGATCATTATGGCCTTGAGAAGGTCAAGGCGCGTATCCTTGAGCATCTGGCGGTGCAGGCGCGCATGGGGACGCTGAAAGGCCCGATCCTGTGCCTTGTCGGCCCGCCGGGTGTTGGTAAGACCTCGCTGGGCAAGTCTATCGCCAAGGCGACGGGTCGCGAATTCGTGCGTATCTCCCTTGGCGGTGTGCGTGACGAATCGGAAATCCGCGGCCACCGCCGCACCTATATCGGCTCCATGCCCGGTAAGATCATTCAGAACATGAAGAAGGTCAAATCGACCAATGCCTTCTTCCTGCTCGATGAGATTGACAAGATGGGCGCGGACTGGCGCGGTGATCCGGCTTCGGCCCTGCTTGAGGTGCTTGATCCGGCGCAGAATTCAACGTTCAACGACCATTATCTTGAGGTTGATTACGACCTGTCGAAGATCATGTTCGTCACGACAGCGAACTCGCTCAATATGCCGCAGCCCTTGCTTGACCGCATGGAGATCATCCGTATCTCGGGTTATACCGAAGATGAGAAGGTCGAAATTGCCAAGCGCCATATTCTGCCGGTGCTGGCCAAGGATCACGGCCTGACGGCGGAAGAATGGATCGTGCCGGAACAGACCATTCGGGATCTGATCCGCTATTATACGCGTGAGGCCGGTGTGCGTTCGCTTGAGCGCGAACTGGGAAATCTGGCGCGTAAGACGATCCGCGATCTGGCTAAGGAAAAGGTCACATCGATCACCATCGATGAGGCGCGTCTGGCGAAATATGCCGGTGTGAAGAAATATCACTATGGCGAAACCGATGAGGTCGATCAGGTCGGTATCGTTACCGGTCTGGCCTGGACGGAGTTCGGCGGCGACATCCTGACCATCGAAGCCATCAGGATGCCCGGCAAGGGCAATATGAAGGTGACGGGTAACCTCAAGGAGGTGATGAAGGAATCCGTCTCGGCGGCCAATTCCTATGTACGGGCGCTGGCGCCGAAATTCGGCATCCTGCCGCCGGTCTTTGATCGCACCGATGTCCATGTCCATGTACCTGAAGGGGCGACACCCAAGGACGGCCCTTCAGCGGGTGTGGCGATGGTCACGGCTATGGTGTCGGTGCTGACCGGTATTCCGGTGCGCAAGGACATCGCCATGACCGGAGAAATCACCCTGCGCGGGCGTGTGCTGGCCATTGGCGGCCTGAAGGAAAAGCTGCTGGCGGCTTTGCGTTCGGGCATCAGGACGGTACTGATCCCGCAGGAGAATGAAAAGGATCTGACCGACCTGCCGGAAAATGTGAAAGCCGGTCTTGAAATCATTCCGGTGAAGCATGTCGAGGAGGTGCTGAAACACGCCCTGACCGAAGCGGTCGAAGCCGTAGACTGGGTTGAGCCGGTTATTCCGCCTCAGGCTGTGGTTGAGGACAGTCGCACGGCGCATTAAGCGCTAGGGTTTACATACAAAACCCCTGTGTCAGATTGAAACAGACGGGCAGGATTCGCAGAGTTGATCTGCGAATTTTGCCCTTTTTTTCATAAACCCTTAAAAAAACTGAGTTTGCAGTGCAAAAACTGCCATTTGGCTTTTGACGCGGCTGTTTTTTTGTTGTCAGTATCGGCTTCCCCTGTGTGGCGACTCGGCTTCGCTCGACGCGCCTTGGGGCGTTGCCAACATATTGCCCGCTGTGACGGGCTGGGAGAGAGAATATGACGACAAAAGCTGAACTCGTTGCAGCCATTGCCGAACAGGCCGGTCTGACCAAAGAACAAGCCAAGAAGGCCGTTGACGCCTTTACCGACAGCGTTGTGGATGCCCTGAAAAAGGGTGAGGAAGTCCGTCTGGTGGGCTTTGGTACCTTTCTGGCCGTCAAGCGCGAAGCCGGTACCGCACGCAACCCGCGCACCGGTGAAACCGTTGCCCGTCCGGCCAGCGTCACGGCGCGTTTCCGCGTCGGTGAAGGCCTGAAAAACGCCCTGAACGGCTAAGGTCAGGTTTAGCTGTAAAAGCTAACAGGTTTTACAGGCCTTTTGACGATTAGCTGTCGGAAAGGCTTGACTTACACTCCGGGGCTTGGCATTGCCTCGCCTCGGAATTACTTTCCAGACCCTGATAAGACAGGGACCCTGTTGTGGGGGCGATTAGCTCAGCTGGGAGAGCGGCTCGTTTACACCGAGTAGGTCGGCGGTTCGATCCCGTCATCGCCCACCATTTTCCATATTTTCTGCGAAAATCTGTAAAATGCTTTTTTAAGTGGCGCTCAGAGGCTTCGCCTCCTGGCGGCGCGCAGCCTGCGCTCCCGCTTGGTCGCTAGGGGTTTTATTTTCCGTTTACGCTTATGCTCGTGGCACGTCTCAAGTGAGGCGCGCTGTTCACTCGCCGCTCCGCCCTGTGCATTTTGTTAAAAATGCACAATCAGCATGTCACGGCGCGCCATCAGGCGCGGCGCACAGTCGTGCTTGCCTCACTCCGTTCGGAATATATTTGTCTGGCGCTCTGCGCTTTTATGTTTCTGCTGAAACGCTGTTTCGCTCGTGCTTTCAATCCAGACACAAAAAAACCGCCGGTCGTGTCACCGGCGGTTTTTTTGTGGGATGCGTGCGTAAGTGCCTAGAACTGGAAGCGCACGCGGATGGCCAGTGAGGTGTTCTCATAGGCATCCTGCTTTTCATATTCGGCCTCAAGGCCGAAATAGCTGTACTCGTTGCTGGCGGCGATGCGCAGACCGGCCACAGGGCCACCGCCTTCGACCTCACCACCGGTGAGAGTAAAGGGGTTGCCGCCTTCAAAGCGGGCCACCGTATCCGCCAGCTCGACCGAGAAGTTGTTGCGGTAACCGACCCACAATTCCGGTTTGAACAGGGCGTCCTTGTTGGCACGGCCGATATTGAGCAGGGCCGAGCCGCTGAACAGGTGGCTGTTGCGTTCATCGACCGACAGGTCAAAGGCCGAATCGCCGCCGGTTTCGGCGTGGGCGTCTTCTTTCAGGCCGTAATAGTCGGCACTGACGGAGGGGGTAATGCTCAGGAAACCGGCGTCAAACTCATAGCTGGCGCCGGCGCTGGCGTTATAGGAGACGCCGTTCCATTTAGAGGTGCCGGTGGCGATGTAGTTGGTTTCGAGGATGTGACGTTCGGACTCGAAGCTGGCGCGGCCCACACCGCCCCGTGCCCAGCCCTTGAAGCCGTCCCCATTATCGATGCGCCAGTACAGGCCAAGGCTCAGGTCGGTTGCGCTGAGGTCTTCTTCAGGCGTAGCGAATGAATCGGTCGGCGAGGCGGCAGTATAGCCGAGGAACAGACCGACCGCCTGTGTGGAACTCAGGCCGCGTTCAACGCCACCGGCAAAGCTGAAGCCACGGGCTTCAAAGCCTGCGGTGTCGCCACGGTCGCGGGTGATCTGATAGCCGTATTCCTGAAGCCAGTATTGGTTCTCACCGGCAGACGGCACAACCGACTGGGCGAACAGGGTGCGGCTCAGGGCCTCATTGCCCTTGGCCAGGGTCAGGATGTTCTCACCCGAAAAGTCCGGCAGGAAGGACATATAGGCGTTGAGGAAGCTCGCTTCGGTTGAAGGCGCCAGAAGCGCATTGCTTGCGGCTGTGCTGCCCTGTGCTGCCGTCAGGACGGCATCGAAGGCCCCGTATTCATTGGCCGACAAACCGCTTTCGGCCTGTGTGCGCAGGCGGACATCGGCATAGAGGGTGCCTGCATCGGTCGAAAGGGTGGACTTATACAGATAGGGCAGGGACTGGTTATAGTTTTCGACATTCACCGTGCCGAAAGACAGGTCGGAGGCCTTCAGCAGGGTATAGCGGGTGCTGTTGCGGACGATCTTGTCCAGTCCCAGTTCAATTTTTGCACCGTCATCGAAAGTTGCGGTGCCGTTGGTCGTCAGTACGGCCTGAGTCGGGGTTTCGGTATTCAGGTTGAAGCGCAAGGCCCCGTCCTTGCCGACATGCAACTGGCTGAGGGTGGCGGCTGTGCCGCGTCCCAGTTCCATACGCCCGTCAATGATATCAAGGGCGATGGTGCCCGTGCCTTTGATAATGCCGCCGACGCGACCGCCCTTGTCGATGGTCAGGCTGTTCTGGCCCGCACCAAAATCCAGGGTGCCCAGTACATAACCGCCATTGATTTTCAGCACGTCATTGCCGGAACCGAGCAACACATCACCAATAATATAGGGGATATTGCTCACCTCTTCGGTCGAGGTGTCGGTCTGGGTCAGGGTCAGGCCTGCCGTATTGGTGCGGGTATCGATGGCGATTGAACGGTTGGTCGCGGTTTGCGCCTTGCCCTCGCTGTCGGTACCGCCCGATATGGCGGCGGTAATGAATTTGGTGTTGGTCAGGCTGGTCAGGCTGTTGGAGCCGTCATAGATGGCCACGGCTTCGGCATCCTTGCCGGTGGCCTGAACGCTGATTTCGCCGCTGTTGTCGAGTGCGCCAACCTGAGCGCCTGAGCCAATATACAGGCCATAGGCTTTTGTTTTGTCGCCAGCCGTCTTGCTGCCGAGGGTGCCTGAGTTCTTGACGGCGGGCACGTCTGCCCCTGAACCGACATACAGGGCATAGGCGGCATTGGCACCATCTTCGCTGCTTACGCCTGCGCTGAGGCTTCCGGCATTGATGAAGGTGTCCGCGCGGGTGCCGTCGAGCAGCGCGGCCGCATGGGCATCGGCATCCAGAGCCGCCGCCGTGACAGCGCCGGAGCTATAGATACCGTTTTCCAGTGTGACCGTGTGTCCAAGGCCGCCGACCTGAATACCGGTGGCGCCTACGCCGCTATAGACCCCGTTGGCGGAAATTGCGCCGCGATTGACCAGACCATAGGTTTGATCCTTATAGGTGTCGATGGCGTTTTCATTATAGGTCACGGCACCGATGGTAATGTCCTGCGTATCCGAACCGATCAGCAGGGCAGGGGCGCTGCCATATTGGGCGATTGTCGCTGTGCTTTCGGTCGAATCGATCAGACCATTGCCGTTTTCGTCGTTATTACGGTCGTCCGGATCGGCCTTTGAGTCCGTATCGGTCACCGCGCCGTTAATCAGGATGCCCTTGGTGACATCGCCGGAGATGGAGACGGCGGCCTTGCCCTGTTGCAGGTTTTCAGCTTTGAGCTTTTTGAGCAGGTCGTCCGAGACGCCATTGGGATAACGATAGCCGGTATTGCCGATCGTCGAATCGATGATCAGCGAGCCGGTCTGGGTGCCGGAAATATCCAGTGCTGAAGCCGAAGGCCCCTGAGTGGTGATATTGCCGCTGACATAGGTGTTACCGGTGCGGTCACCCGCCAGACGGATGCCGGTGATATCCGTACCCGTGGCGGCGAGGCTACCGTCGAATTTGAAATCGCCGGTCTGGCCATTTTCAAGGGAGATGCCGGCGGACTGGTTGCCTTCGACGGTGATCTTTCCGGCGCTGCCAACCTCGAACTTGCCGGTAAGGCGATCCGTGGCGCGAATACCATAGCGGTTTGTGCCCTTGGCAAAGTCACCGTCAATCAGGCCGTCCTTGGGATCATCCTGATCGGAAGGCGTATAGTCATCGGTAATGCTGATGGAGCCGGTCAGGTTCAGGTCGGTTGTGCGCGCGCCGTCGATCAGCACGCCCGTGGCATTATCGGCAGGCTTGGCGATGGTGATCGCGCCTTCGATGACCGCCTTGTGATTCGAGTTGATGGTCAGGGCCGTGCCGCTGTCGAGTGCAATGCTGCCGGTCGAAGTGATCTTGATGTCGTCCGCGCCACCGTCCTTGATCGTCGCCGTCAGCGCCGGGGTGGTGCGCGCCGTGGAAATCGTCGTTTCTGCCTGCGCCTGTGCGGTAAAGACCAGACCGGACGCGGTGATCAGGCCGAGGGCTGTGGCGTTGAACAGGTGGGATTTGCGCATGGTCTTGTTTTCACTCGTTATGAATTGTGTTTGAATGAGTCTGGAAGCGGAGATGTTTCAGGATGAATATGGGCTATTCTATGGCCGCAGGTTGCAGGCCGGAGCGTGGCACCGGTAATCCTGTCCAGAGCCACGAAGCGCCCTGAAGGCATCCTTCCCCTCAGAAGATCAGACGTGTTGCGTGATTTATACGCAATCCGCAGGGAATGCCTATGCAAATTTTAAAGAAGAAAGGGAAAAAGTGATGAGATGCGGGACCATCCGGTGAAGGATGGCGCGAGTGACGGGACTCGAACCCGCGACCCTCGGCGTGACAGGCCGATACTCTAACCAACTGAGCTACACCCGCATCACACTTTTTATATATGGTTCAATTCAGGCTGCGAAGCCATCCGGTGAAGGATGGCGCGAGTGACGGGACTCGAACCCGCGACCCTCGGCGTGACAGGCCGATACTCTAACCAACTGAGCTACACCCGCAGTCCTGAATTTTACCGCCTTGGCCTTCACCGCGAAGTGTCTGCCGAGGAGGTGCGCTAGATAGTTTGTAAGCGGGCAGGGTGTCAAGCGCTGAGTTCGTAAAACCAGTGGTTTTTCGATTTGGCTGTGGATGGAACCTGTTAATTTGCAACTGATTTTCAATCGCTGATAAAATTGGTATAAAATGATCATTTCTGCAAATTTCTTTGTCCGTATGGTTTGAAGGTCGGCGAAAGGTGGTCTAATAGGCACACGATTATGACTGCACTGATTTGCAGTCGGTTTGGCGAATCCGCTCCGGCAGACGTGTTTTGTAGTGTAAAACCGGTGACGCGGCGGCAAGGTGAGGTTCATACGTCCTATGGAAGCCCTGCTTATAAATTATCTGCCGATCATCATATTCATGGGTATCGCCCTTGTGCTGGGGCTGGCCTTTCTGATCGGCGCGCTGATAATTGCCCCAAAGGCCCCGGACACCGAAAAGCTGTCGGCCTATGAATGTGGTTTTAATGCCTTCGACAGTGCCCGTCAGAAATTCGACGTGCGTTTCTATCTCGTCTCGATTCTGTTTATCATCTTCGATCTCGAAGTGGCGTTCCTGTTCCCGTGGGCGGTGTCGATGTTCGACCTGCCGCAGGCGGGGATGCAGTTTGCCTTCTGGTCGATGATGGTGTTTCTGGGCGTGCTGACCGTCGGCTTTATCTATGAATGGAATAAAGGAGCGCTCGAATGGGAGTAATTGTCCCGCCTAAAGGGCTTGACTACGGCCAGGCCGGGCGCAGCACCGTCGAGGGGTATGACCCGGCGGTGCATGACAAGTTTTTCGAGGCCGTTTCAGCGGAACTGAACGACAAGGGCTTCCTGGTCGCCTCGGCAGACGATGTGATTACCTGGGCGCGTACCGGTTCGCTGATGTGGATGACCTTCGGTCTGGCCTGCTGTGCCGTGGAGATGATGCAGGCCTCGATGCCGCGTTATGACATGGAACGCTTTGGTATGGCCCCGCGCGCCTCACCGCGTCAGTCCGACCTGATGATCGTTGCGGGTACCCTGACCAACAAGATGGCACCGGCCCTGCGCAAGGTCTATGACCAGATGCCTGATCCGCGTTATGTCCTGTCGATGGGGTCGTGCGCCAATGGCGGCGGCTATTATCACTACAGCTATTCCGTGGTGCGCGGCTGCGACCGTGTCGTGCCGGTGGATGTCTATGTTCCCGGTTGTCCGCCTTCGGCCGAGGCCCTGATCTACGGGCTTTTGCAGTTGCAGAAAAAGATTCGCCGTAATGGCAATATCCGGCGCTAGGGAGCAGGGCATGTCAGACGAAAAACTCCTGAACCTGGCTGAGAAGCTCAGGGCCGATTTCAAGGACGGTGTGATCGATACGGTGTTTGCCTTTGGTGAACTGACCGTGACCTTTGAGCGGGAGCGCCTCATCGAGGTGCTGGGCAAGCTGAAGGCCTCGCCCTATAACTTCCATCAGCTGATCGACCTGACGGGGGTGGACTATCCCAAGCGCGCGCGTCGCTTCGATGTGGTCTATCACCTCCTGTCCCTGACGCAGAATATCCGCCTCCGGATCAAGGTCGAGACGGATGAGGTCGTGCCGGTCGCCAGTGCGCGTGAGATCTATCCCAATGCTGACTGGTATGAGCGCGAAGCCTTCGATATGTACGGCATCCTGTTTGCCGGACATCCCGATCTGCGCCGCATACTGACCGACTATGGCTTTGAGGGGCATCCGCTGCGTAAGGACTTCCCCATGACCGGCTATGTCGAGGTGCGTTATGACGACGAGCAGAAGCGGGTGGTCTATGAGCCGGTGAAGCTGACGCAGGAATACCGCAAGTTCGATTTCCTTTCGCCGTGGGAAGGCGCGCAATATGTGCTGCCCGGCGATGAAAAGGCTCAGAAATAGGCCGGATATATCCAGCCTTTCGGGGTTTATGAGAGCAAATGACCGCATTTTACGGAGTGCGGTAAACGAAGTAAGGGGTTTAACCCATGTCTGATGGCGCTATGACGGACGATGTAAAGCAAGGATCGGCGGCGGCGGATTTCGATAACCGCAAGTTCACGATCAATTTCGGCCCGCAGCATCCGGCGGCGCACGGGGTTTTGCGTCTGGTGCTTGATCTTGACGGTGAAATCGTCGAGCGCGTCGATCCGCATATCGGCCTGCTGCATCGCGGCACCGAAAAGCTGATGGAATATCGCACCTATTTGCAGAATATTCCCTATTTCGACCGCCTCGACTATGTGGCGCCGATGAATCAGGAACACGCCTTCTGTCTGGCCATCGAAAAGCTGCTGGGCCTTGAAGTCCCGAAGCGTGGCCAGCTTATCCGCATCCTGTTCTGCGAAATTGGCCGTGTGCTGAACCATCTGATGAACGTCACCACCCAGGCCATGGACGTGGGCGCTTTGACGCCGCCGCTGTGGGGCTTTGAGGAGCGCGAAAAGCTGATGGTGTTCTATGAGCGCGCTTCGGGGGCGCGTCTGCACGCCAACTATTTCCGTCCTGGCGGGGTGCATCAGGACATTACGCCTGAGCTGATCGACGACATCGAAGCGTGGTGCAAGGCCTA
>Ga0222423_1000838_pt1 | contig 16845 bp, 17 predicted proteins | sample 3A0metagenome_FD_182472 | JGI IMG/M metagenome (GOLD analysis project Ga0222423, IMG submission 182472) | Enriched microbial communities from leaf-cutter ant dump, University of Wisconsin, Madison, United States - 3A0 (version 2) | ecosystem: Environmental > Terrestrial > Nest > Insects nest >...
GAATTCGTTATTGGTTCCGTAAGTGATATCTGCCATGTAGGCATTCCGGCGTGCTGCTGATCCGGGTTGATGTTTGTCAATACAATCAACAGTCAGACCTAACCATTCAAAAACAGGGCCGTTCCACTCTTGGTCGCGGCGGGCGAGGTAATCGTTCACCGTTACGATGTGTACCCCCTGACCGGATAAGGCATTCAGGTATGCCGGCAAGGTGGATACTAAGGTTTTACCTTCACCTGTAGCCATTTCGGCAATTTTGCCCTGATGTAAAACGGAGCCTCCGATGAGCTGCACATTGTAGTGCACCATGTTCCAAGTAACGGGAACGCCCGCAGCTTCCCAATTATTAGAAAAAATGGCTTTGTCATCTTCGATGCGTATATATTTTCTGGCAGTGGCTAATTCCCTGTCCAGATCGGTAGCTGTAGCGATAATCTCAGGATTTTCCTTAAAGCGCCGGGCGGTTTCTTTAACTACGGCAAAGGTTTCGGGCATGATTTCCTCTAAGATTTCCTCTAATTTTTCATCCCGTTTTTTGATGAGTTTATCCACTTCATCATAGATACCTTCCCGTGCCTGCACATCCATTCCGTTTTTTTCCGCATCAGCGCGAAGGCCGTCAATTTCCTGAGTAATATCCTGAAGATATTCTGCTATTCTCCGGCGAAATTCTCCGGTTTTTCCCCGAAGTTCATCATTGGAAAGCGTGGTATAGCTTTCATAAAATTTATTGACATTGTCAACAATAGGTAATAATTTTTTTACGTCTTTATCGGATTTATTGCCTCCGAATATCTTTGATAAGAGATTAAGCATCTTTGATAAATATTTGAAATGTAACAGTATATTTTTTTTAAAACAGTCGGGTAATCAAACCCGGTTCTATTCCAAAAGTATCCTGTTGCGGGCAAATATTTTCATTCTGATATCCGTAGGTGGATTTGCGGCGGTTATTCTTCGATGAGCGGGAGTTTCTTCGGCTGCGAAAGAAAAAGTATAGGTATGCCTTTTAATAATTTTTACAACCTGTCTGTCCTGATTTGGTGTGGCAGGATTACAGGAATCTTCGCATTGTTCGGCAATAAAACGCGCTACAACAGCATGGCCGGACTGACATTCCGCATTGACCGTTACGGTAGCGGTAGCGATAGTAGCTACTATCACTAAAAACGGAATATAAGATACACGGCGGCGGCCAATCATAAGCGCTTTAATAATTTACTGTTTCTTTTCTGTCAATAATCATGCAAATTATTGTTTTGCTGCCATAAAGGCACTCCGAAAAGCCGCCAAAGTTACGAAAAACTGACATTGTTAGATGATGCCGGGCCAATAAAAACATCGAAACATTACCCATATATTTTATAGAAATTCCCCAATTAGGCAATATTACATCCTATGTTTTTTATTAGTCGTAAAAATATGCGTTGGAATATAGGATTTTGATTTAATCACAATATATTTGCTGTCCGACAATGAAACCATAATTCCGTTGTAATTTTTTCAAAAATAACTGTTATGCAAAAAATACTTACCCTGGGAACTGTGATGGCTTGCCTGCTGTTTTTTCAATATCAAACCGCATCGGCACAGGGAAAAGGGCGAGAAAAGGAGTACGAGGTAAAAACCAACAAAGGGCCTAAGAACGAACATCACGGTAAAAAAAGCAAAGACGATTGGCATGGTGGCAGAGAATACGACAATATCAAAGCTCCCTCTGGCAGTGGTTCTCCCGAAGTAGTTAATAAAGGCCCTAAGGTATATTATCACGGGGTAAAAGACCGTGGGCACAAGCATCATTACGATCATAGTCATTATGAAAAGGTTTATGACAAAACCTATCGTTATCGGGGCGGCGGCATGCCGGTTTGGGCTAAAGAACAGCAGTATCAGGGCAAGCATTACGCTTATTTTCCCGATTACTTTACCTTTTTTGATCCGGGTAAAAACGGGTATATGTTTTGGGATGGTAAAGTTTGGACTTTTTCAGCATCCGTACCGGAATTTCTGTTAAATGTGGATCTGGGTAAAGCTCGATTGGTAGTCATGGACAAGGTGTCCACCCGTAAAGCACCTTATCTATATTTTGATGATTATTACAAGGCTTATCCGCCATCATTTCATAAACCGGGCATTATTATACCACCCGTAATGAAACATTAAATTATTAAAAGAGCTGCTTGGTTAAAGCGGCTCTTTTCGGCATAGCATAGCGCTTTACCGTTTTTATAAAAAAAGCATTTCCGGTTTGTTGCAAGATCAGAACAGGCTTTATCCGAAATGCGGCTAATATTACCTTAATGAAATATTTAATTATAGGATTAGGAAATATCGGGCAGGAATATGATGCTACCCGACATAATATCGGTTTTGATGTGGCCGATGCATTTGTAATTGCCCGCCAGAGCAGCTTTCGTACCGACCGACTGGCATTCGTTTCCGAATGTCGTTGGAAGGGAAAGCAGATTATTGTCATTAAGCCGACCACATACATGAATCTAAGCGGAAAGGCTATGAAATACTGGATGGACAAAGAAAAGATTGCCGTTGAGCATACCTTGGTTATCGTGGATGATTTGGCACTTCCGCTTGATGCTCTTCGGCTGCGCCCCGGCGGAAGTGATGCGGGACATAACGGCTTAAAAGACATTCAAGCCAGCTTAGGCAGCACAAAATATCCCCGGTTAAAATTCGGCATCGGCAATAATTTTCCTAAAGGCAAACAAATTGATTTTGTATTAGGGAAATGGCTGCCTGAAGAATTGCCGGTGGTGAAAGAAAAAATTTTAAAATCGGTTCAGATCATCGAAAGTTTCATTTCCATCGGACTGGAACGCACCATGAATCTTTATAATTGACCGACCGAAACCTCATTGACTGAAAGAACAATGCCGAAAAGCATTGCAGAAATGCCGCCTGCTACGGCTCTGCATTTGCATAAATATTAAGCTTGAAACCTTCCTTTTATTTTACCGCATTCCATAATTCATCCATTTCCGCAAGAGTCATATCTTGTAACTTTTTCTGTTGTTGCAGCGCTAATGATTCCATAGCTTCAAAACGTGTTTTGAATTTCTTATTGGTGCGTTCCAAAGCATTTTCCGGATCTACCCCGATATAACGGGCATAGTTTACTAAAGAGAAAAGCACATCGCCAAATTCTGCTTCCACTTCGGACTGGTTTTGTTGTGCGAGTGCCTGCTGCAATTCTTCCATTTCTTCTTGAACTTTATCCATTACTTGTTCGCGGGTATCCCATTCGAAACCGATTTGTTTGGCTTTTTCCTGAAGTCTTACCGCTTTAACCATAGCAGGTAATGATTGCGGAACGCCGCTCAGCACGGACTTTTTCCCCTCTTTCAATTTGAGTTTTTCCCAGTTTTTCTTTACATCTGATTCATCCTCCACTTTTAGCCGGTCATAAATATGCGGATGGCGGAACACTAATTTATTACAAATACTTTCTACTACATCTGCAAAAGAAAACTGCTGTTTTTCCGAAGCAATCTTGCTGTAAAAAACAATATGCAGCAGCAAGTCCCCCAGCTCTTCTTTAATACCCTGCCAATTATGCCCGGTAATGGCGTCTGTCAGTTCATAAAGTTCTTCGATAGTTTGGATACGCAGACTGTCAATTGTCTGTTTTTTATCCCAAGGACATTGAGTCCTCAGCTCTTCCATAATGCGAAGCAGTCTTTCGATAGATTGTGTGTAAGATGTCATGTTGTTGTACATTATTTTTGGCTGCCCCATTGAAAACTGTTGGTTTGTAGTCCGGCTAATTGCAGTACCCGATCAATAACAGTTTGAACGGCTTCCTCTATATTTTTAGGGCGGCTGTAAAATGAAGGAGCGGCAGGGCAGATGATACCGCCGGCCTCTGTTACAGTTTGCATATTGCGGATATGAATCAGGCTGAGCGGTGTTTCCCGAACGACACAAATCAGTTTTCTGCGTTCTTTCAGCATCACATCCGCAGCTCGTGTAATCAGGTTGTCGCTGATACCACTTGCAATTCTGCCCAAAGTGCCCATACTACAAGGGCAGATGATCAGGGCATCAAAGGCTGCGCTGCCCGAAGCTATCGGAGCATAAAAATCATTATTAGCCCAAGTGGTTATCTTAAAATTTTCATAGCTGTTGTCCTGTAGTTCTTCCTGCCATACCACGCGGGCATTATCACTCCATACGATGCCCATATCTTCGATCTGAGCAGAAAGCTGCTGTAGTCTTTTTAATAGTACCCATGTATAAACGGAGCCGCTGGCGCCCGTTACTCCGATTCCCAACTTCATTATTTGACAAAAGTATTGTTAATGAGGCAAAACTAATGTTTCTTAAATTGTATTTTGCAGCAAAATTTTAAATTTATTTTGGTATGATTCTGACAAAAAAAATCAGTCGTTTCTTTTCTGTGGTATTGTTTGCAGCGATGTTGTTACCCGCTATAACTGCCTGCGCCGGTGATGGCGACAATGCCAAAGATCAGGAAGTGCACTGGATCAGCTTTGAGATGCTGGAGCAAAAAATGAAAGAGCAGCCCCGAAAGGTATTGGTAGATGTATATACTTCCTGGTGCGGATGGTGTAAAGTGATGGATAAAAAAACCTATTCCAATCCACAAGTAATTCAATATATTAATGAGCATTTTTATGCGGTAAAATTTGATGCGGAGCAAAAAGAGCCCGTTAAATTTATCGGGCAAACCTGGGAATATGATGCTTCAAAGAAATCGAACCGGCTTGCAGCGGAGTTGCTTCAGGGAAGGCTCTCCTATCCTACTACAGTAATTATGGGCCAGGATCTTAAAAGTGTCAATCCAATTCCGGGCTATTTGGAGGTACCTCAAATGGAAATGATTCTCAAATATATCGGTGGTGATAAGGATAAAACGGTTACTTGGGATGATTGGCAAAAAGATTTTAAGGCGGAATGGCAATAGCATGAGCTTTTCCAATAAAAAAATCATACTTTTGCAGCCGATTTAGCAAAACATATTTATTTCTTCTTTCTTATGTCCGGACAGCTTAAAGAAGTTCGCTTACGCATACAGTCTGTAACCTCTACGCAGCAAATCACTAAGGCCATGAAGATGGTAAGCGCCGCCAAGTTGCGCCGCGCTCAGGATGCCATTCTTCAGATGCGTCCTTATGCACAGAAATTGCAGGAAATGCTCAGTAATATTGTCAGCAGCCTGACAGGGTCTATGGATTTACCCTTAGCGGTAGAACGTGCACCGGAAAAAGTGCTGATTATTCCTATTACCAGCGATCGCGGTACTTGCGGTGCCTATAATTCCAATATTATTAAGGCTACCAAAAACCTGATAGCTGAAAAATATGCCGCACAACAGTCGCAAGGGCATGTTACCATTTTACCGGTAGGTAAAAAAGGTTATGAGTATTTTCAGCGTTACGGATTCCGGTTAGAAGATCAGTTTTGGAATTTATTTACCGATCTGAGCTTTGAAAACGTAAAGCGTGTAGCCGATTATGCGCAGCAGGCTTTCCTTGAAGGCACTTACGACCGGGTAGAATTGGTATATAGCCAGTTCAGAAATGCTGCTACGCAGGTTTTTGTAACAGAGCCTTATCTGCCTATTCCAAAAGTAGAAAATAAAGAAGGTGATAAACAAACCGATTTTATATTCGAACCTTCCAAAGAAGTGCTGATTGAAGAGTTGATGCCGAAAATTCTCAACACTCAAATCTATAAAGCCATTTTGGATGCCAATGCTTCCGAACATGGTGCTCGTATGACGGCAATGGACAAGGCTACCGAAAATGCCAATGAATTGCTCCGGTCGTTGAAGATATCTTACAACCGCGCCCGTCAGGCAGCCATCACTACCGAGCTTACCGAGATTGTGAGCGGAGCGGCGGCATTACAGGGATAAAAGATTCCCCAATTCTACTTACACTTGCTCTAATAAGATTAGAATTACGGGAAATTGAAATTTCTAAAAACAATTCAGCCAAAGCTTCGAGCTTTGGCTGAATTGTTTTTAGAGGCATTCGCCAGAGATCCCAATAATGCTACTGTTAAGTCAAAAGTAAAAAACCAACCGATTCGGGACAAGAATGCAAAACAATAAGAATCTGATAATCAATACAACAAAGCCTTAAACATACAGACAATATATTCTTGACTTAGCACTACCTCCTCTCCGGCTTTTCCGGAATTGCTATATTCGGAGAATACTCCCTGCTTCCTGTTTTTATCGTCTTGAATCTATTCATACGATCCACAATACCCGCTCCAATAGAATTATGACTGCGGGAAGTTCGTGTATGCCAAGAAAAAACTATATTATTATTGTAAGCTAGCATGACTGATTTTTGCCACATACGATAAGCGTAAAAACAGTATTGCCGCGTAATTTTCTGTGTTGTTGATCCTCAATCTCCCACGATTAACTGCGGTTTAACCCCTTTCGAACAAATTTTAATTTTGTTTAGCAAAATGATGTGGATATTTGTCTGTTAAAAAAGCAACGCTTATTCCATAATTTTATCCCGTTAAATAACCGTTTAAAAGATAGACACAATCGGTGTGTTTTGAATAACCGTATATTATTCGCAAATGAAAAACCTGTTCAAAAAAAATGATTCAGTTTTTTGCCCTGCAGTATAAAAGGAAAGATTCAACATACAGAGGTGTTTAGCCATTTTACTTAATCAATACAACATCTTTTTTTAAAGAAAGACTATGGAATATCAATCCAGCTCCGCCTCGGTGGACATCCGGGAATTAAATGACCGCATTCATCAAAGCAGTGCTATTATTGATCTGCTGAATACCGAACTCAATAAGGCTCTGGTCGGGCAAAAATACATGACCGAACGCCTGCTGATCGGATTACTGACTCAAGGACATATCCTGTTAGAAGGTGTGCCGGGTCTTGCAAAAACATTAGCCATCAAATCATTGGCCTCAGCTATTGATGCCAAATTCAGTCGGATACAATTTACCCCCGATCTGCTGCCTGCGGATGTGGTCGGAACATTGATTTATAATCCTCAGGAGCATAAGTTTCAGGTGAAACACGGCCCTATATTTGCCAATTTTATCTTGGCCGATGAAATCAACCGGGCGCCGGCAAAGGTGCAAAGCGCACTGTTAGAGGCCATGCAGGAAAAACAGGTAACCATTGGTGAAACAACGCATAAGCTCAAAGAACCTTTCTTAGTATTGGCTACGCAAAACCCGATTGAACAGGAAGGTACTTATGTGTTGCCGGAAGCTCAGGTAGATCGCTTTCTGCTGAAAGTTGTGATATCCTATCCCAAAAAAGAAGAAGAGCGTTTTATTATCCGTCAAAATCTTAATCCTGATGGTATGCAACGGATCAATCCCGTAGTAACGCAACAGGAAATCTTAGATGCCAGGCAGTTGGTGCGTTCTATTTATATGGATGAAAAGATTGAGCAATACATTCTCGACATTGTGTTTGCAACGCGCTTTCCGGATGAATATAAACTGCCTCGGTTAAAACCGCTGATCAGCTACGGCGGATCGCCCCGCGCCAGTATCAGTCTGGCTCATGCAGCTAAAGCTTATGCTTATATCAAACGCCGGGGATATGTAATTCCCGAAGATATCCGTTCCGTAGCGTATGATGTACTGCGCCATCGTATCGGTGTTACCTACGAAGCAGAGGCGGAAAATATTACCAGCGAACAGATCATTAACGAAGTGCTGAACGTGGTGGAAGTGCCTTAATGGCCGACATTCTTTATCATCAGATGTTTTCAGGCTTATCATTGTTCGGCCTGATCATTTTAAAATCGGATAATTGCCCATGATCTCCACATCGGAAATCTTAAAAAAAGTCAGAAGGATTGAAATTAAAACACGCGGCCTGAGCAGTCATGTGTTTTCAGGGGAGTATCATTCTGCCTTTAAAGGACGAGGAATGTCTTTCAGTGAAGTGCGGGAATACAGCCCCGGAGATGATGTACGTGCTATTGACTGGAATGTTACGGCAAGATTTTCCACACCTTTCATTAAAGTATTTGAAGAAGAAAGAGAGCTTACTCTGATGTTGTTAGTAGATATCAGTAACAGTTCGCTTTTTGGCACGCGGGGGCAGATTAAGCGGGAAATTATTACGGAAATTGCCGCAGTGCTTTCTTTTTCGGCTATTACTAATAATGACAAAGTAGGTGTTATCTTTTTTAGTGATCAGGTGAATAAATATATTCCGCCCAAAAAAGGGAAATCGCATGTATTGCGTATTATACGGGAAATGATCACCATTCAGCCTCGTCAGAAAACGATTACCCGGATAGATGAATGCCTCCGGTTTTTTAATAATGCCTCCAGAAGAAGAACCATCACCTTTTTATTGAGCGATTTTATCAGCGCACCTTATCAGGATAGCCTCCGGCTCACCGCTAAGCGTCATGATCTGGTGGGCGTACAGGTGTATGACCCTTTGGACAAAGAGCTTCCGGATGCCGGCCTTATTCAGGTGCAGGATAGCGAATCCGGGGAATTACGCTGGATGGATACTTCCGATAAAAAACTCCGGCAACATTATACGGCATCATTTATAGCGCATCAGCAATACAGCATTCAGGCATTCCGCAGAGCCGGTGCAGAGATGATTGCTATTCGTACAGGGGAAGATTATGTGAAAATTTTACAGGGATTTTTTATTGGTCGTACTTAAACGGTTAATACCGGAAGGAAGCGTATATTATACATGAGTCAATTTGTTTCAAAATATTTATCCGTACTGCTGCTGCTTATCCCGGCAGTTACGTTGGCGCAGACACCCGAAGTCTCCGCCACCTTGCCGGCTTCCACAATCCTTATCGGCGATCAGCTTCCGCTAACCTTAAAAATCAGCAATCTGCCGGAAAAAGAAGTGAACGTACGCTGGCCTCATATTCCCGACAGTCTGAAAGGCTGGGAGGTAGTGGATACCGGAAAAATAGATACCGTACATGATGCCGGTATGCTGACCTTACAGCAGCAACTCGTCATCACCTCTTTTGATTCCGGAAGTCATCAGATTCCGGCATTGGAATTTGAATATAGAATCGGCAATCAAGCCGCACAAACATTGCATACTGCTCCGCTCCAACTGTTCGTTAATACGATTCCGGTAGATACCGCCCAACCGTTTAAACCGATCAAAAATATTGTAGCTGTAGAGCAACCGGGCTTTTTAAACAAAACCATTGAATGGGTAAAGTCCAATAAGATGACGATGTTTTGGATCATCTTAGCATTGCTGGCAGCGGCAGGCTTCATCTATTATTTACTCCGCAAAAAACAACAACAACTTGTTGCCGCACATCAGGAAACGCCGGTAGATAAAGCACTCCGACTGCTGAAAGAATTAGAGGCTACTCATTATTATGAGCAGGGGAAAATAAAGGAACATTACTCTTTATTAAGCGATATTGTACGCGGCTATTTAGATGAGCGTTTTAATATGACGGCTATGGAACAAACGACTAATGAACTGCTGGCCGGCATGAAACGAAATTCGGAATTAAGAAAAATAAGGCCGGAACTGAAACGGCTGTTGCGCACTGCCGATCTGGCCAAATTTGCCAAAGCCAATCCCTTGCCTGATGAACACCAGGCTTGTTTGGATGCTGCATATACCATTATTCATACAACCAAACCGGTAGAAATAACGCCTGAAAGTGATCAATGATTTTTTAGAACGGTACCATTTGTTTTTAAAACATCCGCAGTTTTTGTGGTTGTTATTACTGTTGCCGCTTCTGGCAGTCTGGCATTTTTACCAGAGCAATAAACGTGCATCCGTATTTCGGATATCAACTACGGAGATGCTCCGGAACTTTCCGGTTCCGGCCAAAGTAAAATGGCGTCCTCTGTTACAAGTATTTCAACTATTAGCATTAGTTTGTATCATTATTGCATTGGCACGACCTCAACGTACCAATGTGAGTGAGCAAATTGACAGCAACGGTATTGATATCGTATTGAGCATAGATATTTCGGGCAGTATGCTTGCGGAAGATTTTAAGCCCAATCGTTTGGAGGCTGCCAAAAAAACGGCATCGGAATTTGTCAGAGAACGTTCAACCGATCGTATTGGTGTGGTTATTTTTTCGGGAGAAAGTTTTACCCTTTGTCCGGTTACGATTGATCATAATGTAGTGCAAGAGCAGCTTGATGCCATTCAAAGCGGGATGTTACAGGACGGTACAGCTATAGGTATGGGACTGGCTACTGCAGTAGATAAATTACGTGATGCTAAAGGTAAAAGCCGTGTGGTGATTTTAATGACCGATGGCGTAAACAATACCGGCTTGATAGATCCTAAGACGGCATTAGAGATCGCCAAAGCTTTTAAGGTGCGCGTTTATACTATCGGTGTCGGGACGGAGGGCGAGGCGCTTTATCCCATACAAACACCATACGGCATTCAGAAAAAGTTATTACCGGTACAAATTGACGAACCATTGCTGCGTGATATTTCAAAGCAAACGGGCGGGCGGTATTACCGAGCTACCGACAATAAATCCTTGCAGCATATTTATGATGAAATTAATCAGTTAGAGAAAACGAAAGTTCAGGTCAATGCCTATAAGCAATATACAGAAGCATTCTTCCCCTTTGTCTTTGCAGCCATCGCACTTCTCATGTTGGAATTGATATTGCGATATACTTATTTTAAGTCGCTGCCGTAAGTATTCCTATAGGCCATTTCTTTTTGATTCAATAATCATCGTGCTCCACTCCTCCCACTCGCAGATGTAGGGATTGTAGCCGCATTTAAGCGGGGCGGAATAGCAATCATCCGGGTTGTCTAAATAGGCTCTGCAATCGGTACAAACATGACGGAACTCACAGTCTTTGCATTTGGTGATTTCATCTTTTTTAATGTTCCAGTATTTCTTAAAGCCGGGCTTGTTAATAGCTTCTTCTAACGTGGTATCTTTAATATTGCCAAAGCTTTCTTTCATGCTCGTGCAATTTTTTATATTGCCTTCCGCATCAATAGCTATCTTGCGGTTCAGGCAGGTATTATGGTGGAGAGATTCGGTGTAATGGGGGAGTCCAAGTGTAAAATAAGATGAATCCACTATCCCGCAATATTTATGATTTGTGAAGTCTTTATCAGTATATGTAATATTCAGTGCTAAATTAGGATCATACCTACTGTCAGGTTTTACAATATATGTATGAAATGTAATACTTGTAAGGAAATTGTATTGAGACTTTAAAGCAGAAAAATCTATCTCTAAGTTGTTATTAAGTACCAAGCCAACATCCTCTGGTTCTAATTTATCGAATGATTTTAGAATTTCATCAAATTGCGTTCTGTTTAACTTGCACTTGATAATCAAAATTAAATTAAAACATAATAGCTTGGCTAACTGATCAAATATCATTAGCAAGTAAGAAATAGATGTATCATCTATTTCGATAACTGCATTTGAAATATGGGCAGGGAAATCATACTCTGTTGATATTGGGAGAAAATTATCTATAAGGTCATTCGGACAATCAAAGATCAATTCATTCCCCACTAAAAATAACATATATTCTTCTACTATCTCTCTTTCTGCATGATCTAAATTGCTTAAAATTGACATTAATGAAGTAGAGGATAATTCTTTAATAAAGGACACAAGCGTTAATGGAATAGTATAGTATTTTCCACGTTGCACATCCTGAATGATGGCACGGGAGAAACCTTCTGTTAGGATACAAGATTTAAAAAGCTGCCAAGTTGAGTTAGCCTGCATTTATTTTAAGCGAATTATATTTTTGTAGAATATCCGCGCTAATTCTTTTGTAGTATTATGACGCCGGGATTTTGAAATATGTGTAAAATCAGTACTATCAGCACCTTTCCTCTTCCAATAAATATGAGAAAATGGTAGTAACTCTCTGTAAGACAATTCTTCCTTTATGTTGCTATTTTTCATTGCCTGCTATTAAATATTCTGCCATGAATTTATCTATCTTATAATTACACGACCTTGATACATTTCCATACTGTCCTACAGGGTTTACTTCCAAGAAGTAATATTCATTTGCAGGTGTTATTATCATATCCAAAGATCCTGAATTTAGCTGAATATTTTTCATGAATTTAGTGATTTTTTGAACCATATGAGCTGGTAAACAAAATGAAACTTCTCTATTTGGCAAATCTTCATCAAAGTTTTTTATGTCAATTTTGGTTGTTGCATTATTTTGTGAAAAGATTGCCAAACTATATATTTTATCATGACAATAGAAAATTCTTAGTTCGATAAATTTTTCTATATACCTTTGAAACAAGCTGGGGAAGAAGGTTTCACTGGCCGATTCAATCTCGATAAGCTTGACGAGATTGGTATGTGAAAAATATTTGTAATCATCACTTTTAAAGAAAAAGCCTTCATTTATGCTTTTACAAATTATTTTCCCTGCATTATTATTATAAAAACTCAAAAGCTCAGCTTTCGTGGTACATACAATTGTTTTAGGTACCATAAACCCACTTTCAACTGCTTTAGACAGATAGTACAATTTATTATTTTTTCCCGATAAATACGAATTGATATTGCGCTTATTGTCTTGTAAAAAGTGATGCAAATATTCAAAAGCATTTTGGTCATCATCTTGCAGGGTATTGTAAATTGACGATTGCAGAAAATTAGAATCTGTATATCGAAATCGTCTCCATTTCTCTGACTTTGCCAAATATCCCCTTCGATACCAATATGCATCTACATTTCGCAAGTCTATTCTTTGTTCGTCATTAACCAATATTGCGACATTGGAATCATCGCTATTACCGATTTCAATATTTATCAAACTAATTTTATCAGTCTCATTTATCCGAAACCACTTAACATCCTGATAGTCTAACCAATTAATCACGTCGGAAGTAGAGGGATCGAAATTATTAGAAAGTATAAGTATCATATATCTATATAAGCCTAATTCTAAAATTACTGGGCAATGAATATTTTTTTATTAACTGATTGGTTATTTCTTGCACATGGTTAAAATATTCTTTACTACCCATAATTATATATTCAGTCCCGGCTTCAAAGTTGGCCTGGTCTTCAAGGGTCAAAGCGCCAACTTTAACGCCTTGCTTCACTAATTCATGATAAAATTCACGTCGTGTCAAATCCCATTCATGAAAGAAAAGCAGCAACTGCCAATAATAGATTCTCCCAACTTCTGCCTTGGAAAATACTTTATTTTGTTTTTTATAAAAGTTGAATACTTTGGTACTATGGTCACGTTGAGCTTGAATAGCTTGCATACTATCCATTTTGCTTGGTAAAAGAAATCTCCTTTCAGGTTTAAAATGGTCATACAAGGATGAAGTATTTCTCACCCATTGGTCTTCAATCAATAAATGCAATAATATTATACCGCTTTGCTTATCGGAAACCGGCTCAGTCATATAGAATGAGTCAATATGGCTAACGATATAGTTTTTAGCAGTGCTGTTTATTAAAAACTTCTTGTAAGCAGTATAATCTTTACTCAGTAGGTTATTCAACGTATATGCATCTGAATCGCCATCGCTGTAGTCTGCTATTACTTTATTTAATAGCTCCCAGGATTTCAGTGAATCCCCTAAAAAATAATAAGTACCAATTAAATTGAAGGTGCAAACTGAATTAAAAATACGACTTGGCTGATTGCAAATTTCTGTAATCTGCTCATATTTGTTTTCAAGAAACAGAGAATCTAATGTATTTGAGAACTTTACACCTTCTCTCCTTGCGACTTCCCAATCTTCTTCCTGCCCAAAGGTTTCAAACGATGGTATAAAAAAAATTACAATAAATAAAATTATTATATTATGCATAATGAAATATAAATGATTTAATAAAATTCCACTCCAGAGAAGATATATAACATGAGCCTCTGAAGTGGAATATAAGTTTATTATTGTTGGTCTGGTAGGTAATCTTCGGGTTTAGTATTTTCAAACATTTTTTCTTGCTTGTATGTAACCGTTTCAAATTCATGCTTTTCCGTACAATCATACAAATCACCACAACAAAAATATGTATTTGAATCAGCACCATTTGCCGTTGGCACAGTTCCTCCCCCATGCAGGAGAGCTAAAGAAGCCTTGGATAGAGCATTCTTGCTAAATTTACTGCTTTTCAAACTTTCTAATTTCATAAAATAAAAATTTAGTTTTTAAAAGATACCCTAACGCATATGGGTTTAAACGTTTCCTTTTTCTCTTTTTTCTTTGGGCTGATTAAGGAGTAAAGCCCGCAGTGTTTGCAAATACGGCACAAAGATGAGCCGGCTCACTCCGGTTTTTTCGGAGTGGCAAAATTATTTTGGTAATCGCTTGTTAATAAGCCTGCCCCTCCTGTAATTTGTTTCAGGGTTTCCCCGTCAATGATCAACTGGAAGTTAACGGCTACCTCGCAGGCGTATTCGTAGCCTTGCCGCGCCTGGCAATATACTATCGGCAGCCCGATATCTTTGAGCTGCTTGATCTTTTCGTAAAGTGTGCTTTGGGAGCAGCCTAATTTCTTAGCTAATTGTTGTGGTGTTCCGGTGCTTTTAGTACGAATGAGATGATGCAGTCGCAGCATCTCCTCATTGAGAAATGCATTCATTGGGTATGGAATTAACAGGTTATCCAAAATATCATTCCCGGATATGAACTCATCAAATATTAATATCCGGTTTCCGGAAGGCTTGTGCTGAACCGCCTTGTTTTTATCCGTAATTGGGTAACTATAAACGGGAGGTGTTACCAACCTTTCGGTACATAAAATTAGTATTTAATTTTGTATATCCATAAATTATTTTTTTAGATGTAAATTTCGAGCTCATTCGCGTATGTGCTTACTAATAGGATAACCACCCATGCTTCCTATTGATTTAACATCAATATTCCGTTTTTTTAAAAAACGCTACGCTTCGCCCCTTTGCGATATTGCAGCGCTTATGGTGTATTCAGATGTTTGTATTATTGGTATTGCAGCTCAAAAAGTTGAGTTAATAATGCAATTTTCAATACGAAAGCCAATTTAACCCACATTGCAGCTAATCCTCCCGAACTCCGCTACAGTATTGATTTTCGTTTTTTTGAAATTTCGGAGAGGGTAACACAGATTTTTTTGTGTGAAAGGGCGTTGTTTGTAATGGAGCGCTTCATAAATCTGCTGTACTTCCTGTATAGGCTCACTGCATTTGATAAGGATAACGGGGCAAGCAGCCGCTCAATTACTTTTATGATTGTAGCATCTGTTAATCTACTCAATAATAATACAATATATTAATCAACATTCAATATATCTATTGCCTGTCAAGCTCATAATCCTCATAACCGTTATACTTGATATAGTGCGGACGCCACTCCAAAATATGCGATTCGAATTCCTTTATTTCTTCTAAGGTGCCAGGAAACATTTTTATCATCGGATACGAAAAGCCTTCCTGCCTGTGGTAGAAAGCAAATGCCCTGATCTTACATTCTTCATATATGTTCTGGAGATAAAGATGCTCCCGGTTGCGATCTACTACCTCCTTTTCATTTTCATTCAGAAATAAAATGAACTGTACATCCCCCCATACATACAAAATAAGCGTACCGTATATGCCATAAAATTCATCACATTGATAATCTTCTTTCCAATTGGAGCGCTTTATCCGGTGGTCTTTATAAAAAGCACCGCAATTATCATCATAAAAATGAGCCATTACTCTGGCATCCATCAATCCTAACCTGACCATGCTGTCACACAGCAACTTATTATATCTTCCCCATCCCCCATTATGACCTAAAATAATGTCAACATCCCAAAATGCATTAATGCCGATAAGGTTTTCTATTGGGATTCCGGATGTAATGGAAAGGTGTAATATACTATCTACTACCCAAAAATTTACCGAATCTATCTTGTCAATGGCCGGCAATAAGCTGTTGTGGTAATATTCATCATAATAATTCTTCGAAAATAACCTGAGCTCCTGATCATTGCTTATGGCATCCTGTATGGTATGTTGAGCCGCTTTGTCCGTTACCGTCCCGCTATCCTCAGCCTGATAAGATACAATATAAGGGCGGTAATTTTCATAACGATGGTATTTTTCATAAATATTTACGCCCTTTTTCTGTAACATATCAAAATAGCGGCGCAGAGCAGCGGTGTCCGGATTCTCGCCATATATTGTAGCATATATAGCATTATTAATGTCTGTATGAAACGGATAGCTAATCATCGTAAAGGCGGAATCGAACAATCCTGAAGCTTTATGGTAATCGCCTTTGCATACCGCAACGGATGCAGAATGCACCAAAGCGTAATACTGCCGCAATGTGGTACTGTCGCCATTTTCCGCATGAATACACGGGGCAGCGAGGATAAGGAGTACAAAGGAAAGCAAAATCTTTTTTAGCATCGGAAAAAATTATTAAGGAAATAAAACAATGGCAGCGCCGAACGGTAAAATATCTGATTTTTTATGCAATTTAATTAAAATGGTTATTTCTGTCTTCAGCACTGCCTGTTTCGTATTACAATTACTAATCCCATTCAATTTCTGAATATTCTCTTACTCCATAAAAACAAAGATCGGTTCCATCTCTGCTGATCCAAAATAAATCAAAGCCGGTATTTTCCGGAAAAATCTACGGGCTTTTATTTGCGGTTCTGGCTGCTGCTCAACTTATGCGATCAGAGACCACTGCCACTGCGACATAGTCAGAGAATGCCGAACGCCAGCTTGCATACTACGGTGAGCTGGGAGTGCGCATCTTACTTTTGCCATGTTGCTGGAATTCGTTTTAGCTGCATCGCTTATCCTGCTTCAGTATTTCCGCTAAAAAACGAAAGATCACGCATTTTTTTCTGCATGATCTTTTCG
>Ga0222423_1000840_pt1 | contig 16789 bp, 17 predicted proteins | sample 3A0metagenome_FD_182472 | JGI IMG/M metagenome (GOLD analysis project Ga0222423, IMG submission 182472) | Enriched microbial communities from leaf-cutter ant dump, University of Wisconsin, Madison, United States - 3A0 (version 2) | ecosystem: Environmental > Terrestrial > Nest > Insects nest >...
CACCTCGATGTCGGCTCATCACATCCTGGAGGGGGAGCACCTTCCAAGGGTTCGGCTGTTCGCCGATTAAAGTGGTACGCGAGCTGGGTTCAGAACGTCGTGAGACAGTTCGGTTTATATCCGGTATGGACGTCAGGAAATTTGAGAGGATCTGCCCCTAGTACGAGAGGACCGGGGTGGACGTACCTCTGGTGTATCGATTGTGGCCACCTGCTGCATTGTCGAGTAGCTATGTACGGTCTAGATAAGCGCTGAAAGCATATTAAGCGCGAAACTAACCTCAAGATTAGATTTCCCTATGAGGACACAGAAAGACTATCTGTTTGATAGGCGCAAGGTAGAAGCGTGGCAACACGTGCAGCTAAAGCGTACTAATAGTCCCATCGCCTTTTTATGTCCTTTTCATCTAGCGTAAATACCTTCCGTTACAGGGTGTTATTTACCGGGGTGAAAGGGTAGACTTAACGAGCAATTGGTGAAAACCACTCAAGGAACGCTTAGCGTTTTAACGAGATTCACCAAAAACGTCAATTTCTAAGCGTTTTTACAGCAAACACCGATACAATAGTTCTTAGGTTCAGTAATGAACTAAAGATATTGGCATCGAAGCGAGGTTTTTGGCCCACTGACGAGAATATGTCAGCGCAAAGCGTCAAAAAACCTTACTTCGGTGCCCATAGCGACGAGGAGACACCTGTTCCCATTCCGAACACAGAAGTTAAGCTCGTTAGCGGCGATTATACTGCCACAAGTGGGAAACTAGCACGGTGCCGAATTATACAATAGCCTCAGGTAACACCTGAGGCTTTGTCTTTTTGATTACCGCCGACCAGCAACAAATTAATGACCCATCTAAATAAATTAAAACGACCCATCTCGCAGATAGGGTCGTTTATTTTTCCCGCGTGGTGGTGCGGACTTGAATCTTGTCTGTTTTTGATAAGATTCAAACAGGTGCGTATTTATAATATCGCATAGAACGCATATATGCAACAGTAGCATAAACATAATATTATGCTTACGTAAATGTTGACAAAAAGCATAAGCTATGCTATCATTGAAGTATACACAAAGCGGTATTTATATCGCGTGTGAGGTATTAGTGAGGGTTTCCCGGCCGAAAGGCACGTGGAAATCTTTTTATTTAAGTGGATATCACCACATCCATAAAGTGGTGAAGGAGAGGAATACCCATGGCAGGTACTAAAGCTGGCGGTAAGAAAGCCGCTGAAAAGAATCTAGCAAAAAACCCTAATTTCTACGCCGAAATCGGTCGTAAGGGTGGTAAGAATGGTCACACTGGTGGTTTCGCTGCAAACCCTGAACTTGCTCGTATTGCAGGTGCAAAAGGCGGACGTATTTCACGCCGTCGCGGTAGCAAAAAAGCAGAGTAGTTGACTCGGCTGAAAGTAAAAAGAACCCACGTTGAGAGGGGTTCTTTTTTATTAAGCCACCGGTAGGTGTAAGTGCGTGGCGAAACTAATGCACCGCGTAGCGACGAAGGGCACAAACTCGAGCCTCGTTAACACGCCACTCACTGGTGCAGGCGGGACAGCTGTAAAGATTTTGACCCTTCTGAAAACCGGTGGCCGTACATTTCGGGCAAGTGCTACGGGCATGTAGCCAATCCCTGTACGTGTCGAGATGCTCATCTATGACCGCATTATCAATAGCTACTGAATAGTGCTTACCGATTTCTAGCGCCTTATCCCAAGCGGCGGCCTCCATAGAAACAAGTTGGACATCTGTTTGGTAGTCGGTATGACCCAGCACCCCGTGCGATAGTTCATGCAGCAACAGCGCTTCAGCATTTGGGTCGGCGTCGTCGTAAACAACCGTCTTTTTGTCGGGAGTCCACGCAAAAGAATCGCCGGCTTCGAACTTTAGTTCGGGGAAGTCGGCCTCTAGTCTAGAGATTATTGAGCTCATCGAGGGCATAGTAGTAGCAGCCATAAATTACGGCCTCTTCGGGATGTTTTGCCTGAATGATCTTAGGAAGCGTGATATGATCGGGGAGTTTGTCGCTAAGGATCCTTTTTAGGTCTGGCGCGTACATCTTGAAGTATGTTCCAATACTGCCACCAATAATAATTACATCAGGCTGTGTAATAGGTATGACCGCAAGGAAGCCACGGCTAATTCGATTCGCAACGTTTAGCCATACCCGCTTGCTTTTAATATCGCGCGCGAATTTATGGTAGGTTTTGTAGATGGCTTTACCTGATGCAAACGTTTCCCATTCACGGACGGCACCGTCGTACTCGATAAGCGCACGCCCTGGTTCGCTGTGACGAAGCCCTGGGTCGATTTTACCATTTGTAATGAAACCGCTACCTATGCCGGTGCTAATGGTTACGTACAGTGAGCTGACCGGAATTTCGGGCAACTGGCGCGTTTCTGCCAGGCCGGCTAGGTTGGCATCATTCTCGACAAATAAAGGCGCATTGTTGAACAAACCCTTAAAGGCACCAGCGACATCGAAGTTCTTCCATTTTAGGTTGTTACACCAAACAGCAACGCCGTTTTTGATGATGCCTGGAATCGCAATGACAACCGCATCAACGGTTACACCTGCAAAAGCCTCCTCGAGGTAATCGCGCAACGCTTCAACGTAGTCACTTTCTTTTGGTGGAGTTGGAAACTTGTACGGCTCGCCTACAATATTACCCCTGCGGTCATAGCAGGCTACTAATGTTTTTGTTCCTCCGGTGTCTACTGCGATAATCATACCTTCAGTTTAGCATATATTCTTCAACAAAATACTATAACGCTTATGCTACAATAGCCGTATGATTTATCGGCGCAAGAATCAAGCATTTACGATCGTTGAGTTACTTGTTGTCGTGGTGGTTATAGCTATTCTTGCCACCATTTCTATTGTCGCGTATAACGGTATAACCGGCGACGCCAGAGAGAAAGCGCTCCAATCTGAGCTCCACGACGTACAAACAAAGGTAATGGTGTATTTTCGAGATGAAGGACAATTTCCCGCATCATTAATGGACGTTGGCGTCGAAAACGACGCGCTCAACTATACAAGCACCATCGATGAATTTTGCGTCGAGGGTTCGGCAAATAGCAAAAGTTTTTACATTACAGAGTCTGGCAGCTTGAAAGAGGGCGAATGTCCAGCGTAGCCCCAATTTATTGACTATAGTTTTGCGCGACTAGCTTTTCCCTTGTAAGCGGTGTACAATCATCTCTATAAACGGGAGGTTTTGACAATGGCAAAACGGAACGGGTGGATAACAATTAAGAGCATTGTGTCAGTGGTGGCTATTATTGTATTGGCCACGCTTATTATTTGGGGGCTTTATGTTGTTCGTGAACGAGGAGAGGTGGCTCGGCGTGAAGAAGCGGTGAAGCTTGCACAGGAACGGCTCGATGAAATTGCCAGACAAGAGGTGAAGGATCCAGATAGTAACACAAATAACCAAAATTCCGAGCCTGAAACTGCCGTTAACGAAGGCGGTTCTTCGCAGCAGGTTAACGAAGGCGGTTCTTCAGAATTGCCACAGACTGGACCTAGCGATGCTATTAGCATAGTCAGCCTAGCGCTGGTCATTTTTGCAGTTACCTCGTACGCATATTCGGCCCGCCATTTACGCGTGCTTCAGTCAACAAGCCGCTAGCTAAGCTGGACGTATCTCTTTATTTAAGGTATAATGGAAGTAATCGACGAGATGGCGTTATCTTTACGCGTGTCTCCGAAATACATTTAAGGAAGGAGTCTTAAAAAGACTTATGGCTAAAGCCGCAACAATAACAATGGATGAACTTCTTGCAAGCGAAGAAGCAAATCTTAAGCAAATTACCCAAGGAGAAACCATCGATGGTCACGTTCTTTCTGTTCGAAAGCACGAGATTCTTATCGACCTTGGTCCTCACGGTGTTGGAATGGTTCCACGACGCGAGGCTGGTTTTTCAAAAGCCCTTAATGAAGGCGATGAAGTAACGGCAAGTATCGTTGATTCAGAGCTAGAGAATGGCTACGTGCTTCTTTCACTCCGGAAGGCAGCAAAGGACAAAGGTTGGGACGAAGTTATCGCTAAACTCGATGCAGGCGAAATTATCGACGTCACTCCGTACGACGCAAACCGAGGTGGTTTGTTGGTTGAATACGAAGGCGTTCGCGGATTCCTACCTGTTTCACAGCTTTCAGCTGAACACTACCCAAGGGTTGGTAGCAACGACAAGGACGAAATTCTTCAACGCCTTAACGCGCTAATTAATCAGGTGCTAAAGGTCCGTATTCTCGATGCTGACCGTAAGGCGAATAAGCTAATCTTTAGCGAAAAAGAAGCAATCAAGGAAGGTCTTGCTGCACGATTCGAAAAACTCACAATTGGCGACGCAGTCAAGGGTGTCGCAACTGGTGTTGTTGACTACGGTATTTTCGTTAACGTTGAAGGCATTGAAGGCCTTGTTCACATCTCGGAAATTAGCTGGGAGCGCGTTAACAATCCAAACGACTACGTTAAGGTTGGCCAAACAATTGACGCTAAAATTATCGCTATCGACAAAGACCGTCTTAGCCTAAGTATGAAGCAACTTACCGAAGATCCATGGCTTAGCGAAGTCGATCAGTTTAAGGTTGGCGATAATATTGAAGGTACCGTTACACGAATTACACCGTTCGGCGCATTCGTTCAAATAAGCCCAGCTGTCGAAGCGCTTGTTCATGTTAGCGAGCTTGGTGACGGCGATGGTATCGACCCAGAAAAAGTCTTTACACTCAACGAACGCAAATCTTTTGTAGTTCTTGGTGTTGAAAAAGAGAATCGCAAAATTTCTCTTGGACTTCCAAAATCAGCTAAAAAATAACCTATGAAATCACCTGTCACAGGAGAGAGGAGCACTTATGGCGGAGAAAGTTCTAACAATCGCCGATTCAGTTACCGTGGGCGAACTAGCCGAGGTGCTCAACCTTCAGGTGACGACACTTATAGGCGAGCTTTTTAAGAATGGTATCGCTGCAACCATTAATCAGCGAATCGACTTCGAGACGGCAACAATAATTGTTGCCGAGCTCGGGCTCGATGTTGAACTCCAGAGAAAGGATGTCACCATCACGCCAGAGCGTCGCGAACGAGTTAAGTCAGACTCTGCAACCGACCGCCCGCCTATAGTCGCTGTTATGGGCCATGTCGACCACGGAAAAACAAGCCTGCTCGACGCAATCCTTGGTCAAACCGTTGCTGCTGGCGAGGCCGGCGGCATCACACAGCACATTAGTGCATATCAGACTGTTAGAAAAGATCGTTCAATCACACTTCTTGATACGCCAGGTCACGAAGCATTTGCTGCTCTCCGTCAGCATGGCGCTACGTTAACCGACGTTGTTATTATTGTTGTTGCTGCCGATGACGGTGTAAAGCCACAAACAGTCGAGGCTATTAGGTTTGCTCGTTCGGCAAATGCGAAAATTGTTGTCGCGATTAACAAAGTCGACAAAGAGACCGCAAATCCACAAATGGTAAAGGCCCAGCTTGCAAGTGAGCACGGCCTTAACCCAGAAGAGTGGGGCGGTGATACAGTTATGGTTGAAGTTAGCGCAAAGACTGGTCAAGGTATCGACACGCTTCTTGATATGGTGCTTCTTGTTGCAGACATCGAAGAACTAAAGGCGGATGCGAAAATCCCAGCCGACGGCCTTGTTATTGAAGCTCATATGGAAACCGGTCGCGGTGCGGTTGTCGGCCTTCTTGTTGAAGAGGGTACTCTTAAGCCTAGTTCGTTTCTTGTCGCTGGTACTGCCTATGGCAAGGTGCGAACACTTCAGGATTTTAACGGTAAGACATTAAAAGAGGCCGGACCATCAACCCCAGTTACCGTTACGGGCTTTAAAGAGTTGCCTCAATTTGGTGACACCTTCGATGTTGTAAATAACGAAAAAGAGGCTCGCGCCCGAGCTTTGGCAGTTAAAACTGAACGCGAACAGGCTCAGGCAACAACGAATGTTACTGGTGCCGATCTATTGAAGCTTATGACGCAGAAGCATGAAGCTGCCGACTTTAACGTTATTGTCAAAGCAGATGTTCAAGGCTCCCTTACTTCTGTAATTGATAGCTTGAAACTGATTGATACTGGCGGTGAGGTATCTCTTCACGTTGTCGGAAGTGGTGTTGGCAATATAACCGAGAATGACATCCGCCTTGCGGCCGATGGCAAGACGGTTATCTATGGCTTTAACGTTGCGCTACCGCCAGCAGTTAAGCAGCTTGCCACCAGAGAGCGCACCGAAGTTCGTATCTATAATATCATTTATGAACTGTTCGACGACGCTCGAAAGTCAATGGAGTCGTTGCTTGCACCTGAAGTTGTTGAAACAGAGGTCGGAATTCTTGAGGTTAAGGGTGTTTTCCGAACTGCTAAAGAAGAAGTTATCACCGGCGGTCAGGTTATTACTGGTAAGGTCGCTCCGGGTCTTTTGGTTCGAGCAAAACGCGGCGATGAAATACTTGGTGAAGCTGAAATAACCAACCTTCAACGCGAAAAAGTCGAGGTCAAAGAAGCCTTTGAAGGCGACATGTGTGGTATTAGTCTTAAAACAAGCAAAAAAATTCAGCTTGAAATTGGCGATACGCTCGAATTCTTTACTCGGGCCATTGTTCAGCGTACGCTGTAAAGCATAGCACCTACCCAACTTACCGCTTCACGCCTTTAAGAACCTGTTTCAGTCGGATTTTTAAAGGGTTGCACTTCGCTTTTAGTAAGTTTGGTAGGTGCTATGCTTTACTACGACGGAAACAACTGGTATTATTAGCTTGGACAGTTGTCAAAAATAAAAACACAAGGAAAAAATATGCCAGAAACAGGTGAATCACCAACACCGCACCTATCGGGTCAATATGACGCCGATAGTCAGAAGCTTGCCGATGAAAGGGTCAAGCTTGAGTTAAAAGAACGGAAGCTAGAACAAGAACTATCTATGGGTAAGTACGATGTTCACCCCGAAGGGTTTACGCCACCCGAAGGTGAGATGACATACGAACAGTACTTAGCGCAACGGCCAAGCGAGGGGGTCGTTCGAGATGAGCTTAACGGCGGCTATCGTGAGGCTCATACGGGCAGATATGCATCCGAGGAGGACTATTTAGCTGGCAAAGAGGTGATGCCTGACGAAGAGACCGCTGATCGTACTAGGCTGGACGACCTTGGACTTGTTGCACTCGCAAAAGAGTTCGCAGAGGCCAAACAGCGTAATGATATTGCTGACAAAAAAGAAATAGAAGAGGCTGTTCGTTCGCGTATTGAAAAGCAGGCGTATAATGAAAAATCTGGCAACCTGACTGTAGCCGATGTCGAAAAAGCTGTCGAGCAGGAGATGCGAGTATTTTACGACAGAGCTGAAAGGTTGGGTGCCGATCGGTCTCCGTCTGATACCGATCAATCTTCTGAGGTTGGTGATTTTGTTACTATCAAAACAGGCAACGGTGATGAGGGCATAACAGAGAATATTTCTGAACAACAGTTTGGTGAAGAGTTTGACACATTGACCTCGCCGTTTAAATCTGGCAGGTTTGCCAATAAAGAGCCTAACAAAGAGTCTGGAGTTGATTCCGAGGGTAGTGCCGACGAGACAGAGGCACCAAAGAAATATACTTTCGGCGGGGTAGAGGTTGAGGTTGGCGAAGAATATGAAGCGCCGGATGGTTCGGAGATGGTATCCATTATCTTTAATGGCGATAAAGTCTTTGTCTCGAAGAAATTACTAATTGAGGCCGAGGCCGAGCCGGATAGTGGTCAAGAAGATGACGAGATTGAGCAGGAAGAAGCCGAGAACGATCAAGAAGATGGCGAGAACGAGCGACAATCGTCTTGGTGGAGCAGAAACAAAAAGTTCTTTGGCATCAATTACTATGCCGCCCAATGGACGATGATGCTTCAACGATCAAGAGAGCGCGGGCAGATCACCGATGAAATGACCCAAGAGGAGATTAATGAGGTACTAGAGCGTAAAAGGCGCAATCAAGTTTTGGGTATGGTAACAGTAGCGGTTGCTACTGGACTTGCAACCTATTTAGCAATTAAGGGAAATGGCGTTCATCATGATGCCGTTGCTTCTGGTGGCGTAACGCCAGACACAATGCACGACGTGACCCCAGGAATAACCGACCATCTACCAAGTGTCGATACTGCTGGTGACGTACCTCCTAGTATTGATATATCGGTCGAACCGCTTAATCCTAGTTACGAAATACCATCCGGAACTGGTGGTGAAGCGCTATTCCAACGGTTAGGCCTAGAACCTCGTAGTTGGTATCGGCATCAAGACGACCTACTCAACCGTTTCCCTGGCTCGTTCTATCGAATGGACAGCGGTAACGTTGGCATAGCTCAATCGGGCTGGCTACCTAACGAGGTGCAGTCGTATATTGAATCACTAAGATAAAAAGAGGGCAATTACTATGCAGAATGATGCAAATTATATTATAGATACGCTCGGTATAGCCAGCTTAGACGATGATGTGCGGGAGGACATTGTTGACGAAGCGTATGAACGTATTGGTGATGCCGTATCGCAGGGCTTAAGCGACGAGCAGCAAAGTGAATACCAAAGAATTATTGATGGTGATCAGTCGATAATTGATGAATATTTAAATGCGCACCTTCCTAATTATAAAGAGATGCCAATGTACAAGCAGATTATGGATGAAAATAGCGATAACCCAGAGGCGGTCGGTGCCGATAAGGTGTTGGCATCCTTTGATTGGGTGCAGCGTTACGTGCCAGATATTCAGGCTCGCACCGACGAGGCGCTGAACGCATATCGACAGGAATTACTACAGGGCGGTGTGATTTCACCCGCTAATTAACGTATACTAAATACATATGTTTCAGTTAGATAATAATTTCCTTGAAGAGATTGGTCTTGGCGGTCTTCCAGAAGATCAGAAGAAGCCATTTCTTCAGCATATCTATGATCAACTCGAGGGGCGAGTTGGGACGCGTCTTAGCGAAGGCATGACAGACCAGCAGCTTGATGAATTCGAAGCTATTATCGATCGACGCGATGAGATTATTCAACCTTGGTTACAACAAAACGCACCGCAGTATCAGACAGAAGAGTCTTTCTTGCGCCTACAGCAGGCCATGCAGGCTCCTGCCGATAGCCCTGCTTTAAGGGCCGAGTTCGCCGCGACAAAATGGCTTGAAGTTAATCGCCCCGATTATCGCGACGTCGTCACAAAGACCCTTGAAGAGCTAAAGCAAGAAATTATCGCTAATCGCGACGCTATTCTTGGTGCATAGGGCTAGCCGTTAAGGCCATTAATGAATGATTGAGCGTTTATTTTTTTACCATTAGTATTGATAAGCTCGTCAATCGCGAGGATACCGTCTTTACAGGCAATATCGAGCGGACCGGTGATTTCATTGGTAACGTGCGCGCGGGTGATAATAATTTGCTGGTCAAGAATAGTTATTTTGGTGCGCGGAAAGGCGATATGGGCGCGAACGCGACGCTCGGCTTCAACGGCAGTAACGTCTCTTGGGTCAAGAATGCTGTCAGATTTTTGTAAGAGGTGGCAATAGGTTGCCTCGGTGTCGTTCTGTGGTGTTGGCTGGAGCCTTCCGTCCATAATGTCGGGTAAAATCGTACTTAGCCGTTCAGCCCCAATTCGGCCCAAGGCTTGTTCTAGCTCTGGCGTGGTCTCGGTGCCATATAGGGGAGTTCTGGTTTGGTCATAAATAGGCCCAGCGTCCATTGCCGCAGAAAGTTGCATAATACTAACGCCGGTTTCTCTATCACCAGAAATAATCGCAGCTTCAATTGGCGAAGGCCCGCGGTAACGCGGAAGAAGTGAAGGGTGGACGTTAATAATCCCTGGCGAGAAAAGGTCAATAATAGATTGCGGAACGATTTTTCCAAAACTTACTAGCACCCCAGTAGGGTTATCAAGCTTTTCTAGGTCGCTATATATCTCAAGTAGCTTGTTTGGTTGCAAAACAGGAATGTTATTCTCGATAGCAATTGTTTTTACGAGTGGCGGAAGTAGCGATTGGCCGCGCCCGCGACGTCTATCTGGCTTTGTTACGACTGTGGCAATAGAAAAACCATCTTTAATGAGCTGCCGTAGGCTGACTGCACTAAAATCATCAGTCCCAAAGAATACTATTGTCTTTGACGTGTTCATGGTAGTCTAGCGCTTGCAATTCGCCCTGTTCGTCTAGGGTGTAGAAAGCATCTTCTTTATCTTTAATATGATCAATAAAAACAATGCCGTTAGTGTGGTCAATTTCGTGCTGAATGACGCGGGCTAAGAATCCATCTGCCTTGAAACGGATTTCTTTACCAGTAATGTCGAATGCCCTTACTCGAATGCGACTGTAGCGAGGGACCTTGCCGTAGATATCTTTCACGCTAAGGCAACCTTCGTAATCTTCAATAAGGCTTCCCTCATACTTAACAATTTCGGGGTTAATAAGGGGTGTAAAGTCTTTGGACTTTTTGTCATCGAAGTCGCCGCGAATAATAACAACTCGCTCAAGGACGTCAATTTGAACTGCGGCAAGTGCAGCGCTTACTTCGTGTGGACGTGAAGTCTCCCAATCAAGCGCAGCCTCGGTCATTGCTTTTATGAGTGACATGGCAGCCTCGCTTGTCGGCACCACTTTTTGCGATTTTTGGCGCAAATGGGCGTTGGGCAGAGTAATAATATCGTCTTTTGTTGTCATTTCAGGCTTTATTATATCAGATTAGTCTCAGATAAGACTGGTTGGGTCCAACTCTGCTTGCCAATGTGTGGTAGGAATGTGCTCAAGAAGCGCCGTTAAGTCTTTTCGCTGAGGGCTTTTAATAATTAATTGCCAGCGATACGTGCCGTGCTGTCGCTCATAAAACGCTGGTGTTGGCCCTAGGATTTCGACACGACTAGGTATAATTTTTTGAAGATTACTGGCTAATGTTCGGGCGGCCCGAATCGCTCCGGCTTCAGTTTTATAAACAGTTGTTAGCTGTAGAATGTAGCGATAGGGCGGAAACTTTGCCTTAGCGCGCTCTTTTAGTGACTCAGCGTAAAAACTTTCGTAGTCTTGGCTGATACCGCACTGGATAACTGGATGTGTTGGCTGGTACGTCTGAATAATAACATTGGTTTCCCTGTGGTCGCGGCCGACTCGCCCAATAACCTGCGCCAGTAGCTGGAATGTCCGTTCATTCGCGCTGTAGTCGGGAAGTGCCAGGCCGCTATCTGCCTGAATAACGCCAACAGTTCGGAGGCGTGGCAGGTCTAGGCCTTTAGCAACAACCTGTGTCCCAACAATAATATCGACATCGCCATCGTAAAGCTCTTTGTAGCGGGCTTGGAGCGTTTCTTGTGCGGTATTATCTGAGTCAAAACGGGCAATTGTTGCACGTGGGAACAAGCGTTGCAGTTCGCTAACGATTCGTTTTGTGCCAACACCCTTGTGAATAATGCTAGCAGACCCGCACTCGGGGCAGCTTGTCGGTGCTTTTTGGGATATCGAACAAATATGACAGCTTAGCTTAAAGCTATCTTCGTGAAGAATCATTGGAACGAAACAGCGAGGACAAAGCGCCGTCCAGCCACACGATTCGCACAATGTAGTGCTAGCGCTACCGCGACGGTTGTGAAATATAAGTGACTGCTCGTTTTTGGCGAGGGTTTGTTCAATCTCGGTAATTAGCTTTTTCGATAGAAAACGTTGCGATGAAAGATTGTCTTTTTTCGTCATATCGACAAGCGTTGTTTTGGTGGGTGTCACCGATTTTCGTGCACGGGAATCGAGCCTAACAATCGGCACATTGTTGGTTTCAGCAGTAAAACGGTCGGTAATAAGGGGAGTCGCGCTACCAAAAATAACTCTAGCTTTGCAAAAAACACCATACATACTGGCAACACGAAGTGCCGAATAGCGCGGCGATTGTTCTTGTTTGTAGCTTGGCTCGTGGGCTTCGTCAATAATAACCGCACCAAGGTCATGTATCGGCAAGAAAAGAGCAGACCTAGGCCCAATAATTAATCGAGGCGCCGTTGATGTTAGCGCATTTCGCCAAACGGTGTGACGCTGAGCCTCTGTCATCTGCGAATGGGTAATAAGAGCATCTGGAAAGTCTTGAGTTAGCTCATCGATAATTTGCTCGGTCAGGCCAATTTCTGGAACTAGCAAAATAACCGATCGCCCAGACGCAATTGTCCGTCGAGCAATTTCTTTGTACACTTCGGTTTTTCCCGAACCAGTCACACCCTGAACAATAGACGTGCCAGATTCTCTTGCAAAAATTCCCTCAATAGCCCGGCGCTGATCGTCGTTGAGTACAATATTTGTTCTATGTCTAGTTGCCAACCGTGCCTCGCTTTTAGTGACACGACGCTTTGTGGTTAAGCCTCTTGGTAGTATTGTTTGTAAAACTGTCGCAAGGGGCGTTCGGTAATAGTCAGAAATCCAAACAGCAATCTTTACAATATGATCGGGCAGGGCAGTATCCTCAATAACCGAATTAACCGGCTTTGTTGCGTACGACGGCTTGGCGACCTCTTTTATAACTACCCCGTGTAGCACATTTTTACCAACAGGAATCAATACTAGCTGTCCGGCTTGCAGGCCAAGGTCGCTCTCGTAGGTAAAAACCGCACTTCCAGCACGAACAATCTTTATCGGCGCTACCTCAAAATATTTCATACCCTTAGTATATGCCATAAAGTGACACTTTTTTAATGCTTATGATGTGCTATCATTATTGTATGTATTTTGAAGATAGACAGCAGGCCGGTGTCAAACTCGCGGGTCGTTTGTTTGATAAATACCGTTATGAAAACTGTGCCGTTGTTGCGTTGAGCGACGGTGGAGTAATCATCGGTGAACAAATAGCGGCATTCTTACATTGTGTTTTGACAATGCTCCTTGTTGAGGATATCGAAATTCCAGGTGAAGGCTTGACGTTCGGTAGCGTGTCTCAGAACGGCAATTTTGTGAATAATAGCGACTTTTCGCAAGGCGAAGTCGACAGCTACACCTCGGAGTATAACGGCTATCTTCAGGAGCAGAAGCGCTCGACATTCCAAAAGATTAACAGATTGCTTGGCGACGGCGGGACAATTAACTATGACCTACTTCGTAATCGAACAGTCATTCTTGTTAGCGACGGCTTCCCAGATGGTGGCATTATGGATGCGGTTATAGACTTCCTAAAACCCGTCAGTATTGAACGCCTAGTGGTTGCCGCACCGGTAGCTTCAAGCTCCGCTGTTAATAAGCTCCATATGCTTGCCGATGAGCTCCATATTCTTGACGTGAAGGATAATTATCTTGCCACCGACCACTATTACGACAACAACGCCATTCCTTCACACGAAGAGACTGTCGATAAGATAAATAAAATAGTTCTTAATTGGCGTTGACCCGTTGGGTAGCATTGGTGTAGAATAAGCTACAACGAACGAACTGAGTATGGGGAATAAAAGGGGAGTATGTTAGACGTATTTATTACATCAAGGGTGCGACGCAAGATTGTTGTTGTCTATGCAAAATATCCAGATTTCAAGACGCACGTCCGTGGCCTTGCTAAGCTTATTAAAGAAGACCCAGGCAACATACAGCGCGAATTAAAACGCCTCGAGAAAGTTGGCTTTCTTGCCAGCGAGCGTCAAGGTAATACGAAAATCTACGCTACTAATAAGCAATTTCCAATCTTTAAAGAGCTTCAAAGCATTGTTATCAAATCTCAGCAGCAGGCGACTCGCATCAAGCGCACTTCATCTGACATTGCCTAATGTCTCTATTTGAAAAAATTCTGGCCGCTAGGGGAATAACCCCTGAAAAACAGGCAGATTTTTTTCTGCCAAATTATAATGCCAGCCACGATCCGTTTCTTTTGCCAGATATGCAGGCCGCAGTCGATCGGCTCGTTCTAGCCCACACACGCCAAGAAAAAATAACGATTTACGGCGACTATGACATTGACGGCCTGACAGCAACGACCCTCCTACTAGACGCATTCAGACAGTTTGGTTTTTCGCACATCGACACATTTATACCAAACCGCTTTATTGAAGGCTACGGACTAACCATCGACGCCATTGAACGCATCGCAGCCACCGGCGCCCAGCTTATTATTACGGTTGACTGCGGTAGCTTAAGCCATAACGAAATTACGCGTGCCAAAGAACTCGGCGTTGATGTAATCGTCACCGACCACCACAACGTCGCTCCTCATCAGCCACCGGCCGTTGCTGTAATTAACCCAAAGCGACTCTTGCAATATAATCCCGATGCGTACGAGAACTATCGCCTAAAACAGCCATCAGCTAAGCTATACCCATTCCTCGACCTACCAGGTGTCGGGGTGGCATTTAAACTTGTACAGGCTCTACAGACGAAACTTGAAGGGATTGCAAAAGGTCACGAAAAGTGGCTACTCGACCTAGTTGCCCTTGGTACAGTTTGCGACGTCGTAACGCTCGTCGACGAGAATCGCACCCACGTTTACTGGGGTCTTCAGGTCCTTGCTAAAACACGTCGCCCCGGCCTAAAAGCCTTGATGGTAGTTGCAGGTGTCGAGCCGTCGAAAGTCAACGCCCGTTCACTTGGGTTTAGTCTTGGCCCAAGAATGAACGCCTCTGGCCGACTCGAAACAGCACAGCACTCTTTAACACTACTTACGGCAGCTGAACCACTAGCTGCGTTTGACAGCGCGCGCCTGCTTGACGATATGAATAAAGCTCGTCGAAAAGAGCAGGACGGCATATTCGCAGAAGCCCTTGTTCAGGCCGAATCGCTTACCGACGACCCCGTATTAGTTATTAGCGCTCCCGGTTGGAACCACGGTATCGTTGGCATTGTTGCCGCCAAGCTATTAGAGCGGTTTCAAAAACCAACCTTCGTCCTAGGTGAAGAGGGGGGCATTGCTAAAGGCTCGGCGCGTAGCTTCGGTGATTTCAGTGCAGCCGATGCCATTCGGGCCGTCGAGGATATTATCACTAAGGGTGGCGGGCATAAACTTGCTGCTGGCGTGACACTTCCTGTTGAAAATGTTGCTGCGTTTCGCCGTCGAGTTAATGACTTCTATAAAAGTAAAAAACTCACCAACCAAGCGGAGCTACTTTTGCCTCGTGCTGAAGTCGACGCACGTATTGACGAAATCGACGAGGCACTAGTTGCTAACATCGCCCAGCTCGAGCCGTTTGGCAGCGGAAATCAACCACCAATTCTTCGTACGTCCAATGTCCGTGTGGCGGATCTTCGCCGAATGGGCGAAATGGGACAACATATAAAACTAACCGTTAAGGATGCTGATGATCGGCGGTTGGTGCTGGTTGCGTTTAATGCTCCGGAGCATTACTTTGTTGAAATCAATACTACAGTAACGGTTTGGTATTCACCAGAAATCAACGAGTGGCAGGGTAGGCGAAGTGTCGAGGCGCGTCTATTACACCTCGAGGAAACTGCTTAACGGTAAGTGTTAAGAATTTTTCGCCGAGCGTCTGGAACGTCGGCTAGGCTTTCACGTGCTTTGGCGTGTTTTTCGGCCAATCTTCGTGCAGCCGCCGCTTCCTCGGCCCTTTGTTGTTGCTTTAAGCTATCGTTATGCGACTCTGTTAACCTATCAAGAACGCTACTATCGGCCGCAGAGTAGGGGTCACCGTTAAACGGACTTGCTGGAACTATTGGTATGGGAGCTTCTTCGTCTGGCTCAAGTGCCGGAACTTCAAAGTTTGTGTCATCGACGGCAAGTTCTGGCTCGCGTTCCGTTAGAGATGGGTCGAAGCCATCTTCAAAGTTATCATCGGCAAGTGACGGAACAAAGTCTGGCTCTGGGACAACAATGTCGCCCTCGTTATTTTTAAATTTGTGAAGGTTTTCGGTTTTTATTTCTGATTCTGTCATAACTCTATTATAGCATAACCAATACTAAAAATCAAGCACGTGGACATTGCTGGCCAATATCTACGATTTTTTAAATAAGGTCGATAGCTTAAGCGTTTGAGCAAACTCAAGGGCCCCAAGACGGAAAGCTCGAACAGCAACCCAAATACTAGCGAACATAAATACAATCATTAGTGCAAGGGCCGACCACGCGACTACGGGGTCCATATTGCCAACGGTGTTGCGAATTAGTGTTACGACCGGCGAGGTCAGCGGGAAGAACGTGAGGAAGCCGACAACTGCATGTTTAGGGTCGGTTAAGATAACCGTAATGAAGTAAAACGGAATAAACGCGCCAATAAAGAATACGCTCGAGAAGTTATTAGCCTCTTTTGATGACGGCGCGATGGCCGCGACGGTTGTCATAAAGCCGGCGAACATCAGGAAGCCGGCAATAAGATAGCCAAAACCAAGGATGGTGGCTATTGGGTCGAAGGTTATTTTAGCAAGGTCTATGCCAAATGGTAGCGAGAATGAACCAAGTTGTTGAGCGACTAGGTAGCCGATAAGCGCCAAAAATGCGAAGAAGGTAATTTGTGTTAATGTAACAAGCGAAACACCCAAAAGCTTTCCTACAATTAGCGTTCGAGGCTTAACGTAGGTTAGGACCATCTCCATAGATCGGTTTTCTTTTTCTTCGCTGACGCTTGTAAGCATATAGCTAATCGAAAAAGCAAAAATTATATAGAACAAGACTACAAACATACCGGGTATGATGTATTCGTTGAAGCCGCTGGTTTCTCGGCCGTCTTCGAAGAATGTAACATTGCTGCTTGCGCCATTTTGGGCAAGTGCAATCACTTCGGCCGAGCCTAGCGGTAGGAATAGACTGGTTTTAAGGATTGTATCAGCTAGCGATGTCGTGGCGCTGAGCGTTGTTATATCGTTGCCGTCAATA
>Ga0222423_1000843_pt1 | contig 16764 bp, 18 predicted proteins | sample 3A0metagenome_FD_182472 | JGI IMG/M metagenome (GOLD analysis project Ga0222423, IMG submission 182472) | Enriched microbial communities from leaf-cutter ant dump, University of Wisconsin, Madison, United States - 3A0 (version 2) | ecosystem: Environmental > Terrestrial > Nest > Insects nest >...
CGCCACAGCGCAAGGCATGGACAATCCCGCTCAACACCCGGCGATCATCGACACGCTTCTTGCCGCGCACATCGGTTGGCAACAACGGGGCAATCCGCTCCCACTGCGCATCGGAAAACCAAAAAAATCAGACATCTCATCACCTCCTCGCAGAGGCAATGAATCACAATCCGGTCACTATGAAAACACAGTTATTGGGTCCGAACCCTAAATTCATCCTCCCCTGTGCGCTTTGCGAAGCGGGGGAGGAGGTTAGGGTTGGCCCCGCTTCGCAGCAGAGAGGAGGTAAAGTCTTGTCAGTCACGGTACTTTGGTCTAATCGCCAGTCATGACCGAAAACACAGACACCCCCTCAGATACGCCCTCTGGCGATTTCCGCCCCGAAGCCCGTTCCCCGCGCGGTTTTGCCGACAAGCGCGCGCATGAAATTGCCATTGAACGCCGCCTGATCGCCAATGTGTCGAAGGTCTATGAGGATTTCGGCTTCGAGGCCCTGCAAACACCGGCCTTTGAATATGCCGATGCGCTGGGCAAGTTCCTGCCCGATGCCGACCGTCCGAATGTCGGCGTTTTCGCCCAGCAGGACGACGATGAACAGTGGATGGCCCTGCGTTACGATCACACCGCCCCGCTGGCGCGCTTTGCTGCCCAGAACTGGGACGGCCTGCCCAAGCCCTTCCGCCGCTATGCCTTTGGCCCCGTCTGGCGTAACGAAAAGCCCGGCCCCGGTCGCCTGCGCGAATTCATGCAATGCGATGCCGATACGGTCGGCACCGACCGCCCCGAAGCCGATGCCGAAATCATCGCTCTGGCCGTCGCCGGTTTCAAGGCCAACAGCCTGCCGACCGTTCTCAAGATCAATAACCGCAAGCTGCTCAACGGACTTCTGTCGTCTCTGGGCGTCAGTACACCAGCGCAGCAGCTTGGGGTATTGCGCGCGATTGATAAGCTCGATCGTCTGGGCCTTGAGGGGGTTCAGCTTCTGCTGGGCGCCGGTCGCAAGGACGAATCCGGTGACTTCACCAGGGGGGCAGGCCTGAATGACGCCGCCACCGCCGCCGTCCTGAGCTTTGTCGCCGCCGGTCGTACCTCAGACGGCGCTCAGGCCGACCGCGCCACGGTGCTGAACGCTCTGGCCGCTGTTCTGGCCAATTCACCCGAAGGTCAGGCAGGCCTCGAAGACCTGTCGCGCATCTCCACGGCCCTCAGCGGTCTGGGGGTCGATGAAACTCAGGCGATTTTCGACCCGTCCATTGTGCGCGGTCTGGAATACTATACCGGCCCCGTGTTCGAGGCCGAACTGCTGCTGGAAACCCGCGACGAAAAAGGCCGTCCGGTGGCCTTCGGTTCGGTCGGCGGCGGCGGACGCTATGACGATCTGGTGGCTCGCTTTACCGGCCAGACCGTCCCTGCCACCGGCTTCTCGTTCGGCGTGTCACGTCTGGCGGCAGCGCTGGCACTGGCGGAAACCGGTGCGATCAGGCCGGTACGCGGCCCCGTGGTCATCATTGCCTTTTCCGACGCCGACATGGGGGCCTATTTCGCGCTGGCGGCCGAAATCCGCGCCGCCGGTATCCCTGCCGAGGTCTATCTCGGGCGTTCCGGCATGAAGGCGCAGATGAAATATGCCGACCGCCGCCATTCCCCTGCCGCCGTGATGCTGGGGGGCGATGAGCTGGCGAACGGCACCGTGACCATCAAGGATCTCGATCTCGGTCGCGAACTGGCGGCACAGGTCAGTGACAACAAGGTCTGGCGCGAAGACCGTCCAGGTCAGGTCACCCTGCCACGCGCCGAAGCCATTGCCCACCTGAAAAACATCCTGCACCGCGCCTGATCCCTCAGATCATTCGTAATACGGAAAGCACCAGCACCGCCATTGCCGCCAGACTGAGCAGCGAGGCGGTGACCACGCACACCACCCGTGTGCCCGCTGCCGTCACCTGCCGCAGATCGACCCCCAGCCCCATACCGGCCATGGCCATGACCGTCAGGAAGCCGCTCAGGCGCTGCGCTGGCTCCGTGACAACAGACGGCAGCCACCCCAGACTGTTGAGCGTGGCACAGACAAGAAACGCCAGAATGAACGGCGGCACCAGACGCCGCACGCCCGCCCTGTTCAGCCGGTGGCCTAACCCAGATGTCGCCCCGGCTGTGGGTCTGGCATAGAGCAGCGACAGGCCTGTCACCACCGGCCCCAGCATCAGCACGCGCACCAGCTTGACCAGTGTGCCGACCTGTATCGCCGTGCCGCCCATCGTCCCGACGGCGGCCATGACCTGCGGCACGGCATAGACGGTCAGTCCGGCAAAGACACCGCTGGCGGCAGGGCTCAGGTGCAAGGCCCAGCCAATGACCGGCACCATCAGCACCACCCCGATCCCCAGCACGGCGGTAAAGGCAATGGCGGTGGCGACATCATCGCTGTCGGCATCGATGACCGGTGCGACCGCCGCTATGGCCGAATTGCCGCAAATGGCATTGCCGCAGGCCACCAGCAAGGCCATGCGGCCCGACAGGCCCAGCCAGCGCCCAAGGGTAAAACTGACGCCAATGGCGGCGATCACCGTACCGCCTATGGCCAGAATCAGCGGCCACCCCGCCACAGCCAGCGTCGCAAAGCTCAGGCTCACCCCCATCAGGACAATGGCCGCTTCCAGCAGGGTTTTGGCCGCACAGTCTATCCCCTCGGCAAAACACGCGGGCGGCGTCCACAGGGTGCGCGCTCCCGCCCCCAGAAGAATGGCCAGCACCAGCGCCTCAAGCCAGACCTTACCCGTCACAAGGCTTTCGACCCGCTCCACCAGCAGGGCCAGAAGAGTCACCCCCAGACTCAGCCCCAGACCGGGCCATAAACGATACAGAAAACGACAGGAGGGCACTGAAATCATGCCCTTCAATCCCGCAGATCAAATCATAAATCCAATCGATTGATTTTTTACTTAGGATAGATGATGCTTATGAAATGACTCTGGAACAACTGCGCATATTTGTCATGGTCGCCGACACCCTGAGCATGACCCGTGCCTCAGAACGTCTGCATCTGTCCCAGCCCGCCGTCAGCGCCGCCATATCGGCGCTGGAGCAGCGCCACGCCACGCACCTGTTCGACCGCATCGGCCGCCGTCTGGAACTGAGCGAGGCGGGCCGCCTGTTCCTGCCCGAAGCGCGCAGCGTGCTTGAACGCGCCGATGCGGCAGGACGTGTGCTTGAGGAACTGGATGGCCTGATGCGCGGCGAGGTGCGCATCGCCGCCAGCCAGACCCTGGCCACCTACTGGCTGCCGCGCCATATGGCCCGTTTCGCCACACAGAAGCCGAACATCCGCCTCACCCTTCTGGTTGGCAACAGCGCCCAGAGCGCCGCACGGGTGCTGAACAATGAGGCCGATATCGGCTTCATCGAAAGCACCATCAGCCACGACCTTCTGTCCCCCCATATCATCGACCACGACCGCATCGGCCTCTATGCCGACCCGCAACACCCTCTGGTCGGCAAGGCCCTGACCTGCGCCGATCTCGAAACCGCCCAGTGGGTGTTGCGCGAATCGGGCTCAGGCACCCGCGACCACACCACTGCCGGTCTGATCCAGTCCGGTGTCGCCGTAGAGACCTTACAGATTCGCCTTGAACTGCCATCCAATGGGGCCGCGCTTGAGGCCATAGAAGGCAGTCCGTTTATTACCGCCGTTTCCGAACGGGCCGCCGCCACACGGGTCAGGCTGGGCCTTGTCCAGCCCCTGCACTGGGCCTTGCCGCCCCGCCCTTTCACCAGACTTCTGTCGCGTACCCGTAAGGCCAGTCGCGGCCTTGAAGCCTTTCGCGCCTGCTGCGAAACGGCTTCACCTGACATCGATGTCAAATAACGCCGGTGGCTGAGGTGTTTTTGACACACCCGACAAGCCCGCTACATAATTTTGACATAAAGCAATAAAAGCCGTTGACACCACCATAAAAAAACGGTTTTCTCCGTCTCAGGAGAACGGAACTTCCCCGGAGAGAGCGAAGTCAGTTCCGGCGTTTCGGGGAGGAAACGCCTTTTATAATGAAAAAGCCCGATGCAGACAGATGGTCGCGTCGGGCTTTTTTAATGCCGCCCCGCATATTTGACAGGGCTGTCAAAACAGCTTCCGTTTACGGCAGGAAATCGGCACAGGCGGCCCTGACCAGCCACGCGATTTGCGCCTTCATCTCCGCCGACGGTACGGCAATGAGCCGTTCCTCCAGCCCGATGACAACCACGCCATGCACCGCCGCAAACAGGGTGCGCGCCGTCAATGTCCGCGCCGCCTCATCCGTGTCAGGCCTCAGGCGCGCAATGGGGTCGTCCATATGCCGGAACAGCCCCAGTTGCGCCTGACGGTTCCATTCCGGCAGGTCGGGGTTTTTCAGCCGCATCTCGAACAGGGCGCGCCACAGCCTGAGATTATGACGGGCGAAGTCATAATAGGCATGGGCGATCCCCACCAGTTGCGCCACCGCTGCGGCCTTATCCTCACCTGCTGCCGTACCGGCCCCTTCGGCCAAAGCCGCATCCAGCCGCCCCATGGTGCGCTGGGCCACCCTGAGCATCAGCATGTCCATATCTTCGACAATATTATAAAGCCCCCCCAGCGCCACGCCGATATCGGACGCCAGATCGCGCGCCCTGAGGCCCGTGACGCCCTCGGCAATGAGGCGCGCCTCGGCGGCATCGATCAGCGCCTCAAGCTGCGCCTGTCTGCGTTTGGCAATCGCCGTTCCGGTCATGATAAGCCTGTCTCAAAAATAATGAACACAGTTCATTTTTAATGTTGAACAATGTTCATATCTGCGATATATCGAAATTGTGAACGGCGTTCATATCATGCTTTGCCTGCGTGATAAAGCACCCGTCTCACAGACCACAGGAAGGAAACATTGCAAAATGAGCCGTTTCAAATTCACCGCCCGTACCCTGATGATTCTGGGGGCCTGCCTGATGGTCGCCCCGCTGTTCCTGCTCTATGTCATTGTCGGCGCGCTTGAACATGGTGTGTCTCTGGCCGATCCGGTCAGCGGCCATCTGGGCCGTTATACGCTTCAGGCCGAGGCTGGTCTGGCGCTGGTTGTCGTCGGTGCCGCCCTGCGCGGTCTGGGCATCATGACGCCGCGCTACTGAGCGGAGATAAAACTGTTGACCGTCAGGCGGCCCTGTTGCGGATCATCGCTCAGGGGCGCGCCCCCCAGTAAGGCAGCATGGAAACAATTGTTGCGATAGACGATCAGACGGTTGAAAGCGGCATCGACCCTATCGAGCGGTGCAAAATAAGGGGTTTGCAAACCGGTATAGATTTCCGGCACCCCGCGCCGCAGCTCAGCCGCCGCCTGACGATCAAATTCAGCCACACGATCCGCCGTTACCGTCTCGAAGCCTGTCGCCTGATGCCTGAAAAAGCCCGTACCGCCGAAGGCCGGATCGCAGAAATAATGCACCACCGCCAGCCGGTAAGGATCAGGGGAATCGAAATGCGGGATACGTTGCAGGGGCTGCATCTCATCCGGCCGCAAGGTCGTCAGCCCCATAAAGCTGAAAAAGGTCAGCGTCCCTTTGAGCGGCAAACCAAACCCCTGATGCAGCAGGGGGCGCAAGGCCTCTGTCAATGCCCGTGCGTAGGCCTGGGGTGCAGGGGCATTCAGCCCGGGATAGGCCGAATTTTCCGGCCGGGTAAAATTGGCAAGAGCCGCCGCCGCAACCATTTCCTGCGGATTTTGCAGCACATCGTCAATAATCAGCAGGGGCTGCTGTTCACGCCCGATACGCCGCGCCGATATGCGGGCGTGCGCATTGAAACGGGGGGTGAAGCGGTCAGCCGAAGTCATTGCCCCAGCCTACAGCCTCACACCCCATCGTCAAGTTAGGTCTCTTAGAGACGGTTTCAAAAGGTTGGAGTCTGAGTCGAAAAGACGTGTCTGCGAGAACCGAAGCGCAGCGTATTTAATATAGGTGAGCATCGGAAGCGCAGAAGAGGCGTCTTTGCAGACCAGAAAACGACCATTTGGGAACCGTCTCTTACCGCGCCAGATTACGCAGCACATAGGGCATGACGCCGCCATTGCGGAAATATTCCAGCTCCGTCGGCGTATCGATACGGCAGCGCACAGGGAAGCGGGCCACCTTGCCGTCCGAAGCGCGGAACAGCTCGACGATCAGTTCCTGACGCGGCTGAATGTTCTCAAGCCCGCGAATGGTGACGATCTCCTCACCGGTCAGGCCCAGCTTCTGCCAGCCATCAACCTTGAACTGCAACGGCAGGACGCCCATGCCGACCAGATTCGAGCGGTGGATACGCTCGAACGATTCGGCGATCACCGCGCGTACGCCCTGAAGCGTCGTGCCCTTGGCCGCCCAGTCGCGTGACGAACCGGTGCCATATTCCTTACCGGCGAAGATCACCAGATTCCGGCCCTCGGACTTGTAACGCATGGCCGCATCATAGATCGGCATGACATCGCCCGACGGGAAGTGCTTCGTTACCCCGCCTTCGATCTCCGGCGTGATCCTGTTACGGATACGGATATTGGCGAAGGTGCCGCGCATCATGACTTCGTGATGCCCGCGACGCGAACCGTAGGAATTGAACTCCGACGGCGCCACGCCATGCGCACTGAGCCACTGACCCGCCGGTGAATCGACCTTGATCGAACCGGCCGGCGAAATGTGGTCAGTGGTGATGGAGTCACCGAAAATACCCAGAACCCGCGCCTCGACAATGTCCGTAACGCGCTCAGGCGTCATGGTCATGCCCTCGAAATAGGGCGGATTGGCAACATAGGTCGAACCGGCATCCCAGTCATAGGTCTGACCGCCGCTGACCTTGATGGCCTGCCACTGCTTGTCGCCCTTGAAGACATCGGCATAGCGCGCCTTGAACTTGTCATTGGTGACGGCGGTGCGCTGAATCTCGGCGATTTCCGCGTTCGACGGCCAGATGTCCCTGAGATAGACCGGATTGCCACTGATATCCGTCCCCAGCACATCGACCGACAGGTTGACGTTCATCGAACCGGCAATGGCATAGGCCACGACCAGCGGCGGCGAGGCCAGATAGTTGGCCCGCACGTCAGGATTGATGCGACCCTCGAAATTGCGGTTGCCCGACAGGACAGACGCCGCCACCAGATCGCCTTCGTTGACCGCCGCCGACACGGCTTCGGGCAGGGGGCCGGAATTGCCGATACAGGTGGTGCAGCCGTAACCGGTCAGGTTGAAGCCCAGCGCATTGAGATCCTCGGTCAGGTTCGCCGCATCGAGATAGTCAGTCACCACCTGCGACCCGGGGGCCAGAGAGGTCTTGACCCACGGCTTCGACGTCAGGCCGAGCGCCCGCGCCTTGCGCGCCACCAGACCGGCCGCGATCAGCACCGAGGGGTTGGAGGTATTGGTACATGATGTAATGGCGGCAATCACCACATCACCATGACCGACGCTGTAGTCGGTACCGGCGACCGGCACGCGCTTGTCGGCTTCGCCGTCCTTGCCGAACTCACCGGCCAGAGAGGCGGCAAAGGCCGAGGCCGCTTCGGTCAGCAGCACACGATCCTGAGGCCGCTTCGGCCCGGCCAGAGACGACACCACGCTCGCCAGATCAAGCTCAAGCGTATCGGTGAACACCGGATCGTTTTCCGTATCAAGCCACAGGCCCTGCGCCCTGGCATAGGCCTCGACCAGCGCCACGCGCGCCGTGTCGCGGTTGGTGGCCTTCAGGTAATCGATCGTCGCCTGAGACACAGGGAAGAAGCCGCAGGTCGCGCCATATTCAGGCGCCATATTGGCAATGGTCGCCTGATCCTCAAGCGTCAGGCTCAGAAGCCCCTCACCGAAGAACTCGACGAACTTGCCGACCACGCCCTTTTTGCGCAGGGCCTGGGTGATGGTCAGCACCAGATCGGTCGCCGTTGCCCCTTCGGGCAGCTTGCCGGTCAGTTTGAAGCCGATGACTTCGGGGATCAGCATGGGAATCGGCTGGCCGAGCATGGCGGCCTCGGCCTCGATACCGCCAACCCCCCAGCCCAGCACCGACAGGCCGTTGACCATGGTGGTGTGCGAATCGGTGCCGACCACCGTGTCGGGATAGGCAACCGTCTTGCCACCGGCGACATTGGTCCACACGGTCTGGGCCAGATATTCGAGGTTCACCTGATGGCAGATGCCCGTACCCGGCGGCACGACGCGGAAATTGTTGAAGGCCGACGACCCCCAGCGCAGGAACTTATAGCGCTCGATATTGCGCTCATATTCACGATCGACGTTCTTGCCGAACGCATCTTTAGAGCCGAAATAGTCGATCATCACCGAGTGGTCGATGACCAGATCAACGGGGTTCAGCGGGTTGATCTTCGCCGGATCGGCCCCCAGCTTGACCATGGCATCGCGCATCGCCGCCAGATCGACCACAGCCGGAACGCCGGTGAAATCCTGCATCAGCACACGCGCCGGACGGAAGGCGATCTCGTGTTCGACCGACCCCTTGTTATTGACCCAGTTGGCCAGAGCCTGAATATCGGCTTTGGTTACTGATACGCCGTCTTCGTTGCGCAACAGATTTTCCAAAAGCACCTTCAAAGAGGCGGGCAATTGCGATATGCCGCTCAGGCCGTTGGCTTCGGCGGCCTTCAGATCATAGAACCTGTAGGTCTTGCGTCCGACCTTGAGGTCTGATTTCGACTGAAAGCTATCGACAGATGACATCATCATCTTCCTTCTGTTATGCGATCCTCACCATGACCCCCAGCGGGCCGTGTTGGCGTTCCGGTTCGCGCCACCCGTATGAACAACACAGGGTTCACATTGGTGCGCTGATACCCCGAACGTAAGGATTGGTGGCCCTTCTACCCCTGTTGCTGTTAATAGTCTATGCGCGCCTTACCGTTAGGAATAGCCTAAATTCATGACCCTCCGCCTCATTGCCCGGAACATTGCCCTGAAAAAAGGCTACAAGCTGTTGGTTTCAAATATAAACCTTACGGCAAACAGCGGTGAGGCCATCAGCCTGACCGGCGCGAACGGCGTGGGAAAAACCACATTTTTGCGTTGCCTTGCGGGCTTTATGTCACCGCATCGCGGCAGTATCCGTTTAGTTGAAAATGACTCGCAACTTGAGGACGACACTATAGCTGCAAACTATTCTCATTATCTCGGCCATGCCGAAGCCCTGAATCCTGCCCGCCGCGTGGATCAGGAACTGCGGTTTCATTGCCATTATCTGGGCGGTACTGAAAGCGCCCGGCATGAGGCCATTGCCCGCCTGCGCCTTGGGCCGCTTCTGGATCTCGAAACACGGATGCTGTCTGCCGGTCAGCGCAAGCGTGTGTCTCTGGCGCGGCTTCTGATGGCGCCGCGCCCGATCTGGCTGCTCGATGAGGTGCTGTCGCCGCTGGATAGTGCCCACCGCGCCCTGATGAGCGACATCATGCAGGCGCACCTGTCCGGCGGCGGCATCATGATCTGTGCCGTACACGACCCCCTGCCCTTTGCCACCCGCGCCCTGCACCTGACCCGCCCGACCCTTGAGGAGATGGCCGATGTTTAGGTTTACAACATTCCTCCTCCCCTGTAGCGCAGCGTACGGGGGAGGTGGCCAGCTTGTCTGGCCGGAGGGGGCACAGCGGTGGTGGCATCCCCCCTCCGTCGCGGACTTACGCCGCGACACCTCCCCCGCTCCGCAGGGGAGGAGGTTTAGCTTCTCCGGCCCCGCTCCGCAGGGGAGGAGGTTGAAATGAAAGCCGCCCTGTCCCTTCTCAAACGCGATATCGGCCTGTCATGGTCACGCGGCGGCGGGCCGGTGCTGGCGGTCGGTTTTTACCTGACCCTGATGGCCATGATCCCCCTGAGCCTCGGGCCGGAATCACAGGTTCTGAGCCGCGTCGCCCCCGGCCTGACCTGGCTGTCTCTGGCTCTGGCCTCGCTGTTGTCGCTTGAGCGCCTGTTCGAGCGCGACTATGAGGACGGCCTGTTCGACATATTGCGCGGCGGCCCGCTGCCGCTTGAGGCCATTGCCCTGATCAAGTGTCTGGCCCAATGGCTTGGCACCGGCCTCATCCTTGCGCTGCTGACGCCGCTGGTGATGATTATTCTCGGCGCACCGATCGAGGCGGCAGGTCTCAGCTTGCTGGCGGCCCTCCTCGGCTCCTTCAGCTTTGCCCTGATTGGCGGGGTCGGAGCCGCCTTAAGCCTCGGCAGCCGCAAGGGCGGGGTGCTGATCGCCCTTCTGGTGCTGCCCTTCTATGTGCCGCCGGTCATTTTCGGCGCAGGCCTGATGCAGGCCTATCTGAGCGGGTCACCGATCTTTCAGGCGCTGGGCCTTCTGGGGGCCTACAGCCTGTTTGCGCTGGCCCTGTGCCCGATAGCCACCGGCGCGGCCTTGCGCAGCGCGCTTAACTGAACAAGAGGTGCGGCATTACGCAGCGCCCTTAACTAGCTCTTGTGGATCATTCCCGAAGGATTTATGTCATCCCCATGATCAGCTGGCTGGCAAACCCTGAGCGCTTTTCGCGCCTTTTCACCCCGATCCGCCCCTATATAGGCGCGGCAGCGGCCCTTCTGTGTCTCTGGGGGCTTTATCTGTGCTTCGCCTCGCCTGAGGATTATCAGCAAGGCGACACGGTGCGTATCATGTACCTGCATGTGCCAACCGCGTGGATGGCGATGTTCGTCTATCTGGTGATGGGGATCGCCAGTTTCTTCGGCCTCATCTGGCGGCATTCTCTGGCCGATGTCGCCGCCAAGGCCGCCGCCCCGATCGGCGCGGTCTTTACCGCCCTGGCCCTCCTGACCGGTTCCCTGTGGGGGCGTCCGATGTGGGGGACATGGTGGGAATGGGACGGGCGCATGACTTCGGTTCTGGTGCTGTTTCTGTTCTATATCGGCTATATCGCCCTGCACGCCGCCATTGAGGACGAAACCCGCGCTGCCAGATCGACCGCCATTCTCGCCCTGATCGGCCTCGTCAACCTGCCGGTCATCAAGTTTTCCGTCGAATGGTGGAACACCCTGCATCAGGGGGCGTCCGTCATCCGCCCTGACGGCCCGACCATTGCGCCGGACATGCTGTGGCCGCTGCTGGTCATGGCGCTGGCCTTCAAACTGTTCTTTATCTGGCTGTGGCTGGTGCGCATCGACACCGAACTGATGGCCCGCCGCACCCGTGCCTTGCGCGCGCGCCTGAGCTTTGCCGAGGAGGGCAACTGATGCTTGATCTCGATATGGGCAAATATGTTGTCTATGTCTGGGGGGCCTACGGGGCCACGGCCCTGGGGGTTCTGGGCCTGACAGTGGCATCGGTCGCCGCCCACCGTGCGCAAAAGCGCAAACTCGCGGCCCTGCAAGCCGAAAGCCGCAAACCGTGAAACGGGTATGGTTCTTTGCCCCGATCCTTGTCTTTCTGACCCTTCTGGGGATTCTCGGCTGGTATAATTTCCACAAGCCCGCCGAATTTGCCCCGCGCGCTCAGGTGGGCAAGGCCCTGCCCGAACGGGTGCTGACCGATCTTCAGGACGGATCGGGCCAGAGCCTGAAGGCCCTCGCCGCGCAATATGATCAGCCGATACTGGTCAATATCTTCGCCTCATGGTGTACGCCCTGTCTGGCGGAACACCCCTATCTGGTCGATCTGCAAGGGCGCGGCGTGGTGATCATCGGCATCAATTACAAGGACACGCCGCAAGCGGGTCTGGGTTATCTCAATCGCCACCAGAACCCTTACGCCCGCGTCCTGAGCGATGAAAATGGCGATATGGGGCTTGATCTCGGCATTTCAGGCGTGCCGGAAACCTTTGTGGTCAGTAAGGACGGCACCGTGATCGACAAGATCAGCGGCCCCGTCCTGCCTGAAACCCTTGAACCGCTGTATCAGGCGGTCAAGGCGGGAGAGCCGATCAACTGACACCCACTCTCCTCTCCCCTTTGGGGAGAGGTCGGGTGAGGGGCGTTCACATAAACCGTTTCAAGGTCAGCGGCCCCTCATCCGCCCCTGACGGGCCACCTTCTCCCCACAGGGGAGAAGGAAAGGCTTACACCCCTTCGACCACCACCATATCAAACTCGGCCGCATTCAGACGATGCTCACGCGCCGCCTGATATTCCGGCGAATTATAATAGGCCAGCGCGTCCTCATAGGAATCGAACTCAAGGACGGTCACGCGGGCATGGCCACGGCCTTCGAGGACTTGCGAACGCCCGCCACGCGCCACCGGACGCATACCGTGCTTTTCCGCCGCCGGCTTGGTGCCTTCGACATATCTGGCAAAGGATTCAGGATCGGTAACACGCGACTGGGCGATGATATAACCTTTGGGCATAGGGGCCTCCGTAACAAAAATAACGCGATGCCCTTCCCTTAACCGGAATTTTGACAAAAGCCTACATTTTAGCTGTGTTTGCGACTATGATAGACGCCCATGACACGCCCCTTCTTAAAGATGAATGGCCTCGGCAATGATTTCATTGTCGTCGATGCCCGCCAGACCGGCTTCAGCCCGACCCCTGATCAGGTGCGGGCCTGGGGCAAACGTGACGGCGGCATAGGCTTTGACCAGCTCATTTCCATCGAGGCGGCCAACGGACATGACGCCTTCATGCGCGTGTGGAATGCGGACGGTTCGACGGTGGAAACCTGCGGCAATGCCCTGCGTTGTGTGACCTGGGTACTGGACAGGGACGCGCCCAATGCCGAACTGGCCATCGACACCCTTGGCGGGGCGACCACGGCGCGGATGCTGGAAACCAGCGCCTCTGACGGCATTGCCAGCGTCGATATGGGTAAGCCGCGCCTTGAGTGGTCACAGATCCCCCTGTCCGAAGACATGAACACCGAACGGCTTGAGCTACAGGTCGGGCCGATCGATGCGCCGCTCTATCACACACCGGTCGCCGTCAGCATGGGTAATCCGCATGTGGTGTTCTTCGTCGATGACATTTCCACCGTCGATGTTGAACGCACCGGCAGCCTGATCGAGCATCACCCCCTGTTCCCCGAAGGTGTAAATGTCGAATTTGCGCAGGTGCTTGATCGTAACACCATCCGTATGCGCGTCTGGGAGCGCGGGGCAGGCATCACCAGGGCCTGTGGCACGGGGGCCTGCGCCACACTGGTCGCCGCCGCCCGGCGCGGCCTGACCGACCGCCACGCCAATATCATTATGGACGGCGGGCCGCTGCATATTCTGTGGCGGGCCGATGATCATGTCATCATGACCGGCCCGGTCGCGCTTGAGTTCGAGGGGACGCTCAATGGCTGAGCCTGAGGCCGTCCCTGACACGCCGCCCGAAACCCCTGTCGGACTGCAAACCGGCGTCGAGGTGGTGACCTTCGGCTGCCGCCTCAACAGTTACGAATCCGAACTGATCCGCAAGACGGCCTCTGGCGACGGGCTTGACGGGGCCATCATCTTCAATACCTGCGCCGTGACCAACGAAGCGGTGCGTCAGGCGCGTCAGGCCATCCGCCGCGCGCGCAAGGAAAATCCCGACGCCCGCCTGATCGTCACCGGCTGCGCCGCCCAGACCGATCCTGACACCTTCGCCCATATGGACGAGGTGGATTTCATCATCGGCAATGGCAACAAATCGACCAAAGGCGCCTATGCCCTGACGCCCGACAGCGCCCGCGTCGTCGTCAATGATATTTTCTCCGTGCGCGAAACCGCCGGTCACCTGATCGATGGCCTCAAAGACCGCGCCCGCGCCTATGTCGAGGTGCAGAACGGTTGCGACCACCGCTGCACCTTCTGCATTATCCCCTATGGACGCGGCAATTCACGCTCGGCCGCCGCCGGTGATGTGGTGGGCCAGATTTCGCGTCTGGTGGCCGAAGGCTATAACGAGGTCGTCCTGACCGGCGTTGATCTGACCTCATGGGGACAGGACCTGCCCGGCACGCCGCAACTGGGCCATCTGGTGACGCGCATATTGAAACACGTCCCCGATCTGAAACGCCTCAGGCTTTCGTCGATCGACGCCGCTGAAATTGACGAGGTTCTGCTCAGGGCCTTTGCCGAGGAAGACCGGCTCGCCCCCTATCTGCACCTGTCGCTGCAACATGGCGACGACCTGATCCTCAAGCGTATGAAGCGCCGCCACCTCAGGGCCGACGCCATCCGGCTGGCGCAGTCGGTGCGCGACCTGCGCCCTGATATTGCCTTTGGCGCGGACATCATTGCCGGTTTCCCGACCGAGACCGAAGAACACTTCCGGAATACGCTCGATCTGGTGGACGAATGCGGCCTCAGCTTCCTGCACGTCTTCCCCTTCAGCCCGCGCCCGCAGACACCGGCGGCAAAAATGCCCCAGCATCCGCGCCCGCTGATCAAGGCTCGTGCCGAGCGCCTGAGGGCCAAGGGGGCCGAAGCCCTGACGCGGCACCTCGATCAGCAGGTGGGCCGCACGGTCAATGCCATTATCGAAAAGGCCGGTTTCGCCCGTGCCCCCGACTTCACCGAAATCGTCTTTGACGGCGAAGCCCCCATTGGCGGGCTTGCGCCCTTGCGGATTACGGGCCATGACGGTAGGCGGGCGCGTGCTGTACGGGCCTGACGGAACGAAAACATGAACGACACCAAGAAACAGGGCTGGTTTTCCCGCCTGACACAGGGGCTTTCCAAGACCTCGAACCAGATCAGCGAATCGGTCGTCAGCGTTTTTACCGCGCATAAGACGATTGACGCCGACGCCCTCGAAGCGCTTGAGGACATGCTGGTCGAGAGCGATTTCGGCCCGCAACTGGCGGCTTCGATTGCCGCGAAACTGGCGGAACGCAAATTTGCCTCGGTCGATGACCTGTCGGTTAAAACCGCTTTGTCCGAGATCATCGCCGAAGAACTGAAAGGGCGCGAAGACATCTTCGATCCCCTGTCCGGCCCCAAACCCTATATCGTCCTGTTCGTCGGGGTGAACGGCTCAGGCAAGACCACGACCCTCGGCAAGATCGCCGCCCGCCTGACGGCGCAAAAGGCCAGAACCCTGATCGTCGCCGGTGACACCTTCCGCGCCGCAGCGGTGGAACAGCTCAAGGTCTGGGCCGAACGCGCCGGTGCCGACTTCATGGGCCGCAAGACCGGTGCCGATGCGGCGGGTCTGGCCTATGATGCCGTGGTGCGCGCCAAAGAAGAAAACTATGATGTCGTGCTGATCGACACAGCGGGCCGCCTGCAAAACAAGCAGCAACTGATGGACGAGCTCCTGAAAATCGTCCGCGTCATCAAAAAGGTCGATCCCGAGGCCCCGCATGAGACGCTTCTGGTGCTGGATGCCACGGTGGGCCGCAACGCCCTCAGTCAGGAACAGATTTTCGGGCGTCAGGCCTTTGTGTCAGGTCTGGTGATGACCAAACTGGATGGCACGGCGCGCGGCGGTATTCTGGTGCCGATCGCCAAGGCTTCGGACGCGCCCATCAAGCTGATTGGTGTGGGTGAGGATATTGAAGATCTGCAACCGTTTAAGGCCCGCGCCTTTGCCCGCTCCATGGTCGGGCTTGAGCCACTGGAGGACTGATGCGCAACGAGACAATACCGGCCACGGCTCCGAAACAGAACCGGCTGAAAATCGCCATCGACTATGGCCCGATCATTGCCTTCGGGGCAGCCTTTTTCCTTGTGCCGGTTCTGGGGATCGCCCCGCGTGCCGAGGCCCTGATCTGGGCCTCAGGTGTTCTGGCCGTCACCTCGGTCATTGCCGTCATTGCCGGTCTGGTGCTGGAAAAGCGCATCGCCTGGCTGCCGCTGATTGCCGCCATACTCGGTATTCCCTTCGCCATACTGACCGTGGTGTTCAAGGATCCCGTCTTCATCAAGATCAAGATGACCATCGTCAATGTACTGATCGGCGGCGGTCTGCTGGTGGCGCTGGGTCTGGGCAAAAACCCGTTCAAGGCCCTGCTCGGCAGTTCACTGCAACTAAAGGACGCCGCCTGGCCCCGCCTGACGGTCTATTACGCCCTGTTCTATCTGCTGATGGCGGTGGCCAATGAATTCATCTGGCGCACTCAGACGGACGCGGTGTGGGTCAGCTGGAAGATGGGGTCTTTGATCGGCGGGCCGATCCTTCTGACCCTCGCCCTGATCCCCTTTCTGATGAAGAATATGGTGACAGGGGATACGGAAGGCGAAAAGGGTTAGCTCCGCAGACGGACAGTTCTGTCGCAAAACTGATAACAAGGACGCCTATAATAAGGGTTGGGGTATTATATGCCCCGACCTTTTTCTTTGTCGCGCTTTCGTGGTAGCGTGTCGTAAGCCATCCGCAGAAAGCACGTCCTCTTTCCAGACCGCAGGGCCGAGCCATGAAACACCGCACGCCGAAACCGCATTTGCAGGGGTCTGAATGGCTCGAAACCTCACCCTCCCACCTGTTGCATCGTGTGCTGCAAATTGCGCTTGATATCTATACCGAAGAAACCGCTGGCCACAGCCTGACCCAGAGGCAATATGCGCTGCTGCTGGCCGCCGATACGCCTGCCGGTCTGACCCAGACCGATCTGGTGCGCATTACCGGCATCGACCGCTCGACCCTGGCCGATATGGTGACCCGCCTGACCACCAAGGGCCTGCTGACGCGCGAACGCTCAAATACAGATGCCCGCGCCAATCTGGTGATCCTGTCCGATGCCGGACGTCAGGCGCTTGAGGCCATCAAGCCAAGGGTTACCGCTGCCGATGCGCGCATACTGGCCCTGTTGTCACCGCCCAAGCGCGACAGTTTCCTGAAACTTCTGCACCGCCTGACCATTGCGCGCGATGGCGGCGAGGCGAC
>Ga0222423_1000844_pt1 | contig 16722 bp, 13 predicted proteins | sample 3A0metagenome_FD_182472 | JGI IMG/M metagenome (GOLD analysis project Ga0222423, IMG submission 182472) | Enriched microbial communities from leaf-cutter ant dump, University of Wisconsin, Madison, United States - 3A0 (version 2) | ecosystem: Environmental > Terrestrial > Nest > Insects nest >...
TGAATGACCACCTCGGTCGTGCGGGTCGGCAGACATTTGCCTGTGCGCAGATAGAAGGGGGTGCCGCTCCAGCGCCAGTTGGCGATTTCGGCCTTGAGGGCGACAAAGGTTTCGGTATTGGACGGGCTGCCCTTTTCCGCTTCGTAACCGGCGATTTTCTCGTCACCGGCATAGCCAGCCCCATACTGGCCGCGCGCGGTGTTTTGCAGCACGTTCGAGGCATCGATGGGCTTCAGGCTTTTGAGAACCTTGACCTTTTCATCGCGCAGGGAATCCGCCGACAGGCCTGCCGGAGGTTCCATCGCCAGCAGGCACATCAGCTGAAGCAGATGGTTTTGCAGCATGTCGCGCAGGGCGCCATATTCGTCATAATAGCCGAGCCGGTCACCGGTGCCGACGGTTTCGGAAACCGTGATCTGAACGTGGTCGATGCTCTGTGAATTCCACAAAGGCTCGAACACCGTATTGGCAAAGCGCAGGGCGATCAGGTTCTGGACGGTTTCCTTGCCGAGATAATGATCGATGCGGAACACGCGCGCTTCGTCAAAGGCCACGGCCACCGAATCATTGATAACTTTCGAGCTGGCCAGATCGCGGCCCAGCGGCTTTTCGATGATCACGCGGTTGGGGGCGGCGTTCAGACCAGCCTCGCGGATGCGCTCGCACAGAGGCTTGAACAGGCTGGGGGAGGTGGACAGGAAAAACACGATATCGAGGCTGTTGGCCTCACCCAGTTCGGCCTTGAGTTTTGTGCCCCATTCCGGGTCATAGGCATCGAGCGGCATGTGCGTCAGGCGGGCATTGAACTTTTCCAGCGTCCCGTCCTCAAGCGCATCACCTGAGCGCTTTTTGACCGCTTCGCTCACCCGTTCGACAAAGGCGTCATGGCTGACCGATTCGCGGGCAATGGACACCAGCCTGAGATCGTCGGGCAGAAAGCCGTCCTGATCGAGCATGGCCAGAGACGGCCACAACATACGCAACGCCAGATCGCCTGTGCCGCCGACCAGCACAAAGACGGGTTGCCGACGGCCGGAGGTATGGGATTCGGCGGATTTGGACTCTGTAGCGGAACGATCAGACACTGTTTCTTTTCCCGGAGCGTATGGCCCCTTTCTTGTATGAAGGGCCTTTTACTGTCATGTGACGATATGATGACAGCGCTGTCATACATGCCCTGCGACTCAGGGTCAAGCCCGATATAGACTAAATATGATTAAGGCCCGTTTAAACGGTATAGGCGTTAAAACGGGCCTCGGCAAGATCGCTGTGAACGGGCGAAATCAGCCCGTATTGCGCAGGGCGCTGGCAATGCCGTTGACCGTCAGTTGCATGGCCAGTTCGACCAGCTTGTGCGTATTGCCTTCGCGGCGCAGACGCAAAAGCTCGACCTGCATGTGGTTCAGCGTATCCAGCAGCGGGGCCGAGCGGTCGATCGAGGCGCGCAGGGTTTCCTGATCCGGCAGCAGCGTGTCGGATTTGCGGATGCGCAGGCACAGGGCCACCGTCTCGTCGAATTCGGCGCGGATGCGGGCAAAGATGCGCCTTGCCTCGACCGGATCGCTGGCCAGATCGGCATAGAGGGCGGCAATATCCATGTCCGACTTGGCCAGAGCCATTTCCATATTGGCAAGGAAGACGTCGAAGAATTCCCATTCCTCGGCCATGCGGATCAGGGTGGCGTCGTCGGCCCCTACGGCCTTTACGGCCGAGGCGAAGCCGTACCAGCCCGGCAGGACGAAGCGCGACTGCGACCAGGAAAAGACCCACGGAATGGCCCGAAGGTCCTCGATCTTGCCCGACCTGGTGCGTGAGGCCGGACGCGAGCCGATCTTGAGATCGCTGATCTCGGAGATCGGGGTGATCGAGCGGAAGAAGGCCAGAAAATGCGGGTCGTCATAGACCAGTTCGCGATAGGATTTGAACGAGGCGTCGCTCAGTTTTTCCATCAGGTCGCCGTATTTGGCCTGAGCCAGCTTTTCGCGGCTGGGGCCTTTGACCGCCTCACGCGAGGGCAGGGAGGCGAGGAAGACGGCGGCGGAAAAGGCATCGAGCGTCTTTTGCGCGGTGATGGCATTGCCGAACTTGCGGGCGATCATTTCACCCTGTTCGGTGACGCGGATCTGCCCGTCCACCGTGCCTTCGGGCTGGGCGAGGATGGCGGCAAAGGCCGGGCCACCGCCGCGACCGACGGAACCGCCGCGCCCGTGGAACAGGCGCAGCTTGACGCCGCGCTCGACGCAGACCGCCTTGATGGCCGAGGAGGCCTTGTGCAGCGACCAGCGCGAGGCCGTATAGCCGCCGTCCTTATTCGAGTCGGAATAGCCGAGCATGACTTCCTGAATCGCCGGACGGCCAAGCAGCGACCGCATGGCCGGAAGCCCCAGCCAGCGCTTCATGATTTCCGGCGCGGCCTCAAGGTCTTCGATGGTTTCAAACAGCGGTGCGGTGCGGATCATGGTGTGCGGCGACGGCCCGCCATAGACAAGGCCGGCCTGTTTCAGCAGCACCAGCGGCTCAAGGATGTCGGACACCGACTTGGCCATGGAAATGATGTAGGAGCCGATGGCTTCGGGGCCGAACACGCGCACCACCTCGGCGGCGGCGTCGATGATCTTCAGCTCGCGCTGGGTTTCGGCGGAATAGCGGGCGAACGGCCAGCGCAGCAGGCGGTCATTGGTCAGTTCCGCCACCAGCGCCGAAACGCGCTCGTTTTCCGACAGGGAGGCATAGTCCAGAAGCTCTGACGACTGGGCGAACAGTTCGGCAATCACCCGTTCATGCACGCTGGAGTTCTGGCGCAGATCGAGCGACAGGAGATGGAAGCCGCAGGAGCGCGCGATCTGGATCATCGACTTCAGGGTGCGCCCGATCAGGCGCTGCCCGCCAAAGGCCTTGAGGCTGTCGCGGATGACCTTGAGGTCCAGCACGAAGGCTTCGGCGGTTTCATAGGCCGGAATCAGCGGATTGGTCAGGGCGTGCGGCTGGTTGAGGATGGCCTCTGACGTGGCCGCCAGTCGCGTGCGGATATAGGTGATGGCGCGGCGGTAAGGCTCATCGACGCGGTGGACATTGGTGTCGGCGGATTTGCGTGCCAGCTCCAGCAGGGCGTCGGACACCTTGCCCAGTTCCTGCGACAGGGTCAGCTCGATATCCAGCTTTTCCAGACGCTCGAAATAGAAGCCGAGGATCAGCTTGGCCTGCTGTTCAAAGGCATATTTCAGCGTGGTGTCATCGACATGCGGGTGACCGTCGCGGTCGCCGCCGATCCAGGAACCGAGCTTGAGGATATTGGGCAGGGGGCCTTCGAGGTCGATCTCCTTGCCCCACTGGGTATAGAGTTCGGTCAGGGCCGGCAGGATGGAGCGGCGCACCACGCTGAGGGAGTTCTGAATCTCGTCGGCGACGCTGATGCGTTCGGGACGGTTCAGGCGCGTATTGAACAGAAGCGCCACCGCCCGGTACAGGTCTTCCTCAAGATATTTGCGATCGGTCGGGCGGTTGGTGGTTTCGTATTTGGCCAGAAGCGAGGTGATCTCGTATTCACGTTCGACGATGCTGGCGCGGCGCATTTCGGTCGGGTGCGCCGTAAACACCGGCGAGGCGAGGATGCCGCGCAGGGTGTCTTCGATTTCGGCCTGACTGTAGCCGTCAAGGCGTGCCGAAGACACGGCATTGATCAGGCTGATGGGCTGGGGGGTGCCTTCGGCATCGGTGAAGGTTTCGATCTGGGCCAGATTGGCGACGTCTTCGGAAATGACCGTCAGGGCCGACAGGCAGGTCAGAAGCCGCGCCGCATGGGCGGCCTCGGATTCGGTCAGTCCCTTGAGCGTCAGGACGCGCGCCTTCAGGCCGTCGATCTTGGCCAGCACCTGTGCCTTGCCAAATTCATGTACTGCCTCGGTCAGAAAGCCTTCAAGCATGGCTATATTCTGCCGGACGTGATCGGTCATCTTATCCGTCATCAACATTTAGTCCCCTAAGACTCGTACTTTATGGGCTTGAATGAATGATGCGGAGCGATGTCAGGTCATCCCTCAGGGCGGCCTGAAACACACACATCCTTCAAGCAGGATTTTCTTCAAACTAGCGCAAAATTTGTGCGCCGCAAGAAAAAGCTGCATCTGCGCATGAGGGCGGAAACGTAATATGTGACAATACAAGGGTTTGGCTTTTTATAACGCTGTTTATTTTTTCACCCGCAATAAAATGTCTGACTTAATAAGGGTTTATGCCCTGCCGAACCGTGTCGGATTTCATTAACCATGCCCGCTCATCAAATCCTAAAGCCTGCGCCGTAAGATAGGGGCGGATATACAGGTCTGCGCGGCTGTCAGGGGTCGGAAGCAGGCGCGACATATGGGACGTTTCTATGGCCAAGGCAGTCTTTCATCGGCACCAGAGGGTTTATGTCGAGCCGGTGGGCACCTGGGCCGTGATCGACAGGGTCAATCCGGTCTGGGCCAAGGGCTTCGATGAGCCGGTGCGGGTGACCTATGATTGCGGTCTGGGGCGGGATTTCCGCGCCGAGGAACTGGTGGCCGAAGGCGAGGCCGAGGCGCGACGCGAAGGGGAGGTTACCCACTGGCGGCTGATGCGCGCCAGGAACAAGTGGCACGCCGCCGAAAGCAGCTATCACCATCCCTTTCCGGGTACCTATCCTGTCGTGGTCACCGATCAGAACGACTGGGGTGGCTGGCGCGTACCGGCGGCGGAATATGACCGTGATCCGGCCCTGATCGAGATGCAGGCGCGCCTGATCGCTGCCGCGCCGCGCCTGCTGCGGCTGATGAAAACCCTGATCGATTTCACCAGCCTCGATACGGATGATGTGCCCGACGGCATTATTCAGATTGCCCGCCGTGCCGAACAGTTGCGCCGTCTGATCGAAAACGATGCGGCGGAGACACCGGCAAAGGCCGCGGCTAAGGCGCCCGTCTGAATTTTCCTTGAAAACAGGCAAAAAAAACCCCGACATCCTGACCGCAAACGGTCGGATGTCGGGGCATAAGGCCATTAGCCTTTTAAATAATGCCAAATTTAAAAGGCCGTTTAAAACCACACGGACGCGCAACCGTGAAAAAGGGAAAGAAGCGGCGCGCCGTTATGGTTCTAAAGTCAAAGCTCCGTGCGTCAGGGCCGGTGTCGTTCGGACATCCGCCCCCTTGGCGACGAAGATAAGCACCAACGGGTAGGCTGACGATATCATTTCTGACAGCGCTGTCAAACCTGTTTTTGCATTTTGTCTGGATTTTTGACGTTTCCGGCAAAAAAAGCAGGGGAGTAATAGCGATTAAATTTTCCATAATTATTTGTATAAAAACAATAAAAATAAATATATTTGATAGGGTAATTATTTTTCTTCTGTTGTCTGACTCCTTATGTCCGGGGGTTTTACGGACTTGACGCTTCCTGATAGCGCTGTCATTAAAGGGGGAAATGCGGCGGAACGGCCTGAGGCCGTCGCCTGTTGGTGTCCGGTCATTGACTTTCATCCGAAACCGGCACCCCATAAACAATATCCCGCCCATAAGGGATTCAAGGCAGAGAGAAGGACGGACAGACATGCGCAACACCCACAGATCAGCATTTCGGCAGTGGCTGAAAAGCGGCGCCTCGGCAGGCCTGCTGCTTGGCTGGGGCCTGTCGGCCTGTGCCACGACCCCGATGGCGGCGGCCACCCCGTCCGCAGGGCCTCAGGCCGCTGAAGCGGTTGCGGTTAATCCCGTCTGGCCGCACCTGAAGGATGCCGGTCTGGTCGATGCCGGTGTCGAGGCACAGATTGATCAGCTCATGGCCGGTATGACGCTTGAGGAAAAGGTCGGTCAGGTCGTGCAGGCGGATATCGGTTCGATCACGCCTGAGGATCTGCGCACCTATCCGCTGGGGTCGATTCTGGCGGGCGGCTCGTCTTCGCCGGGGAGCAATGAGCGGGCCACGCCGCAGGCATGGCTCGATCTGTCTGATGCCTTCTGGCGTGCGTCACTGGAATATCCGTCAAAGAGCAAGATTCCGCTGCTGTTCGGTATCGATGCCGTTCATGGCCACTCCAATCTCGTGGGTGCAATCATCTTCCCGCACAATGTCGGTCTGGGGGCGACGCGCAATCCCGAACTGATGAAGCAGATTGCCGAAGTCACGGCCTATGAGATGACTCTGGCCGGTGTGGACTGGACCTTTGCCCCGACCGTGGCCGTGGCGCGTGACAAGCGCTGGGGCCGCGCCTATGAGTCCTATTCGGAAAATCCCGCCGATGTTGCGGCCTATGCGGGTAAGGTGGTCGAGGGCCTGCAAGGGGTCGGCGGCGGTGATGAGGGCATCAAGCCCGGCCATATCATTTCCTCGGCCAAGCATTTCCTCGGGGACGGTGGTACGGACGGCGGGCGCGATCAGGGCAATGCGACCCTGCCCGAAGCCGATTTCGCCAATATCCATAATGCCGGTTATCCGCCGTCGATCGAGGCCGGTGTGCTGACGGTCATGGCTTCGTTCTCAAGCTGGAACGGCGAAAAGATCACCGGCAATAAATATCTGCTGACGCATGTCCTCAAGGAGCGCATGGGCTTTGACGGCTTTGTCGTTTCTGACTGGAACGCGCAGGGTCAGGTGCCGGGCTGTACGACCGTCTCCTGTCCGCAGGCTTTCAATGCCGGTATCGATATGTTCATGGCCCCCAATTCGTGGAAGGGCATCTATGAGAACACCCTGGCTCAGGTGAAGTCGGGCGAGATCAGCGAGGCGCGCCTTGATGACGCCGTGCGCCGCATCCTGCGCGTCAAGATCAAGGGCGGGCTGTTCAGCCTCGGGGCGCCCAAGGATCGCCCTCTGGCCGGTCATTTTGAAAACCTGTCCAGGCCCGAACACCGTGCCATTGCCCGTCAGGCGGTACGGGAATCTCTGGTGCTGCTGAAAAACAATGGCTCGGTGCTGCCGATCAGGGGCAGTGCCCATATCCTTGTCGCCGGTGATGGTGCTGACAATATCGGCAAACAGTCCGGCGGCTGGACGATCAGCTGGCAGGGGACGGGCAACACCAATGCCGATTTCCCGCATGGTCAGTCGATCTTCAGCGGCATTAAGGACGCCGCCGAAGCCGCAGGCGGCACGGCGACCCTGAGCGCGGACGGGTCTTTCTCCGGTCAGAAGCCGGACGTGGCCATTGTCGTGATCGGTGAAAATCCCTATGCCGAGTTTCAGGGTGACCGTCAGAACCTCGACTATCAGTCGGGGGAAAAGTCCGATCTGGCCCTGATCAAAAAGCTGAAGGCACAGGGGATTCCCGTGGTGACCGTCTTCCTGTCGGGCCGTCCGATGTGGGTCAATCCTGAAATCAACGCTTCCGAAGCCTTTGTCGCGGCCTGGCTGCCCGGCACCGAGGGCGGCGGGGTGGCCGATGTGCTGATTGGTGATCAGGCGGGTAAGGCGCGCAACGATTTCAAGGGCAAGCTGAGCTTTAGCTGGCCCAAACGCGCCGACCAGCAGCCGCTGAACTATCAGCAGGCCGATTATGATCCGCAATTCGCCTATGGCTTCGGCCTGACCTATGCCGATCACACGACGCTTGGGGCCTTGTCGGAGGATTCCGGCCTGAAGGACACGCAGGCGGCCAATGCCGATACCTATTTCACCGCCGGTCGCGTGCGCGCCCCGTGGAAATTCTATCTGGCGGATTCGCAGGGCGCGGTCGAAGGTTCCGGTAATCTGTCCTCACCGCAGGGCTTTATCACCCAGTCCGTGACCGATGCCGGTGCGCAGGAATCGGGTCGTATCCTGACCTTTAGCGGTCAGGAATCGCGTGCCTATTTCGAGGGGCCTCTGGTTGACCTGACCCGTCAGGCGACCGGTGAGCTGGCCATTTCCTTCAGCTACAGGCTGGATCAGGCCCCGACTGGCCCGGTCAACCTGTTCCTTGGCCGCGACCGCTTTGTCGGGCAACAACGCGATATTGCTTCTTTGCTGGTGGCTGATGGTCAGTTCCATACCTTCAAGATGAAGCTGAACTGCTTTGGCGCCATCGGTCTGGATATGAAACAGGTCGGTATTCCCTTTGGCCTGTCCTCGGCCCGGCCCCTGAGCATCACCTATAATGCGGTGCAATTGTCCACCGTCGAAGGTGACGGGCAGTGCGAATAAGCGCCTGATCAGTCTATCCTCCCCTGCAATGCGGGGGAGGGAATAATCTTTGCCGGACAGAAAAAAAGCCTCCCCGATCACATCAGGGAGGCTTTTTTCATGACCCGAACCGGTTATTGCAGGGCCGTCCTATTGCAGGGTCGTCTCAGGCGGCATATCGGCGCGTATTCGGTCGATTTCCTCTTTGAGTTTAAGTTTCTTGCGCTTCAGGTCGGTGAGATAGAGTGAGTCCACAGACGGCGAGCGTTCCTCACGGGCAATGGTATCTTTGAGGGACTGATGACGATGATCCAGCTCGCGGACTCTGGCTTCTATACTCATGGGTAGTCTCCTTCACATACGGATCGCCAGCCTGTGCGGCCCGATCTCCGGCAAATGTGTCTGAAAGAACTAATGCTCAAACCCCATGTTTGAACCCCCTCATGGAACACTGTAAAGCGTGGACTGTGGAATCACGATCGGTTACATTCGATCACGCTATTGAGAGATTCAGATCGGGCGTGTGCCTTGATTTATTTCTCTTTTAAGGAGAGAAAATGACCCCTCAGTCCCCAGCCCGACTCATTGTGGCCATCAGCGGCGCGTCGGGGGCGATCTATGGCATAACTGCCCTCAGGATGTTGAAATCACTGAAGGTTGAGAGCCACCTCATTGTCTCCAAAGCCGCGGCCCTGTCGTTATCGGCGGAAACCGATCTCAGTGTGGCCGACCTCAATGCCCTGGCCGATCAGGTCTATAGGGTCGGTGATATCGGGGCGACGATTGCCTCGGGATCGTTCCGTACACTGGGGATGCTGATTGCGCCCTGTTCGATCAAGACCCTGAGCGAAATCGCCACCGGCGTTACCGCGAACCTCATCAGCCGCGCCGGTGACGTGACCCTGAAGGAGCGGCGGCGGCTGGTGCTGATGGTGCGCGAAAGCCCGCTGCATCTGGGCCATCTGAAAACCCTGACGGCGGTGACGGAGATGGGGGCCATTGTCGCGCCGCCGGTGCCGGCCTTCTATACCCGCCCGCAAAGCCTTCAGGATATGGTCGATCAGAGCGTCGGGCGCGCGCTCGACCTGTTCGGCCTTGAGGCACCGGTGCAGCGCTGGGGCGGGCTGAATGGCGAATAGCGCCTTCTGGGAGTGGGCCGTCAGGGTCTATGCCGCCCCTGACGTGGCCGACGCCTGCCTTGAGCTACAGGACAGCCATGACCAGTGCGTGCCCCTGTTGCTGTTCGGCGCATGGGCCGAGACGCAGGGGCTGGGGCTTGCGGGCGATACCGCCGAAGCGGCGGCCGATATGGCGCGCTCATGGTCGGCGCAGGTGATCGCCCCCTTACGCGCTGTCCGTCGCCGCCTCAGGGGGCCGGTGAGCGATATGGACGATGCCGCCCGTCAGGCCATCCGCCAGCAGGTCAAGGCAACGGAGCTGGCGGCGGAAAAAGCCCTGATGACCGCGCTGGAGGGGCTGATCGATCCTGAGGCCGGCGGTGGCCGGCCTGCGGACAATCTGGTGTTTCTGGCGCGTCACTGGGCGCCTGTGGTGCCGCGCGCGGCACTTGAGCGTCTCAGGCAGCAGATTTCCGCCTGAGGGCGCACTATCGAAGGCGGATTTTTTGCGTTATATTACGCTCAGTTCAGCGTATTATAACGCCAATCCCTGAAACGGAGCTGATCTCGATGCATGACGACAGCAATATACGCGCCCTGTTCCGGCCCGATGCCCTGACGCTGGTGAAAAACAGCGATGCGGCAGGCGGGGACGATGCCCAAAGGCGCGTCGTGTCGCGGCAGGAGACGAACGGCCTGAATGTCATTGACGGCGATCAGCCCGATGCCCCTGAGAGCGCAGGCACCGATGAGGATGCGCATGTCAAGGCCCTGCCCATCAGCCCTGAGACCGTGGCCCTGCGGGCGCAACTGGCGCTGTTGCGGCAGGAACATAAGGATCTGGACGATTCCATCTCCGCCCTTGAAAGCGTGCCGCAGCCGGATCAGATCCTGATTGCCCGTCTGAAGCGCAAGAAACTGGCCCTGCGCGACCAGATCGTCACCATCGAAGACCGTATTCGTCCCGACATCATTGCCTGAGATGAGCCGCTTTTTCTGCATAGCGTCTGGCCATGAAGGTACAGACCACAAGCTGTAGCTGGTGATAGATCATGATCGGCAGCATCAGCATCCCCATGCCCGGATGACCGGCAAACAGTACGGCGGCAATCGGTGCGCCATTGGCCAGACTTTTCTTTGAGCCGCAAAAGACGGCGGCGACCTCATCCTCATGCGAAAAGCGCAACTGCCGCGCCGCCAGAACCGTCAGGCACAGCACCAGTCCCAACAGGGCCGAGGTCATCAGCACGATCGCGCCGATCAGCAGCGGATCATACTGCGTCCACAGTCCGGCCAGTGTCGATTCACTAAAGGCGGCATAGACGATCAGCACCACCACCGTACGGTCGGCTTTGGCGATCAGTGGCTTGTGACGGGCGAGAAACCGGCCGATCAGGGGGCGCAGTACCTGACCAGCGGCAAAGGGCAGCAGCAGTCTGGTCATGACATCCAGTATGGCCGGCCCCAGAGGCAGGTGACCGGATGAGGCACTGACCACCAGTGACACCAGTACCGGCGTCAGCACCATGCCGATCAGCCCCGACAGGGTGGCGTCGAATATGGCACCGGCGACATTACCGCGTCCCATGGCCGTCATGGCCACCGATGTGGTGATGGTCGAGGGCAGGGCGCAGAGAAAGAAAAAGCCCAGCCGCACCGCTTCGGGTAAAATGCCGCCGGTGGTAAAAAATACCGCAAATCCTATGGCCGGAAACAGAACGAAGGTCGCCGCATGGACAAAGACATGCAGCCGCCAGTTGGCAGCGCCGGCCCTGACGGCGGCAGGCGACAGATTGGCCCCATGCAGGAAAAACACCAGACCGATACCGATGGCGGTGATTATATCGAGGTGCAGGCCGCCGCCTTTTGCCCCCCACTCAGGCAGCAGAAGCCCGGCGATCACCGCCAGGATCATGGCCAGAATAAAGCCGTCCAGCCGTAAAAACTTCATCATCACATCACAGAAGGGAATTGTTAGATGGGAGAACTTAGGCAATACTCAAGAAATTACAAGATGTTATCTTTACCCAAGGGAAGACGCCAAAGGGGGTGTTCATGACTATTCCCGCAAGCCTGAGATCGGGCCTGACCCTGCCGGTGGTGGCCGCGCCGATGTTTCTGGTGTCCGGCCCCGATCTGGTGATTGCCGCCTGTAAGTCAGGCATTATCGGCACCTTTCCGGCACTCAATCAGCGCAGTTCCGAAGGCTATGCGGTGTGGCTGGAGCAGATCAGCGCCGCGCTGACGCCTGAGGATGCCCGCTTTGGCGTCAATCTGATCGTGCATCAGACCAACAGGCGGCTTGAGGCCGACCTGAAGCTGACGGTGGATCACAAGGTGCCGCTGGTCATTACCTCGCTGGGGGCCGCTTCCGAAGTGGTGGACAGCGTCCATGCCTATGGCGGCGTGGTGTTTCATGACGTCATTTCCGTGCGCCATGCCGAAAAGGCCGCCGAGGCTGGTGCGGATGGTCTGATCCTTGTCTGCGCCGGTGCCGGTGGCCATGCGGGCACCCTGAACCCGTTTGCCCTTCTGGGGGAGGTGCGGCGCTTTTTCAAAGGCACCATCATCCTGTCGGGTGCCCTGAGCAGCGGGCGCGATGTGGCCGCCGCACGGCTTATGGGGGCCGATCTGGCCTATATGGGGACGCGCTTCATCGCCACGCCCGAAGCGCTGGCGCCGGAGGCCTATAAGGCGATGTTACTTGAGGCACAGGCCAAGGATATTATCTATACCCCCGCCGTGTCCGGTGTCGCCGCCAGTTTTCTCGCCCCGTCACTTGCGGCCAACGGCTTTACGCCTGAGGTGCTGGCCTCAGGGCACAGGCCGGAAATGGATATTTCGCATAAGGAGGCCAAGGCCTGGAAAACCGTATGGTCTGCCGGTCAGGGCGTCGGGGCCATAGGGGACATATTGCCGGTGCAGGAGGTCGTGGCACAGCTCAGGGCGGACTATCAGCAGGCCTGTGACACCTTTAGTGCGACATTTTAGCCAGTGGACTGTCACATAACTGTCGTCAAAATGTCGTAGAAAGCGTTTTGTGACGCTTTTTTAGCATTTTTATTACAGGGCGGTGTCGGTCATTACGCCGCAAAAGGAGTTACCGGTGTCCCCCGTTTATAGTTCTCTGGCCCTCGCCACAGCCCTTACGTTGCTGGCGCAAGCACCGGCTCAGGCCGAAGCCATAAAGCTGTCCGGTCAACTGACCGTTGCCAGCGATTCCAACAGCAAGGGCACCTCGGAAACCCAGGGCAACGGACAGATTGCCGGTGTGCTGACGGCGACGCGGGGCATGGGCTTTGCGGCGGTGCGTTACAAGAATTACAAGGGCAGTGACGGCAGCGATGCCCAGTCGGGTCTGGCGCTGGGGCTGAAAGGGCAATCGGACAGTGGTTATAAATGGTCGAGCCAGATCATCTATAAGGTCAATCTGGGGGCCGTATCGGGATCGGACAATGACGCCTATGAATGGCAGACCGATATCAGCAAGCGCTTTGGCCGCAACGGGCTTTATGCCCAGAGCATCTATTCACCTGACTCCAGCGGTTCAACCGAAGAGGCCCTCTATGTCGAGGTCGGGGCGACGCGGCAACTGAGCGAGCATTTCAAACTGTCAGGCGGCATTGGTGGCCGCACCCTGCGTCCGCGCCATGATTATACGGCGTGGAACCTCGGTCTGAGCTATGGCCTGCGTCCGGCAACGGATATCGATCTGCGCTTTTATGACACCAACCGGCATGAATACGGTAAGGCCTATGGCCAGCGTCTGGTGCTGGCGCTGAAGCAGAGTTTCTAGAGCGCTTTCCGAAAAGTGTGACGCACTTTTCGGATTCAAAAGCGCGTTAAACAAAAAGTCAGAGCGTTGTTCCGATTCAATATGAACGGACAGGCTCTAATGTCCGTTTGACGCCTCAGGGTCGTGGGCCTCAAGCCGCGCCCTGAGGCTGTCGATTTCCGAAAAGAAACGGCGGCGCACTTCGGAGGCATAGGGGTTGTCGCGCTCGATGCTGAGGAATAATTCGTCCGAATCGCCTTGCACCAGCCGCACCCCCTGCATCAGCAGGTCATAGGAGCGGGTGGTATGTTCCTGCGGCAGGGGTTCGAGGCCGCTTAACACCTTGGCGATCATATGCGTCAGGCCCTGAACCGCCGCCAGAGCGCGGTCATGTTCTTCAGGCGTGGCCAGTGACACCTTGAGATTGAGCGTGTGTTTCAGGAAGCGCACCACGGCCCCCAGATGACGCATCCGCACCGGACAGACGACGATTTCCATGCCGTTGATCCCCTTGCTGGCCGATTGCGGCCCGAACAGGGGATGGGTGCAGAGGATCGAGGTCGTCGGGGCCAGTGTCTCCTTCAGCCACTGGGCCGGCTTGACCTTGACCGAGCCGACATCGATCACCAGCGCATATTTGCGCACATAGGGGGCAATGGTTTTCGCCAGTTCCTTCAGGGTGCGGATTGGCGTGGCCAGCACCACGAAGCGGCAGGCGGCGGCGACCTCAAGCGTGGTCAGGGTCACATTGTGGCGGCGGGCAAAGGCCCGGGCCTTTGGCGAAGGGTCATAGACATAGATGTCGAAATAGGGCGCCAGATGACGCACGATCAACTGCCCGAAGGCCCCCAGCCCGAACAGACCCAATGTATATACTTTTTTGCTCACGCGCCCATCTAATCCTTTTTTCAGCCTAAGCCGGTTAGCATAAAGGCATGGGCCTATAAAGTCCCGTAAGCGAGAAATGCGCCCCCATGCCTATCGTGATTTACGCTTCTGTCTGGCGCGGTCGGCGGCACGGGCCTCAAGACCGATTTGCAGCGGGGTCTTCGGCAGTTCCTCAAGCGTCAGCTTGCCGTCCTTGTCACGATCGAGCAGCGCAAAGCGCGAGGTCGTCGTCCTGATCCATTCGTCTTCGGTGATGCGGAAGTCGAAATTGCGGTCGGCGGCGCGGATAGGCTGCGGCTCATTGATCAGGCTGAACTGGGCCGCGCCCTGCACACGGGCCTGATAGGTCTGGGTCCACGGTTCGGTCGCACGGTCACCGTCAGTATCGCGCCGCCGCGCCGAGGGCTGTTTGACCAGCGGGCTGAAGCCGAGAATTTCCGGCGCCAGCTCCTGCTCGTAGCGGCTGTTTTCCGGTGAGCTGATGACCTTGTTGGCATCGACATCAACCAGTGCAAAAAAGCGCAGGGCATCGGCCATGAATTCTTCGCGTGTCAGGCTGCCGTCCTGATCCGTATCGGCGGCGGCAAACCATGTGGCGGTGGGATAGGCCTCACTGAGCGGGCTTTTGAACACCTCGCCCGACGGGCTGAAAAACACCGACTGTCCGGCAACCCGACCGGAGGCGGCGGCGGCGGTTTCCGGCGCTTTGGGCGGGGGTGGTGTTTGGGCCACGGCCGTACCGGCCATAAGCGTTGTTGCCAGAATAAAGGCTGGTTTGGTCCACATGCTGAATAGCCCCGCCGGAATATGAGAATCGAACTGTTTGTCCTGTGTGCGGATTTTATGTGATTTTTACATGGTCTGAATATGGCAAGACCGACAAAAATCATACCCCTGTACACTGATAACCACAGAACAGGCCCTGAGGAAGGGGGGAATGGCAAAAATGCCGCCGGACAGATTTCGCGCTTGCTGTGAGCTTTAAGGAATGTTACCCCTTTATTTGTCTGAGTTATGTTGCGCTCAGGCAGACAGGTACAGATCGCTTCCGACAGACAGAAACGGATATATCCGGCGGGAAGCGGTACAGGGAGCGAAGGATTAACCGCGTGAGCGCTATCGATATTCGTAATGTCACCAAGGCCTACGGAACGGCTTTGGTGCTGGATGATATTTCCCTGAAGGCCGAGGCCAATGAGTTTATCGCCTTCCTTGGGCCGTCGGGCTGCGGGAAATCGACGCTTTTGCGCCTGATCGCCGGACTGGAAAGCCTTGATGCCGGTGAAATTCATGTCGGCGGGCGGCGTATTGACGAACTGGAACCGGGCGCGCGCGGTGTGGCGATGGTGTTTCAGCACTATGCCCTCTATCCGCATATGACGATCCGCGACAATATGGGCTTCGGCCTGAAAAACATCCGTGTGCCCAAGGCCGGGATCGCGCAGCGCGTGGCTGAGGCAGCGCGTATTCTTGAGATCGAGCCGTTTCTCGACAAAAAGCCCGGTCAGTTGTCCGGCGGGCAGAAACAGCGGGTGGCCATTGGCCGCGCCATTGTGAAAAACCCTGACATATTCCTGTTCGATGAACCGCTATCCAATCTTGATGCCGCCTTGCGGATGCGCACGCGGCTGGAACTGGCGCAGCTTCGGCGGCGGCTGAAGGCGACGATGATTCTCGTCACCCATGATCAGGTCGAGGCCATGACTCTGGCGGATCGTATCGTGGTGATGAACGACAAAAAAATTCAGCAGGTTGGCGCGCCGATGGACATCTATGCCCGTCCGGCCAACCGCTTTGTCGCCGCCTTTGTCGGCTCGCCGCCAATGAATTTCCTGCCGGTCAGTGTGCGTCCCGAAGCGGGGGGTGCGGTGGCGACGCTGGGGGAGGGGTCTGAGGTGGCCACACGGATCACGGGCCTGCCCCACAGTGTGGCGTGGGAACTGGGGCTGCGGCCTGAGCATGTGCGCGTCAGCGATCAGGGGCTTGCGGCGACGGTCGAGTTTGTCGAACGTCTGGGTGAGCGCACACTGGTCTATGCGCGTCTGGGCGACGGTACGCCGGTTACGGCCGAGGACAGCGGCCTCAGTCAGGTAAGGATGGGCGACGCCATTGCCCTGAAGATCGAAGGGGCGGCCGCGCATCTGTTTGATGCTGATGGCCGGGGCTATCACGCAGCGGAGGCCGGGCAATGAGGGAGGCAGGGACCATAGATATGCCCCCTCCGTCGCGGACTGGCGCCGCGACACCTCCCCCGCTTTGCAGGGGAGGAGATTTGCTGCTGGCACGGGGGCGTGTGACATGCTGACCCGCAAGGCCCGCCGTGAATTTGGCAATTTCCTGTTCGTCGCCCCTTATCTGGGCGTTTTCCTTTGGCTGCTGATTTGGCCGCTGGTGTCCGGCATGGGCCTGAGTCTGTTCAAGGCCGACCTGTTCGGCGGGGCCAGTTTCGTCGGTCTGGAAAACTATGCCCGCCTGTTGCAGGACCCTGTGTTTCTTCAGGCAGTCGGAAATACCTTTTATTTTGTCGCCCTGACGGTTCCGGCTCTGGCGATCATTCCGCTGTTTCTGGCCCTGATGCTCAATCGTGCGACCCGTCTGGCGGCTTTTTTTCGCGGCGTGTTCTTTTCCTCGTCGGTATTGTCGGTGACCATCGTGACCCTGATCTGGCGCATGGTGCTGATGTCGGACGGCGGGTTTATTGCCAATATAACCGGCGTTTTCGGACTTGCGCCGATCCCGTTTCTCTCAGACCCCGATCTGGTGATGGTGTCCATGAGCCTGATCACGGTGTGGTGGTGTCTGGGCCTGCCGATGATGCTCTATCTGTCG
>Ga0222423_1000846_pt1 | contig 16679 bp, 14 predicted proteins | sample 3A0metagenome_FD_182472 | JGI IMG/M metagenome (GOLD analysis project Ga0222423, IMG submission 182472) | Enriched microbial communities from leaf-cutter ant dump, University of Wisconsin, Madison, United States - 3A0 (version 2) | ecosystem: Environmental > Terrestrial > Nest > Insects nest >...
AAACCTCCAGCTCGTAGCCCCGGGTCGTGGCGCCGTCCACCGCCTTGTAGCGGTACTCCCCGTCGATGATCTCGTCCAGCTCGGCCTGGTTGTCCTGCTTCACCTTGAAGACGGCGGCGGAGACGTTCAGGCGCCCGCCATGGAACTCGCCCTTCAGGCCCGCTTCGAAGTTCGTCCCGACGAGCGGCTTCAGCAGCGCGTCGTGCCTGTCCCTCAGCGTCTGGGTCTGGAAGATGTCGGTGTAGCTGGCATAGGCAGCAACGTTGCCCGACACGTCGTAGACGATGCCCGCGTAGGGCGTCAGTTCGTTGCGGTACGCGGCGGACGTGACGGTGCCACGCCAGTCCTGCACGTAGCCGGCATTCGTCAGCCGCACGCCGGTGATCAGCCGCAGCGGGTCGGCGAGGTGCCAGCGGGCGGCGGCATAGACGGCTTCCTCCTTCCTCTGCTCGCGGTTGAAATGGCTGTAGGTGCTGCCGTAGACCGGCTCGGGGTAGCTCTGGCGGTCGTTGTAGCTCGCCAGGGCGCTGGGGTTCAGCAGCGTGTGGTAGCTCGCCACATAGGGCTGGCTGCTGCGCGCATAGCCCAGGACCAATTCATGGGCGCGGCCCAGCAGGGAGAAGGGGCCGCTCGCGTGGACGTTCACCGCGTGCTGGCGGCTTTCGGTGTCGTAGCTGTTGAACCAGGGCGAGACGCCCTCGCCCGTGGCGCGGTCCGGGTAGCCGTCGAGCCCCATCACGCGCACGCTGCCGCGCGCCGTGCGGTGCGCGAGGTGCAGCCTGGCCTGCCAACCGTTCTCGAAGCGCTTTTCCAGGCTGGCGAAGCCCGCGACCCGGCCCACGTCGGCATACGTCCACGGCGGGCTGGAACTGGTGGAGCGCGGATAGCGGGCGGGCCCGCCGTCCGAATGGAACAGGGGCACGGTGGAGCCGAAGGTGGTGCCGCCGGCATGCCGGTTCTGGTAGTCGAGCCCCACGGTCAGCAGCGTGTCCGGGGCCAGGTCGGCCTCGACGATTCCATACAGCCCGCCAATGTCCTTGCCGTGGCTTTCCAGGTAGGACTTGCGGTCGAGGTACGAGGCCACCACGCGCCCCCGGATGCGGCCGTCCGCCGCCAGCGGGCCCGAGAGGTCCAGCTCGCCCCGGTACGCGTCCCAGCTGCCGACGCTCAGCTGCGCATGCCCCTGGAATTCGCGCGTGGGCTTCTTGCGCACCAGGTTGATGGCGGCGGAAGGCTGGCCCGTGCCGGACAGCAGCCCCGTCGCGCCGCGCACGATTTCCACGCGGTCGTAGATGGCGGTGTCGGAGACGAAGTCGGTGTCGAACCGGTTGTCCTCCACCAGCGGAATGCCGTCGTACTGGATCTTGCTGATGGCGAAGCCGCGCGCGCGGAAGACCACGCGGTCCGTCTCGCTGGCGCTGGTGGTGATGCCCGTCGTGCGCTCCAGTACCTGCGCCACCTCGGAGAGGCCCTGGTCCTCCATCTGCTGGCGCGTCACCACTGTTACCGACTGCGGCGTTTCGCGCGGCGACAGGGCCAGCCCCGTGGCCGTGTGCGTGCTGCGCGCGGTGTAGCGGCCCGTGCCTTCGGTGGCGCCGCCGTGCTCGGCCTCGGCGGTCACGCGCACCTCGCCCAGCGTGGCGGGCGCGGCGGAACGCGCCTCGGGCATGGGGCGCAGCACGTAAACGCCGGGGGTGCGCGCCTGCGCCTCCAGCCCGGTGCCCGCCAGCAGCCGGGCCAGTCCGTCCTGTACGCCAAAACGCCCTTGCAGGCCGGGGCTGGCACGGCCTTGCACCAGGGGCTGGGGCATGTTCAGGCTGATGCCTGCCTGGGTGGCGAAGCGCGCCAGCGCGTCATCCAGCGGGCCGGGGGCGATGCGGTATTCCTGCGCATCGGGCGCGGCGGGGACCGGCTGGGCGAGCGCGCCGGCGGCGGCGCAGGCCAGCGCCAGCACGGCGGCGCGGGCAAGGGTGGTGGGTGGTTGGCGGCGGGCCATGGAAGGGTTCTCCTGAGGATGGTTGGATCGGTGTTTCCTCAGGCTTCACACGCGAAGCGCGTGAAAGGGACAGGGCGGCGCAAAAAATCAGGAATCCGGCGCCGTCACCACCACCCAGTAGGGCGAGCGATAGGCCACGGCCACCGGCAGGGCCTGCGGCAGGCTGTCGAGCACGGCCATGGTGTCCCGCAGCTGGAACACGCCGGAGATGCGCAGCCCCGCTACCGCCGGGTCGCAGCGCAGCACGCCGGGGCGGTAGCGGCCCAGCTCGGCCACGAAGTCCCGCAGGGGCATGTCGCGCACGTGGAGCACGCCGCGCGTCCAGCTGTCCGCCTGCGGCGCCACGGGCTGGGTCGGCCCGGCCTGCCCGCGCGTGATGCGCACCTGCTGCCCGGCCTGCAGCACCAGAGCGCCCACCCCTGCGGCGGCGGGGCGGGCCTGCACCGCGCCCTCGAACACGGCCACCAGCGCATGGCCCGCCTCCTGGCGCACGGTGAAGCGCGTGCCCAGCGCCTGCAGCGTGCCCTGGGCGGTGGCCACGCGCAGGGGGCGCGGCGGCACCTGCGCGTCGGGTGCGGTCTGGATATGAATCGCCCCGGAACGCAGGCGTATCAAGCGCTGGGCGCTATCGAATTCGATATCCACGGCGCTGGCCGTGTCCAGTTGCAGCTGGGTGCCGTCGGCCAGCGCCAGCGCCTGGCGCTCGCCCGTGGCGGTGCGGTGGTCGGCCAGCCAGTCGCGCGCGGGCGTCTGGCGCACGGCCAGCCAGCCGGCGGGCGCGGCCACCAGCAGCAGCGCCAGCGCCCGCACGGCGGTGCGGCGGCGCGCGCGGCCCAGCACCGGCAGGGCGACGCCGGGCGGCAGCTGCGCGAAGGCCTGGCCCACGCGCTGGGCGCGCTCCCAGGCCAGGGCGTGGCTGGGGTGGGCGGCGCGCCAGCGGGCGCAGCGCTGGCGGTCGGCCTCGGTGGCGTCGCCCGACTGCAGCAGGAAGAACCATTCGGCCGCCCGCAGCGCGACGGCCTCGTCCAGCGGCTCCGCGCTCATGGCATGTGCACGATGCAGCGGGCCATGGCCTGGACCATGTAGCGCTTGATGGTGCGCTCGCTCAAGGACAGGCGCGCGGCGATCGCGGCGTAGCCCAGGCCTTCGAGCTGGGCCAGCAGGAAGGTGGTGCGCACGGGCGCGGACAGGCCGTCGAGCGCGGCGTCGATCTGCTGCAGCGCCTCCAGCAGCAGGGCGCGCTGTTCGGGCGAGGGGGCCAGCGGCGCGGGCAGCTGGGCCAGCGTCTCCAGGTAGGCCTGCTCCAGCGCGCGGCGGCGGTGCAGGTTGGCCAGCAGGCGCTTGGCGATCAGCGTGAGGTAGGCCCGGGGCTCGTCGAGCTGCCAGCCGCGCTGCTTCTCGGGCGTGCCGTCGGGCGCGAGCAGCAGGCGGACAAAGGTGTCCTGCGCGAGGTCGGCCGCGTCCCAGCCATTGCCCAGGCGGCGGCGCAGCCAGCCCAGCAGCCAGCCGTGGTGGTCGGCGTAGAGGGCGGAGAGGGCGCGGTCGTGGGCGGTGGGGACGGAGGACACGGGGCTCAATCAAGAATGATTCCCATTATCTAACAACCCCCTCCCCGGGCCGGCGCACCCGGCCTACACTGCCCGCATGCTCCACACCCCCGACACCATCAGCACCCTGCGCGGCATCCTCGCGCGCTGCCGCACGCTGGCCGTGGTGGGCCTCTCGCCCCAATGGCACCGGCCCAGCCACTTCGCGGCCAAGTACATGCAGGCGCACGGCTACCGCATCGTGCCCGTGAATCCGGTGGTGGCGCGCGAGGGCGGGCAGATCCTGGGCGAGACGGCCTACGCCAGCGTGACCGAAGCCGCGCAGGCGCTGGCGGCGCAGGGCCAGCGCATCGACATGGTGGACTGCTTCCGCAAGAGCGAGGACATCCCGCCGTTGGCCGAGGAGGCCATCGCCGTCGGTGCGCAGTGCCTGTGGCTGCAGCTGGGCGTGTTCAACGAAGCGGCGGGCGAGCGGGCCGAGGCCGCCGGGCTGCAGGTGGTGCAGAACCGCTGCGTGAAGATCGAGCACGCGCGCCTGTTCGGCGGCCTGGGCTGGATGGGCGTGAACACCCGGGTGATCTCGTCCAAGCGCTCCCGCCAACTCCCGTATTGATAGCTGCCAGCGCTTGCTACATAAGCGCTGGAGGCCGATTTGACCCAAAACCCATGACCACGATGCCTCCCTCTTCCTCCTCCGGCGCCGACCGCGCTTTCGGCTTCGGCACCCGGGCCATCCACGCGGGCGCCCAGCCCGACCCGGTGACCGGCGCGCGCGCCACGCCCATCCATCAGACGACGAGTTTCGTGTTCGACGACGCCGAGCATGCCGCCAACCTGTTCAACCTGGGCACCTTCGGCCACGTCTACAGCCGCATCACCAACCCCACGGTCGCGGTGTTCGAAGAGCGCATGGCCAGCCTGGAGAACGGCCGCGCGGCACTCGCCTGCGCCAGCGGCATGGCCGCGCAGATGGCGGCGCTGCTGGCCATCCTGAAGACCGGCGACCACATCGTGGCGGCGAGCACGCTGTACGGCGGCACGGTGGGGCAGCTCGGCGTGGGCTTTGGCCGCCTGGGCATCGAGACGAGCTTCGTGGACCCGGCCGACCCCGAGAACTTCGCCCGCGCCATGCGCCCCAACACCCGCGCCGTGTACGGCGAGACCATCGGCAACCCGCTGGTCAACGTGCTGGACATCGCGGCGATTGCAGAGGTCGCCCACGCCCACGGCGTACCGCTGGTGATCGACAACACCGTGGCCAGCCCCTACCTGTGCAACCCGCTTGAACTGGGCGCCGACATCGTTGTGCACAGCGCCACCAAGTACATCGGCGGCCACGGCACGACCATGGGCGGCGTGGTGGTGGAAAGCGGCAAGTTCCCCTGGGACAACGGCAACTTCCCGGAACTGGTCGAGCCCAGCCGCGCCTACCACGGCGTGAAGTTCTACGAGACCTTCGGCGACTTCGGCTACACCATGAAGGCGCGCATGGAGGTCAACCGCACCTCCGGCGGCGTGCTCTCGCCCATGAACGCCTGGCAGCTGCTGCAGGGTACCGAGACGCTGCACCTGCGCATGCGCGAGCACTGCCGCAACGCGCTGGCCGTGGCGAAGTTTTTGCGGCAGCACCCGCGGGTGGCGTGGGTGAACTACCCCGGCCTGCCCGATTCGCCGTACCACGCGCTGGCGCAAAAGCAGTTCCGCGCCGTGAATGGCGCGCCGGGCTGCTCGGGCATCCTCACCTTCGGCGTGAAGGGCGGAGCTGCCGCTGGAGAGAAATTCATCGACGCCTGCGAGTTCCTGAGCCACCTCGCCAACATCGGCGACGCGAAGACGCTGGTGATCCACCCGGCATCGACCACGCACCGCCAGCTCAGCGAGGAAGAACTGGCCCGCGCGGGCGTGGGCGCGGACATGGTGCGGCTGTCGGTGGGCATCGAGGACCTGGACGACATCCTGTGGGACATCGACCAGGCGCTGGGGCGCGCCTCAAGCTGAGGCCGCAGGCGCACCCAGCCGCTGCGACAGCGCCTGCGCCGCGTCGCGCAGGTGCCGCGCCGCCGGGCTGTCCGGCCCCATGCGCAGCGTTGCGCTGGGGCCGATGGCCGTCAGGCACAGGACGAACTCGCCGAACCCGTTGAACACCGGCACGGCCAGCGCGCTGACGCCGGGCAAAAGCTGGTCCACCACTTCTCCGATCCGGTGCGTGCGCACGGCTTCCAGCTCGGCGGCGAAGGCCGGTTCCTCCAGCGCGCCCGCAAAGCCCTCCGCCGCCAGCGCCGCCGCCACGCGCCCCTGCGGGCCGAAGGCCGCGAACACCTTGCCCGTGGCCGTGTGCCGCACCGAGGCCGTGGTGCCGTGGCGCATGGCCACGTACACGGCCGTGGGGCCTTCCTCCACGCGGATGATGGTGGGGCCATTGTCGCCCCAGACCGAGGCCGACACGGTGTAGCCGATGCGCTGGGCCAGCGCGGGCAGTTCGGCGATGGCCAGGCGCACCGGGTCCACCTGCTGCAGGCTGATCAGCCCGAGCTGCATAGCCAGCGGGCCCAGGCCGTAGTGGCCGCTCACGGCGTCTTGCTCGATGAGGCCAAGCTTGCCGAAGCTCACGAGGTAGGGGTGCGCCTTGGCCGCCGTCATGTCCGCCGCGCGCGCCAGATCCTTGAGCGCCATGCGGCGCCCCGTGCGCGCCAGCACCTTGAGCAGCTGCCCGCCCACCTCCACGCTCTGGATGCCGCGCGGCGTGCGCGCGCTGTCTTCGTCGTCGGGGGAGGAGGAAAGGTCGGGCTGGATAGGGGACATGCGCCGATTGTCCATGCGTTGGGGCGTGGTTCGCCCCTTCGGGTTTGCACTTAACCAAATGAATTAGACATTGGCGAACTTTTTGCCTACCATGTCGAAATTCCGTTTAGATAAATTCATTCGTCATTAACGAATTACCGCCATGACAAAGATCTTCGCCTCCGCCGCCGACCTCGAAGTGAAAAAGGTGAGCTTCGACAAGCTCTCCGACCATGCCTACGCCTACACGGCCGAGGGCGACCCCAACACCGGCATCATCATCGGCGACGACGCGGTGATGGTGATCGACACCCAGGCCACGCCCGTGATGGCGCAGGACGTGATCCGCCGCATCCGCGAGGTGACGGACAAGCCCATCCAATACGTGCTGCTCTCGCACTACCACGCTGTGCGGGTGCTGGGCGCGAGCGCTTATGGCGCCGAGCACATCATCGCCAGCCAGGACACGCGCGACCTCATCGTGGAGCGCGGCCAGTTCGACAAGGACAGCGAGATCGGCCGCTTCCCGCGCCTGTTCCAGAACGTGGAGAGCGTGCCGCCGGGCCTGACCTGGCCCACGATGACCTTCACCGGCAGGATGACGCTGTGGCTGGGCAGCCTGGAGGTGCAGATCCTGCAGTTGGGCCGGGGCCACACCAAGGGCGACACCGTGGCCTGGCTGCCGCAGGAAAAAATCCTGTTCAGCGGCGACCTCGTGGAGTTCGACGCCACGCCGTATGCGGGCGACGCCTACTTCCAGGACTGGCCGCAGACGCTGGACAACATCGCCGCGCTGCAGCCCGAAAAGCTCGTGCCCGGCCGCGGCGCCGCGCTGCAGACGCCCGCTCAGGTGCAGGCCGGGCTGGCCGGCACGCGCGCCTTCATCAGCGACCTGTATGCCAGCGTGAAGGAAAGCGCGGCCAAAGGCGAAGACCTGCGCAAGGTCTACGAGGCCACGTTCGCCAAACTGCAGCCCCAGTACGGCCACTGGGTCATCTTCAACCACTGCATGCCCTTCGACGTGACCCGCGCCTACGACGAAGCCACGCAATACCCCGACCCGCGCATCTGGACGGCCGAGCGCGACGTGCAGATGTGGAAGGCGCTGGAAGGCTGACCATGAACCCCAGGGACATTCCTTCCGAAGCCTTCCACGCCAGCGGCGCCGAGGTGCAGGCCCTCGAATTCGGCTATGTGCGCTCGCCCGACCAGGACAGCGCCGCGCCCGCGCGGCACCCTGTCGTCATCGTCGGCGCGGGCCCCGTGGGGCTGTCGCTGGCCATCGACCTGGCGCAGCGCGGCCAGCGCGTGGTGGTGCTGGACAACGACCACAAGCTCTCCATCGGCTCGCGCGCCATCTGCTTTTCCAAGCGCACGCTGGAGATCTGGGACCGCTTGGGCGTGGGCCAGCGCATGGTGGACAAGGGCGTGTCGTGGAACGTGGGCAAGGTGTTCCTGCGCGATGAACAGCTCTACGAGTTCAACCTGCTGCCAGAGGAAGGCCACGAGCGCCCCGCCTTCATCAACCTGCAGCAGTACTACGCCGAGGCCTACCTCGTAGAGCGCGCGCTGCAGTTGCCCGGCATCGACATCCGCTGGCACAACAAGGTGACGGCCGTGACACCGCGCGACGACGGCGCACTGCTCACGGTGAGCACGCCCGAGGGCGACTACCGGCTGGACGCCCAGTGGGTCGCCGCCTGCGACGGCTCGCGTTCGCCCATGCGGCAAATGCTGGGGCTGGAAAGCAAAGGCCGCATCTTCCAGGACCGCTTCCTGATCGCCGACGTGCGGCTGCGCGGCGATGCGGACTTTCCCACCGAGCGCTGGTTCTGGTTCGACCCGCCCTTCCACCCCGGCCAGAGCGTGCTGCTGCACCGCCAGCCCGACAACGTCTGGCGCATCGACTTCCAGCTCGGCTGGGACGCCGACCCAGAAGAAGAAAAGAAGCCCGGGAACATCATCCCCCGCGTGCAGGCGCTGCTGGGCGCGGATGCGCAGTTCGATCTGGACTGGGCCAGCGTCTACACCTTCGCCTGCCTGCGCATGGACCGCTTCGTGCACGGCCGTGTGGTCTTCGCGGGCGACAGCGCGCACGGCGTCTCGCCCTTCGGCGCGCGCGGCGCCAACAGCGGCGTGCAGGACGCCGAGAACCTGGCCTGGAAGCTCGACTGGGTGCTCCAGGGCCGCGCCGGCCCCGCGCTGCTGGCAACCTACGGGCCGGAGCGCGAATACGCGGCCGACGAGAACCTGCGCAACTCCACTCGCGCCACCGACTTCATCACGCCCAAGAGCGAGGCGAGCCGCCTGTTCCGCGACGCGGTGCTGCACCTGGCGCGCGACCACGCCTTCGCGCGCCGCATCGTCAACAGCGGGCGGCTGTCGGTGCCGGCCACGCTGCACGAATCGCCGCTGAACACGCCCGACGCCGATGCCTTCGCGAGCACCCTGGCGCCCGGCGCCGTGCTGCCTGACGCGCCGCTGGCGCGGCAGGGCCGCGCCACCTGGCTGCTGCGCGAGCTGGGGCCGGACTTCACGCTGCTGGTCTTCGGCCCGGCGCCCGCCTGGGCGGCCGCGCTGCCCGATGTGCGCGCGCTGCAGATCGGCGTGGACGTGCAGGACGCCCAGGGCCTAGCCGCGCAGCGGCTCGACGCGCGGCCAGGCACGGCCTATCTGTTGCGGCCCGACCAGCATGTGTGCGCGCGCTGGCGCGCACTGGAAGAAACCGCCGTGCGCGCCGCGCTGGCCCGCGCCACGGCCCACGAGGACGACCGCCCATGCTGAACACTCAGCCCCATCTGCAGGCTTGCGACGATTTCTACGAAGCGCTGATCGCGGCGCACCAGGGTCTGTCCGCGCCCGAGAGCCATGCCATGAACGCGCGGCTGGTGTTGCTGCTGGCCAACCACATTGGCGAACAAGCCACGCTGCTGCACGCGCTGCAGCTGGCGCGCGGCAACCCGCCGCAGGCCACGGCGCCGGAACGTCAGGCCATCACGCCGGTGGCGCCCACGCACGCGGCGGCCTGACACCGCGCCGCGCGGCGCTTACTTGGTGAACTTGCCATCGCGCCCCATCATCAGCAGGTCCACGAACTTGCCGGAACTGTGCTGGCTGGCGGACAGCTCCACCGGGTAGCCGCCCAGGTTCACGCTGCGCATCGACTCCATGGCCTGCACCAGGCCGGCGCGGGTGGGCTTGGCGCCGGCACGCTGCAGCGCTTCCACCAGGAAGCGGGCGGAGATGAAGCCCTCCATCTGGCTGAAGGTGAATTCCGTGATGCCCTTGGCCTTGGCCAGCGCCTGGAATTCGCGCGTGATGGGCATGCTCATGTTCCACGGCGACGGCACCACCTGGGAGACCACCACGCCCCGCGCGCGCTCGCCTAGCGCCTGCACCAACTGCGCGTTGCTGATGACCGACAGCATGTAGAACGTGGTCTTGTGGCCGGCGGCCATGTAGGCGTCCACGAAGTCCACGCTGGGTTTGCCGGCGCTGATCACGACGATGGCCTGCGGCGACTGCTTGGCCACCACCTCCACGGCGGCGGCCATCTTCGAGCCGTCCACCTCCAGTGGCGCCTGGGCCACCAGGGCCACGTTGTGCGCCTTCACGGATTTCTCGACCGAGGCCAGCCCGCCCGTGCCGAAGGGGTTGTTCAGGTAGACCGCCGCGATGCGCGAGATGCCCACCGAGGCCAGCTGCTTCACCGTAGCGTCCAGCTCGGCCGCATAGCCCGCCTTGATGTTGAAAACGTAGCGGCTGCTGGCTTGGCGCAGCCCGTCGGACCCGGTGAACGGCGCGATGAACGGCACGCCGCGCTCCTCGGCGATCGGCAGCGCCGCCAGCGCCGGCGGGGTGCCTGCGTACTGGAACAGCGCCAGCACCTTGTCTTCATCGATCAGCTTGCGGGTATTCTCCGCCGCCTTCTTCGGGTCGTAGGCGTCGTCGAGGGCCACCACGCGGATCTTGCGGCCGCGCACGCCGCCCGCCGCGTTGACCTGGTCGAAGTACAGGCTGGCCCCCTGGCGCACCTCGCTGGTGAGCGCGGCCAGCGGGCCGCTGAGCTGGCACGACTGGCCGATGACGATCTCGCCGTCCGTCACGCCCGCGCCGTCCTGCGCCTGGGCCGAAGCGCAGGCCAGGGCCAGCACGGCGGCGGCGCCCAGGGCTGGAAGATGGGATAGGAAGAACCGGATTCCTGCTCGCATGGTGTCTGTCTCCTGTGTCGTTGGGTTCTGCAAGGCGCACAAAGCCCTCCGGTGCCGCGCACGGCCTGCGGAAATGGAGGGAATGAAGGATGGAGCGTGCCGCGCGCTGCGCGGCACGCGGAAGGGTCAGACGGCGGTGGCTTCTGCGGCCTCCGTCTGCGCCGCGCCGCCGATGCCCAGGTAGGTATCGATGATGCGGCGGTCGCTGAGCAGGTCTTGCGCGGGGCCCGACAGCGCGACGGCCCCCATCTCCAGCACATAGGCCCGGTCCGCCACGCGCAGCGCAGCACGCGCGTTCTGCTCCACCAGCAGCACCGAGACGCCGAGCGAGCGCAGCGACGAGACCACCTGCAGCACCTCGCGCACGATCAGCGGGGCCAGCCCCAGCGAGGGCTCGTCCAGCATCAACAGGCGCGGGCGCGCCATGAGCGCGCGGCCGATGGCCAGCATCTGGCGCTCGCCGCCCGAGAGGGTGGACGCCAGCTGCGCCCGGCGCTCGCGCAGCCGGGGGAAGATGTCGAACACCTCCTGCATGCGCTGCGCCTGGTCGCGCTGGCCGCGCCGCCAGCGTGAGAAGCCGCCGAGCTGCAGGTTGTCCTCCACCGACATCTCGCCGAACAGCTCGCGCTTTTCCGGCACCAGCGCCACGCCCTGGGCCACCATGGCCTCGACGCTGGGGCGCGCGATGCGGCTGCCCGCGAACGCAATGGTGCCGCTGGCGGTCAAGAGGCCCATGGCCGCGCACAGCAGCGTGGTCTTGCCTGCGCCGTTGGGGCCGATGACGGTGACGATCTCGCCCTCTTCCACCGTCAGGCCCACCTTGTGCACGGCCTCCACCGGGCCGTAGGACACGCTCAGGTCCGTGAGCTGCAGCAGCGCGGTCATGGCGCGGCCTCCGCACCCGGCAGGTCGTCGCCACCGCCCAGGTAGGCGTCGAGCACGCGCTGGTCGCGCTGCACCTGCTGCGGCGTGCCCCGGGAAATCACGCAGCCGAACTCCAGCACCGTGATGCGGTCCGCCAGGTTCATCACAAACTCCATGTCGTGTTCCACCACCAGAATGCCCAGGCCCTCCGCGCGCAGCTGGCGCAGCAGGTCGGCCAGGGCCTTTTTCTCCAGGTGCCGCAGGCCCGCCGCCGGCTCGTCGAGCAGCAGCAGCGCGGGCTGGCCCGCCAGGGCGCGGGCGATCTCCACGATGCGCTGCTGCCCCAGGGCCAGCGACGCGGCGGGCATGTCGGCAAAGGCGCCCAGGCCGCAGCGCTCGATCTGGCGGCGCGCCTCGGCCAGCAGGGCTGCCTCTTCGGCGCGGTCCAGCCGCAGCATGGAGGCGATCCAGCCCCGGCGGGCGCGCTGGTGCGCGCCCAGGGCCACGTTCTCGACCACGCTGCGCTGCCCCAGCAGGCGCACGTGCTGGAAGGTGCGCGCCAGGCCCAGGCGGGCGAAGGCACGCGAGGGACGGCGCAGCATGGGCTGGTCCATCAGGCGGACCTCGCCCTCCGTCGCGTCGTCCACGCCCGAGATCATGTTGAAGAACGTGCTCTTGCCCGCGCCGTTGGGGCCGATCAGCGCATGCACCTCGCCGGCCTTCACGTCCATGGAAACATTGTTGTTCGCCACCAGGCCGCCGAAGCGCTTGGTCACGCCCTGCGCCTGCAGCAGCACCGTGCCGGGGGCCGGCAGCGTGCGCTGGGCCAGCGGCGCGGCCTCGCGCACGGCGCGCGGGGCGTCGCGGCGCAGCCAGCGCTCGCCCAGGCGCTGCAGCGTGGGCCACAGGCCGTCAGCGAAGCGCTGCAGCACCAGCACCATCAGCAGCCCGAAGACGATGATCTCGAAGTTGCCGCTGCTGCCCAGCAGCGAGGGCAGGATGTCCTGCAGCTTTTCCTTGAGCAGCGTGATCAGCGCCGCGCCCAGCACCGCGCCCCACAGGTGGCCGGCGCCGCCCACCACGGCCATGAACAGGTATTCGATGCCGATGTTGAGGTTGAACGGCGTGGGGCTCACGAAGCGCTGCAGGTGCGCATACAGCCAGCCGGAGAGGGCCGCCAGCAGCGCCGCCAGCACGAAGAGCTTGATGCGGTAGTGCGCCGTGTCCACGCCCATGGACTCGGCCATCACCCGCCCGCCCTTGAGCGCGCGGATGGCGCGGCCCTCGCGAGAGTCGAGCAGGTTGTGCAGCAGCCACAGCGCGGCCAGCAGCACCACCCAGATCAGGACGCCGATGGCGCGCGGCGAGGCCAGCGACACCTCGCCCAGCATCAGGGGCGGCACGCCGGTGATGCCCGTCTGCCCGCCCAGGAACTGCATGTTGCCGAACAGGTAGTACAGGGAGAGGCCCCAGGCGATGGTGCACAGCGGCAGGTAGTGGCCCGACAGCTTGAGCGTGACCGCGCCCAGGCCCCAGGCCACGGCGAAGGTCAGCACCAGCCCCAGCGCCAGCCCCGCCCAGGGCAGGCCCGCCATGCCCACCAAACCGCCGAGCGCCTGCACGGACGCGGGCGCGGTGCAGGCCCAGGCCGTGGCGTAGGCGCCGATGCCGACGAACGCGGCCTGGCCGAAGGAGGTCATGCCGCCCACGCCGGTGAGCATCACCAGCCCGGCCGCCACGATGGCGTACAGGCCGATGTAGCAGAGCATCACGACCGTGAAGTCGGGCAGCCAGCCCCAGCACAGGGCCAGCAGGGCCACGCCCGCTAGCGTGAGCTGGGTGCGCGTGACGAAGCCGCCGCGCACGGGTTGCGCGGGCACCGCCGCGGAAGGGTTGTGGGACGGCGCGCTCATTCGTCCTCCTCCACGTGGCGGCTGTTCAGCGACCGCCACCACAGCACCGGAACAATCAGCGTGAACACCAGGACCTCCTTGTAGGCGCTGGCCCAGAACGAAGCGAAGGCTTCGAGCTGCCCGACCAGCAGGGCCCCGGCCAGCGCCAGCGGGTAGCTGGCCAGCCCGCCGACGATGGCGGCCACGAAGCCCTTGAGCCCGATGAGAAAGCCCGTGTCGTAGTACACCGTGGTCAGCGGCGCGATGAGCAGGCCCGAGACCGCGCCGATCAGCGCGGCCAGCGCGAAGCTCACGTCGCCGGACAGCTCGGTCGGGATGCCCATCAGGCGCGCCCCCACGCGGTTGATGGCCGTGGCGCGCAAGGCCTTGCCCACCATGGAGCGGCCGAAGAACAGAAACAGCAGGACCACCAGCGCCAGCGTGGTGCCCAGCACCACCAGCGACTGGCCGGACACGGGAATGCCACCCAGGTCGAAGCGCGCGTCCGAGAACGGCGGCGTGCGCGAGCCCTCGGCGCCGAAGAACAGCAGCCCCAGCCCCACCAGCACGCCGTGCAGGGCCACCGAGACGATGAGCAGCATGAGCACCGAGGCATCGGCCAGCGGCCGGAACGCCAGCCGATACAGCAGCGGCCCCAGCGGCGTGATGAGCACCAGCGCGGTCAGCGCCTGCAGGGCCAGCGACGTGGGGCGCAGCCCCAGGGCCAGCGCGCAGGCGAGCAGCGGCAGGCCCACGCACCAGACCAGCGTGGCGGGCCAGTTGACCGGGCTGCCGCTCTGGTAGCGAACGGCTTCCACCACGAGCACCACGGCGGCCAGGGCCAGCAGCAGCCACAGGGTGGTCGGCACGCGCCCCGCCTGCATCATGGCCATGGTGAGCGCACCGAAGGCCACGAACTCGCCCTGGGGAATGAAGATCACCCGGGTCACGGAAAAAACCAGCACCAGCGCCAGCGCCATCAATCCATAGATGGCGCCATTGACGATGCCGTCCTGCCCCAGCAGCAGGGCAATCTGCAAATCCATATGCGGCTTTCTTTCAGAAGCGGGGCGGCTGGCGTTTACTACAAACTCAATAGCTGCCAGCGCTTGACTGGTAAGCGCTGGAGGCCATTTTTATTGATATTTTTGGCAGCCCCCGCCATGCAGCCGGCTCCCCGCTCGGGGGAGCCGAGGCGCGGTCAGGGGATGTATTTCCAGGTGCCGTTTTCGATCTTGACCATCACGCGGGCACGCTGGTCCAGGCCGAGGTGGTCGTTGGGCGACATGCTGAAGATGCCGTGCGCGCCGGGCACTTCCTTGACCTGCTCCAGCGCATCGCGCAGCGCCACGCGGAACTCCACCGTGCCGGGCTTGGCCTTCTTGAGGGCGGCGGGCACCGCGGCGGCCATCAGCACGCCGGCATCCCAGCCGTGGGCGCCGAAGGTGGAGACGCTGTCCTTGCCGTGGGCCGCCTCGTAGGCCGCGACGTAGGCCATGGCGGACTTCTTCACCGGGTGGGACGCGGGCAGCTGCGCGGCCACCAGCACGGGGCCGGACGGCAGCAGCGTGCCCTCCACGTCCTTGCCGCCCACGCGCAGGAAGTCGGCGTTGGCCACACCGTGCGTCTGGTAGACCTTGCCGGTGAAGCCGCGCTCCTTCAGGGCCTTCTGTGGCAGCGCGGCGGGCGTGCCCGAGCCGGCGATGAGCACGGCGTCGGGCTTGGCCGAGATCATCTTGAGCGTCTGGCCCGTCACCGAGGTGTCGGTGCGCGCATAGCGCTCGTTGGCCACGATCTGGATGTTCTTGATGCCGGCGGCCTTGGTGAACTCCTGGTACCAGCCTTCGCCGTAGGCGTCCGAGAAACCGATGAAGGCCACGGTCTTGACGCCGGCGTTGGACATGTGGTCCACGATGGCCAGCGACATCATGATGTCGTTCTGCGGCGTCTTGAAGACCCACTTGCGCTTGGGGTCCATGGGTTCGACGATGCGGGCCGACGCGGCCATGGAGATCATGGGCGTTTGCGCCTCGGCGGCCACGTCGATCATGGCCAGCGAGTTGGGCGTGGTGCTGGAGCCCAGGATGACGTCCACCTTGCTCTCGCTGATGAGCTTGCGCGTGTTGCCCACGGCGGTGGTGGTGTCCGACGCGTCGTCGAGCACGATGTAGTTGACCTTCTCGCCCGCGATGGTGCGGGGCATCAGGGCGATGGTGTTCTTCTCGGGAATGCCCAGCGAGGCCGCCGGGCCGGTGGCCGACACCGTGACGCCGACATTGATGTCAGCCAGGGCCGGACCGCAGGCCAGGGCTGCTGCCACGGCCGCCAGGGCGAGGGAGAGAGCGTTGCGTTGTTTCTTCATGGTTGTCTCCTTGGTTGAAATCGTTGCGACGAAAATTTGCTATTGGTGAATGAATTTCTCTAAACGGAATTGCTTGATGTTAGGCAAGAAGTTTGCCAATGTCTAATGCATTTGTTTAGGTGAAAACCCGAGAACCCGGCGTGCGCACGGCCGGCACGCCGCCGAAGAACAGGTCCGCCACGATGGGCGCCATGGCCTCGTAGTTGAGTTCGCCGTCGGGGCGCAGCCAGGTGAACATCCAGTTGATCATGCCGAACAGCAGCATGGTGAGTGCCTTGGTCAGGCCCGCGGCCTCGGTGTCGGGCCGCATCTGGGCCAGCGCGCCGGCGAAGGCGGCCACCACGGCACGCTCCTTGCCCAGCACGCGCTCGCTGTCCTCGGGCTGCAGGAACTTCACGTCCTCGGTCAGCACGCGGTGGGCGTGCTGGGCCTCGGCGTACTCCTCCACGAAGCGCTGGATCAGCGCGCGCAGCCGTGGCTCCGGCGGCAGGTTCTGCGCCTCGACCTCCTCCACCAGCGCCTGCAGGCGCGAGACGTGGCCGTCGGCGATGTGCACCAGCAGGTTGTATTTGTCCTTGAAGTAATGGTAGAGCGTGGGCTTGGACAGGCCGCAGGCCTCCGCCACCTCGTTCATCGACGTGGCGGGGTAGCCGCGCCGCGCGAACAGCGCGGCCGCCTGGTTCAGGATCATGTCGCGCTGGTCCTCGTATCCGGGAGATCGCCCTCGGGCCATGTGCAAATTTCCTCAGTCGTGATGGATGGGCCGCCATCTTGCCGCATCGCCTGGTCAGCGCTCGTCGAACGACAGGACCACATTCGGCGTCAGCGGCCGGCACTGGCAGGTGAGCACGAAGCCCGCCGCCACCTCCGCCTTGTCGAGCGCGAAGTTGCGCTCCATGCGCACCTCGCCTTCCACGCACTTGGCGCGGCAGGTGCCGCACACGCCGGAGGTGCAGGAGAACGGCACCTCCAGCCCCGCCGCCGAGGCCGCGTCCAGGATGCTCGCCTGGTCCTTGCTGAACGCGA
>Ga0222423_1000847_pt1 | contig 16638 bp, 13 predicted proteins | sample 3A0metagenome_FD_182472 | JGI IMG/M metagenome (GOLD analysis project Ga0222423, IMG submission 182472) | Enriched microbial communities from leaf-cutter ant dump, University of Wisconsin, Madison, United States - 3A0 (version 2) | ecosystem: Environmental > Terrestrial > Nest > Insects nest >...
CATCTTGAGGATGTAGGACGACGACACCTGGGTCTTCCCGATCAGGTTGGCGGAGATGAGGATGACGGAGCCGAACTCGCCCAGCGCGCGGGCGAAGCTCAGGCCGGCGCCGGAGACTACGGCGGGGATCACGGTCGGCAGGATCACGCGACGGAAGGTCGTGAAGCCGGAGGCGCCGAGCGAGGCGGCGGCCTGCTCGACCTCGCGGTCGGCGTCGATGAGCACGGGCTGCACGGATCGCACGACGAACGGCAGCGTCACGAACAGCAGGGCCAGCACGACCCCGGCGCGCGTGCCGACCAGGTTGATCCCGAACGGCCCGCTCGGCCCGTACAGCGTGATGAGCACCAGACCGGCGACGATCGTCGGGAGCGCGAACGGGATGTCGATGATGACCTCGACCACGCGCTTGCCGGGGAACGAGTCGCGCACCAGCACCCACGCGATGAGCGTGCCCATGACCGCGTTGACCACGGTGACCAGCGCCGCGGCCCCGATCGTGAACGTGATGGCCGAACGGGCCTCTGGGTCGGTGATCGCGTCCCAGAAGCCGCCGATCCCGTCGTCGAACGCCGTCGAGACGATGGCCGCGATGGGCAGCAGCACCAGCAGCGTCAGCCACAGGACGCCCAGCCCCAGCCCCAGGCCGACGCCGCCGGTGACCTGACCGGGGCGACGCCCCCGCCGTGCGGCGGGGGGCGTCACCCGGTCGAGCTGCGCGAGCAGGGTCATCAGCCGCGCAGCTTCGTGACGAGGCCGTTCTCCTTGTCGAAGAGCTCGTCGTTGACGGTGCTCCAGCCGCCCAGCTCGTCGACGGTCCAGACCTTCGTCGGCGTCGGGAACGGGTTGGCCGGGTCGTTGGCACCCTGGACGTCGCCGTTCGGCTTCACGCCGCTGACGGACCGGAAGCCGTGAGCGATGAGGACCTGCTGGCCGGCGTCGCTGCGCACGTAGTCGAGGAAGTCCTTGGCCTGCTGCGACGCGGTGGTCGTGACGGCCGCGGGGTTCTCGATGAGGAACGTCGTGTCCGGGACGATGTAGTCCAGGTCGACGCCCGACGCGCGGGCCGCGATGGCCTCGTTCTCGTAGGAGATCAGCACGTCGCCGGTGCCCTTGACGAACGCGTCGGTCGCGGTGCGGCCCGAGTCGTTCCAGCTCACGACGTTCTTGACGAACTTGCCGAGGTAGTCCTCGGCCGCCGCCTTGTCGTTGTTCGCGCCCAACGCCTGCGAGTACGCGGCCAGCAGGTTCCACTTGGCCGAGCCGGAGGTCCCCGGGTCGGCGGTCACGATGCCGACGCCCGGCTTGATGATGTCGTCCCAGCTCTTGATGCCCTTGGGGTTGCCCTTGCGGACGGCCAGCACGACGACGGAGTCGGAGACGATGCCCTTGTTCGCGTCCCCGGCCCAGTCCTTGGCGACGAGCCCGGCGTCGACGATGTTGTTCACGTCGGGCGTGAGCGACAGCGCGACGACGTCGGCCTTCTGCCCGGCGATCACGGCCCGGCTCTGCGCGCCGCTGGCCCCGTAGGAGCCCTTGATCGTCGTGCCCTTGCCGGCGCCCGTCTGAGCGAAGCCCTTGCCCAGGTCCTCGTAGGCGGACTGGATGACGGCGAAGCCGACCAGGTCGATGGCCTTGCCGGAGCCGCCGGCGCCGGCCGTGCTGGACGCGTCGTCCTTGGTGTCCGAGGAGCACCCGGCCATCGCCAGGGACGCGGCGACGGCAACGGCGGCGACTCGGGACGGCGTGCCGGACAGCGCCCGGCGGAGGGTGGACTTCATGGTCAGGTGACTCCTCGTGAAGGTCGGGGCTCGGGGTATTCCGAGGTATCCGATCAGAACGGTCGGAATTTAATACCTGACCGGATCGGTGGGACAAGGGGTGTCCGCATCGCGGGACGCGCCCGGCGCCCGACGGTGCCGCGACCTACCTGACATCCGACGAGATTCAACGACCTTCGCGGCGGGCCGAGCAGCACGACGAGTGGGCCGAAGGGGGGCGCTACCTCGCCCGTGACGTCCTTCGGCCGGAGCTCACCTCGCCCGATCACTACCGACGACCCCAACGACGATCAGCCCTTCGAACTCAGCGCCTGACCCCGAAGGCAGGGTGGCTCTCAGGGATGAGTCCCGACGAGCTCGACCTTCGTCGTCTGGCCTCGAGCGATCGTCACCTGCTGAGGGTTCACCTGACCGCCCGGGGTCTTGGTGGTCAAGGTTGCCGTGATCTCGTAAGTCCCAGCTGGTAGGTCGAGGTTGAACGAGCCGTCACCCGTGGTCTCGGTCGTGTAGGGCTTCGACGTATCGCTGTCGGTCGGCGTCGCCGTGACCTCAGCCTCCGCCGACGTGATAGTCCCGTTCGTCCCGCCTTGGCTGGCTACGCTGCCCGACAAGCGACCTGAGTCGCTCGAACCTGTCGAACCACACCCCGCCATGGCGAGTGCGGCGACGATGGCGCGCGGGACGAGGGCCGGCCAACGTGAGCTACGTTCCATCCTGTTTCGCCTCTCGCGGCAGACCTGGTCACGAGCTCCGACGCAACGAGGTCGTGGTGCTCGTTGATCTGACGCTACTGCTGCAGGACGTGACCTTGCGCTGGTTTGACCCGCGAGGGGGTGACCTTGCCACCCGCGGTGGTACGGCGATGTTCGCAGACCTTACCGTCGTCGACGGGGGTACGTGGTTGCATGTGCTGGCGTTGTACGACACGTGTGCGACACGGTCGGGTGAATGCGCTGGCCAGACGGTGCGCCTGAAAGGATTCGAACCTTCGACCTTCTGCTCCGGAGGCAGACGCTCTATCCACTGAGCTACAGGCGCGGGGCACCGGCGAGCGGTGCGGCGTCGAGACTACCAGCAGTCTTGGTCTCGCCCAGCAGCGCGGACAGGTAGAGGGACGTCTCGCGGGCGGCGCTGTCGGCGTTGCCCGCCACGATGGCGTCGACGAGGCCGTCGTGGGAGTCGTGGCCGTGGACGTCGGTGACGAAGTTGAACCGGATGTTCGCGCCGATCGCGTCGATGAGGTTCTCGTACAGCGACATGAGCACGGGGTTGCCGGCGGAGCGGACGATCGCGCGGTGCAGGGCCAGGTCGGTGGCCACCATCGCGTCGATCTCGCCGGCCAGGTAGGCGGCGGAGCGCTCGTCGCGGCGTTCGCGCAGCGTGGCGACGTCGGCGGGCGTGCGTCGTCGGGCGGCCAGGCGGGCGGCCTCGATCTCGAGCGCCCGGCGCACCTCGACGACCTCGCGCTGGCCGGCGTCGGCGATCTGGCGGCTCATCGACACCGCAGCCTCGGACGTCGAGAGTACGTAGGTGCCGGAGCCCTGGCGGCGTTCCAGCAGGCCGGCGTGCACCAGCGACTGCACGGCCTCGCGCACCGTGTTGCGCCCGGCGCCGAGCTGCTCGACGAGCGCGGGCTCGGGCGGGATGCGCGTGCCGACGGGCCACTCGCCGCTCGTGATGTTCGCGCGCAGGCGCTCGACGGTCGAATCGATCAGACCGGTGCGTCGGGGCATGCGGGTTAGGCTCCCTGTCCAGGCATGCCGTGCAGTCAACACCGGCAGGTCACGGGTCCGCCAGACCCCGTCCACGATCTTTTCAGGAGTCACCCGTGCAGTCAGCCGCGCCCGCCCCCTGGCGCGGTCGCATCGTCGTGCTGGTCGGCGTGGTGCTCGTCGGGCTGAACCTGCGCATCGCCGTGGCGGCGGTCTCGCCGATCATCGACGTGGTCCGCCAGGACGTCGACTTCTCCGCGACGCAGGTAGGGCTGCTGGGGACCGTGCCCGTCCTGTCCTTCGCGGTGTTCGGCTCGCTCGCGACGCCGGTCGCGCGCCGCATCGGGCTCGAGCCGGCGATGGTGGCCGCGCTGCTGCTGTCCGCGGTGGGGGAGGTGGTGCGCGCGACGACGCACGGCGCCGACGCCTTCCTGCTGTGGTCGATGATCGCGCTGGCCGGCATGGGGATGGGCAACGTGCTGCTTCCGCCACTGGTCAAGCGGTACTTCCCGGACCGGATCGGTGCCGTGACAGGCGCGTACTCGGTGGCTCTGTCCATCAGCACCGCCGTGCCGCCGCTGTTCGCGCTGCCGCTCGCGCGGGCGACGAGCTGGCGCCTGGCGGTGGGGGTGTGGGCCGTCGTCGGCCTCGTCGCGGCGGTCCCGTGGCTGATCGTCATCGTCCGCTCGACGCACGCCCGCGCTCAGCTCGGCGCGATCTGGCGTCGAGCACCGCACCGCGGCGGCCCGGGTGCGCTCGGCGCGACCGGTGGTGGCGAGGTCCGTGTGGTCTGGCGGTCCCCGCAGGCGTGGGCCATGGTCGCGATGTTCGCCATGAACGCGCTCGGCACCTACGTCGGCTTCGCGTGGTTGCCCACGCTCCTGGCGGACGCGGGTCTCCCGGCCGACGAGGGCGGGCGCTGGCTCGCCGTCTTCGCCGTGCTCGGCGCGCCCATGTCGTTGTTCGCGCCCGTCCTCGCCCAGCGGATGCGCAACCCGTACCCGGTCGTCGTCGCCTTCGTCGCGTGCTGGGCTGCCGGCTACGTGGGCCTGTGGGCGACGCCCGCGCACGGCACCGCGGTCTGGATGGTGCTGCTCGGCATCGGCCCGTCGTCGTTCCCGATGCTGCTGGCGCTGCTGGGGCTGCGCAGCACGACGCCCGGCACCGCCGTCGCGCTGTCGGGCATGGTGCAGGGCCTCGGGTACGCGTTCGCGGGGCTCGGTCCGATCGGCATCGGCGTGCTGTACGAGGCGACCGGCGGCTGGCGGGCGCCCATCGCGGTGCTGCTGGGATGCCTCGCGGTCCTGCTGGTCGCGGCGTGGTTCGCGTGCCGGCCGACGATGATCGGGGTCGCACCGGCCGCGGAATCGCGCTCGGAGGGGGCGGATGTCCCCGGTAAACTCCCCGGGTGACCCCCGAGCAGCTCGCCCAGGCCATCACGGCCGCCCTGACGCAGGCCGTCGACGACGGCACCTTCGCCCTCGACCCTGCGGACGTCCCCGCGACGGTCCACCTGGAGCGGCCGCGCCAGCGCGAGCACGGCGACTGGGCCACGAACGTGGCGCTGCAGCTCGCGAAGAAGGCGGGCACCAACCCGCGCGCGTTCGCCGAGACGCTGGCCGCGCGCCTGGGCCAGACACCCGGCGTCGCGTCGGTCGACGTCGCAGGCCCCGGCTTCCTCAACATCCGTCTGGACGCCGCGGCCGCCGGCGAGCTCGCCCGCTCCGTCGTCGAGGCGGGCGAGGCCTACGGCCGGGGCGACTCGCTGGCCGGCGTCAAGGTCAACCTCGAGTTCGTCTCCGCCAACCCCACGGGCCCGCTGCACATCGGTGGCGTGCGCTGGGCGGCCGTCGGCGACAGCCTGGCCCGCGTGCTCACGGCCAGCGGCGCCGACGTCACGCGCGAGTACTACTTCAACGACCACGGCGCGCAGATCGACCGCTTCGCGCGGTCGCTCGTCGCGCGAGCCCAGGGCCGCCCGGCGCCCGAGGACGGCTACGGCGGCGAGTACATCACCGAGATCGCCGACCAGGTGATCGCGGACTCGGTCGAGGCCGGCGAGCCGGACCCGCGCACGCTGCCCGACGACGAGGCCACGGAGGCTTTCCGGGCGCGCGGCGTCGAGCTCATGTTCGCCGAGGTCAAGTCCTCGCTGCACGAGTTCGGCGTCGACTTCGACGTCTACTTCCACGAGGACTCGCTGCACGAGTCGGGCGCCGTCGACCGCGCCATCGAGCGGCTGCGTGAGCTCGGCCACATCTTCGAGGCCGACGGCGCCACGTGGCTGCGCACCACCGACTTCGGTGACGACAAGGACCGCGTCATCATCAAGTCGGACGGCGAGGCGGCCTACATCGCGGGCGACATCGCCTACTACCTGGACAAGCGCGAGCGCGGGTTCGACCGCGTCTTCATCATGCTGGGCGCCGACCACCACGGGTACGTGGGCCGCATGATGGCCGTCTGCGCCGCGTTCGGGGACACCCCGCACGTCAACCTCGAGCTGCTGATCGGCCAGCTGGTCAACCTGGTCAAGGACGGCCAGCCCGTGCGGATGTCGAAGCGCGCGGGGACCGTCGTCAGCATGGACGACCTGGTCGACGCCGTGGGCGTGGACGCGGCGCGGTACGCGCTGTCGCGCTCGTCGACCGACTCCCAGATCGACCTGGACCTGGACCTGCTGGCCAAGGCCACCAACGAGAACCCGGTCTTCTACGTGCAGTACGCCCACGCGCGCACGGTCAACGTGGCCCGCAACGCGGCCGACGCGGGCGTGCGGCGCGAGGACGGCTTCGACGCGTCCCTGCTCGACCACCCGTCCGAGGCCGTGCTCCTGGGCCAGATCGCCGAGCTGCCGCGCATCGTCGCCCAGGCCGCCGACCTGCGCGAGCCGCACCGCGTCGCGCGCTACCTCGAGGAGCTGGCCGGCGCGTACCACAAGTGGTACGACCAGCGGCGGGTCACGCCGTTCGGCGACGAGGAGGTCAGTGACGTGCACCGCACGCGCCTGTGGCTCAACGACGCCACGCGCCAGGTGCTCGCCAACGGCCTCGCGCTGCTGGGCGTGTCCGCCCCGGAGCGGATGTGACGACGACGATCCCCGGCGAGCCCTGGTCCACGGGGGTCGCCCGGGACGGCGCGGGCGTCGCGTCGGTGGCCGGCGTCCCGGTCACGGAGCTCGCGGCGCAGCACGGCACGCCGGCGTACGTGCTCGACGAGGCCGACCTGCGGGGGCGGGCGTCGGCGTACCGGCGTGCGTTCGAGACCGCGTTCGCGGAGATCGGCGCGGGCGTCGACGTGTACTACGCGGGCAAGGCGTTCCTGTCGCTGGCCGTCGCGCGGTGGGTGCACGACGAGGGCCTGCGCGTCGACACCGCGTCGGGCGGCGAGCTGGCGATCGCGCTGCGCGCGGGCGTCCCTGGCGAGCACATCGGCCTGCACGGCAACAACAAGTCCGACGACGAGATCGTCACCGCGCTCGACGCCGGCGTCGGCCGGATCATCGTCGACTCGCTCGTCGAGATCGAGCGCGTGGCGGACCTGGCGGGTGCCCGCGGCGTCGTCGCGCCGGTCATGGTGCGCGTGACGACGGGCGTGCACGCGGGCGGCCACGAGTACATCTCCACGGCCCACGAGGACCAGAAGTTCGGCCTCTCCATCGCCCCGTCTCCCGTGGCGTCCGAGCAAGTGGTCGCTGGAGCAGCCACTTCCTCGGACGTCGTGGGGGACAGTCCTGCGATGCGCGGGCTGCTCGCCGTGCTCGCGCGGCCGGAGCTGCACCTGCTGGGGATCCACTCGCACATCGGGTCGCAGATCCTGGACCCCAGCGGCTTCGAGGTCGCCGCGCGCGCCGTGCTCGAGCTGCGGGCCGCGCTCGCGGAGCGCACGGGCGTGCTCGTCGACGAGGTGGACCTGGGCGGCGGCTACGGCATCGCGTACCTGCCGGGCGAGGTGGCCCTCGACCCCGACCGCATCGCCAAGGACGTCGCGGCGTCGGTCGCGGCCAGCGCCGCCGACGTCGGCACGCCGCTGCCGCGCTTCTCGATCGAGCCCGGTCGCGCGATCGTCGGGCCCGCGGGCCTCACCCTGTACAGCGTCGGCACGGTCAAGCCGGTCCGGATCGACGACGGGCGCACGCGCACCTACGTCTCCGTGGACGGCGGGATGAGCGACAACATCCGTCCGGCCCTGTACGGCGCGGCGTACCACGCGGAGGTCGTCGGGCGGCTGTCCGACGCCGAACCCGTGCTGGCCCGCGTCGTCGGCAAGCACTGCGAGAGCGGCGACATCGTCGTGCACGAGGTCCAGCTCCCGGGCGACGTGCGCGCGGGCGACCTGCTGGCCGTCGCCGCGACGGGCGCGTACGGCCGCTCCATGGCGTCCAACTACAACCAGGTCCCGCGCCCGCCGGTGGTCGCGGTGCGTGCCGGCTCGTCGCGCGTGCTGATCCGCCGCGAGACGATCGCCGACCTGCTGGCGCTCGACGAGGGCTGACCTGCGTGGGCGCGCTGCGGTGGCCGCGGCGTCAGGGTGCTGCACTTCGTCCGCATAGCGGCCGGAATGCAGCACGCTCCTCGGCCGGTGGTGTGATCGGCACCCCACGTCCGGCGCTTCTGAGGTAAGCCTTACGTAAGTTAGGGTCTCCTTTGTCGCCCGGTGCTCGTCCGGGCCCGGACGACGAGGAGTGGCCGATAGATGCGCGCGCGCCAGGGGACCTTCCAGGGGCGGTTCGTCCGCCGTGCCGTCGCGCTGATGTCCGCGGCGGCCGTGGCCCTCACGCTCGCGGCCTGCGGCGGCGGTGCCGCGGCGAGCGGGGAGGAGGGGGCGGACGGCGGCGTGCGGCTGGCCGACACCACGCCCGTGCCCGACCCGCGTGCGATCACCGGCCCGAGCACCGCGGTCGTCGCCGACAGTGCGTTGAAGCCCGTGGCCGACGACCCGACGCCGATGCTGCCCGCCACCGTCACCGACGCGCAGGGCACGACCGTCACCGTCACCGACACGAGCCGCATCCTGGCGCTCGACATCTACGGCTCCACGTCCCGGATCGTCTACGAGCTGGGTCTGGGCGACCACGTCGTCGGCCGCGACACCTCGTCGGCCTACCCCGAGATCGCCGACAAGCCGCTGGTCACGCCCAGCGGGCACGAGCTGTCCGGCGAGTCGATCCTCGAGCTCGCGCCCACCGTGATCATCACCGACACGAGCCTGGGTCCGTGGGACGTGATCCTGCAGATGCGTGACGCGGGCATCCCGGTGGTCGTCGTCGACTCCCACCGCGGCACCGACAACGTCGGCACGCTGATCCGGCAGGTCGCCGACGCCCTCGGCGTCCCGGCGCAGGGGGAGAAGCTGGCCCAGCGCACGCAGCAGCAGGTCGACGACAAGATCGCGCAGATCGCCGCGATCGCCCCGAAGAAGTCCGCGGACAGGCTGCGGGTCGTGTTCCTCTACGCGCGCGGCCAGGCCGGCGTCTACTACATGTTCGGCAAGGGCTCGGGCGCGGACTCCCTCGTCGACGCCGTCGGCGGCATCGACGTCGCGACCGAGATCGGCTGGGACGGCATGAAGCCGATCAACGACGAGGGCCTGGTCAAGGCCGCACCCGACGTCATCCTCATGATGACCAAGGGTCTGGAGTCCGTGGGCGGCGTCGACGGTCTGCTCGAGCGGCTGCCCGCCGTGGCCAACACACCGGCGGGCCAGAACCGCCGCATCGTCGACATGGACGACACGCAGGTGCTGAGCTTCGGCCCGACGACGGCCGACGTGCTCGACGCGCTCGCCGTCGCGCTCTACGCGCCCGACGAACCGGCCGCCTCGTGATGCCGACGACGACCGCGGCACCCGCGCCGACGACGACCGCCCCCGTGGCAGCGTCCGCGCGCAGCCGCCGCGTGCCCGCGCTGTTCGTCGGGCTGTCGGCCGCGCTGCTGGTGCTCGCGGTGCTGTCGGCGGGCATGGGCCAGCTCGCCGTCCCGCCTGCCGAGGTGGTCGGTTCGCTGCTGCACCACCTGGGCCTCGACATCGGCCCCGTGCCTGCGCACCCCAACGGCGACGCCGCGCTGTGGACCATCCGGTTCCCCCGCGTCGCGATGGCGATGCTGGTCGGGGCCGCGCTGGCCACGGGCGGCGCGCTCATGCAGGGCGTGTTCGGCAACCCGCTCGCCGATCCCGGCGTCGTGGGCGTCAGCTCGGGCGCGGCCGTCGGTGCGTGCGCGGTCATCGTGTTCGGCCTGACGTTCCTCGGCCCGTGGACGGTCGCCGCGACGGCCTTCGTCGGTGGCCTGCTCACGACGATCCTCGTCTACGCGACGGCCCGCGAGAACGGCCGCACCGAGGTGGTCACGCTCGTGCTCACGGGTGTGGCGGTCAACGCGGTGGCGGGTGCGGCGCTCGCGCTGCTGACGTTCCTGGGCGACACGCAGGAGCGTGAGCAGATCGTGTTCTGGCAGCTCGGCAGCCTCAACGGCACGCGCTGGCCGTACGTCGCCGTGGTCGCGCCGATCGTCGCGGTCGGCATCGCGGGGGCCGTCCTCGTCGCGCGGCGCCTGGACCTGCTCGCGCTCGGCGAGCGTTCCGCGCGGCACCTGGGCGTGGACGTGGAACGGCTTCGCGTGGTCTGCATCGTGCTCGTCGCGCTGCTCACCGCGGGCGCGGTGGCGTTCTGCGGCATCATCGCGTTCGTCGGGCTCGTGGTGCCGCACCTGATCCGGATGACCGTGGGCCCGGGCCACCGCGTCCTCGTCCCGGCCAGCGCGCTGGGCGGGGCCGTGCTGCTGCTGGCCGCCGACCTCGTCGCCCGCACCGCGGTGCCCTACGCCGACCTGCCGATCGGCATGCTGACCGCGCTCGTGGGTGGCCCGTTCTTCTTCTGGCTCATCCGCCGCACGCGGCGCAGCGCGGGCGGTTGGGCATGAGCGCCGTCCTGCAGGCCCGCGGCGTGCGTGTCGCGTACGGGACGACGACGATCCTCGACGCCGTCGACGTCGACGTGCACGCCGGTCAGGTGCTGGCCCTCGTCGGGCCGAACGGGGCGGGCAAGTCCACCCTGCTGTCCGTGCTGGCGGGCGACACGGTGCCCGACGAGGGCGTCGTGCGGCTCGATGCGCTCGACGTGCGCGCCATCCGTCTCGACGAGCTGGCGCGCCGGCGTGCCGTGCTGCTGCAGGAGAACCGCCTGTCGTTCCCGTTCCCGGTCCGCGACGTCGTCGCCATGGGGCGCGCCCCATGGCGCGGCACGGACGCGGAGGACGACGACGACCGCGTCGTCGACGCCGCCCTCGCGACCGCGGACGTGACGCACCTCGCGGCGCGCACGTTCCCCACGCTGTCCGGAGGCGAGAAGGCGCGCACGTCGTTCGCCCGTTCGCTCGCGCAGCAGCCCGGCGTCCTGCTGCTCGACGAGCCGACCGCGGCGCTCGACATCCGCCACCAGGAGGCCCTGCTCGTCGAGGCGCGCGACCGGGCCCGGGCAGGCGCCGCCGTCGTCGTCGTGCTGCACGACCTGACCCTGGCCGCCGCCTACGCCGACCGTGTGGTGGTGCTCGCGGACGGACGCGTGCGCGGCGACGGCCCGCCCGCGGACGTGCTCACGTCCGCGCTGGTCAGCGAGGTCTACCAGCACCCGGTCGACGTCTTCACGCGCCCCGGCAGCGACGAGCTCGTCGTCCTGCCGCTGCGCACCCCCGCACACCGGCCCGTCGCGGCCGGGAAGGAGTCCCGATGAGGCGCCTCGCCGCGCTGCTCGGCGCCGCTCTCGTCGCCGCCGTCGTCCTGCCCGCCACGCCCGCATCCGCGGCCGCCCGCGTCACCGTGACCAGCATGCTCGGCACGGCGGTCGCCGACGCGACGTACTCGACGACCGTGACCGTCCGCGGCAGCGGGTTCCAGTCGGTCAAGGGCGGGTTCGGCGGCATCTACGTGTTCTTCGGGTGGGTCGACGACCCGTCGGGCGGGACGTGGCGGCCCAGCCGCGGCGGTGTGACGGGCGACGACTACCTCTACGTCCCGGACTCGGAGTCGAAGGACAACCAGGGCTTCCAGAAGTTCGTCGCGTTCCCGGGATCGTCCACGGAGAGCTCGGCCAACGGCGGCGAGATCTCGGCGTCGGGCTCGTGGAGGACGACGCTCGTCATCCCGGGCCCGACGTTCCAGGCGGCCGACCGGTCCGGCAAGGTCCGCACCGTCGACTGCCGGGAGGTGACCTGCGGCGTCCTGACGATCGGCGCGCACGGCGTGACGAACAAGAACAACGAGACGTTCACGAAGGTGCGGTTCACGTCGGCGAAGGGTGCGACGAGCGGCTCGAAGGATGCCCCGGCGAAGGCCGCGCCGAGCGCAGCCGGGACGAGCGGCGCGGGCGCCGGGTCGAACGACGGACCGAGCGAGGGGCCGAGCGCCGCCGCATCGGCAGGTGCGCAACCGAGCCCGTCGTCGTCGACGTCCGCGGCCCCCGACGTCCCCGCCACGCTGGGCGTCTCGCAGGACCAGGTGGTCGTCGGGCGCGTGCTGTCTTTCACGGGCCAGGGGTTCCAGCCGGGCGAGCAGGTGGTCGGGACGTTGGGTGCCGGCCTGGCGGCTGTCGGGCCGTTGACGGCGGGAGCGCAGGGCGAGGTCGCGGGTGTGGTCCAGCTCCCCGCGGACCTGCGCCCCGGGACGCAGGCGTTCACGCTCGACGGCGCGGCCTCGGGACGCACGGCCGCCGTGGAGTTCACGGCGATCGCCGACCCCGTGACGGCGGCAGCCGCGGCCAACGCGAGCGCGCAGCCGGTATCGAGCTCGTCGCCGTGGGCGGTCGTGGTCGGCGTCGCCGCGCTGCTTCTCCTGGCCTTCGTCGTCGCGTCCTTCGCGTCCGCCCGACGACGGCGGCGACGCCGGCCGACGACGCCTGCACCGGGAGCGACGGCATGAGGCGCGACGGCAGGCGGTATGACGGTGGCGCGTCCCGCGGACTGCGGGCGCTCGCAGCGCTCGGCCTCGCGCTCGTCGGTGCGGCGCTGGCCGTGCCCGCGGCGACCGCGGACGACTCCGTCTCCGTGCAGGTAGAGATCTCCGCCGCGGGTCGGCTCACGGTCCACGACGCGCAGCTGCGCTGGGGTCTGAACGCCGAGTCGAGCAGCGGCGCGCACGCGTTCGGCTGCAACTTCCTCGCGGCAGGCGCCGCGGGCGACGCGGGCAGCTCCCGTGCGTGGACCGAGTCCGACGGCCTGTACCGGGCGACGGCGGGCGACGTCCGGATCGAGAAGCCGGGCGCCGACGGACGCATGCAGGTCGCCACCTGGGAGACGAAGTGCCAGGACCGCGCCGGGTCGACCGTGACCGCGTCGGCCACCTCCACGACCACCGAGAGCGAGGTGGTCGTCGACCAGGGCGACGGCTTCGTCGACCAGGGTGAGCGCAGCGCGCGGATCGCGTGGAAGGGCTCGTTCACGGTCGTCATGTACGGCGGCCTGACGTACTGGTCGGCGACCGACCCGGTGCTGACGGTCGTCGACGGCGTCGGCACCCTGACCGCCACCGGTTCGGGGTACGCCGCCGACCGCGAGGACGCGTCGCGCTGGGTGCCGCTGAAGGCGCGGACCATCACGCTCGCACGGTTCGCCCACGTCGAGCTGGGGGCGACGGGCTTCGTCGTGACACCGGACTACGTGGGCGTGCGCGGTCCGGCGGGGCAGGCGGAGAAGACGTCCGCGAACGCGGCGTACTGGGGGGCGTTCCCGGCGGACTTCGTCGCGTTCCAGGTCGAGACGGGCCAGTCGTCGTACTGGTACACGAGCGGCGGGGAACGTGACCGCTTCAAGGTCGCGCTGCCGGTGACGGTGAGCTTCGACGCCGACGACCCGGTCGTGCCTCCGGCGCCGGGGCCCGGTGCGACGACCGCGCCGAGCCCGCAGCCGACGAACGCGGTCACGACGCCCCCGGCCGACGACCCGACGGACGCGCCCTCCTCCGCGACCCCGCCCACGCCGGGCGGGGGAGGTCCCGCCGCGGGCGGCCCCGGAACGGGAGCACCGCTGCCGGCGACGGGGACGCCGCTCCCCACGTCGCCGGGTGCCTCGTTCGCCGCGACCGCCGCCTCGACGGTGCTGGCCGCGACCCCGCTCATCCCGGTGGCGCAGCACGTCGGCGGCTGGCTCGGGGACACCGATCCGCTGCTGCTCGGCTCGTTGGGGCTCGTCGCGGTGGTCGGGACCGTCGCCGCGGTCGGCTTCGCCAAGGGCTGGCTCGTCGTCCCGTGGTCGTGACCCGGACGGGCGATTGCGATTCTTGTTTAGGTAAGGCTAACCTCAGCACGGACCTCGGGGCTCCCACCCTGCACTCGCCGTGCGTCCACGACGAAAGGACGAACCTCGTGAAGACACGAACCGGATGGGCCGCGCGTGCGGTCGCCGGTACGGGCGCAGCCGCGCTCGTCGCAGCCGTCGCCCTGACTGCCGCCGCCCCGGCCACCGCTGCCGACGGCCAGAGCGTCACCGCGGACAGCGGTGACCTGCACTGGGGCTTCCGCTCCAGCTTCCGCAACTACGTCGGCCAGCAGATCGCGGCCCTGCCGCCGGTCGGCGCCGTGGCCGTGGGGCAGCGCATCACGGTCGGCGCGCCCGCCACCTTCGACACCGACGGCACTCCCGCGTGGGCGGCCAGCACCTCCACCCCCAACGAGACCCTGCCGTACCTGTTCCCCACGTCCGGCGGCTCGGTCGAATCGGCCGACGACCTGCGCATCCAGACGTCCGGCTCGGTCGTCTACGCGTTCCCGTCGCACGCGTTCACGGTCACGGTCAAGGACGTCGCCGTCGTCGTCGCGGACGGTGTCGCGTCCCTCGAGGGCGACCTCTCGGTCGTCATCCCGGAGAACGGCGCGTCGCTCGGCTACACGCCCGGCACCTACGGCGGCGACGACGTCAAGCTCGGCACGGTCACGACGGCCGACGTCGACGTCGACGGCGACTCGGTCAGCGTGTCCGGCACCGGCGTGAAGCTCAGCGCCGCGGGCTCGGCCGCCCTGCAGGGCTTCCTCAACGAGGGTGACGCGCTCGACGACTTCTCCGTCAGCGCCGACCTCGACGCGGCCGCCGTGGCGTGGGACCCGAAGATCACCGTCTCCAAGGTCAGCGGCTTCGACCCCGCGGGCACCGAGTCGGTCACGGTCACGGGCACCGGCTTCGACCCGCAGGCCAACCTCGCGACGGGGCGTCCGCCAGTCGCGAACGGCAAGCCCACGGGTGTCTACGTGACGTTCGGCCGGTTCGCCGACGTGTGGCGCCCGTCCGCGGGCGCGGCGTCCAGCGCGCGCGTCGTGACCAGCCAGAAGTGGGCCCTGCCCGAGCCGTCCTACACCCAGGTCGGCACGGACTACCCGAGCCAGGCCGCGTCGCTGGTCACGATGTCCGACGACGGCTCGTTCACCGCGACGCTCGACGTGAAGGCGTCGACGGCGACCTCGGGCCGCTACGGCATCTACGTCTACGCCGCGGGCGGGGCGGCCGCCAACGCCGGCCAGGAGATCTTCGTACCGATCTCCTTCGCCGGTGACATCAGCGTCGGCGTCGACGTGCCGGAGGGGTCGACCGACCCCGAGCCGGAGCCCGGTGTCTTCTCCTGGACCATCAGCGGCTCGGGCGCGGTCAGCCTCGGTACCGCCGCGGCCACGGCCGACGGCTTCACGGCCACGGGTGCGCTCCCGACCATCCAGGTCAAGGACACGCGCGAGAACGCCCCGGCCTTCTCCATCGCCGGCCAGATCGGCAACTTCACCACCGCGGACGGTTCGCACTCGTTCGGTGGCCAGGCGCTCGGCTGGACGCCGAAGCTCTCGGCCAACACGGCGGGCGCCGTGGCCGGTGCGGTCGTCGCGCCGGGCACGTCCGCCACGTCGGGTCTGCGGACGACGAGCACGCTCGTCTCCGGCGCCACGGGCCACGCGCTCGGCGAGGTGACCGTGGGGGCCGACCTGGACCTGGTCGCGCCGGCCGACGCCGCCCCCGGCAGCTACACCGCCACGCTGACGCTCACCGCGCTCAGCTGACATCACGCACCACCGCCGGTGGCCCGGACCTCACGTCGAGGTCCGGGCCTCCGGTGCGAACGAGAGGAACCGACGTGACCCGCTCCCGGGCCATCGCGCTGGCCGTGCTCACCCTGCTGGTCGGCGCCTGGGTCGCCGCTGCGCCCGCGTCGGCCGCGGACGACGGGCGGCTGACCTGGGGCGTCGCGCCCGCGGACAACGCGCAGGGCAGCGACCGGCCCAACTTCGTCTACGACGCGGAGCCGGGTGGAGTCATCCACGACGGTCTCGTCGTGACGAACCTGGGCAGCGACCCGCTGACCCTGAAGGTCTACGCGGCGGACGCCCTGACGACCTCGTCGGGCCAGCTCGACCTGCTCCCCGCCGGTCAGCCGTCCGTCGACGTCGGGACCTGGGTGGCACTCGACGACGACACCGTCGAGGTTCCCGCCGGCGGGTCGACGACGGTCCCGTTCACGGTCACGGTGCCCGACGACGCGACGCCCGGGGACCACTCCGGCGGCGTCGTGACCTCCTACGTCTCCGACGCGAGCGGGGCCCCGGTCGCGCTCGACAGCCGGCTCGGCTCCCGCATGCACATCCGCGTCGCGGGAGAGCTGAACCCCGCCGTGACGGTGAGCGCGGCCTCCGTGACCTACCACGGCACCGCCAACCCCTTCGCGGCGGGCTCCGCGACGGTCACCTACACGGTGACGAACACCGGCAACACCCGGGTCTCGGGCACCGACCAGGCGCACGTCTCGGGCCCGGGTGGGACGGTCCGGACCACCCCCGCCGGTGGGACGCTGCCCGAGCTCCTGCCCGGCAGCACGCTCGTCCGGCACGTCGAGGTGCCGGACGTCTGGCCCACCGTGCGCGTCTCCGTGGACATCCAGGTGCTCGCCGAGGGTGTCGGCATCGGTGGCCGTCCCGTCCCCGCCGTGTCCGCCGCCGCGACCGGCTGGGCGGTGCCGTGGGTGCTCGCAGGACTTGTCGTGGTGGTCGTGGCGACGGCGCTCGCGGTGCCCGCGGTCCGGGCCCGTCGAGCGGGCGTGCCGCAGGACTGAACGCGACGCCGGCAGTTCGGTGCCTGTGGGCCCGGCAGCCCGTTGCGCGTGGGCGGACGGGTGACCACCTC
>Ga0222423_1000848_pt1 | contig 16623 bp, 10 predicted proteins | sample 3A0metagenome_FD_182472 | JGI IMG/M metagenome (GOLD analysis project Ga0222423, IMG submission 182472) | Enriched microbial communities from leaf-cutter ant dump, University of Wisconsin, Madison, United States - 3A0 (version 2) | ecosystem: Environmental > Terrestrial > Nest > Insects nest >...
CGCCCCATTCTCCATTCCCCGCTCCGGCAAAGGCCGGGACTCGGGATTCGGGAATCGGGATTCGGGAGAGCCGGCTTCCGCCATTCCCGATTCCCCACTCCCCATTCCCCGCTCCGGCAAAGGCCGGGACTCGGGATTCGAGATTCGGGATTCGGGAGAGCCGGCTTTCCCCATTCCCCATTCCCCACTCCCCATTCCCCGCTCTTCAAGACAATCGTGCGCCAACCGCTCGACGAGTTCGAGGAAGGCGCGCAGCGCGTTCTTCGCGCGCGAGGCGAGCTCGCCGGACGACAGCTCGCCGAGCGCGGCTTCCCACATCGACGCGTTCTCGCCGCGGGCGCGCTGGCGCAACGCGTCGAGCGTGCGCTCGCCGATGCCGCGCGGCGGCGTGTTGACGGCGCGCTCGAACGCCGCGTCGTCGTGGCGGTTGGCGACGAGACGCAGGTAGGCCAGCGCGTCCTTCACTTCGGCGCGATCGAAATAGCGCAGGCCGCCGTAGACGCGGAACGGCACGTCGTGCTGCGACAACTGCTCTTCGAAGTTGCGCGACTGCGCGTTGGAGCGGTACAGGATGGCGTGGTCGCTCGGCTGCACGCCTTCGCGAAGATTCTCGCGGATGCGTTCGATGACGTAGCGCGCCTCGTCCTGCTCGTTGTACGCGGCATACAGTTCGATCGGATCGCCGCTGTCGCCGTCCGTCCACAACTGCTTGCCCATGCGCACCGGGTTATTGGCGATGACCGCATTCGCCGCAGCGAGGATCGTGCCCGTCGAGCGGTAGTTCTGTTCGAGACGGATCGTCTTCGCGTTGGGGAAATCGCGCAGGAAATGCTGCACGTTCTCCACGCGCGCGCCGCGCCAGCCGTAGATCGCCTGGTCGTCGTCGCCGACCACGAAGGCGTGGCCGCTGCTGCCGGCGAGCACGCGCAGCCACGCGTATTGCAGCGTGTTGGTGTCCTGGAATTCGTCGACGAGCAGGTGCCGCCAGCGCTCGCGGTAATGCGCGAGCAAGGCTTCGTCGCGCAACCACAGTTCATGCGCGCGCAGCAGCAGTTCGGCGAAATCGACGAGACCACCGCGCCGGCAAGCGTCTTCGTAGGCGCGATAGATGTCGATGAGCACGCGGTGGTTCTGGTTGTAGCCCGCATCGAGCGCGTCCGGCCGCTTGCCCTCGTCCTTCGCGCCGTTGATGAACCACGTCGCCTGCCGCGGCGGGAAATGCGCCTCGTCCAGGCCCATGTCGCGGATCACGCGCTTGACCAGGCGCTGCTGGTCGTCGGCGTCGAGGATCTGGAACGTCTCCGGCAACTGCGCCTCGCGCCAATGCCGGCGCAACAGGCGATGCGCGATGCCGTGGAAGGTGCCGATGGTCAGGCCGCGCGCGTTGCCTTCGACGAGGCTTTCGGTGCGCCCACGCATCTCGCCCGCGGCCTTGTTGGTGAAGGTGACCGCGAGCACCGACCACGGCGACACGCGCTCGACCTGCACCAGCCAGCCGATGCGATGCGTGAGCACGCGCGTCTTGCCCGAGCCGGCGCCGGCGAGCACGAGATAATCGCCCGGAGGCGCGGTGACCGCGCTGCGCTGCGCGTCGTTGAGTCCGTCGAGGAGATGCGAAACATCCATCGCGGCATTTTACCGGCGCGCGGCGCAGGACATGCGATCGACTTTCGAGTCCATCCGATGATCGCGCCTTGCGGCGCTCACGCCATCGGCGCAAAAAGCTCGTCGACATCGCCCTCGTCGAAGCGCAGCGCCTGCGTGCTGCCGCCTTCGAGCACGGCGCGCGCGAGTTCGGCCTTGCGCTGCTGCAGCGCCTGGATCTTTTCCTCGACGGTGCCGGCGCAGATGAGCTTGTAGACGAACACCGGCTTGTCCTGGCCGATGCGGTGCGCGCGGTCGGTGGCCTGTGCCTCGACCGCGGGATTCCACCACGGGTCGTAGTGGATGACGGTGTCGGCGGCAGTGAGGTTGAGGCCGACGCCGCCGGCTTTCAGGCTGATCAGGAACAGCGGCACCGCGCCGCCCTGGAAACGCTCGACGAGTTCGGCGCGCTGCGTGCCGGGCGTGTCGCCGGTGAGCGTCTGGTGGGCGAGCTTGCGCGCGTCGAGCGCGGCTTCGATGAGGGCGAGCATCTGCGCGAACTGGCTGAAGACGAGCACGCGGCGGCCTTCGGCGACGAGGCTGGCGAGCAGTTCGACGAGATAGTCGAGCTTGGCGCTCTCGCTGACGCGGCGCGCGCCTTCGAGCTTGACCAGGCGCGGATCGCAACAGGCCTGGCGCAGCTTGAGCAGCGCATCGAGGACGATGATGCCGCTCTGCGCGAGGCCGCGCTTGCGCATTTCGTCGAGCACGCGCTCGTGCTGGGCGAGGCGCAGCGTTTCGTAGAGTTCGCGCTGGCGGCCTTCGAGTTCGATGCGGCGCACGATCTCGGTTTTCGGCGGCAGTTCGGACAGCACGTCTTCCTTGCGCCGGCGCAGCATGAGCGGCGCGATGCGGCGGTTGAGGCGTTCCTGCCGCTCCGCGTCGGCGTGCTTCTCGATCGGCGTGCGGAAGAAGCGCGCGAAATGTTTTTCGTCGCCGAGCAGGCCGGGTTCGACCGCGTCGAACAGCGCCCACAGTTCGCCGAGGTGGTTTTCCAGCGGCGTGCCGGTCATGGCGATGCGCTGGCGCGCGTCGAGTTCGCGCACGAGTTTGGCGGCGCGGCTCTTGGCGTTCTTGATCGCCTGCGCCTCGTCGAGCACGAGCACGGAAAATTGCTGTGCGACGAGGTGCGCGTGATCGCGCAGCAGCAGCGGGTAGGTGGTGATGACCAGATCGTGCTCGGCCATCGCGCCGTGCAGGCCATGGCGCTGCGGGCCATGCACGACGAGCACGCGCAGGTCGGGGGCGAAGCGCGCGGCCTCGTCGCGCCAGTTGCCGACGAGGCTGGTCGGCGCGAGCACGAGCGCGGGTGCGTCGAGGCGACCACGCTGCTTTTCCGCGAGCAGATGCGCGAGCACCTGCACGGTCTTGCCCAGGCCCATGTCGTCGGCGAGGATGCCGCCGAGCTGCGCGTCGGCGAGGAAACCCAGCCACGCCAAACCGTCGCGCTGGTACGCGCGCAAGGTCGCGCGGAAGCCCTGCGGTTCCTGCTGCGGCTCGCGCGACGCGCTGCGCCGTTCGAGTTCGGCGCGCAGGCGTTCGCCGCCGCTCCACGGCCGCGCCATCGCCGGCGTGAGTGCCTCGACGACATCGGCCTGCGCGCGGCGCAGGCGCAACGCGCCGTCTTCTTCGTGCAGCGGACCTTGCAGCCATTCCAGCAGCGGCGCGATCAGTGCGCGCAACTGCGACAGTGGCAGGGGCATGCGCCGGCGCTCGTCGATCGGCACCAGCCAGACCGCGTCGTCGGCCTCGCCCTTGCGCGGCACGAACGGAAAGAACGGATCGGCGAGCAGGCGATGCAGGATCGGCAGCAGGTCGATGCGCTCGCCGCCGATGTCGATGCCCAGGCGCAGGTCGAACCACGGATTGCCGGCATCCTCGTCGACGTCGAAGCGCCAGTCGAACGGCGCTTCGAGCAGCTCGAACGGAAAGCCGTCGCCGGATTCGACGCGGAAACCGAGCTCGCGCAAGCGCGGCGCGAGCGCGAACAACTGGTCGGCGCCGGCGACCTGGTTGCGGCCGTGGGCGAGCACGAAATCGCTGTCGTCGATCGCCTGCGCGGGAAAGCCGCGCAGGGACGCCAGCGTTTCGGCGGCGACGAGGCCGATGCCTTCGAGTTGTTCGATCGCCGCGCCCTCGCGGGCGCGATCGCGCGCGACCTCGACGATACGCTCGCCCTGCCGCCGCCGTTCGCGCGCGGGTGCCGGCTGCATCGGCAGGCGCAGGCCGGCGTAGTCGAACGACAGGCGCGCGACACCGGCCTGGTAAGGCCGGCCCGGCCCCGCGAACGCGGACACCGCGCGCAGCGACAGCACCGGCGACGGCGTCGCGCGGATTTTTTCCACGACCGGCGCATCGGGCTGTGGCAACGCAGCGAGCAAGGGCGTGTCGCGCCAGCGCTCCATGAGCAGGGGCACCTGCTCGGGCAACAGTGGCGGTGCGCGCAGCACGGCTTCGGCCAGGCGCGCATCGCCGTCGACGCGGCCGAGCTCGCGCGTGTCCGCATCGAAGTACCACAGCCCGCCCACCTTGAGCAGGCGCGCCTGCGCGGCGCCGTCGACGCTGAGCGCGAGCTTTTGCGTGCCGTCCTCGCGCGCTTCCCAGCCGATGCGCAGTGCGCGCAACGGCCCCTGCACGAGGCGACCGGCCGAGGCCTTCTCGAAGAAGCACGGCAGCGAGGCGAGCAGGGTTTCGATCAGCGGTTCGTCGGCGCCGCTGGCGAGGCGGAACCAGCCGCCGGCACCGCCGAACGCGGGCGCGCGCATGCGCAGGCCGGCGACGAGCTGGAAGGTGTTGTCGTCCAGCCCGCGCCACGGCGCCGGATCGGCCCACGACGGCTGCAACGGCTGCGGCGTCGCGAAACCGCCGCGCTTGCCGGGCTTGACGCGCACGACCTGCGCCTGCAACGCGGGCAGCGGATGCGTGGCGTCGCCGCGCAGCAGGATCGCGCACAGCGATTCCGAGTCGTCCGTGGCCGACGCGGGCGCGGCGTCGGCGCCGCTCGCGCGCAGGCCTTCGAGCCAGTTCTTCCACGCGCCGAGCTGCGGCTGGGTGGGTGCCGCTTCGACGCGCGCGGGGCCGTCGGGCGCGCCGCGCAATTCCTGCAGGATGGTCGCGGCGACGTGCTTGCAGCGGCGCTCCAGCGGACAGGTGCAATAGCTGTCGAGGCGCGCGCGCACGCCGTCCCATTCCAGGCGCACGCCTGCGGCATACGGGTCGGCCGCCGAACCCTGGACCATGCCGAGCAGCACGCCCTCGCCGTCGCCGGACTGGTATTCCAGTCCGAGCACGAGGCCGCGGCGCTGGTAGTCGGCGCCGCGCTCCAGCGAACGGGCGTCGAACAGGCTCGTCCAGTGGCGCGCCAGCAGGTCGCGGAAAGTCGTCTCGTCCATGTTCCGTTGTCGACGGCAGTGCAACCTTGCATGGTGCCTGCTCGGGTCGCGTGGCGTCCACCCTTGCGCGCGGCGGGGTCGGCCTTGACGGCGCGACGGCCGCGGGAGCCGGTTCGCGGCACGCAGGAAAGCCGCATTCCGGGCCGCGCGGGCATGACCGCGAAAAAGGTTCGGCGAAGGTCTGGATCGCGCATCGGGCAACAGCCCGATGCGCAGCGAAAACTACGCCGCCGCCGCGAACTCCGCGGCCACGCCGGCGTCGAGCGCATCGAAATACTCGCGCGTCAACCGCATCTGCTCGGCCGCGCTCTCGGCGCGGTTGGCGACGGCGCGGAACGCGGCGTTTTCGGGGCGGTCCCTGGCGTACCAGCCCAGGTGCTTGCGCGCGATGCGTACGCCCTGCGCCTCGCCGTAAAACGCGTAGAGATCGTCGAGGTGGCCGAGCAGGATGTCGCGCACTTCGCGCGGCGTGGGCGAGGCGAGCGTTTCGCCCGTGGCGAGGAAGTGCGCGATCTCGCGGAAGATCCACGGCCGCCCCTGCGCGGCGCGGCCGACCATGACCGCATCGGCGCCGGTCGCATCGAGCACCGCGCGCGCCTTGGCGGGCGAGTCGACGTCGCCGTTGGCGAACACGGGCATGGAGATCGACGCCTTGATCGCGGCGATCGTCTCGTACTCGGCCTCGCCTTGGTAGAGGTCGGCGCGCGTGCGGCCGTGCACGGCGAGCGCGGCGATGCCGGCGTCCTGCGCGATCCTGGCGATGGCGACGCCGTTGCGGTTGTCGCGGTTCCAGCCGGTGCGGATCTTGAGCGTGACCGGCACGTCGACCGCGCGCACGACGGCGTCGAGGATGCGCGCGACCAATGCTTCGTCCTGCAGCAGCGCGCTGCCCGACCAGACGTTGCAGACCTTCTTCGCCGGACAGCCCATGTTGATGTCGACGATCTGCGCGCCATGCTCGACGTTGTAGCGCGCGGCCTGGGCGAGCATGGCCGGATCGTAGCCGGCGATCTGCACGCTGATCGGATCGGGTTCGCCGACGTGGTCCATGCGCTGCATCGACTTGCGCGTCGCCCACAGGCGCGGATCGGCGGTGGTCATTTCGGACACGGCCAGCCCCGCGCCGAGCCGCTTGCACAGCTGGCGGAACGGTTTGTCGGTGACGCCCGCCATCGGCGCGAGGACGACGGCGGGCTGGATCCGGTGCGGGCCGATCTGCATGCGCGGATTGTAACCGCGACGCTCGTGCGCCCGCGTCAGGGCTTGCGGTGCACGTCGAACAAGGTGCCGTCCGCGCGCAGGCCCTCGATTTTCCCCGCGTCGAGTTCGACGAGGTCGTCCTCGTCGTAATACTCGTCCTCGTAAACCGCGCCCTTGCGCTCCTCCTTGCGCAGGTTCGACTTGCGATCCCACGCATGCGAGGCCACGACGAACTGCAATTTGCCGTCCCGCACGGAAACGATGCGCATGTCGCCATAAGCCGGCGATTGGCCCTTCATGCTGTCGGCGACGAGGCCGAGGTCGACGCTGTAGACGTCGCCGACCTGCGGCGCGGCGAGCATCGCGTTCACCTCCTGGTCGTGGTGGCCGGCGGAGACGAAACCCCAGGCGAATGCCGGCGCAAGAATCACCGCCGGGATCAACCAGCCGCGACGGCGCAGGAACGGAATCGGATCCTTCTGCGACATCTGCCGGGCTTCGGCGCGATCGATGCTGCCGCCATTGCCGCAACGCGCGCACACGACCGCGTACTTGCGCGAGGTGACCCACGACAGCAGGTACCAGAAGTGGAAGTAGCGGTAATCGACGACGAGGTCGAACGGCTGCGGCGAATTGCAGATCGGGCACACGCGGCTGCCCGCGCTGCCGGCGACGGCGCGATCGCCGCCCGAGCCCCAAACATAGAACATGGCGATGTCTCCGGATGATCGGTGGGCGGAGGCCGCATGCGGCCCTTGCGTATTCCCATCCCGGAACGGCGCCGGTTTGCGTCATTGCGATCCCGTTGGCGACATCCACGCAAACGAAAAGGGCCTTCCCGTGCGGGGAAGGCCCTTTTGCCGTCAGCGGGGCAATGCTTACTTGGAAATGTCGGCGTCCTTGGTTTCCGGCAGGAACAGCATGCCGATCACGACCGTGACCAGCGCGATGATGACCGTGTACCAGAGGCCGTAATAGATGTCGCCCTTGAGCGCGACCAGCGCGAACGAGATCGAGGGCAGGAATCCGCCGAACCAGCCGTTGCCGATGTGGTAGGGCAGGCTCATCGAGCTGTAGCGGATGCGCGTGGGGAACAGCTCCACCAGCCACGCCGCGATCGGGCCGTAGACCATCGTCACGTAGATGACGAGGATCGTGAGCAGGAGCAGCAGCATCGGCCAGTTGACCTGCGCCGGATCGGCCTTGGCCGGATAGCCGGCGGCCTTGAGCGCATCGCCCAGGCTCTTGCCGAACGCGGTCGACTGCTCCTTGAACGCGGCCGCGTCGAGCGCCTTGCCTTCGAACGAGGTGACGGTGGCGCTGCCGATCTTCACCGAAGCGACCGTGCCGGCTGGCGCGGCGACGTTCGAGTACGGCACGCCGGACTTGGTCAGCGCGCTCTTGGCGATGTCGCAGGAGTTCTTGAACACCGCCTTGCCGACCGGGTCGAACTGGAAGCTGCAGGTGGCGGGATCGGCGGTGACGACGACCGGATTGTTCGTGCTCGCCGCCTCGATCGCCGGGTTGCCGTAGTGGGTGAGGCCCTTGAAGATCGGGAAGTAGGTCAGCGCCGCGATCAGGCAGCCGGCGAGCACGATGGGCTTGCGCCCGATCTTGTCTGACAGCGCGCCGAAGATCACGAAGAACGGCGTGCCGATGAGCAGTGCGCCGGCGAGCAGGTAGTTCGTCGTCACCGGGTCGAGCTTGAGCGTCTGGCCGAGGAAGAACAGCGAATAGAACTGGCCGCCGTACCAGACCACCGCTTCGCCCGCGGTCGCGCCGAGCAGGGCGAGGATGACGATCTTGAGGTTCTTCCACTCCAGGAACGATTCCTTGAGCGGCGACTTGGACTGCTTGCCTTCGGCCTTCATCTGCTGGAACAACGGCGACTCGTTGAGCTGCATGCGGATGTAGACCGAGATCAGCAGCAGGAAGAACGAGATCAGGAACGGCACGCGCCAGCCCCAGGCGTCGAAGTCGGCGCCGAGCGTCTTGCGGCAGACCAGGATCACGATCAGCGACAGGAACAGGCCGAAGGTCGCCGTGATCTGGATGAAGCTCGTGTACAGGCCGCGCTTGCCGGGCGGCGCGTGTTCGGCAACGTAGGTCGCGGCGCCGCCGTATTCGCCGCCGAGCGCCAGGCCCTGCAGGCAGCGCAGTGCGATGAGGATGATCGGCGCGGCGATGCCGATGCTCGCGTAGCCGGGTATGAGGCCGACGAGGAAGGTCGACGAACCCATGATGATGATGGTGATGAGGAAGGTGTACTTGCGGCCGACCAGGTCACCGAGGCGGCCGAACACGAGCGCGCCGAACGGACGCACGAAGAAGCCCGCGGCGAAGGCGAGCAGCGCCATGATCAGGCCGCTGGTCGGATTGAGCGCCGAGAAGAAGTTGGCGGCGATGTTCGCTGCCAGCGATCCGTACAGGTAGAAGTCGTACCACTCGAACATCGTGCCGACGCTCGAGGCGATGATGACGCGCTTGTGGTTGGTGTCGAGCGCGTTGGACGGGCTGCTGGCCATGCTGTACTCCCCGTGAGGCGGCGCCGATGCGCGCCGCCTTTGGACATTGCGCCGCCACGGCCGTCGATGCCGACGGCGTGACAGGCCCCAGTGTGGCGCCGGGCCGTGCGCCCGGCGCCCGTGTCGATCAGAACGTGTACTGCGCGCTCACGCTGACCTGGTTGCCGCTGGTCTTCCTGGTCGCATCCGCGCCGAGCGTGTCGAGGTTGTCGTGCAGCCATTCCACGCCGAGCTGGTATGGACCGCTCGTGTAGAGCAGGTTGAGCGCGGCCTGGCGGCTCTTGAGCTTGCCGTTGGTCGGCACCCACAGGGCCACGTCGTCGCGGTCGGACTTGGCCATCGCGTAGAACACGTTGGCGCTCCAGTTCCTGGTGAAGTTGTAGCCGGCCTGGACGAAGCCGCCGGTTTCGCTGATGTCACCGAACTGCGAGAGGTTGCCGAAGATCTCGCCGAGGCCGTTGCCGGTGTAGACCAGGCCCTTGAACGTCCACGCGCCCGGCTTCCACTGGCCACCGATCTCGAAACCGGTGCTGTCGAGTTCGGACTTGATCGGTGTCGGTGCCGAGCCGTCCACGCCGGCAAGGTCGATCTTGCTGTAATGGCCGACCGCGTAGGCGAGCCAGTTGCTGCCGGCCACGCGCAGGCGCGCCTCCAGCTGCGGCTGGAAGTCGACGTTGCCGGCAGTGAGCGAGTCGACCGTCGAGCCCGGCCCGTTCCACGAACCCTGGAACGCGCCGACGTCCACGCGCCATTGCGGGCCATCGCCGCCGCGGTTGATGTCCTGCATCCAGACCACGCCCGGGAAGCGCCAGCCGACGAAGCCGGAGCCGAAGCCGAGCGGGAAGGCGACATGCGTGACCGAGGTCGGCACGTTGTCGAGCGGGAACATCAGGTCCCACTGCTGGCCGACGCGGATGCGGCTGCCGCTGTCCGCATTGGCGATGTCCATGTAGGCCTGGCGCAGGCGCGGCACCGGCTGCTGGCCGCTGTAACCGCCCGTGCCGTTGAAACCGCCATAGAAGTCCATTTCGATGCGGCCGCCGCCGCTCCACGATTCATTGAACTGCGCGCCGGTGAAATCGAGCCAGAAGCGCGTGTTGCGGATGTCGAAACCGCTCAGCGTGCCGCTGTTGCCGAGCACCGGATATTCCGCGTTCGAGCCGTTGCCGAACGAGAACGGGCGGCTCTGGCTGAAGGCGTTGGCGTTGACGAAGCCGTGCAGTGCGACCGACACGCCCTTGGCCGTGGTGAACACCGGCCTGGATTCTTCCCTGGGCGGCGGTGGCGGCGGCGGCGGTACCGCGGCCTGCTGCTGCGCGACCTGTTCGACCGCGCGCTGCTGGGCGTGGATCTCGTCCTTGATCGCGGCGAGTTCCGCTTCGAGCTGCTGGATGCGCGCTTCGAGCTGCTGCTCGTGCACCGAATCCTTCGCCTGCGCCACAAGCGGCGAGGCGAACGCGGCGATGACGGCAGCCGCGAGGACGTGACGCACGTGGATGCGTGATGACGATTTCATGACTTCTCCCCGGCAAGTGCGGCGAGGATTTCCCGGCACCCGGTTGGCGGCTATTCGCCTTTGGTCGTAGACGCGACCAAAGTCGAATGCGCCTTTGCGGTCGCATGGCACACTTTAGCCCTCTGCACCCGGGCTTCCGGCCGGGGCCAGCGAAACGGGCGCGGCGCGGCCACGCCCTGTTTCCGCGCCGGGCATCGCCATGTCCCGGCGCAGCCGGCGCCGGAACGGCCATCCATGCCGCCTGCCCGTCCCCGTCTTGCGAAGGAGCCAGCCATGTCCAACGTCCACCCCGTTTCCGCCGAATTCGCCGCCAGTTCGCGCATCGACAAGACCGCCTACGAGCGCGACTACGCCGAATCGGTGCGCGACCCGGCCGCGTTCTGGGGCCGCGTCGGCCAGCGCCTGGACTGGATCAAGCCCTACACGCAGGTCAAGGACACCTCCTTCGATGCGCACGACCTGCACATCCGCTGGTATGCCGACGGCGAACTCAACCTCGCCGCCAACTGCCTGGACCGCCACCTCGCCAAACGCGGCGACAAGACCGCGATCATCTGGGAAGGCGACAACCCGGACGAATCGCGCCGCATCAGCTACCGCGAGCTGCACGCCGAGGTGTGCAAGGCGGCCAACCTGCTGACGAATCTCGGCGTGAAGAAGGGCGACCGCGTCGCGATCTACCTGCCGATGATTCCCGAAGCGGCCGTCGCCATGCTCGCCTGCGCGCGCATCGGCGCCGTCCACACCGTCGTCTTCGGCGGCTTCTCGCCGGACTCGCTGGCCAGCCGCATCGCCGACTCGCAGTGCAAGCTCGTCATCACCGCCGACGAAGGCCTGCGCAGCGGCAAGAAGGTCGCGCTCAAGGTCAACGTCGACGAAGCGCTGCAGCGTCCCGGCACCAACAGCGTGGAAACCGTGCTCGTGGTGAAACGCACCGGCGCGGCGATCGCCATGCAGGCGCCACGCGACCGCTGGTGGCATGCGCTCATGGACGGCCAGCCGGCCACGCACGAAGCCGTCGCGGTCAACGCGGAACACCCGCTGTTCATCCTCTACACCTCCGGCAGCACCGGCAAGCCGAAGGGCGTGCTGCACACCACCGGCGGCTATCTCGTCTTCGCCAGCTACACGCACGAATGCGTGTTCGACCTGCGCGAGGACGATGTCTACTGGTGCACCGCCGACGTCGGCTGGGTCACCGGCCACAGCTATCTGCTGTATGGCCCGCTCGCCAACGGCGCGACCACGCTCATGTTCGAGGGCGTGCCCAACTACCCGGATTCCTCGCGCTTCTGGCAGGTCATCGACAAGCACCAGGTCACGCTGTTCTACACCGCGCCGACCGCGATCCGCGCGCTCATGCGCGAGGGCGAAGGCCCGGTCAAGAAGGCCTCGCGCGCATCCTTGCGCCTGCTCGGCTCGGTCGGCGAGCCGATCAATCCGGAAGCCTGGGAGTGGTACTGGCGCGTCGTCGGCGACGGCCGCTGCCCGATCGTCGACACCTGGTGGCAGACCGAAACCGGCGGCATCCTGATTTCACCGCTGCCCGGTGCGATCGCGCAGAAGCCCGGGTCGGCGACGCTGCCGTTCTTCGGCATCAAGCCGGCCATCGTCGACGCCAATGGCGCGATCCTCGACGGCGCGACCGAAGGCAACCTCGTCATCACCGACTCGTGGCCCGGCCAGATGCGCAGCGTCTACGGCGACCACCAGCGCTTCATCGACACCTATTTCAAGACCTATCCCGGCATGTACTTCACCGGCGACGGCGCGCGCCGCGACGAGGACGGCTACTACTGGATCACCGGCCGCGTCGACGACGTCATCAACGTCTCCGGCCATCGCCTGGGCACCGCGGAAGTGGAAAGCGCATTGGTCGCCCATCCGAAGGTCGCCGAAGCGGCCGTCGTCGGCTATCCGCACGACATCAAGGGCCAGGGCATCTACGCCTACGTCACGCTCAAGGCCGGCGTGGCGCCGAACGAGGAATTGCGCAAGGAACTCGTCGCCTGGGTACGCAAGGAAATCGGCCCGATCGCCACGCCCGACCAGCTGCAATGGGCGCCCGGCCTGCCGAAGACACGCTCCGGAAAAATCATGCGCCGCATCCTGCGCAAGATCGCCGAGAACCAGCCCGAAGCGCTCGGCGACACCTCGACGCTGGCCGATCCGAGCGTGGTGCAGAACCTCGTCGAGGAGCGTCTCGTGCGCTGACAACCAGCGCCGGCGCGGGGCCCGGCTGCGTTTGACCCTCCGGACCCCCCATGGTAAGACCCCCCTGTTTGACCAGGTTTGTGCAACAAAGGGGGGTAACACCATGCCAGCATCAAAGCATCCACGTTCGTCGTTCGACGTGCGCCACCCATCACGCGCGGCGCTGGCGCCGTTGTCGTTCACGCTGTCTTCCATCCTGCTGTGCACCGGCTCGCCCGCAACCGCGGCAGACGTCGAAGTGCGGGCGCCGCAGAACGGCGGTTTCGTCGTCAAGGACGACAGCGGCAGCACGATTTACCTGCAGGTCCAGCCCGATGGCAGCGTGACGATACCGGCGCTGCCGACCGCGCTGCAGCAGCACAGCTTCGTCTGCTTCGACCCGGCCAGCGGCGTGCTCGGCCCGTGCTCAAGCGACCCGATTGGCCCGACCGGACCCACCGGTCCCACGGGCCCGGCCGGTCCCATGGGTCCGCAAGGCGAGCAAGGTCCTGCGGGTGACGTGGGGCCGACCGGTCCCACGGGGCCCACCGGCGCCACGGGCCCGACTGGCCCGACCGGTGCCACCGGTGCCACCGGGCCCACCGGTCCCGCCGACATCGCAACCAATGTCACCACCTATTCCGCGATCGGCACCACCGACGCCTCGACCACCTCGGGCAATTTCGCGAACCTTCCGCAGATGAGCCTGACCTTCACGCCGAAGAATCCGGTCGTCTACGTGGCGTTCTCGGCGCAAGGCGATGTGACGACCTCGCGTGACGTCGACTTGGGCGCGTGGTTCGAGCTTCGCGTCAACGGAACGCTGGTCAGGGAATTCGACTATTACAGCCGCCACCAGGCTTTGACATGGGCGGCCGAATTCGTCTACCCGGTGGATGTCACCGTCGGCACCGAGACCACGATCTCGCTGCGCTGGGCCACCGATGGCACCAGCTACACGCTGCAGAACAACGTCAGCAGCGACGCCACGTCGCACCGCTCGCTGACCGTGTTCGACCAACCGTGAGGGCCGGACATGAACCATCGTTTTTTCCATTGCGCCCGCACCTTGGCTGATCGCCCCGGGCGCGGCCCGCGCATGCTTGTCCTGGCGACCCTCGCCGTGCTGGGCGCCGGCGCGGCCCACGCCGACGACGTGGAAGTGCGCACGCAGTCCGCTGCCGGCCTGCGCATCGAAAACGCTGCGGGCGATGCGCCCTGGCTGATCGTGCTGGACGGCGGCGACGTGCAACTGCCCGGCATGGCCACGGCGGCGCAGCAGGCTGCCCCGCTGTGCCAGGACGGCAATTCGGGCCGCCTGGCGCCGTGCGCCCCCGCCCCCACCGGCCCGGCCGGCCCGATCGGAACCATCGGCATGCCGGGTCCGGCCGGCCCCGTCGGCGCCGCAGGTGTGGCGGGTTCGCGAGGCCCGGAGGGCCCCATCGGAGCGACCGGCCCGGCCGGCAGCAGCCCAACCGGCGCTACCGGACCGACCGGCCCGGCCGGCGAACTGGTCATGCACAGCTACAAGGCCGTGGGAAGCACCGACGCCTCGATGCACTCCTCGACCTATGTGCCCATGCCGGAGATGTCGCTGACCTTCACGCCGACACGCGCGACGGCCTACGTCGCGTTCACCGCGGGCGGCACCTATACACCGAATCCTGCGGCGGCTCCCGTTCCCGTCCACTTCATGCTGCGCGTCAACGGCACCGATGTGCAGGCATTCAGGCGCGACTCCGCAACGCAATGGAACCAGTGGGATGAAGCCTTCGTCTACCCGATCAGCGTCAGCATCGGCACTCCGACCACCGTCGAGGTGTACTGGTCGACCGGCGGCGCCATCTACACCTTGTACTCGAACGTCGCCAGTCGGACGTACACATATCGGACGCTGATGGTGTTCGACAAGCCCTGATGCCACGCCCCTCGCGAGCGCGCCGATGACGACGAGGCGCGCCTCGTCGAAAGTCGAATTGCCCGCCGCCGCCGGCGCGGGCAAGGTAGGCGCACCCGCCGTATCAAGCACCCACCGGACGATGCGCGAAATCCTCGTCGCCGACGACCATCCGCTGTTCCGCGATGCGCTCAAGCGGGCGATCCAGACTGCGTGGCCGAACGCGCTCATGCACGAAGCCGACAGCGTCGAATCGCTGCAGGCGCTGGTCGACGCGCACGCCGACGCCGACCTGCTCCTGCTCGACCTGCACATGCCGGGCGCGAACGGCTTTTCCGCGCTCGTGCACGTGCGCAGCCAGTATCCGGGCCTGCCGATCGTGGTCGTCTCCGCGCACGAGGAACGCGCCGTCATCGCGCGCGCGATCGCGCATGGCGCCTCGGGCTACATTCCCAAGTCGGCGTCCGTCGCCGCCATCGTCGAAGCCGTGCGCAATGTGCTCGCCGGCGGCGTCTGGGTACCGACCGACACCCACGCCGGCCCGCTGCAACCGGCCGAAGCCGACGCCGCCGCGCGCATCGCCGAGCTCACGCCGCAACAGTTCCGCGTGCTCGCGATGATCGCCGAAGGCCTGCTCAACAAGCAGATCGCCTACGACCTCGGCGTGTCGGAGGCGACCATCAAGGCGCACATGACCGTCATCATGCGCAAGCTCGGCGTCGGCAACCGCACGCAGGTTGCGCTGATTGCGAGCCACCTTGCCATCGACGACGCCACGCTCACGCAAGGCCTGGGCTGATCGCGCACTGGTCGATGCCGACCACCGTGGCGGCAGCAGCAACACGGCCGCCACGAAGGCCATCTGGCTTGCCCCGAACCTCGGCCATGCCACGCGGTCACAAGCGCATGCACGATCGCCCATCCTGTTCCGCGCTCGCACTGGCCGCACGCCGGCAACTCGCCGCGCGCCGCCGCGAGTCGCGTCTGGCGTGGTCGATGCGGGCGCTGCTCCTCGTTACCGTGCCGACCGCAATCATCGCGGCCGTTGCCTTGCTTGCCACATTGCGCGAACGCATCGCCGCCCTGCTCGACGCGCTCGACGCCCATGCATTGCCGGCCGCGTTCGCCGTCGGCGCCTTCGCATGGACCTGGGCGCGCGAACGCCGTCGCCGGGGCGAACGCGACCATCTGCGCTCGTGGCTGGCCGCAGCGCCGGTGTCCGCGCGTGAAGTCAGCGCGCACCTGCGTCGCAACGCGATCAGCGCGTTCGGCCTGCCCTGCATCGTTACCTTCGCCACGCTCGTCGCGATCGCTTTCGTCGCCGCCAGCGACGTGCGCGCCCTGCTGGCAAGCAGTGCGCTCGCCGTCGTCGCCGGCTTCGCCGCGGGCTGGCGCAGCGGCCGCCATGCGCGCCCCGATGCGCCGCCTCCGCTGCCACGTCTGAGTCGTCGTCATGCGGCGACGGACAACGCCGCCCATCTGCGCGCGCTGCAACGCTGGCCGTTCGCGCAGTGGCTCGCCGATGCGCAGCCGCGCCAGCACGCGCAAGTGATTGCCGCGCTGCTGCTGGCGATGCCGACCGGCACTGCCTTTTTCACCGCGCTCGCCCTCGTGTTGCTGGCCGCATTCGCGCTCGCCGCGATCGGACTGCTGCGCGCCCTGCTTGCCGCGATCGACCACGCGGGTGAGTTCATGCGCACCACGCCGCTGTCGGCGCGCGCGTTCGCGCTGAACCTGGCGATGCGCGCATTGGCCGCGCAATCACTGATCGCGTGCAGCGCCGCCGCACTCGCCAGCGGCGCCGGCGCGCCGGCCGCGACGGCGTGTGGCGGCGCTGTCGCGTGGCTGTTCGCCTGCGCGACGTTGTGCGCGTTGGCACTGCATCGGCAACGGGAGAAACATCGATGAGCGACGCCGCCCTCGTCGTCGAACACCTGCGCGCCGAACGCGCGCGCCGCGTCGTGCTGCGCGGACTCGACCTCACCCTCGCGCGCGGCGAATGGCTCGCCCTGCTCGGCGCCAATGGCAGCGGCAAGAGCACCTTGCTCGACTGCTGCGTCGGCCGCCTCGCGCCATCTGCCGGCGACGTGCGCATCGCCGGTCACTCGATCCGGTCTGCGCCGGTTGCCGCAAAGCACCGCCTCGGCTACGCCGTGCCGCCCGAGCGCCTGCCCGCGCTGCTCATCGCGCGCGAATGCCTGGCCGTGCAAGCCGCGGCGAAAGGTCTCGCCGGCATCGACGCGGAAGTGCTCGACC
>Ga0222423_1000849_pt1 | contig 16534 bp, 32 predicted proteins | sample 3A0metagenome_FD_182472 | JGI IMG/M metagenome (GOLD analysis project Ga0222423, IMG submission 182472) | Enriched microbial communities from leaf-cutter ant dump, University of Wisconsin, Madison, United States - 3A0 (version 2) | ecosystem: Environmental > Terrestrial > Nest > Insects nest >...
GGTCTCGGTGGTCTTGATGAGGGTCTCCGCCTGCTCGGGCAGGTGTTTGCGGATCAGGCGCACCACCGTGTCGGTGTCGTCGATCTCCAGCTTGCCGCGTTGCTTCACGTAGCCGACTTTGATGCCGTGGAGCATGCGGGTGCGCGGCTTGTCGAACAGCGGCGCGCTATCTTCGACGGCCTGTTTCAGCTCGGCGTGCGCGGCGGTGAAGCGCGCGAGTGAGTTCTTGATGCCCTGCAGCCGGCGTCGCTTGGCGGTTTCTTGTTCGTCGCGCAGATCCTGCAGGCGGCTGGCGAGTTCGTCGCGGGCGCCGGCGAAGGCCTTGGCACGCGCCTCGATGTCTTGCATTTGCATGGGGTCAGTCCTCGTACTTGGTGCCGCAGAACGGGCAGTGGGTGGCCACCGCCACAGGGGGGATGCGGCGGCCGGGATCGTCGTTGACAGTGCGCACCAGGACACGCGGCGCACCGATGGCGCGGCCATCGCGGCTGCGGGGAGTAAGCGTCATCAGCCGGGCGCCGCTGTCGCGCAGTTGTCGGTTGGCGTTGCGGATGCAGGTGCAGGTCATGGCGCGAGCACCTCGCCGAAGGCACGGCCGGACCAGTAGGCGGCGCGTGCGCGATCCATGTCGGCGGCATCGGAATCGCCGTGCATCACGGCTTCGTCGGCCCGCACCAGCGCCCTGAAGCAAAGGTCGGCGTAAAACTCGATCCGGCGCACCTGATCATCGGCCCACGGTTGCATGTTCACGACGGCAGCCTCCCCTGGCCAACCAGGTCCGGAATGGACACCCGCTTCATCGCGCTTTCCTGCTCCAGGCTCGACATCGCGCGCGAGTGCAGGAACGCGCACGTCTCTTGCAGCTCCTCCGCGCTGTCGGCGAGAAAATAGCCGTCGCGCGGGTGCGCGCAGACGTGATGGCCGGCCTTGCGCAGCTCGACCACCAGCTCGCGCAGGCGGCGCTCGTCCGCCGGGGTCGGCTTGGCGGTCAGCACTTCGCGGCAGAGGCCGGTGGCGGTGATGCCCCGGCGGCGGCCGATGTGCTGGCGCAATGCGATGAGCAGCGTGTCGCGGGTGAGCAGCGTGTCGCGGGTGAGTTCGTCAGGCATCGAGAGCCTCCGGGGGAAAGTCGATATCGGCCAGGCGCAGTTCGGCCTGGGTGCGGTCGATCAGGCCGAGGCGAAAATCGCCACGGATCTGCGAGAGCTTGTCGATGCGCTGCAAGCGGCCGTTGGCAGCGTCGCGGTGCTGTCCTTTGCGCCGGCTGATCTCCACCGCCTGCTCGGCCTTGGCGGCACCGCGCTCGGCGGCGGCAAAGACGATTTCCAGCAGGTAGCCGTGGGATTTCAGCGGAAGCTGCAGCTTGTCGTTGTTGCGCAGCTCCACCATCTGCTCCAGCGCGGCACGCCACAGGTCGATGGATGCCTGGCGCACGTTGCCGTTGCGGGTGACGGTGCCGGCGTCGAGCATGGGCACCAGCTCGGCCATGATGCGGTCGGCACGATCGTGGGCCAGCGCGCGGCCTTTGGCGCGGAACATGCCCAGGTACTGGGCCCACAGGCTGGCCAACGGCGCGGGCATGTGCAGCGCGCGCAACAGCGCGCCACGGGATGCGTCCATCTGCAGGGCGACGTCGAGGGAGAAGGTGGCGGCACAGCTGGGGCACGTAATGCGCATGCTCACCTCTTGCTCGGCAGCGGCGCGTTGGCGCGATTGCGTTTGCGGCTGCCGTGCCACAGCTTTTGCATCAGCAGCTGGCCGCGCTGGCGCACCTGGTTGTCGGCGCGGCGCTCGTGGCGGTGCTGGTGCGGCTCGGACAGCTTCCGGGCGGTGGATTCGATGCGATCGATGCGGGCGAGCATCTGGTGCGGGTAAGCCAGGAAGGCATCCAGCGAGATGCCATGCGCCTTGATCCCGCGCTCGACGTAGATGTCGGCCCAGTGGTTGAGGTGTTCGTCAGTGTGTCGATGCATGTCGTGCTCCTCGGGGAGTCGAGTGAGGCAGGCGCCAGCGGTAGTGACCGTCGACGTGCTTGGGTGCCACGCGTTCCACATGGCCGCGCTTGCGCATCGTGTAGAGCACGCTGCGGATCGTCGGCCGTTCATCCATCGCATCGAGCTGCCGGGCCAGGTCGCGCAGGGTCAGCGGCTCGGCCGATTGGCCGAGTTGCTGTCGCATGCGCGCCCACAGCCCGGCGCTCATGCGTGCACCGCCTCCGGGCTGAGCAGCGCCTTGGCCAGCGCGCGGGCCTGCTCGCCGGTGATCGCGTTGAGCACGTCGTCGATGCGATCGCCGACGTGCCAGGTGGTGATGCCAGCGCGCGCGCAGTACGGCAGGAGCTCCGCTGTGACGTGGAGCGAGCTGATCTCCAGCTCGATGAGCAGGCAGCGGATGTGCAAGCGCTGGTGCGGGGTGGGATGCGCCATCACACCCTCCCCACCAGCTCGCCGCTGATCTTGTCCAGGCCCAGCTCCACCGCCTGGTTCATGCACTTGACTACGAGGTTCTGCACTACCAGCGGGTACAGTTGCGACACCACTTCATTGGTGCCCTGGCGACGCTGCAGCAGGCGTGCGCGGATGGCGTCATAGGCATCCGGCTCGAACAGGTCCTCGGGCCTGGAACCTACGCGCTTGAGCTTGAGCGCCAGGTACTCCTCCAGGTTGCCATTGAGCGGTTTGAGCCGCGCCTGCTCGATGCGGCGGATGACTTCGCGGATATCCGGATTGCGCCGCTCATCCAACAGGTCGCCCAGTTCGTTCTGGCCGACCAGAATGATGCCGAGCAGGCGGCGGAAGCCATCCTCCAGCTCCCAAAAGCGCTTGAGATAGCGCAGCACGGGCTTGGTGAGGTCGTGAGCCTCTTCGATGATCAGCACGTGCGTTGTGCCCGTACGCGCGCTGGTGGCGAGCAGACGTTCCACCTGGCGGGCCTTGGCTTCCTTGCTCAGCTTGGGCGTCTCGGTGGAGATGTCGGCAATGATCGCGTCGCAGATATGCGAGGTAGTCAGCTCGCGCTTGTCCACGGTTTTGGTGTGGATGAACATGATCGACTCGTCGTCTCGACGGATGCGCTCGATCAGGTCGCGGCGCAACGTGCTCTTGCCCGCCCCCGATTCGCCGATCACCGCGATGAAGCCGCCGTGCTTGGCGGCGTAGTACATGGACTCGCGCACGTAGCGCTGGTCCTTGCTGAGGTAGACATCCTGCGGGCCTTGCACGTCGTCGACGAAGGGATGACGGGCCAGGCCGAAGTGTTCGCGCGCGGCGGGACTGAGCATTTCTGCCTCCGGCAATTCAAAGGGTTCATCGGCCGCCGCTGCGGCGGCAGGTTTTGCGGCGTTGAACACGCCGCGCGTATCGGTAGGGGTGTGCTCCACGTCGTCGCCCTCGACCATCCAGGCCGTGGCGATCTCGTCGTCGGGCACGTTGCGGCTGCGCAAGAACTCAGCGACCTGGGCCTTGACGGTGTCCGGGTGCATCGTGCGCGGCCACGCATGGCGGGTCAGCAGGCCCGAGAGCGTGCTGGGCGCAAGCACGTTGCCGGCGCGGCCGCCTGCCTCGTACTTCATGGCGCGCCGCAGCTCGCTCTGCGAGATCCCGTGACGCAACAGCAGCCCGTGCAGCCGGTAGGGCTTGTCGCTGCGGTCGCTGGTGATAGGCCGGCCCATGCGCGTCATGGCTTACTGCTCCAGCGCATACACGGGCGCGCGCGCCTCGTGTACGCGGCGCACGTGCGTCGTGCGCTTGAGCTTGAGCAGTTGTCCGGGCACGTAGCCCTCGCTGTCGTGGTTGACCGCCACGACCACCGCCCAGGTGAACTGGGCGTCGAGCGTTTCGGCGCCGGCGTACGACATCGGCACCAGCACCTCGCTGGGCGAGTCCAGGCGGACAAAGGTTTGGCCGGGGCGAATCAACGCCACCGGGGTCAAGCAATCGGGGACGACGTGTGCGGCAGTGGTTTGTGCGTGCATGCTGATCTCCAGATCAGTGGGTGGTCGAGTCGAGTGGTCACAGGCGCGAGGAGAGCTCCTCGCGGGTGGTGTCGAGGTGCGGTGGCAGCTGGTGGATATCCCCCGTGCACAGCGCCACCTTGATCGCGGCAAGGGCTTCGTGGGCGTGGCGCTGGGTCAGCGACTGCATCGGCTGGATGAGCGGCGGCGCCAGCGGCTCGACGCGCGGATGCAGCTGCAGCGGCGCGTCGGGCAGCACAAACACCACCGGTGCGGCGCCCGGCAGCGTCGTGCAGTAGCCGGGCGGGTAGTACTCCGGCTCGCCGGCGCCGACGCGGCAAGCGATCACCGCGATGGACAACATGGCGTCGGGGTTGAAGTGGGCTGCGGCGGGCATGTCGGCGCGCACGCCGTCGGGGCTGTCGACGCAGCGGAGCGCGCAGACGCACTCGACCAGGTCGGGGCCCAGCGGAACAAACAAATCACCCGCAGACGCTTCGGCGAGCATGTGGGGGTTGTCGATCGTGAACGTGGCTTTCATGCGTGCGACTCCTTTGCTGCGGGCGGGTGTGGGCATCAGCCCACGACGGACAAGCGGGGGCGCTGCGGCACGGGCTGGGTGATCCGCAGCGCCAGTGCATCGAGGTCGGTTTCGGGGACGCCATCGGGGTAGAGCTCGGCCACCAGGGCGGCTTCGGCCGGTGCCACCGAACGGCCCAGACGAGCGCGCAGCTCGAAGAGGGCCTGCACGTGCGAGAGTGGCTTGAGCTCCACGTACACCGGGTCGGGCACGTCCATGTCGGTGCCGCGCCGCAGGATGTGGCTGGGCGCGCTGGCCGCCTTCTCGTGCGTGTCCCTGAACGGGTCGATCTGGCCGTTGAACGCCAGCCGGCCCTTGTTGCGCGCGGCGATGGCGTCGAGCGTCTCGCGCTCGCCGTAAACCGCCTCGTTGATGTCCTTGCGGGCGGTGTCGACGGCGGTGTCGGCCTTGCTGGCGTAGCTCTCGCCGAACACCGGCGCGGCGGCGAAAAAGCCCACGTGGTCAGTTGCGATCGGCTCGCACTCGACGTAGCGCGTGGAGCCATCCTCGGCCTCGCCGATGATGAAAATGTTGGGTGCGCGGTATGGGTTGACCGCCACGGTCACCGACTCGCCGGCGCGCACATTGGGCACGGCCTCGACGGAGTACACGGCCGGCGCAAAGCCCTTGGCCGTGAACTGCACGGTGAGATTTCCCTTGACCGTGCGCGTCACCGGCTTGCTGTGCATCAGCACCTGGCACACTTCTACGGGCGGGCACAGGCGCAACTGCTCCTGGCGGATGGTTTGCCACAGGCCGTCCCGCGTGTGCTTGTGGCGGCTGTGGATCGCTGTGCCGTTGAAGGCGCGCAGCCACTGATCCATCTCCGCGTTGAGCTGCTCGACGCTGTCGATGCGGGCAAACGTGAGCCGGCCCTCGAACTTGCGCTCGATGATGTTGTGCACGCCCTCCACCTGGCCTTTCGCGCGCGGGTTGCCCGGCACGTGCGCCCAGTGGCGGATCATCAGCGCGGTAAGCAGCGCGCCGATGGCGTGGCTCTGGTTTGCGCTGCCCGCATCCCACACCAGCATCCAGGGCACGCCATGCATCACGTGGCCATCGGTGCGGTGCATGGCCCACATCAGGAAATCGAACAGCGTCTGCTGGTCTTCGCCGGCCACGTTGTAGTAGCGGGCCAGCACGTTGCCGGTGGTGTGGTCGGTGCAGGCGTAGCGCATCACGCGCTGGTTGCTCACCTTTGCCAGGTCGCGGGGCTTGCGCGCGTTGAACTTGCGCTCGTCCATCACGCCGACGCGACCGTTGCGCAGGTAGTACAGCACGCACACCGAGGCATCGAGCTGCCACACGTGGTTGGGGTGCAGGCTGCGCATGTTGACGTGCGGCTCGGGCCGGGCCAGCTGGCGCGGATGGCAATCGTGGCGACGCATCAGCCGCAGCATCGTTTCGGGCGCGACACGCTCGGCCAGCAGGCCGTTGGCCAGCGCGATATCGATCGCGTCGCCCACCGGCAGCAGCTCCTTGCCGGTCTGGCGCTGGCTGGCGCGCAGGATGCCGGCCACCACTTTCACCTCGGCCTCGCTGACGCGGCTGTCGCCCTTGTCGGCGCGCAGCTTGCGGCCACTGCTCCAGCCCACGGTCTTCAGGCGCTTGTACAGCGTCTCCTTGCTCAGGCCCAGCCAGCTCATCGCCTCGGCAATCAATGGCCCGCGCTGGCCGTGGCCGGCCGCGCGCAGGCGCAGCGCCACGCCGCGCAAGTAGTCCATCTCGGCGAGCTCGGCGGGATGCATCGTTACTCGCCCAGCAGGTCGGCGAGTTCGCGCAGCTGGTCAGCCGCCCAGCGCATGTTTCCCTCCATGCGCTCGGCGATGTCCGCGTCCACGACCACGCCGGCGTCGGCGTAGAGCTGGTCCACGTCGCCGAGGGTGCGGCGCAGGCGCGCGATGTGGGAGACAGCCTCGACCACTGCTTCGTCGGCAGCGAGCAGAAGGTCAGTGGCTGCCTTGCGAAGCGTGTCCTCTTCACGGCTCTTGCGCTTGTCCCGCGTGAGCTTGTTGATGCGTTCGTCCTTGGCGCGGATGATTTCTTCGTCGGCGGCCTTCTCGTCCTTGCGCTCGGCGCGCTCCGCTCGCAGCGTGGCCTTGAGCTCGCGCACGGTCATGCTGTCGAGCTCATCCAGCGTGAGCCCGGCCAACGTGCCGCCGCTTTCCAGCGCCTCCAGGGTGTCGTCGTCTTCGGAGATCAGCTCCAGCGCTTTGCTCACGCCCAGGTTTTGCACGCGCGGGAGGTTGTGCAGCTTCGCCGCGGTTTGCATCGCCCGCTGGGCGAAGCGCACGCCGAAGCCGATCTGCTCCAGCGCGGTGTGGAACGTGCCCTGCGGCTCGCGCTCGCGGATGATGATCAGCATCCGGCCAATCTCGATCAGCCGCTGCGCGGACTCCGCCGCCTTGACGCGGATGGCCTGGATGTAGAGGTCGAGCGAGTACGGCATGTCCAGGCCGTACTCCGCCTCGATGGCCACCACGTTGGTGCCGAGCTGGGCCATTGCGGCGCCGGCGTCCGCCAGGGCGGCGTGGTCGATGGTGTTGTCTACCGCGTTGAGATCGTCTGCGCTGCGCGCGCGAGATGGGCGTGCCATAAATACTCCAGGGTTAAGAGCCGACCGAGAAGCGTTGGGCGGTTTCTTCGACTCGCCGTTTCGCTTCGCCGTAGGCATTCATGACGCGCAGCGCGACCTGCCCTACGCGCGGGGTGACGCGCCAGCCGCCGGTGTCCACCACCTGCTCGGCCATACCGGCCTCGCGCAGGTTGGCAAGGTCGCGGGTGATGTTGCTGGCGCTTGTTCGCATGGCCTTGGCCAGCTCGCTGGGCATCACGCCCATCAGCTCGTGGCCGGCCAGGTACATCAGGATCTGCAACACGCGCTGCTGCGCGGCGTTGATGTAGTTGGGGGCGGCCATCAGTGCGCCACCACCAGGTGGCCCGCCTGCGTGATGCCTGGCGCGCCGTGCATCGCCTCGCACAGCTGCAGGTGCAGCTCGGTGCCCTCGCGCGCCCAGAACGCGGCCTGCGCCTCGGCCTGGTAGAGACGCTCGCGCAGGTCCTCGTTCTCGGCGGCCAGTCGCGCGGCTTCGGCGCGCAGCTGGTGCAGGGCTTGGGCGTCCAGGCGACGCCGAAGCCGAATGAGCAGGTCGGTCATGACAGGGTGAGCTCCGGTTGCGCGTGCCGCTCGACCTGGGCGCGCTCGTGGGCGAGCCGGGTCATGGCGGCAGTGAGGTGGTCGGCCGTGTCGGCCGCATCGGCCTTGCCCTCGGCAAAGCGCAGCAGCGCGCCAATGGCGGCGGTGCAGGACTCCTGCAGGGCATGGATGTCGCTGCCCAGCGGCAGCCGGCCGGTGGGCATGTCGATCACCAGCTTGCGGGCGCTGGTGGCGAGGTACTCGGTGATGTAGGCGCGGTCGCAGGCCAGCTCGAAGCCCGCGATCTTCTTGGCGGGGATGCTGCCGCTCTGGATCCACTTGTACACGGTCCACTTGGACTCGCCGACCAGGTCGGCGATGCGATCCACCGTGCGGCGGTGGTTGTCCTGCGCAAATTGCACGCAGCCTTCGACCGCCTCTTGCAGGCTGGTGGGGCGCCAGGTCTTCCAATGGCGGCGATTCATTGCGCACCCCGCATGGGCGCTGGGCTTGCACCCCTCCAAACGCGGCGGCGTTTTGCCCTTGTGCAAAGGGCTTGCACGGGGTGAAATGTCCGCTGACGAGAGCGCACAGGCACGGGAAACGACATGGCCAGCCGAATCGCGGCATTGGAACAACGCATCGACGCACTGGAAGAAGCCTTGCGGGTGCAGGCGACTGTGGTCGGCCAATACTTGATGCGCTTGGGGCAGGCGACCGACAGCAGCGAGGCCACGTCCTGGATGCGCGAGCTCATGTGGGACATGCGTAGGAATCCCGGTCCGACGCCAGAGCAGGAGCTCATGCAGGCTCTCCTGTATGGCTTGGCAACCGTGATTGCACCAACAGCGGGAACACTCCGTGCGCAGCCATGACCGCCATGTAGTCGCCGATGGTTCGGCAGCTGCGGGTCGCTCCCGTCCGCACCACGTCAAACTCTTCTTTGCTGAGCGCCTGGCCTGTCAGGTCCGACCGGCAACGGAAGCACTCCTCCACACTGGTGAGCGGCCGCACGTAGTCGGCGCCCAGCAGCGGCTCTGTGGCCGAAAAACCGGCCCAGTCGACATGATTGATGGACATGCTCTCCCCCTGTGGATGCATGAGTCAGCCCGCCGCGCGCATGGCGACAAGGGTGTAATCGGGTACCCGTGGTTGCGGCGCGGCATGGCGCAGCGTCTCCGCCGCAATCCAGCGCAGCTCGTCGGCGCGCCTGTCCGGCGCGGTGAACCGGTAGGTCACGTGCATGTAGCGGTGCAGCAGGCTGCCGTCCTGCACGCTGGCGCGCAGCAGCACGCAAGTACGGTTGTCCAGGCGCAGCTGGTAGGCGTCCAGCGACTCCCCGCCGAGGCGGGGCGTGTTTTCGCGGGCGAGCCGCGCGGCGGCGGCGAACCCGAAAGTGAGCATGGGCGTGGTGGGCATGGGTTCCCCCCTTGGGATCGTGGTTCAGCCGGCGAGCGCGCGGAGCGCGTCGGCGATTTCGGTTTTGCCGACGGCGCGGCGGCTACGCGGCTTGGCATTCGGGCCGTACCACTGCGGCCACAGCTCGGCCAGCGACAGGCCGCTGGCGGCGGCGATACGCATCTCGATCTTTTTGCTGCGCGCGATGCCTTCGATGACCTGGTACACCTGAGATGGCGCGCAACGACCGCATTGCCTCGCGATATCCGCTTGCGAGATTCCGCGCAGCTTCAGGAGGGCTTTGATGACGGATGGCTGCATGTGACGAGTTGATCCGTAGTGCATGCGCAAACCGTTCGCGCATCACAAATGAAGTTCATTTATTACCTTTTGTGCGCAGCCTAAGTTCAAAGGTTCATTTTGTCAAGCCCGTTGGGGACGTTCGATGCATCCGGCACAGATCAAGGCTCTGCTCACCATTGCGGGGCACAAACAAAAAGACGTTGCGGACGAACTCGGCGTCACGCCGACTTCCGTCAACGCAGTCATCAACGGGCGCAGTCGAAGCAAGCAGGTAGAGGAGTGGATCGCGGCGGCTACGGGACGCCCGCTTTTGGAGCTATGGCCGCAGTGGTACGGCGAGGGCGAGCTCAAGCTGTCAGACGACGAGCGTCAGCTGGTGCTGGCCTACCGTGATCTCAGCGCCGCAGATCGCGGCCGCGCGGTGAAACTGCTGCAACGTGGGTTGCCGCACGAAACGGCTGCCTCGGGCCACAATGTGATCGCCGTAGGCGGGAGCATGGCAGCGGGCGGGGATGTGAACTTCGGTCACAAGAGCGGCCGGCGCATCAAGTAGCTGGACAACAAGCAGGGGGAAACACATGAGCATTTTCAGAACATTGCTTGCTGCATCGCTGGTTGTACTTGCATGTGCACCAGCGATTGCTGCCAAACCTGCCGCCTCAAGCACTCGGCCGTCGGCTTCGGCAGATCGTGCGACGCTGGACTTCTATCTGACGACGGCCCCCATAGGCATCGAGAACTTCGAGTTGATCTATGAGCTCGCGTACCGTACCGGCGACTACCAAAAAGCACTGGACGCTGTTGCCGAGCAAAAACGAAAGAGCGCCGAGATCTACGCAGACATGCCAGCTGCAGCACAAAGGCTCAACCTGGTGCCGCAGCTGAAACAAGTTCGAGCCGCCGAGCTGGCCCTTCTTGAAAGTGGAGCTCCCGGCACAACCGAGCCGAAGTACATTTGGAAAACGCGACTGAGTGCGCTCAAAGCTAGATTCGCCGAAACCTCAGGCGCATTACGGGTGGAACTCGAAACGCCGTAAGTAGCGCACTGGCACGATCAATGCTCCGTCCTTGGCTGGGCTCAATCATGGAGATCAGGTATGCACAGCCAAGGAAACAAAGTGCGCAATATCGTCGCTGATCGACACAGCGTGGCAGCGGGCCACGACGTCAACGTGGGCGACGGCAACCGCGTCGCGCTGCGCGATTACCACGAGCACCATCACGATGCAGGTGTCATCGACCCTTGGTTCCGCGAGCTGTCGCACCGTTTTGCCGGGCACGCCGATGACCGGCAATGCATGCATTGCGAGCACTGTGGACTGCGAGGGCAGCCCCCCAGGATCGACGCCTGCCTCTACTGTCACCACGACATCGGCGCCGAGCGGCGCAGCCGCGAGGCCGCCGCCGAACGTCGCCGGTGGTGGCGACGGCGCCTGGGCGACGTGCGGTTTGTGTTTTGCTTTGGTGTGGCGGTGGCGGGAGTGGGGCTGACGCTCTATGCCTACCCTCGCCTGCTGGGGAGCCAGGCCAGCACTACGGCCGGTGGTCTGCTGGCCATCTTGCTGATCGGCGGGCTGCTGGAGCAAGCCGTCATCGGCCTGGAAGTGTGGATCCAATACACACTGCCGCGCTGGCTGCGGGCGCATGGATTGGGCTGGATGATCAGGAGCTGACGATGCCACATACCGTCGCTGACCGACGCAGCGTGGCGGCAGGTGGCGATGTCAACGTGGGCGACGGCAACCGCGTCGCGCTGCGCGACTACCACGAGCACCACCATTACGGATTACGGGGGCAACCACCCAAGAGCGATGCCTGCTGCTACTGCGGCCACGAACTGGGCACCACCCGCGATCGCGATATGCGCATTCGCCATGCGCTGAAAGATGCGCGACGCATGTTTGGCTACAGCTTCGTGCTGTTGCTCATTTCTATGCTGTCGGAATGGCGTTACGGCACCGACAGCACTGATATCTATGTTCTTGCCATCGTAGGTGGCAGCTTGCTGCTGACAGTGGTGACGAGCGATGTCACGGTGCAGGCATGGCGCGTCGTCGTGGTGTGGCTGATCCAGGACATCCCGCGCCTGTGCCGCTGGCTGGCTGGATCGGAGCCGCCGAACAACCACTGACCACCACTCACCAATGGAAATGCCATGAACGACAAGCGGAAGCCTTCACAGGAATCGCACCACGACAAGGCGACGAACCACGAGCGGCCGCAGCGCTATACCGTGGATTATGCGGAACCCGTCCGGCCATCGGGAGAACGTATCGGCCCCGTTACCATCAACGAACGCGACCCGCTGCCCACCAAGCCGCCAACGCGCAAGGATAAGTAGCCATGAGTGAATCCGACCTCGGCACAGATTGGTTTCAGTTGGGCCTGCGCCTGCGCCTATGCAGTGCCTATCACCTGGAGCGTCGCCGGTTTTTCGAGAGTTGGAACCACAGGGCGCAATTCTTTTCCATCGTGCTTGGGTCAGGGGCCTGCGCATTGCTGATTGGCACCAACACGGGACTCGCTGCGTGGCTGACATTTGGCGTAACCGTGCTCTCGGCCGCCAACCTGGTGATCGGATTCGGAAGGCACAGTTGGGAGCACGCGCGCCTGCATGACCAGTTTGTGGATCTGGAGAACGCGTACCGCCGCGCCGAATGCACACGAGCCAGCTACAACGACCTGATGCAGCAAAAGCGTGAGCTGGACAAACGGGAGCCGATTCCGCTGCCTTATGTGATCACGCGCTGCCATATCAACCTGATGCGCGCCGACGGTTACGAATGCGATGAGTGGCCCGAGCTCGGCAAGTTCAAATGGCTGTTCGCCAACTACCTGCCCGACCTGGACGGCTTGATGAAGAGGTCGTCGTCGAAAGAGCCGCCGCCGTAACAACGCGAACGTGGTAGCGTAGCCACTCGGCGCCGGCGTGCCCGGGTTAATAGGCCGCGCTAAAAGACCGCGCCACCCTCATGGGGCACCTTGTGCCCCATGAACCTCCCGACGATCTTTACCTGGCTCGTCCAGGCACTCCCCTCGATCCGCGACAAGCTGCGCGCCACGCCGCTGCTGTTGTTGGGCGCCATCACGTTTGTGGTGGTGCTGATGATGAACCCGGCCAAGGTCGGCTTGCTGATCTGGGGCGCCTCACGACTTGGCCTGTATGCCTACCTGGGCTACTGGGTGGATCGCATCATTTTTCCCTATGCGCGCCCGCACACGTTGACGGGTGTGGCGGAGGGTACGGCGTGGAAGCGGCGGGCGCTCATCATTGGCGCGGCCATCCTCGCCGGGGCCTTGTTGCCATGAAGTACGGCCGCCGCGCTGGCGACAAGATCGGCCTGCTGCTGGCCGTGCTGGTGCTGGTGGTGCTGGCGATCGTTTGCGCCTGCGCATGCGCATCGACGGTCACGATTCCGCCCGACTCGGTGCGCTACCGCGTGCAGCTGGAGCGCACCGCCGGCGCCACGTTTGGCATGGACGCACCGGTGGCGCGCATCGCCGCGCAGCTGCACCAGGAGTCCGGCTGGCGACCCACTGCACGCAGCCCCTATGCCCAGGGCCTGGCCCAGTTCACACCCTCCACCGCCGCGTGGCTGCCGCAGATTTGCCCGGATGTCGGCGCGCCCGACCCCTGGGATGCGGGTTGGTCGATACGTGCGGTGGTGTGCTACGACGCCTGGTTGCATGATCGCGCCCCCGGCGCCACGGCCTGTGACCGTTGGGCGATGACGCTCAGTGCCTACAACGGTGGCGAGTCCGCGCGCGACCGCGAGACGCGCATGGCCTATGAAGCGCGGGACCATCCGGTGATCTGGTTTGGCCATGTGGAGCGGCAGCGGTCGCGATCTGCCGCCGCCTGGCAAGAGAACCGTGACTACGTGAGCCGGATACTGCTGACGCTGGAGCCGGCGTACATCGACGCGGGATGGCCCGGCCTGGCGGTGTGCCAGTGAAGCTCGCCACGCTCGGCTGGGGGGTGCTCGGCCTGTTGGTGCTGGCCGCCGCGCTCGAATGGCACGGCCACCATCGCGGCTACGACGATGGCGTGCAGGCGACGCAGGCCGCGGCGAAAAAGCAGGTGGATGCCGCTGTGGCGGATCGGCAGCTTGCCGAAGCCCAGCGCGCCGCCGATGCGCTGACGCTCGCCACGGTCCGGCGCGAGCTGAAAACGTTGAAGGATGGCCTGGAAGCCCAGCGGGCCATTTCGCAGGCTGCGCTCGATGCGCGCGACCAGTTGCAGAACAAGCTGGGCAAGCTGCTGGTGCAACGCACCGTCGAAGCACAGAGGGCCGCCCATGAAGACCCGCAATGCGCTGACCTGGCTCGCCTGCCTGTCTGCCCTGCCGTGGCTGGGCAGTTGTGGGGACCTGCGGCGAGTGACCAGGCCGGCACAAGTCATTGAGGTCCCGGTGCCGGCGTACCGGCCGCTGGATCGGCGCCTGACCGCCCCGATCCCGGCGCCGCCGCCGCCGCCGGCGAACTGCAGCTACCAGGGCCAGCCGGCGGTGTGCGTGCTGGACGGCCTGCTGTCGATCATCCAGTGGCAAGGCGTGCGCGAGCGCGCCAACGCCGATCGCGCCACCAGCGCCACCGTAACGAACCAGGGAACCGAGTGAGATGGGATGGAGTGACCTGCAAGCTGTCGCCGCCGTGGTGTCTGCGATCTGCGCGATCGTGGCCGTCGTGATGAGCTGGCTGATCTGGCGCAAGGCGCAGGCAACGGACCTGAGCGCCAAGATCGACAGCGGCGATCGCGCCACGCGCCGGCATGCCGACCAGGTGGGCCGTGACATCCGCCAGCAGCTGGAGACACAAACCCGGCGCATGAGCGAGATGGAAGACAGCGTGGCGCGGATCGAGCAGCAGCAAGCCCACACGCTGACCGCTCGCGACCTGGGCGCCGTGCACGAAAAGATCAACCGTGTGGCGGAGCAGATCTCTGCCAACAGCGCGACGACCAATGCGATGCGTGAGCAGCTGCGCGTGATCCAGGAACACCTGATGCGAGGCGAGCGGAAATGAACCTGACCGAAGAACAAGCCCAGTACCGGCGCGGCCGCATGCTGCGCATTCTCGCCGAGAGCAACGCCCAGGGCGCCAGCGCGCCGATGCTGCGCACGCTGGTGCGCCAGTGGGGCTACAAGGCGGACGCCGACACCGTCGCCATCGACATGGCCTGGCTGAGCCGCCACGGTTTTGCGCGGCTGCGCGACGTGGCCGGGGTGGAGTTCGCCACGATTACCCAGTCCGGCCGGGACATCGTCAGCGGTGACCTGGACGTGCCCGGCGTGAAGTGCCTGGAGGACTGACATGGGCCGGCGCTCCACCATCGAGCAGTTGCCGCGCGAGCTGGCCGACCTGTGCCATCGGCTGATCCGCGAGGGGCGCACGATCCATGAGATCACCGACGCCTTGAACGGGCTCGACGCCGATGTGAGCAAGTCGGCCGTGGGCCGCTACGTGAAAGGCGCGCGCGAGCAGATGGCGCACTACCGCGAGGCGCAGGCGGTGGCCGGCCAGTGGGTGAACCAGCTGAGCGAAGACCCCGGCAGCGACGTCAGCGCGCTGCTGGCCGAGATGCTCAAGACGGTGGCTTTTCGCACCATCGCGGACATCGGCAGCGAGGATGGCCCGAAGGGCAAGGACGGCCAGCCGGCCCGCCCGAAGGCGATGGACATCATGCTGCTGGCCAAGGCCATCCGCGACATGGAAGCCTCGACCAAGGCCAGCATCGAGCGTCGCGAGCAGATCGAGCGCAAGGCACTGGAGCGGCAGGCCAAGGTCGCGGAGAAGGTGGCGAAGAAACAAGGCATGTCGCCGGAGCACTGGGCGCAGCTGCGTGCGCAGTTCCTGGGCATTCCGGTCGACGGCGAGGCCGCGCCGTGACGCCCGAGGAAAAAGAGGAAGCCCTGCAGCTGGTCGTCGACAAGCAGGCCGAACGCGCCGGCATGGCGTTGGCACAGGCGCCGGCATCGGACATCCCCAGCATCCTGCTGCCGTACCAGGTGCGCTGGCACCTGGACGATGCGGACGTGCGCATCTGCGACAAGGGCCGGCGCATCGGCTTCACCTGGGGCGCGTGGGCGCCGGAAGCCGTTGGCGAAGCGGCCAACTCCTTCGGCGGTATGGACCAGTTCTACATGGGCTACAACCAGGGCATGGCGGCGGAGTTCATTGGCGACTGCGCCACGTTTGCCCGCTGGTTCAACGTGGCCTGCAGCCAGATCGACGTGGCCTACGAGAAGGCCGTCATCGACAACGAGCGGCGCGACGTGGTGCGCTACAAGATCACGCTGGCCAGCGGCCACAAGATCGAGGCGCTCAGCGCCATGCCGTACAACTGGCGCGGCCGCCAGGGGCACGCCCGCATCGATGAGGCCGGACACATCGAGAACCTCGGCCCTGTGATCGACGGCGCGATGGCCTACCTGATCTGGGGCGGCCGGGTGTCGATCGGCGGCACGCACAACGGCGAGGACAACCCCTTCAACGACCTGCTCAAGGACGTGAAGGCCGGCAAGCTGCCCTGGTCGCACCACCAGACGACGTTTTCCCAGGCGGTGCGCGAGGGCCTGTACAAGCGCATCTGCCTGGTGACCAAGAAACCGTGGTCGCCCGAGGCCGAGGCCGAGTTCATCGCCAACGTGCGCGCCAAGTACCGCACCACCGAGGCGGCGGACGAAGAGCTGGAATGCATCCCCATGCGCGGCACGGGCGTGTACTTCAGCCGGCTGCTGCTGGAGAAGTGCGCCGTCGCCGACCTGAAGGTGCTGCGGTACGGCCAGAAGCCGGAGTTCGTGCTGGACCCGGATCGCCTGCGCATCACGCAGGCATGGATCGACGACGTGCTGGCGCCTGCGGTGGCTGCGCTGCCGCAGGATCAGCGCACGGTGCTGGGCCAGGACTTTGCCCGCGACGGTGACCTGTCGCCGATCCTGATCGGCCAGGTGCTGCCCGGTGGCCAGCGCTGGCGTACGCCGCTGCGCATCGAGCTGCGCAAGATCCCGTTCGACTGCCAGAAGCTGATCGTGGCGTGGCTGCTGACGCACCTGCCGTTGTTTCACCACGCGAAGTTCGACGCGCGAGGGAACGGCCAGTCGCACGCGGAGGCGGCCCTGCAGCTGCTCGGCCCGCAGCGCGTCGAGTGCGTGCAGCTCACTGG
>Ga0222423_1000852_pt1 | contig 16462 bp, 15 predicted proteins | sample 3A0metagenome_FD_182472 | JGI IMG/M metagenome (GOLD analysis project Ga0222423, IMG submission 182472) | Enriched microbial communities from leaf-cutter ant dump, University of Wisconsin, Madison, United States - 3A0 (version 2) | ecosystem: Environmental > Terrestrial > Nest > Insects nest >...
GACGAGCCCCACGAGCCCGCCGAGCCCGAGCGCCAGCGCCGCGATCGCGCCGAGCAGGCGTCCGAGGGGACGCCTCTCGACGGCCCGACGTGCTCCGACGTGGTCGTGCGATGCCATGGTGAGCTCCCTCGGTCACCGGCGGGCGTTCGCCGCCTCTCCCGAGTCAGCACCGCGGTGCCCGGCGAGGAAACCGTGCCAAACGATTCAGCCGACGAGTCACGCAGGCCTGACGTCACGCGCGGGCGTTGAACTCCAGGGTCGCGACGAGCTGGCCGGAGTCGACGGACGCCTCGTAGGTGACGCGGCCGTAGGCACCGTGGGCGGGTCCGGCGCCGGCGGCGATCACCGGGTCACCGGTCTTCGCAGCATCGGCGGCGCAGGTCGTGGCCATGGTGGACGTGTCGATCGTCGACGGCCACTCACGCGTCGCGTGCTCGAACCACGCGACGAGGTCGGCGCACGCGGCGTCGGTCGCGGACCCGGTCAGCGGCGCGACCCACCGCACCTGGACGCCTGCGGGCTCGTCGCCGCCGGTCATGGCGACCGGCACGCCGTCGACGGTCGTGTCGGTGGTGTCGTCGGTCGGCTGCGACGCGATGGTGTCCGCGGTCCAGCCCTGAGGCCCACCGAACGCGACGAGCGCCTGCGCCTGGTCCTGTGCGGGGTCCGAGCTCGAGCACGAGGTCAGCACGGTGCCCGTCAGGGTGGCGACCGCTACGGCGGCCAGGAGCACGGAGGTGCGACGCACGGGATCTCCACGGAGGCGAGGGGAACGCGAGGAGCCGAGCATCCCGCCGCTCGCTGGGAAGAACCTGGGAGCACGCGAGCGTGCGCCGGGGGAACAGGGCCCGCACGCCGTAGGCTGGCGGGCGTGTACGAGGGTGCGGTCCAGGATCTGATCGACGAGCTCGGGCGGCTGCCCGGGGTCGGTCCCAAGAGCGCGCAGCGCATCGCGTTCCATATCCTCGCGGCGGACCCGGCGGACGTGCGGCGCCTGTCGGACGCGCTCGTCGAGGTCAAGGAGCGCGTCCGGTTCTGCGAGATCTGCGGCAACGTGACGCAGGAGGAGCAGTGCCGCGTGTGCCGGGACCCGCGCCGCTCGCCCGCGTCGATCTGCGTGGTCGAGGAGTCGAAGGACGTCGTCGCCATCGAGCGCACGCGCGAGTTCCGCGGGAAGTACCACGTGCTCGGCGGCGCCATCAACCCGATCGCGGGCGTCGGGCCTGACGACCTGCGCATCGCGCAGCTCATGTCCCGCCTGGCCGACGGGACCGTCACCGAGGTCATCCTCGCCACGGATCCTAACGTGGAGGGCGAGGCCACGGCCACGTACCTGGCGCGGCTGCTGGTCCCGATGGGCCTGACCGTCAGCCGGCTCGCGTCCGGGCTGCCCGTGGGCGGCGACCTGGAGTACGCCGACGAGGTCACGCTGGGCCGCGCGTTCGAGGGCCGACGACGCATCAGCGCCTGATGGGAGAGGGACCTGTGAACGAGACCTGGACGGCTGACGCCGACGTGCGGGACATCGCCCGCGCGGTCGCGGACCAGTCCCGCGACTACCTGACGACCATCACCGAGGTGGGCGCCGGCCACACGCCGGAGGCCTCGCTGCCGCTCCTGCTGCTGGCGGTCTCCGACCTGCTCGCCGCGGGTGCGCGGCTGGGCGCCACGACGGACGTCGTCCCGTCCGAGCGCTTCGAGCCCGACGTCGGCCCGGACCCCGACCTGGAACCGCTGCGCGCGGCCCTGGTCAACGCGCTCGAGGGCATCGACGAGTACACGGAGGTCGTCGACCCGCTGCTGGGCGCCGACGTCGAGACGACGACGCTGTCCGGCGACCTCGTCGCGATCGCCGGTGCGCTGGCGCAGGGTCTGCGGCACTACGAGCGCGGCGGCGTCCTCGAGGCGCTGTGGTGGTGGCAGTTCTCGTACCTGTCCGACTGGGGCGAGCGGGCGTCCAGCGTCCTGCGCACGCTGCAGGTGATCCTCGGTCACCTGCGCCTGGACGTCGCCGACGACGTCGCGGCCGAGGCGGAGTACGACGCGCTGCAGCCCTGACCCGTTTCGAGAAAGCGTTGCGTCGGACCGGTGGATGCGTCTAGCATCACCGCGACACACAAGAACCGGCGGACCGTTGAGAGAGACGGCGGCCGGCGACAGATGGGAAAGCACGTGGCACTTGTCGTGCAGAAGTTCGGCGGTTCGTCCGTGGCGGACGCCGAGAGCATCAAGCGCGTGGCCAAGCGGATCGCCGCGGTCAAGCGCGCCGGGAACGACGTCGTCGTCGTGGTCTCGGCCATGGGGGACACCACCGACGAGCTCATCGACCTCGCCCAGCAGGTGACCCCGCTGCCGCCGCAGCGTGAGATGGACATCCTGCTCACGGCGGGCGAGCGCATCTCGATGTCGCTGCTCGCGATGGCGATCAACAACCTGGGCGTCAAGGCGAAGTCCTTCACGGGCCAGCAGGCAGGCGTGATCACCGACGCCGTGCACGGCCGCGCGCGCATCGTCGACGTCGTGCCGGTGCGCATCCGCGAGACCATCGCGCGCGGAGAGGTCGCGATCGTCGCCGGCTTCCAGGGCGTCACGCAGGACACGAACGACGTCACGACGCTGGGCCGCGGCGGCTCGGACACGACCGCCGTCGCGCTCGCGGCCGGCCTGGGCGCCGACGTCTGCGAGATCTACACCGACGTCGACGGCGTGTTCACCGCGGACCCGCGGATCGTGCCGTCCGCGCGCAAGATCGACCGCATCACCTACGAGGAGATGCTCGAGATGGCGGCGAGCGGGGCCAAGGTGCTCGTGCTGCGCTGCGTCGAGTACGCCCGGCGCTTCGGCGTCCCGGTGCACGTCCGCTCCTCGTTCTCGACCCATACCGGCACGCTTGTCCAGGGCGAGATGCCCGAAGGAGGAACCGTGGAAGAGCCGATCATCTCGGGCGTCGCGCACGACCGCTCGGAGGCCAAGATCACCGTCGTCGGCGTCCCCGACGTCCCGGGCAAGGCCGCCCGCATCTTCGAGGTCGTCGCCAGCGCGGGTGCGAACATCGACATGATCGTGCAGAACGTGTCGGTCGCCGCGACGGGCCTGACGGACATCTCGTTCACGCTCCCGGCTGCGGACGGCGCCGTGGCGACCGCCGCGCTCACCGAGCGTCAGCCGGACATCGGCTACGCGTCGCTGCAGTACGACGACACGATCGGCAAGCTCTCGCTGATCGGCGCGGGCATGCGCTCGCACCCGGGCGTCTCGGCCAAGCTCTTCGCCGCGCTGTCGGACGCCGGCGTCAACATCGAGATGATCTCGACCTCGGAGATCCGCATCTCCGTGGTGACCCGGGCGGACTCGCTCGACGAGGCCGTGCGCGCCGTGCACACCGCGTTCGAGCTCGACTCCGCCGAGGACCAGGCCGTGGTGTACGGGGGGACCGGACGATGAGCGGGCTGCGCGTTGCCGTCGTCGGCGCGACCGGGCAGGTCGGTGCGGTCATGCGCCGGCTGCTCGACGAGCGCGACTTCCCGGTCGGCACCATCCGGTACTTCGCCTCGGCGCGGTCGGCGGGTACGACCCTGCCGTGGCGCGGCGACGACGTCGTCGTCGAGGACGTCGAGACGGCCGACCTGAGCGGCATCGACATCGCCCTGTTCTCCGCGGGCGGCGGCACGTCCAAGGTCCACGCGCCGCGGTTCGCCGCGGCGGGTGCGATCGTCGTCGACAACTCGTCGGCCTGGCGCCGCGACCCCCAGGTGCCCCTGGTGGTGTCCGAGGTCAACCCGGACGCGCTCGACGAGATCCCGCTGGGCATCGTCGCGAACCCCAACTGCACCACCATGGCCGCGATGCCCGTGCTGCGGCCGCTGCACGAGGAGGCCGGCCTGCGTCGCCTCGTCGTCTCGACCTACCAGGCGGTCTCCGGCAGCGGGCTGGCGGGCGCCCAGGAGCTGGACGGCCAGATCCGTGCGGCGGTCGAGCAGGACACGCTCGCGCTGGTCCACGACGGGTCCGCGGTCACGTTCCCCGAGCCGGTCAAGTACGTCGCGAACATCGCGTTCGACGTGATCCCGCTCGCGGGCTCGATCGTCGACGACGGCCTGAACGAGACCGACGAGGAGCAGAAGCTGCGCCACGAGTCGCGCAAGATCCTGGGCGTCCCGGACCTGCTCGTCTCCGGCACCTGCGTGCGCGTGCCCGTCTTCACCGGCCACTCGCTGTCGATCAACGCCGAGTTCGACCGCCCGCTGTCCCCGCAGCGCGCCGCCGAGCTGCTCGCCGACGCGCCGGGCGTCCAGCTCACCGACGTCCCGACGCCGCTGGCCGCCGCGGGCAGCGACCCGTCGCTCGTCGGGCGCATCCGGGCCGACGAGGGTGCACCGGAGGGCCGCGGCCTGGCGCTGTTCATCAGCAACGACAACCTGCGCAAGGGCGCCGCGCTCAACGCGGTCCAGATCGCCGAGCTCCTCGCGGTCCGTCTCGCGGAGCGCGCGGAGGCCTGACGTTCGCTCGCACGGCTGAGCGCGGCCCGGGGCCGAAAGGTTCCGGGCCGTCGTCGTCCGTGCCGCTGACCCGAACGTGGGCGCGCTCCCACGCGAAACGTTTAAGTGTCTGGACGCTGCCTGTGAGCGGCCCAAAGGTAGGGGACGACCAGCCGTCTGCTCGTCGTCGCGCACCGGAGCGGGACTGCCAGCCGACGGGGGTCTTCGAGCACCTCCGACACCGCCCGATCCGCCATGCCAGCGGGCGGACGGACCGTACCCACGACGAGGCGGGGCGGTCCGGCAGCGCAGAAAGGTACGCCTGATGTCCCCATCGAACCGCCGGCGATACGCCAGGGTGGCCACGGCCACCCTCGGGGTGTCGTCGCTGCTGGCGATCTGCGGCATGCAAGCCGCGCACGCCGCACTCCCGGCCGCCGTCCCGGCGACCATCGCCGTCCCCGCGGCAGCTCCCGTCGCCACGGCCGACGGTGAGTACACGCAGCGATTCCTGACGATGTACAACAAGATCAAGGACCCGGCCAACGGGTACTTCAGCCCGCAGGGCATCCCGTACCACTCGGTGGAGACCCTCATCGTCGAGGCTCCCGACTACGGCCACGAGACCACGTCCGAGGCCTACTCGTACTGGCTGTGGCTCGAGGCCCTGTACGGCCAGGTCACGCAGGACTGGGCCCCGCTGAACCACGCGTGGGACACGCTCGAGAAGTACATGATCCCGACGAGCGCGGACCAGCCCACCAACTCGTTCTACAACCCGAACAGCCCGGCCACGTACGCATCCGAGTACAACACCCCGGCGCAGTACCCGTCCGCTCTCGACAGCGGCGTGAAGTCGGGCGTCGACCCCATCGCCAACGAGCTGAAGAGCACCTACGGCACATCCGACGTCTACGGCATGCACTGGCTGGCCGACGTCGACAACAAGTACGGCTTCGGCGCCACGCCGGGCACGGGCTGCGAGCTCGGCCCGAGCGCGACCGGCACGTCCTTCATCAACACGTTCCAGCGCGGCCCGCAGGAGTCGGTCTGGGAGACGGTCCCGCAGCCCTCGTGCGACGAGTTCAAGTACGGCGGCAAGAACGGCTACCTGGACCTGTTCACCAAGGACTCGTCCTACGCCAAGCAGTGGAAGTACACCGACGCCCCCGACGCCGACGCGCGCTCGGTCGAGGCCGTCTACTGGGCGAACCAGTGGGCCACGGCCCAGGGCAACCAGGCGGACATCGCGGGCACGGTCGCCAAGGCCACCAAGATGGGTGACTACCTGCGGTACGCCCTGTTCGACAAGTACTTCAAGACCATCGGCTGCACCTCGCCGTCCTGCCCCGCAGGCACCGGCAAGGACAGCGAGCACGGCCTCCTGAGCTGGTACTACGCCTGGGGCGGCGCGCTCGACTCGTCGGCAGGCTGGGCCTGGCGCATCGGGTCGTCGCACGCGCACTTCGGCTACCAGAACCCGCTCGCGGCCTGGGTGCTGTCCACGGACCCGACGATGACGCCGAAGTCGGCCACCGCCAAGTCCGACTGGAGCTTCTCGCTGGGCCGCCAGCTCGAGTTCTACAAGTGGCTGCAGTCGTCCGAGGGCGGCATCGCCGGTGGCGCGACCAACAGCTGGGACGGCGCGTACGCGACGCCTCCGGCCGGCACGCCCACGTTCTACGGCATGGGCTACACCGAGGCTCCCGTCTACAACGACCCGCCGTCGAACAGCTGGTTCGGCATGCAGGCGTGGGGCATGGAGCGCGTCGCGGAGCTGTACTACGCGTCGGGCAACGCCGACGCGAAGGCCATCCTCGACAAGTGGGTCCCCTGGGCCGTCGCCAACATCAAGGTCAGCGGCAACGACTGGTCCATCCCGTCCGACCTCACCTGGTCCGGCAAGCCGGACACCTGGAACAAGGCCAACCCGGGCACCAACGCCGGTCTGCACGTGACCGTCAAGAGCTCGGGCCAGGACGTCGGCGTCGCCGGTGACCTGTCGCGCACGCTGCTCTTCTACGCCGCCAAGGCGAAGGACACGGCCGTCCAGGCCAAGGTCAAGTCGCTGCTCGACGCGATCTGGAACTCCGACCAGGACTCGCTGGGCGTCTCGACGACGGAGACCCGCACGGACTACGCGCGGTTCGACGACACCTACGTGGCCGGCGGCAACGGCGTCTACATCCCGTCGGGCTGGTCGGGCACGATGCCCAACGGCGACGCCATCAAGCCGGGCGTCAGCTTCCTGGACATCCGTTCCTGGTACAAGCAGGACCCGCAGTGGTCCAAGGTCCAGACGTACCTGGACGGCGGCGCCGCGCCGTCGTTCAACTACCACCGGTTCTGGGCCCAGACGGCCGTCGCCGGCGCCATGGCGGACTACGACCGCCTGTTCGGCGGCACCACCCCGACGACGGACACGACGGCGCCCTCGGTGCCGACCGGTCTGACGGCGGGCACGGTCACGGACACGTCGGTGGCCCTGACGTGGACCGCGTCGACGGACAACACGGGTGGGTCTGGCCTCGCGGGCTACGACATCTACCGCGGCACGACGAAGGTCGGTTCCTCGACCACGGCGTCGTACACCGACACGGGCCTGACGGCCTCGACCGCGTACTCGTACACGGTCCGGGCCAAGGACGTCGCGGGCAACGTGTCGGCGGCCTCGTCGGCCCTGGCCGTGACCACCAAGTCCGGCACGACGACGGACACGACGGCGCCCTCGGTGCCGACGGGCCTGACGGCGGGCACGGTCACGGACACCTCGGTGGCCCTGACGTGGACGGCGTCCACGGATGCGGGCTCCGGCGTGGCCGGGTACGACATCTACCGGGGCACGACGAAGGTCGGCTCGTCGACCACGGCGTCGTACACCGACACCGGCCTGACGGCCTCGACCGCGTACTCGTACACGGTCCGGGCCAAGGACAACGCAGGCAACGTGTCGGCGGCCTCGTCGGCCCTGGCCGTGACCACCAAGTCCGGCACGACGACGGACACGACGGCGCCCTCGGTGCCGACGGGTCTGACGGGGACGACGACGGAGACGTCGGCGACCATCACGTGGACGGCGTCGACCGACAACACCGGTGGTTCGGGTGTCGCCGGCTACGACATCTACCGGGGCACGACGAAGGTCGGTTCCTCGACCACCACGTCGTACACCGACTCCGGCCTGACGGCCTCGACCGCGTACTCGTACACGGTCCGGGCCAAGGACGTCGCGGGCAACGTCTCGGCTGCTTCGGCCGCCCTGGCGCTGACCACCAAGACGCCCCAGACCGCCAGCTCCTGCAAGGTCACCTACACGACCAGCGACTGGAACGTGGGCTTCACGGCTTCCGTGAAGATCACGAACACCGGCACCACGGCGATCAACAACTGGAACCTCGGGTTCTCGTTCGCCGCGGGCCAGAAGGTCACGCAGGGCTGGAGCGCCAACTGGACGCAGACCGGCGCGGCGGTGTCCGCGACGGGCATGTCCTGGAACTCCACGCTGGCCCCGGGCGCCAGCACGGACATCGGCTTCAACGGCTCCCACACGGGCCAGAATCCGAAGCCCACGGCGTTCACCCTCAACGGAGCGACCTGCACCATCGGCTGATCCGCTGACTCACCCGGAAGCCCGGTCCCGCACCCGCGGGGCCGGGCTTCCGGCGTCCGCGCCGAAGAATTCGAGGATCCCGTGCGTCTGGGGCGCGGAAACCTCGGAATCCTCGGTGCTGAGAAGATGGGGCGTGAGCGAGAGACGAACCCTGAGACCAGACGTCACCACCCTCGAGCTGGTCGGGGGAGTGGAGCCGCTCGCCGTCGGGCTGCACGCGTACGACGAGCAGTGGCCGGTGACGTTCGGCGAGCACCGGGACCGGATCGCGGCGGTGCTGGCTGCAGACGTCGTGATCGAGCACATCGGCTCGACGTCGGTGCCGGGCCTCGCGGCGAAGCCGATCGTCGACATCGTCGTCGCGGTCGACGACATCACGGCCGAGGAGGACTACCTCGACCCGCTGCTGGCCGCGGGCTACGTGCTGCGGGTCCGCGAACCGGGCCACCGCCTGGTCCGTACCCCGCAGCGGGACGTCCACGTGCACGTCTACGAGCGCGGCGACGCCGCGATCGACGAGTACCTGCTGCTGCGCGACCACCTGCGCACCGACGACTCCGACCGCACCCTCTACGAGGACACCAAGCGCGCCCTGATGGACGCACAGTGGGACGACATGAACGCCTACGCCGACGCGAAGACCGACGTGATCACGGCGATCAAGGCCCGGGCCCGCTCCGCACGCGGGTCCTGATCCGACGAAAAGAGCCGGTGACCCGCATCGCTGCAGGTCACCGGCTCTTTTCCACGGTCGGGGTGGCGGGATTTGAACCCACGACCTCTTCGTCCCGAACGAAGCGCGCTACCAAGCTGCGCCACACCCCGTGGAGCCTGGCAAGGATAACCGACAGACCCCCTCCCGACGAAACCGGGTCCGTCAGGCGGTGGTCAGGGTGAGCAGCGTCGCCTCCGGGCGGCACGCGAAGCGGACCGGGGCGTAGGGGGAGGTGCCCAGGCCGGCGCTGACGTGCAGCCAGGTGGAGTCGGCACCACCGGTGCGGTCCGGGCGCGGGCCGGGCCAGCCGGACAGGCCCTTGGCGCGGCTCGTGTCGAGGTCGCAGTTGGTGACCAGGGCGCCGTACAGCGGCACGGCGAGCTGGCCGCCGTGCGTGTGCCCGGCGATCATCAGGTCGACGTCGTCGTCGTGCATGGACTGCAGCACGCGGCGGTACGGCGCGTGCGTGACGCCGAGCTGGAGGTCGACCGGCGCCGTGCCCGTGCGGGCGTCGTCGGAGCCGCCGGCGGTCGGGTACTCGTCGCGGTCCAGGTGCGCGTCGTCGGTCCCGACGAGGGAGATGCGCCGGTCGTCGACCTCCAGCACGCCGCGGCGGTTGGTCAGGTCGACCCAGCCGGCCGACGTCATGCGCGAGACCAGCTCGCGCCAGGGCAGCTCGCGGTGGTGGGCGTGCGTGCCGCGGCGCGCGTCGGGCAGCAGGTAGCGCGCGGGGTTCTTGGGGACCGGGGCGATGTAGTCGTTGGAGCCCAGCACGAACGCCCCGGGGCGCTCCAGGTGCGGCTCCAGGGCGTGCAGGAGCGGGCGCATCGACTCGGGGTGCGACCAGTTGTCGCCCGTGTCGACCACCAGGTGCGGGTCCAGCGAGGCCAGGTCCCGCACCCAGTCGACCTTGCGGTGCTGGTTCGGCATCAGGTGCAGGTCCGACAGGTGCAGGATCCGCAGGTCGGCCTGCCCGGCAGGCAGCACGGGGACCGTGACCTCCCGCAGGGCGTACCAGCGGACCTCGACCAGGCTCGCCCACGCGAGCGCACCGATGCCGGCGAGGGCGAGCCCGCCCGCAGCGACGGCGGTGCGTGAAGCGGCGGTCCGGGCGGCGTCAGGGGAGGTCATCAGCGGCCGCGGCCGCCGTTGCCGTTCCCACCGTTGTTGCCGTTCCCACCGTCGTTGTTGCCGCCGTTGTTCTGGCCGTCGCCGTTCTGGTTCTGGCCGTCCTGGTTGTTCTGGTCCTGGTTCGGGTCCTCCGGCGGCTTGACCTGTGAGCCGTCGGAGATCTGCAGGGAGATGTACGTGCCCTTCGGGGCCGAGCCGGACGGGCTCTGCGTGGCGACGGTGCCGGCCGGCTTGTCGGAGGCGACCGGGGTCGTGTCGATGTTCACCTTGAACCCGGCGCCCTCGAGGATCGCCTTGGCGTCGGCGGCCGAGCGCCCGATCACGCTGGGGACGTAGACCTTCTTGCCGTACACCTGGTCGCTGTCGGCCTTCTCGAAACCGGGGTCGTCGACACCCTTCATGATCGAGTCCATGGTCTTGCGCCAGGTCAGCCCGGCGATCGAGGCACCGTACGTGTACGGGATGTAGTTGCCGTTGACCGTGAGGCCCTGTGCACGTGTCCCGGCCGACAACGGGTCGCCGACCCAGACGGCTGCCGCGCGCTCGGGGGTGTAGCCCACGAACCAGGTGGACTCGTTGTGCGACGTCGTGCCCGTCTTTCCTGCGGCCGTGTAGGTGGGCTTCCCGGTGATCTTGGCCGAGCCCTCGCCGACGGTCTTGGCGGTGCCCTCCCACACGTGGCTCAGGCCCTCGTTCATCGCGTTCGCGTACTTCTGCTCGATCTCACGGTGGCAGTCGGCGCTCGGCACCGGCAGCTTCTTGCCCGCCGCGTTCGTCACGCTCGTGATCGCGACCGGCGCGCAGTAGATCCCGCCGGACGAGAAGGCGGCGAACGCGTTTGCCATGTTCAGCGGTGAGGCCGTGCTCGAGCCGATGATGTTGGACGCGTAGACCGGGTAGTCCTTGTCACCAGGACCGCCCAGGCGCACACCCAGGTCGTCGGCACCCTTGAAGATGTTGCAGAGGTTCAGCTTGGTGCCCATCGCGATGTAGGCCGAGTTGACCGAGTTCTGGGTCGCCTTCTGCACGGACATGATGCCCGCCTCGCCCTCGCCCGCGTTGCCGAACTTGTACGTCCCGGTGCCCAGGTTCGTGCAAGGCGCGTTGAACGCCGACATCGGGTAGGAGAACTTCCGCCCGTCGATCGTCTCGTTCAGGCTGTGCCCCTCGCGGAGCCACTCGAGCAAGGTGAACGGCTTGAACGTCGAGCCGGGCGCGAAGCCGCTCGAGCCCCCGTACTCGTAGGGGGTGTTCCAGTTGACTGACGTCTGCTTGCTCGTGGTCTCGCTCGTGTTGTTGAAGGTCCGGTTCTGAGCCATCGCGGTGATCTTCCCGGTGCCGGGCTCGACGACCACGATGGACGAGCCGAGGTACGCCGTCGTGGAGTTCCCCTTGACGTCCTTGACCTTGTACTTCTTCGCGGGAAGGTTCTTCTTCACCTGCTTGTCGGCGGCCTTCTGCTCGGACACCACCAGCGTCGTCTTGATCGTCAGACCGCCACGGTTGAGCGCGGCGATCCGGTCGGCCTTCGTCTTGCCGAACGTCTTGTCGTTCTCGATCACCTTGGTGACGTAGTCGCAGAAGAAGCCCGAGCCGGCGACGGCGGACGCGGCGGCCATGCACCCGCGCGTCGACTCCTTGACCTTCAGGGTGTCCTTGAGCGGCGTCGCGATGCCCTTCTCGTACTCGGCCTCGGTGATGTAGCCCTGCTGCTCCATGAGCTTGAGGACGGTGTCACGGCGGTCCTGCGAGTCCTTCGGGTTACGCGTCGGGTCCCATGCGGACGGGGATCGCGTGATGCCGGCGATCGTCGCGGCCTGCAGGTAGTTGAGCTTCTTGGCCGACGTGCTGAAGTACTTCTGCGCGGCCGTCTCGACGCCGTAGAGGTTGACGCCGAACTGGGCGATGTTGAGGTACTTCTCGAGGATCTCCTGCTTGGACCACTTCTGCTCCAGGGAGATGGCCAGCTTGGCCTCGCGCAGCTTGCGGGCCACGCCCTCGGTGCCGTCGGCGCCGCGCGCGTCCTCGAGCGCGGCCTTGCGCTCGGCCTCGGTCGGCTTGTTGAGCGCCTGCTCGATCAGCACGTTCTTGATGTACTGCTGCGTCAGGGTCGAGGCACCCTCCTTGGAGTCGCTCAGCGCGCCCTTGGCGGCGGCGCGCAGCATGCCCGTCGGGTCGATGCCGGCGTGCTCGTAGAAGCGCTTGTCCTCGGTCGCGATCACCGCGTCCTGCATGATCTGTGCGATGTCGTCGATGCCGACGACCTCGCGGTCCTCGTCGTAGAACGTCGCCAGCACGGTCTTGCCGTCGGACGCCAGGATCGTCGACTTCTGCGGCAGCGCGCTCTCGGCCAGCTCCGTCGGCAGCTCGTCGAACGTCTCCGTCGTCATGTTGGTGACGCCCTTGGCGACGGCGGCACCCGGCAGGATGAGGCCCGCCGCCAGCACGCCGCCGACCACGGCGACCAGGACGAAGGACAGCAGGAGGGCCAACGCCTGACCGGCGTTGACCTTGCGTCCACGGGTGCGTGCAGGGTTCGGCATGCCGTCAGGTTAGTCGGGGGTCCTGTGCCGGTCCCCAGGTTTCGGACGACGAACATCGACCTGCACGGGACCTGCACATGCTCGGCGCGTCATCCGCAGGTCCCACCAGACGAAATGACCCGAACGGGGTCTAGCCATGGTCAACGTCCGACCAATACGTTCCTCGTGCAGCACGTGGTGAGGAAGCCGTGCTGGCCACGTCGCACCGGTGTTCCGGGGCAGGGGGAGAGGAAGTCGGCATGGTCGACGGACAGTTCGACGGTCACTGGACGGCCGAGGCTGCGTGCGGCAAGGGGGCGATCAACCCCGAGGCGTTGTTCGTCGAGGGCAACGCGCAGCGGGAGGCCCGGGCCGTGTGCCTGACGTGCCCCGTGCGGCTCGAGTGCCTGGCCGACGCGCTCGACAACAAGATGGACTTCGGCGTGTGGGGCGGCATGACGGAACGGGAGCGGCGGGCGCTGCTGCGTCGTCGGCCCGAGGTGCGCTCGTGGCGCTCCGAGCTGGTGACCCAGGGGTCGCCGGTGCTCGTCCCGAACTGAGCGCCCGCGCATCGTGCCCGCGGCACTAGGGTGACGCCATGGCACAGCAGCAGTGGGAGTACGCGACCATTCCGCTCATCATCCACGCCACCAAGGCGATCCTGGACCAGTGGGGCGCCGACGGCTGGGAGCTCGTCCAGGTGGTGCAGGGGCCTGACGCGGGCCTCGTCGCCTACCTCAAGCGCCCCAAGCAGTCCTGATGTCCGCGGCCGAGCGGCTCGCCGACCTCGGTCTGGAGCTGCCCGCGGTCGCCGCGCCCGTCGCGGCGTACGTGCCGGCGGTGCGGACCGGTGTGCACGTCCACACGAGCGGCCAGCTCCCGTTCGTCGCGGGCGCGCTGGGCACCACGGGCAAGGTGGGCGCGGAGGTCACGCCCGACGAGGCGCAGGCGCTGGCCCGCACCTGCGCTCTGAACGCCCTCGCGGCCGTCGCGGCGCTGATCGAGTCCGAGGGTGGCCCGTCCGGCGCCGCCGCACTCGACCGGATCGTGCGCGTCGTCAAGGTCGTCGGCTTCGTCGCGAGCGACCCGTCGTTCACCGGCCAGCCGGGTGTCGTCAACGGCGCGAGCACGCTGCTCCACGACGTCCTGGGTGCGGCCGGCGTGCACGCCCGGTCGGCCGTCGGCGTCGCGGTCCTCCCGCTCGACTCCCCGGTCGAGGTCGAGATCGTCGTCGAGCTCGCGCCCTGACGGTCAGCGGGCGCGGCGCTCCAGGCGGTCGACGTCGAGCAGGACGACGGCACGACCCTCACGCCGGACCCAGCCGCGGGCGGCGAAGTCGGCCAGGGCCTTGTTGACGGTCTCGCGTGACGCGCCGACGAGCTGCGCGAGCTCCTCCTGCGTGAGGTCGTGAGCCACGCGGATGCCCTCGTCGACCGTCTCCCCGAACCGGGTGGACAGGTCGAGCAGCGCCTTGGCGACGCGTCCGGGAACGTCCGAGAACACCAGGTCGGCCAGCGCCTCGTTGGTGCGGCGCAGCCGGCGGGCCAGGGCCTGCAGCAGCTGCTGCGCGACCGCGGGCCGCTCCTGCAGCCAGCCGACGAGCTCGCTGTGACCGAGCTCGAGCACCACGGCGTCGGCCACGACGCTCGCGGTCGCCGTCCGCGGGCCCGGGTCGAACAGTGAGAGCTCGCCGAACATCTCTCCCGGGCCGAGCACGGCCAGCAGGTTCTCGCGGCCGTCGCTGGACCGGCGGCCCAGCTTGATCTTGCCGTCGCGCACGACGTAGAGGCGGTCGCCCGGCTCGCCCTCGTGGAACAGCACGTCCCCGCGCGTCAGCTCGATCGGCTTCATCGTCGCGACGAGCAGCGCCGCGGCCTCCGGCTCGAGCCCGGCGAACAGCGGGGCGGCCAGCGCGATGTCGTCTGCCACGATGAACCTCACCTTCCCAGCCGTCCGCGCTCGCGTGACGGCGTCCTCACCGACCGCACGGGGCCGGTGGCCGGGGCGGTGCTCTGCCGGACTTCTCGCTGGTCAGCGAGAAGTCCGGAGACCAGTCTGCCCCATCAGGGGCGTCAGCCGCGGCTCAGAGGCTGTGTCAGCCACGCGGCGGTCGCCGCGGGGTCGGTCGCCAGGCTGCCGATGAGCCGGTCGGTGGCGGCCCGCAGCGCGTCCTTGACGCCCGCCTCGTACCGGGCGAGCTGGGCGTCGAGCGTCCGGAGGTCCTCCAGCTGCCCGACGTCGGTGCTCGCACCGATCAGCGCGCCGAGCTGGGCCGGCCGCGGGACGTCCAGGCCCACCTCGAGGGGCAGCTGGAACGCCACCTGCTCACCGAGCGGCTGCGGCTGCGCCGCCGAGGCGACGACGAGGTCCATGCGTGCCTTGACCAACCGACGCCACCAGCTCACTCGAGCCTGCTCGGCACGCAGGGCACGACGGTCGAGACGCAGGTCGCGGACGTTGCGCGCGACGAGTGGACTCATGGAAGAAGCCTCCTGGGGTCTGCCTGTCGATTCGGACAGTTCCGGCGAGTTCTTGAGCCCAATCGCCCGATGGCCTGCGACATCACCCCTTGGGAGCAATGTGGGCGGCCGGACGTACGCTGCGGGCGTGACCATCGATGCGACTGCCGAGAGCGACCTCGCCCGGACGCGGCGTGCGCGCCGCATCGACCGCGCGCTCGCGCAGCGATACCCCGACGCGCACTGCGAGCTCGACTTCCGCAACCCCTTCGAGCTGCTCGTCGCCACCGTCCTGTCGGCCCAGACCACCGACGTGCGCGTCAACCAGACCACGCCCGTGCTGTTCGCGCGCTACCCCGACGCTGCCGCGCTCGCCGCGGCGTCGCCCGACGAGCTCGAGGAGATCCTGCGGCCGACGGGTTTCTTCCGTGCGAAGGCGCGGTCGGTCACGGGGTTGTCGCGTGCGCTCGTCGAGCAGCACGGCGGCCAGGTCCCCGGCCGGCTGGAGGACCTGGTGAAGCTGCCGGGTGTGGGGCGCAAGACGGCCAACGTCGTGCTCGGCAACGCGTTCGGCGTGCCCGGGATCACCACGGACACCCACGTGATGCGGCTGTCGGCGCGGCTCGGGCTGACGGCGAGCGACGACCCGCTCGTCGTCGAGAAGGACCTGTGCCACCTGCTGCCGCGCAAGGACTGGACGATGGCGTCGCACCGGCTGATCTTCCACGGCCGGCGTACCTGCTTCGCGCGCCGACCCGCGTGCGGTGCGTGCCCGATCGCGGCACTGTGCCCGTCAGTGGGCATCGGCGAGCGCGACCCGGCCAAGGCCGAGGCGATGCTGAAAGGGTGAACCCTCAGGCAGGAACCGGGGCGACGGTCGCCAACCAGTCCAGCAGCAGCGCGGTGACGCGCTCGGGGTCCTGCTCGGCGGGGAAGTGGCCGGCGTCAGGGAGCAGCTCGTACCGGTAGGTGCTCGTCACCAGCGCCGCGGTCTGCGCGGACAGCGGCGCGCGGGCGGCCGAGCGCAACCCGTCGAGGCCGCCCTGGACCTGCAGCGCGGGCCGCGGCACGGCCTGCTGCAGCCCGGCGACGTAGCGGCGCCCGTCCAGTCGCGGCTGCGAGCGCACCAGCCAGCGCAGCTGTTGCAGCTGGGAGTGCGCGGCGAACGGGATGCGAGCCGCGTCGTGGTAGGTCTGCCGGGCGTCGTCGGCGCACCAGGACCCGCCGCCCCACTCGTCGAGCATCCGGTCGACCAGCGAACCCTCGACCATCGCGCGCTCGGGCGCGGACGGGAGCTGCAGGTACGCGAGCAGCCGGGCCGCGCGGGCGCGGGACGCCGTGCGCGGGTGGGCGCGCAGGTCGAGCGGGTGCGGCGCGGCGAGCGCGGCGACGGCCGTCGTCACGTCGGGCTGCAACGCACCCATCGCCCACGCGATCTCGCCGCCCGTGCCCTGCCCGACGACGACCGCGCCACGCGAGCCCAGCGACCGGATGACGCCCGCGACGTCGTCGGCGAGCGTCGGCACGTCGTACCCCTGCGGCGGCTT
>Ga0222423_1000853_pt1 | contig 16435 bp, 13 predicted proteins | sample 3A0metagenome_FD_182472 | JGI IMG/M metagenome (GOLD analysis project Ga0222423, IMG submission 182472) | Enriched microbial communities from leaf-cutter ant dump, University of Wisconsin, Madison, United States - 3A0 (version 2) | ecosystem: Environmental > Terrestrial > Nest > Insects nest >...
TTCGCTGCGAGCAGGTCACCACGTTCCATCCCCGCCCCGCGCGGGCGGGCACCCACGAGCAACGCAATATTGACACCGTCGAAGGCGGCCGTCGCGTTGTCGTGAATATCAATTCCCGCGAGCAAGGGGAACGCGCAGTCCTCCAGCTCCATCGCGGTGCCCTCAGCAGCTTTCACTGCCTGCGGGATCTCCAACAAACGCAGCCGCACGGGCACGTCCGGACCCAACAACTGCCCGGAGGCAATGCGGAACAGCAGTGCATAGCCGATCTGACCGGCCGCGCCGGTCACGGTGACATTGACGGGGACTGTCATGGTGATGCCTTTCGGGCGGGCCGCCTTGCCCGCCGGTCGTCGTATGGCCGGTGGGGTGTTAGCCCAGCCGGGCCTGCAAATTCTCGTCGAGTGCGGCGAGGAACTCCTCGGTGGTCTTCCACTCCTGATCGGGGCCCACCAGTGCGGCCAGGTCCTTAGTCATCACGCCGGACTCAACCGTGGACACCACCACCTGCTCCAGCGCATCCGCGAAGCCGATCACCTCGGGGGTGCCATCGAGCTTGCCGCGGTGCTTGAGCCCGCCGGTCCACGCGAAGATCGACGCGATGGGGTTAGTCGAGGTGGGCTTACCGGCCTGGTGCTGACGGTAGTGGCGCGTCACCGTGCCGTGAGCGGCCTCCGCCTCCACGGTGCGGCCATCAGGGGTCATCAGCACGGACGTCATCAAGCCCAGGGAACCAAATCCCTGCGCAACCGTGTCGGACTGCACGTCGCCGTCGTAGTTCTTACACGCCCACACATAGCCACCCTCCCACTTCATGGCCGAGGCAACCATGTCGTCAATCAGGCGGTGCTCATAGGTGATGCCGGCAGCGTCGAACTGTGCCTTGTACTCACGCTCAAACACGTCCTGGAAGATGTCCTTGAACGCGCCGTCGTAAGCCTTAAGAATCGTGTTCTTAGTGGATAGGTACACGGGGTAACCGCGCTGCAGTCCGTACGCAAAGGATGCACGCGCAAAGTCCGCAATCGACTCGTTGAAGTTGTACATGCCCATCATCACGCCGCCCGCCTCAGGCATCTTCACTACCTCGAACTCGACAGGCTCGTTGCCGTCAGCGGGGGTAAAGGTGAGGGTGACGGTGCCAGCGCCAGGGGCCTTGTAGTCGGTGGCCTTGTACTGGTCGCCGTGAGCGTGACGACCAATGATGATCGGCTTGGTCCAGCCCGGCACCAAGCGCGGAATGTTGGAAATGATGATCGGCTCGCGGAACACCACTCCACCCAAAATATTGCGAATGGTTCCGTTGGGCGAGCGCCACATCTGCTTGAGGCCAAACTCCTCCACGCGCGCCTCGTCCGGGGTAATGGTGGCGCACTTGACCCCCACCCCATGCTTGCGAATGGCGTGGGCGGCATCGTGGGTGACCTGGTCATCGGTCGCATCACGCTGCTCAATGCCCAGGTCGTAGTACTCCAGGTCCACATCGAGGTATGGGTGGATCAGGCGGTCCTTGATGAACTGCCAGATGATGCGTGTCATCTCGTCGCCATCGAGCTCGACAACCGTGCCTTCGACCTTGATTTTCGCCATGCGGGCGCTCTCCTCATCGTCATGGGGGTGCTGCTGACAAGGCTAGTCCCTTGAAGCGGGTGGGTGGGCCGGTCCGGGCCTGGCCCAGACCTGGCGATGATTTCAGCACACGGTTCGGTTGCGTATTCGGCGGGGAATGCCAGGATGTGCACAGGTACTGGTGATAGCCGCTAGGCCAAGGTGGAGGCCCCCATGACGCACGACGCCGATGCTGAGTTTCGCGACGACCTCGCCCCCGCGGCTCGGCCGGAGTCACCCTGGGCCGTGGAAAAGAGCCTGCCGTTACGCCTGGTTGCAGAGGCGGTGGGGACGGCATTCCTGATCACCGTGGGCGTCGGTGCGGTCATCATGGCTCCACCCGCCGAGTCGGGCATGTCGGTGATGCCAGCGTTGGCGTGGGGTGGCGCACTGTTTGTGCTGATGTCCCTGCTGTTACGGGTTTCGGGAGCCCATCTAAACCCGGCGGTCACCGTTGGCCTGTGGGCGGCCGGGCGCTTCCCTGGCCGCGATGTCGCACCGTACGTTCTGGCCCACGTGACTGGCAGTGCTCTGGCCAGCATGTGCCTGACCACACTGTTGGGCATGCGCCCCGGAGCCCTGAGCGGACGGGCCGGCATGTCGGTATTGGCCAACGGATGGGGTGCGCATTCACCGTGGCAGGTCAGTGTGTGGACAGCACTAGTGGCCGAGGCCGTCGCGGTCGCTGCCTTCGTGACCGTCATGGTGCGCATGGCATCGTGCCCCGGCAACGACACCGTCACGCCTGCTCCTGCCTCACTGACCGGTGCTGCTGGGCCCGTGGCGGTCACCTTTGCGCTCCTGGTCACGTTAACGGCACCGTTGACCAATGGTGCGCTCAGCCCGGCTAGGGCCACGGCTATTGCACTAGCGAGCAACACGTGGGCACTGGGGCAGTTATGGGCGTGGTGGCTAGCCCCCGCCGTGGGCGCCTTGGTGGCAGGGCTGACGTACCGCGCATTTGGCCCCACCGACGAGGCCTAGGCCAACGGCGTCGTCAACCCTAAATAGGCCAAGACCACCGCGAATACCACCAGCACGGTCACATCGGTGAAGCGGCGGCGTACCACGAAAGCGCGACGTAACGGGGTACGTGTTCGCGCCAATGCTCCGGCAAAAGCGAATACAGACATCCCCACGATGGCCGCCTGTGCCGATGCCACCACCGCCACGCCCACCAACACCAACACTGCCCCCAGCACCAGGGCCGCCACGCGAGGTGAGGTGAGGGTCGATTCCGTCATGACATCACCTAGTGAAAGAAGTGCCGTGCACCGGTGTGGATCAGCGTGATACCGGCCTGCTCGGCCGCGGCGATCACCTCGTCATCGCGAATCGATCCGCCCGGCGAGACCACCGCGCTCACTCCCGCATCGATCAGCACCTGCAGCCCATCGGCGAACGGGAAGAATGCGTCCGACGCAGCCACCGCTCCCCTAGCACGCTCAGCTGAGGCGCGTTCCACGGCCAGGCGGCACGAATCCACCCGGTTGACCTGTCCCATGCCGATGCCAACGGCGGCACCATCCTTGGCCAGCAGGATCGCATTGGACTTGACCGAACGGCAGGCACGCCATGCGAACTCCAGATCTGCCAACACCTCAGCGCTCGGGGTGGGCCCTGCGACTACTGTCCAGGCATCCACCTGATCACCGGGGGCATCGAGCGCGTCCACACGCTGGACCAGCACTCCCCCAGAAATGCGCCGGAACTCGGTACCCACGGGTAGCGGCTCCACCTGCAAAATGCGTAGGTTCTTCTTGGCACGCAGGATCTCAAGTGCCTCGTCTTCGAAGGCGGGCGCGGCTAGCACCTCGGTGAAGATCTCAGCGATCTGACGTGCGGCTGCAGCTGTGACGGTTTGGTTTGCCGCGATCACGCCCCCATAGGCGGAGACGGGGTCGGTGGCGTGGGCGCGCTGATGCGCGGTTGCTACATCCGGACCCACCGCAATCCCACACGGGTTGGCGTGTTTAATCACCGCTACGGCAGTTCCCGGGTGGTCGTAGGCGGCCCGGACGGCAGCGTCGGCGTCAACGTAGTTGTTGTAGCTCATGGCCTTGCCGTGCAATTGCACGGCATGTGCCAAGCCGCCCGACACCAACGGGTCGGTGTAGACAGCGGCACTCTGGTGGGGGTTTTCGCCGTAGCGCAACGTGCCCGAGCGCTCATAGGACGAGGCCATCCAGGCCGGGAAGCCCGTGCCGTCGTCGTCCGGAGCAACCACGCTGCTCATCCAGGAGGCGACGTGGATGTCATAGTCGGCGGTGTGGCGGAACGCGCGGGCCGCGAGCGCCCGGCGCTGCTCAAGCGTAAAGCCGCCCCCGCGCACAGCGTTCAGCACCTGGCCATAGTCAGCCGGGTCCACTACCACCGCAACACTCGGGTGATTCTTGGCTGCAGCCCGCACCATCGAAGGCCCGCCGATGTCGATTTGCTCAATGACCTCGTCCTGGCTGGCGCCCGAGGCCACCGTAGCCGCGAAGGGGTACAGGTTGACCACCACCAGGTCAAAAGGCTCGATGCCCAACTCCTCAAGCTGGCTGCGGTGATCCGCCAGGCGGCGGTCGGCCAGAATCCCTGCATGAACGCGGGGGTGCAAGGTCTTGACACGGCCGTCGAGGCATTCGGGGAAGCCGGTGAGTTCCTCCACCTCGGTCACGGCCACACCCGCCTGGCGGATGCGGCCGGCCGTTGAGCCGGTGGACACAATCTTCACTCCGGCCGCTGCGAGCCCGGCCGCGAGCTCCTCCAGACCGGTCTTGTCGTAGACGGAAATCAGCGCACGCGTGATCGCCTGCCGCTCAGTCATGCTGGGGTCCTTCCAGGGATTTGCCGAGCCGCGTGTGGCGGCCCTCAACGGTCCATCCGTGCCGCACCATCACGCCAACGGTTCGTACCACCAGGTCGCGCTCCACAACTTTGATGCGCTCATGCAGGGTGGTTTCGGTGTCATCTTCTCGCACCCGGACGGCTTCTTGCGCCAAAAGCACCCCGGTGTCGACGCCCTCGTCCACCAGCATCACCGAACAGCCAGTGATCTTCACGCCCGCCGCGAGCGCGTCGCGCACACCGTGGGCGCCGGGGAAGGATGGCAACAATGCCGGGTGGGTGTTAACAATCCGGCCTGCATACGCGCCCAACAACGGTGCCCCGATCAGGCGCATGAACCCAGCACACACCACCAAGTCTGGGTCAAAGGTGGCAACGGTTCGCGCGAGCCCCTCATCCCAGGTGGCACGGTCGGGGAAGTCGCCCGGGGCGACCACGGCCGTTGCAATCCCTTGCTGCGTGGCGTACATCAACCCCGCGGCATCTGCGCGGTCGCTGATGACGGCCACGATCCGAGCGCCGTAATCGGCGGCCTGGCACGCCTGTGCCAGCGCCATCATGATCGAGCCCGTTCCAGAGATGAGCACCACAAGTCGTGAGGGCCGGTTTGTCACAGTCCGACCCTATCGGCATGCTTGGGTCATGACATCCAGGATCCAACGATGACTCCTCCCCCGAGCCCTCCCGGGTCCCCGCGTCCGACGCTACCCGGGCGCGCTGCACAGTACGCACGCGTTGTGGTTGCGCTGATGCTGCTGTCGTGGGTGGTGTCGTTCCTCCCGTTCCCCCTGCGCTTTGGGCTACTGGTCGTATCGGCTGGCGCGGTGGCGGCCGCAGTGGTGGCACTGGTCGAGGCGTTTCGCACCGCCGGCCTGACGCGCCTGCGGGTAATGCTCACCTTCGGCCTCGCTGTGAGCGGATATTTCTCGCTGGTGGGTCTGGGCTACCTGCTCATTGCGCCGGACGTGATGGCGTACGAGGACTGTATGTCGAAGGCGCTGACGGTGCAGCGGGAGAACCATTGCCGAGTGGATTACCGCCAGGACGTCTTTGACCGCTGGGGTGTAAAGATTCCTTGAGCAGCGCCACGCCGTGCCAGGCCACACCGGCAAGGATTGCGCCACCGCCCAGTTCGGCCATGACGAGCGCCACCGTCGGGGCCACATGCGGGCCAACCTCCGCGTAGCGCCCCGGTCCCATCGATCCGCCAGCCAGCACCGCAGCCACTCCCACCGCCAGTGCGCTCAGCCCCACTCCAACGGCAATACCGGCCAGGGCGCGTCGTCCGTCTCCGAGACGGCGGCGCAGCCACCACGCCGACACCGCCCCCATCGCCACCACTAGCCACGGTGCCCAACTCGCCAGGGCGCCTCCGTGAGGAAGGCTGGCCAGAATGGGTACCGCCGTATCGGGGTCGGCACTCAAGCCCGGCAGGTGATCGACCCCAGCCAGGTAGTAGCCTGCTCCGGTCAGCCAGGAGACCACCCACACCACCAGCGTCGGCGCGTACAGCGTCTCCAAAAATGCGAAGGCGATCCCCGAGACCGTATCCGGCCCCAAAGCGGTAGCGGATTGCGCGAGGACGTGCCGGTGTGCCATCGCAGATGCTGCACATACGAGCGCGGCTGTGCCTGCCAGCAACGCGGTCATCACCAGCGCGAGCCGGGTACCCGCCCGTACGGGGGCTGGGACGTGCGAAAGCCACGGCAGTCGTGCGCCCTGCTGACGAACCAGACCCCACGCCACGGCGGGAATGGCCAGGACAGCCGCAACCACACCTGCTCGTAGCACTCGGTCACCGGAGTCGGGCGCACCCTGCCAGGCCAGCGCACAGATACCGCAGATGGTGGCGACAAAGGTCAGCACCGTCACTACCCCCGCACCCCAGGTAGCCGAGGCAAAGCGGCGCGCCAACTGCGACACCATCGCCGCGCTCAGGAGCGGGATACCCAACGGGATCACCGAAATCGGCACGGCGTCAACAGCCCACGGCACCGCAAACCCCGTCAGCCACACTCGGGCCGCCAGGCCCGTCGATGTGGACCAGGTCAGCGACGCGTCGTCCGCAGCGGCCGTGAATACCCACAGGGGAATCAGCACCAATGCGTACGAAAACAACGCCGCCTGCACGCCCGCCGCAAGGCCACCCAGCCAGCCGGGCGCCTGCTGGTGGACAACCTGCACCGCTTGGGTCGCTGCCCGCGCGGTCGCACCCGTGACGCGAGCGATCGGCGTGGTGGTCATGACGCTATGGTCACCTACTGTCCGGCCCCCCTTGGGTGCGGCACGCGGTTAGCCCGCCAGGATGGCCCGCATCAAGGCAGCCGTCTCGGATGGGGTCTTACCTACCTGCACCCCGGCCGCCTCCAACGCTTCCTTCTTGGCCTGGGCAGTGCCAGCCGAGCCGGACACGATCGCACCGGCGTGGCCCATGGTCTTACCCTCCGGCGCTTCGAATCCCGCCACGTATCCCACCACCGGTTTGGTGATGTGGGCGGCAATGTAGGCGGCAGCACGTTCCTCGGCGTCTCCGCCGATCTCCCCGATCATGACGATGCCGTCCGTGTCCGGGTCATCCTGGAACGCCTGCAGGCAGTCAATATGCGTGGTGCCCACAATCGGGTCACCGCCAATACCCACCGCCGTGCTGAAGCCGATATCACGCAGCTCGAACATCATCTGATAGGTCAAGGTGCCGGACTTGGACACCAGCCCAATTCGACCCGGACCCGTGATGTCAGCCGGAGTAATCCCCACGTTGGACTGTCCCGGAGAAATCAGGCCCGGGCAGTTGGGGCCAATCAGGCGCGTGCCGCGCGACTGGGCGTAGGCAAAGAACTCCGCCGTGTCCGCCACCGGCACACCTTCGGTAATGATGACCACCAGCGGCATGCCAGCATCCACAGCTTCCATGACGGCAGCCTTGGTGAAGGCAGGCGGCACGAACACCACGGACACGTCCGCGCCGGTGGCGGCCATCGCCTCACTCACCGAGCCAAACACGTCAATGGTGGCGTCGTCGAATGCGACCTGTTCGCCGGCCTTGCGCGGGTTCACGCCCCCCACGATGTGGGTGCCTGCGGCCAGCATGCGTGCGGTGTGCTTCATGCCTTCCGAGCCGGTCATGCCCTGGACCACAACGCGCGAGTCCTTGGTCAAAAAAATAGCCACGGGATGCTCCTTACGCGGCGGCGAGCTGAGCGGCCTGTGCCGCCGCGCCGTCCATGGTGTCGACGATGGTCACAAGTGGGTGGTTCGCGGCGGCCAAGATCGCCCGGCCCTGCTCGACGGCATTTCCGTCAAGTCGCACCACCAGCGGCTTGCTCGCCGCATCCCCCAAGGTCTCGAGTGCACCAATAATGCCGTTGGCGACCTCCACGCACGACGTGATTCCACCAAAGACGTTCACAAACACCGACTTCACCTGCGGGTCGCCCAAAATCACGTCGAGGCCGTTGGCCATGACCTCGGCCGAGGCGCCACCACCGATATCCAAGAAGTTGGCGGGCTTGACGCCACCGTGGTTGGCCCCGGCATAGGCGACCACGTCGAGCGTGGACATCACCAACCCCGCGCCGTTACCAATGACGCCAACTGAGCCATCGAGCTTGACGTAGTTCAGGCCCAAGGCCTTGGCCTTCGCTTCCAGCGGGTCAGCCGCAGCTTTGTCCTCCAACTGGGCATGATCGCCATGGCGGAAGCTCGCGTTGTCATCCAACGTGATCTTGCCATCCAGGGCGATCACCTCACCCGAGTCGGTCAGCACCAGCGGGTTCACTTCCACCAAGGTGGCATCCTCCGCCACGAATACCCGCCACAGCGACTCAATGACCGTCGCCACCTTCTCGCGCAACGCGGCCGGGAAGTTTGCCTGCTCCACAATGTGCTGCGCCACGTCCGCATCAATGCCCACCAGGGGGTCGATGGCCACGCGGGCCAGCGCATCGGGACGTTCCACGGCCAACTGCTCGATCTCCATGCCGCCTTCAACCGAGCACATCGCCAGGTAGCGGCGCTGGGAACGGTCCAGCAACACGGAGAAGTAAAACTCTTGGGCAATTGCCGCACCCGGCGCAATCATCACCCGGTGCACGGTGTGGCCCTTGATGTCCATGCCGAGGATGGCCTGCGCAGCCGCAAACGCGTCGTCGGGACTGTGCACCACCTTCACCCCACCGGCTTTGCCACGGCCACCGGTCTTCACCTGCGCCTTGACCACGACGGTGCCGCCGCCAAGGTCCAAAGCGGCGCTGCGCGCCTGTTCAGGGGAGGTAGCGACAATGCCAGACAACACGGGTACGCCGTGCTTGTCGAACATGTCGCGCGCTTGGTATTCGTACAGGTCCATCGAAATCCTTCACGCTTGGGGCGCGCCTTGCGCTTGCTCAGGGACGTATTGACAGCCTAGCCCGCGCGCCCCGAGCCAGCCGACGCGTCGTCCGCTTCTCCGGGGCGAACAAACCCCGCTTCGTAGGCGACAATCACTGCTTGGGTGCGGTCGCGCACCCCCACTTTCATCAGGATGGACGCCACATGGCTCTTGACCGTTTCCACCGACACGAACAGCTGTGAGGCGATCTCCCCGTTGGAAAGCCCGCGGGCCAACAAGCGCAACACGTCACCTTCCCGCTCAGTCAGTTCCGGCAAGGTCGCCGCGCGATCGGACACCGCAAAGCGCTCAATGACCTTGCGGGTCGAGGCCGGGAACAGCAGCGACTCACCGCCGGCCACCACGCGCACCGCCTCAATCAGTTCCGCCGGGGGAAGGCGCTTGAGCACAAAGCCGGCCGCCCCCGAGCGCATCGCCTCAAACACGTACTCGTCGACCTCAAACGTGGTCAAGACCAGCACGCGTGTGCCTGCGTCGGACGCCGTGATCTGAGCGGTGGCGGCCAAACCGTCCAGGTTTGGCATCCGCACATCCATTAACACCACGTCGGGACGATGCTGGGTGACCGCAGCGAGCGCCTCACGGCCATCGGCTGCCTCGGCCACCACCTCCCACCCCGGCTCCGAAGCCATGATGGCGCGCAAGCCCATCCGCACCAAAGGGTCGTCGTCGGCGATGAGGATCTTCACCGCGCCACTTTCTCACGAAGCCGCTGGCACCACGAGTCGGACGAGCCGATCTGCCCCAGCGTGGCACCCAGTGGAATCACCGCCAATACCTCGTAACCACCCTCAGCGGTAGCCCCCATGGATTGCTTGCCTCCCAGCAGTTCAATGCGGTCGCGCATGCCAGCCACACCCCGTCCACCCGTGCCGGAGGTGGAGGCGCGCGCCCCCGCCTGGGGCGCTCCGTTGAGTACGGCAACGCTGAGCGCGCCATCCAACTGGCCGACATCCACGCTCACGTGCGATCCGGGAGCGTGCTTGGCGGCATTAGTCAGCGCTTCCCGCACGATGCCAAACGCGGCACGACCTACCGCTGCAGGGACGCCGCTGGCCTGTACCTGCGCCTGAATGTCCATCCCGGCTGCACGGGAGGCCTCACACAGCTCCACGATGTTGTCCAGGCCTGGCAGCGGAGTGCGGGTGTCCGGCTGATCACCCCGAATGGCCGCAATGATGCGGTCGAGTTCACCCATCGCTGCCCGACCGCGCTCTTCAATGGTGCGCAGGGCACTGAGCGCAAAGTCGGGATCGGAGTCGAAGACGTGGGCTCCCGCCCCGGCCTGAATCACGTTCATGGTGATCATGTGGCCGATGCTGTCGTGAAGTTCTTGGTCAATACGCACCTGCTCTTCGGCCAATTGGGCGCGAGCGGTCGCCGCGGCGGCCACATCGGCAGCACACGGCCCCAGCGCCCAGCGCGTCACCGGACGATGCGCCGCCGCCACGGCTCGTGCCAGCCACGGGAAGGCCGGGATCAGCGCCAGCAGCCCGGGGGCACCCACGAGCACCCACCGGCTAACCGTGCGGGCAATGTCAATACTCTCGGCGTCGTACATCCAGCCGCCTGCGCCACTGATCACCAGCACTGCTTCAATCAGCCCGGCTACAAGTGCCACCGGCATGACCAGGGCCAACACCGCGCTGATAAAGCCAACTACCCCGAATACCAGGTGCATGACGGCCCACGCCGCCACACGCCACGCGTGCCCATCGGCGAGTACTTCACGTCCCCAGCGCCACGGGCTGGCCCGGTGCGTGGTGTCACTGCCGCGGGGGCGGCTGCGGCGCGGCCCCGGCTCGTCCACTTGCGCGTCGATCAACTTGTTGGCCAGGCGCCGCTCAAAAGCTCCCAGACCGCGCAGGCTCACCAACGTCATCAACAGCAGCGGCACGCCAACCCAGACAATCACCAGCGACACGCTGACGGTCAGCATCGAAACTGCGTAAACAAAGGAGGCAATGCCCAAGGGCAGCCCGAACACAAGGTAGGCGACGCTGCGCCAGGTGGAAGGGGACCAGATTGCTGCGTAATAGCGCACAAAGGGATTCATGGCTCCATCGTGGCAAGCGGGTGCGGCGCCTGCCTACACCCACGGGGCTGAACCTCATGCCCCCCGTATGGGGGATACATCGGCGGCCCTGGTCCGTACGAGGGAGCACAGGTTCCCCCTCTCGACCGTGCACAACCCCTCGCAAGCGGGCTGACGCGCCCCTGGGCCCACTCATAGCGTCGTACCGACCACGAGCCGCAGGTGCTCGGGCGTAATCAAGGAGTTCCCCATGTCCATTGGACTGACTGGCCGCCTGGCACACGCCGCGGCCGCCCATCCCTGGCGCACCATTGGCGGCTGGCTCGTACTGGTTGCCGCTTCCCTGGTGGCCTCAGGAAACCTCGACGCCTCCTTGTCGCAGGAGGATCGTGCACTGACCACCACTCAGTCTCAACAGGCGAGCGACCTCATCATGCAACTGCGCGGTGACCAGCCAGCCGGACCCGACGTCGAGACGATCGTGGTGATCTCTGACACGCACCCGTACTCCAGCGCCGAGTTCACCGCCACACTCGCGGATACGGTCGGCGCGATCGGGAAGGTGGAGGGCGTCGACACCATCACCACCCCCGATGTTTCCCCGGACACCTCGGTGGCTGCCAGCGGCATGTCCGCGCTGATTAGCGTCACACTCAGCGGCGATCACCCCGATTCCACTGGTGCTCACCTCAACGATGCGATCGACGCAGTGGACCACCCTGGCTTCACGGTGGTTGCCTTTGGAGAGGCCACCGCGTCGGACGCGTACGACACCCTCGCATCTGACACGCTGGCGCGTGGCGAGATGGTGGGCATCGGTATCGCGTTGATCGTGCTGGTGGTGGTGTTTGGCGCTCTGGTTGCCGCCACCATTCCCCTGTTGATCGGTGGCGTGTCCATTGCGGCGGCGCTGGGAGCAACGGTGCTCGTGTCTGGCGTGTTCGATTTGTCGTTCTTCATTGTCAACATGATCACGATGATGGGTCTGGCGCTCGGCATCGACTATTCGCTGGTGATTGTGCAGCGCTTCCGCGAGCACCTAGCTCAGGGTGCCACGGTGCCCGACGCGGTCACGGCAGCCGGCGCGACCGCCAGCCGGGCGGTCCTGATTTCGGGCGCCACCGTGCTGGTATCGCTGGCCGGCATGCTCATCGTGCCCTCGACCATCATGGTCAGTTTGGGGATGGGAGCGATGTTGGTGGCCGTGTTTGCCGTCCTGGCGGCACTGACCCTCCTGCCGGCCATCCTGTCACTGCTGGGGCACCGTGTCGGTAAGGGACGTGTGCCCACCGCCCACCCGGGTTCCCCTTCTCGCGTGTGGGCTCGAGTGGCCCGCACCGTGTTGCGTCGTCCCCTCATGGGCGTGATGGCCGGTCTGGCGATCCTGGTCACGCTGGCCATTCCAGCACTATCGATGCGTCTGGCCTTCCCCGGAACCGAAGCCCTACCCGAGCAGCTGGGATTCCGACAGGCCATCACCACGCTGGTGGCGGACTACAGGTACGGGCAATCCTCCACGGTAATCGCCATCGAACACGTCGGTCAGGCTCGCCCGCAGGTCCAAGCCCTAGCCGATGCCATCGAGGCCAGTGACGCATTCACGGAGACCACGGTGGAGTTCGTTGCCGATGGCGCCATCATCGACACCAAGGACGTCTACGACTCCGCGTCGACGGAGGCGGAACGGGCCGTTCGTGACCTGCGCGAGCACCTGGTCCCCGACTACCTCGGCTCCACCGATGCGGTGGCGTACGTGGGCGGCGACCAGGCGCAGGCAGTCGACTTCTCCCACCTCATTTCCACCTCCGCGCCGTGGGTGGCGTTGATCGTGCTGGGCGCCTCGCTGGTGGTGCTGCTGGTGACGTTCCGCTCACTGGTGTTGGCGGTGACGGCCATTGTGCTCAACGTGGTGTCAACGGCGGCTGCCTACGGCGTACTGGTGGCGGTATTCCAGTTCGGCTGGGGCGCCCACCTGCTGAGCGTGCCCCAGGTGGGCTCGATCGCGCCGTGGATTCCGGTCCTATTGTTCGCGGTGCTGTTCGGGCTATCCATGGACTACCACGTATTCCTGCTGAGCCGGATCGCTGAACGCCATTCGCGCGACGGTGACACGCGTGCCGCGATCGTGCACGGACTGTCTCACACCGGGTCGCTCATTACCGGTGCCGCGCTGATCATGGTGGCCGTGTTTGCCGGCTTCGCGCTGGGCGACCTTGCGGAGTTCAGCCAGATGGGTGTGGGGCTGGCTGTGGCGGTCATCCTGGATGCCACGGTGGTGCGCAGCGTGCTGGTTCCCGCGGTGATGGGACTCCTGGGCACCACCAACTGGTACCTGCCCCGTTGGCTGAGGTGGTTGCCCCACCTGCGTATCGAGGCCGACCTAGACGGCCCCGAAGCGTTCGGCGACCTCCCGGATGGAACGGGCCGAGGCCTCGAGGGCGACGCGCTCAGCGTCGTTGAGCGGGACGTCGACGCGGTGCTTCACGCCTGAGCGTCCCACCACCGCAGGCAGTGACATGCACACCTCACCCACACCGGGGTATTCGATCAGAGTCGATACCGGCAACACCCGGTTCTGGTCTTGCAGGACTGCCTCGACGATGCGGGCACCGGCCACTCCAATTGCATAGTTGGTCGCGCCCTTGCCCTCGATGATGCGGTAGGCCGAGCGGGTGACGTCCTGGTGGATGCGCTCACGTACCTGCGGCGTCATCACGATGCGACCATTGGCGTCGTGCCACTCTCCCAGTGGCACGCCGCCGATGGTCGCGGAGGACCATAGCGGTACTTCAGAGTCACCGTGCTCACCGGCGACGTACGCGTGCACGTTCGATACCGCCACATCACACTCGGTGGCGATCTGGTGGCGTAGCCGTGATGAATCCAGCACCGTTCCGGAGCCAAACATCTTGGCCGGGCTCAGTCCTGACAGCTTCAAGGACGCATACGTCACCACATCAACGGGGTTGGTCACCAAAATGAACACGGCGTTTGGTGAGGCCTCCACCAACGGCGGGATGATCGCCTTCATCAGCGAGATGGTCGCCCCGGCCAGCTCCAAGCGGCTTTGACCTGGCTGTTGCTTGGCTCCTGCGGTAATGACCACCACATCGGAGTCTGCACACACCTCAACTTTGTCCGAGCCAATGACCTTAGCCTCCGGCATGAACTGAATGCCTTGGGACAAGTCCAGTGCCTCTGCCTCCACCTTGGCGGTGTTGATGTCAAACAACGCGACCGTGCGGGCAACGCCTCGCATCAGTCCGGCATAGGCAAGCGTGGCGCCCACAGCGCCTGCACCGACCACAGACACCTTCGAGGTCTTGGCTTCCATGGACAGCAGTTCCTTTCGTCGGGACCAACGGCCTCAGCCTAATGCTGGCGACAGTACCCGACGGCGCCTGCGACTACAGCGTGGACAGCGAGTGAAACCTCAACGCCAAACGCTTGACTCCAGCAGAGCCAAAGTCCACCACCACCACGGCGTGCCTGCCGGATCCCTCGGTACGCACCACGGTGCCCAGACCGAAGGAGTCATGGGTGACGCGGTCCCCTGCTGCGAACCCCACGTCCCCCGCGGCGGCGCCCGGAGGGGACGGCGGAACGGTACGGGTCCGCACCGCACCAGCCCGCGCGTAGGAGTTGCCGTCGCTGCGGTCTTGATTGCCGCCAAAACTGCTTGACCAACTACCCGAGCCGCGCCGCTCACTTCGCGAGCGCAACGAGGCCATGGTCACCTCAGAGCGCTTCCACTGCACCAGGTCGGAGGGGATCTCATCCACAAACCGGGAGGCCGCCAGGTACTGCGGCGAGCCCCAGGCGGAGCGCACCTCGGCCCGCGTCAGGTACAGGCGCTCGCGTGCACGGGTCAGTCCCACGTACGCCAGGCGTCGTTCTTCTTCCAAGTCCTTCACGTCGCCAGACTCAATGGAACGCATATGCGGGAAGGTGCCGTCCTCCATGCCCACCACGAACACCACCGGGAACTCCAGTCCTTTGGCGGTGTGCAACGTCATCAAGGTCACCACGCCACCGCTGCCGTCAGCGTCGGGAAGCTGATCTGCGTCGGCCACCAAGGCGACCTTCTCCAAGAAGTCCGCGTGAGTACCCTCGGGGTTATCCTCTGTGAATTCGCGACCCACGGCCACCAGCTCCATGATGTTTTCCACCCGGCTGGAATCTTGCGGATCATCGCTGGCGCGCAACTGGCGCAGCATTCCGGAGCGGTCAGCAATCGCATCAAGTACGCCAGCAGGCCCGTTGTCGCCGGCCAGTGAGCGCAGGTCATCCATCAACGCTACAAACTCGTTGATCGCACGCGCAGACCGGGCCGGCAGGTCACAGTCCTCCACGTGGCGCAGTGCCGCCCCAAAACTCATCGTCGGCCCATCGGTGCGGGCTGCCTCCCTGTTCGCCTCCGTCTGGAATCGCGAGATCGCCTCCACGGCGGTATCACCAATCCCCCGGCGCGGGGTGTTGATGATGCGCCGGGTGGCGACGTCGTCGTCCTCATTCACCACTGCGGCCATGTAGGCGAGCATGTCCTTGACTTCGCGCCGCTCATAGAAGCGTGTTCCGCCCACCACCTTGTAGGGGATGTCCGCACGCATGAAGCGTTCCTCAATGGAGCGCGATTGCGCGTTAGCGCGGTACATGATGGCCACATCTGCCGGGGCAACGTCGTGTGCGCTGATCAGGCGCGTGATTTCGTCGGCGATGAACTGTGCCTCGTCCTGCTCGTTCTCGGCCACGTATCCAACGATCTGCTCCCCGGCTCCCGCGTCCGTCCACAGGTTCTTGGCAGGGCGTCCCTGGTTGTGGGAGATCACCGCGTTGGCTGCCGACAGGATGTTCTGCGTCGAGCGGTAATTGCGCTCCAGACGAATGATCTGGGCCTGGGGATAGTCCTTCTCAAACTCCAAGATGTTGCGGATCGTGGCACCCCGGAAGGCATAAATGGACTGGTCGGCATCACCAACCACCGTCAAGTGCCCGTGCTCACCGACCAGCTCACGCACCAGCACGTACTGGGCGTGGTTGGTGTCCTGGTACTCGTCAACCAGCACGTAGCGGAACTGGTGGCGGTAGCGCTCGGCCACCTCGGGGTGATCCTGCAACAGGCGAACGGTCTTGACGATGATGTCGTCAAAGTCCACCGCATTGGCCGCTTCCAGCCTGCGTTGGTAGGCGGCGTAAGCTCGGCCAGCCGCATTCTCAATGGAAAAGCGTGAGGCCACCTCTGCTGCCGCGGCGGCCACCTCGGGGTCAATGAGTTCGTCCTTGTAGGTACCGATGCGTGCCAGCAGCTGCTTGGGGGAGAACTTCTTGGGATCGATGTCCAGTTCCGCCATGACCAGCTTCATCACTGCCACTTGGTCAGCGGCGTCATAAATCGAAAAGCTTGACTTCAAGCCCGCCAACTCATGATCTCGGCGCAGGATGCGCACACAGGCGCTGTGGAAGGTGGACACCCACATGTGGCGGGCCTGCGGCCCCACGAGCGCCTGGACACGCTCCCGCATCTCGCCTGCGGCCTTGTTGGTGAACGTGATGGCCAAAACCTCGTGCGC
>Ga0222423_1000854_pt1 | contig 16432 bp, 9 predicted proteins | sample 3A0metagenome_FD_182472 | JGI IMG/M metagenome (GOLD analysis project Ga0222423, IMG submission 182472) | Enriched microbial communities from leaf-cutter ant dump, University of Wisconsin, Madison, United States - 3A0 (version 2) | ecosystem: Environmental > Terrestrial > Nest > Insects nest >...
GTGTTGAGAGATGGCATGGTACGTCCGAAAACGGGGCCCGGCTCACTTGCATCCGTTTGAAACCGATCGCCTCGCCAGCGCGTGGCGCGCATCGCCTCAATACGGCGCGGTACTGATCTCGATCCCCGCCGCGCGCAGCAGCGCCATCGCGTGCGGCTGTTCGAGTTCGCGCTTGTCGAGCGCATGCGCGTCGGCGCGCCAGACTCCTTCGATTGCGCGCGCGAGCAGGTCGATGTCGATGGCGACTTCATCATTGTCGCGGCGGCGACCGAGTTTGGTTTCGATGGCCTTGAGCGCGGCGACGAGTTCGTCGGTGCTGCCGTCGAAGGCGAGCTCGGCGAGCGCATTGAAGTAGCTGCGGCGCGCGTCGTGGCTGCCGGGGCCGTGCTGGATCGGCGCACGCAATTCGACGGCGCCGAGCGATGGCAGTTCGCGCAGCGCGGCGTGGATGCGCTCGTCGGTTTCGAGCGTGGAGCCGAGCAGGAGCAGCCAGCGCGACGGCGTCATGCGAACGTCCGCCGCAGGCGCACGCCGACGCGCGCGCAGCCGAGGTTTTGCGCGGCGAGCGGCTTGGCCACGCGCAAGTCGATGTCGCGCGCGCCGAAGCGCTCGTGCAGCAGCGCGCAGGCGTCCTCGGCGAAGACTTCGAGCAGTTCGCCCTGCCATTGCTGCGCCCATTCGCGCAGCGCGGCGGCGATGGCGGCGTAGTCGTGACAGCGCGCGAGTTCACCACTGGCGGCGACGACGCGGTTGTCGTAGCCGAGTTCGATGCCCAGCAGCAAGGGCTGGCGCAGCGCGCGCTCCCAGTCGTAGACGCCGATGACGGCTTCGACGCGCAGTTCGTCGATGAATACGTGGTCCATGAGGGCGGCAACGTCGGAACGGAGCGCGCATGATCGTTGCTTTGCGCGGGGTGCGACAAGCGCGATGCGCGCTTCACGCAAACCCGCATGCAGCGCAACGATGGAACATGCCGACGCCCGCGCGGTTTTCCGGGCAAGGCATACTGCGCGGCGATGAAGCGCGTCGCCGTCCTCCGCCTTTTCCGCCTCGCGCGCGCGGGCCTGCTCGGCGCGACGCTGCTGCTCGCCGCGTGCCAGGGTGCGCTGTTCGCGGGGCTCAACGCGACCGACGAACGCGTCGGCGTGCGCCATTTCGACGACATCGAATTCGATGCGCGCCGCCATCTCTCGCTCGACGTCTACGCGCCGGAGCATGCGCAGGGCGCGCCGGTGGTGGTGTTCTTCTACGGCGGCAGCTGGCTCGGCGGCGAGCGCGGCTGGTTCCGCTTCGTCGGCGATGCGCTGGCCGCGCATGGCGTGGTCGTTGCGATTCCCGATTACCGCAAGCTGCCCGAGGTCGATCTCGACGGCTTCATGCGCGACGCCGCGCGCGCGGTCGCGTGGACGCGCACGCATGCCGCCGACTACGGCGGCGATGCGCGACGCCTGTTCGTGATGGGCCATTCCTCGGGCGGCCACATCGCCGCGCTGCTCGCGACCGATCCGCAATGGCTGGCGCGCTACGGCATGGTGCCGCGCGATCTCGCCGGCTGCATCGGCCTGGCCGGCGTGTATGCGTTCCTGCCCGCCGACGTGGACGACGACGAAATGCTCGACGTGTTCGGCGCCACGCCGAACGAACGCCGCGAGGCGGCACCCGTCGCCTTCGTGCGCGGCCGCGAACCGCCGATGCTGCTGCTCAGCGGCGACGCCGATCACGAGGTCGACGCGGAAAACAGCCGCGAGCTGGCGACCGCGCTGCGCGCGAAGGGCGAGCCTGTCGAGCTGCGCATCTATCCCGGCATCGGCCATTCCGCGTTGTTGCTGGCACTGTCGTCACCGCTGCGCTCGCATGCGCCGACACTGCGCGATGTGCTGGCTTTCGTCGGCGCCGGCGCGCACGCGCATGCGCAAACGGCGCCGACTTCGCCGCGCTGACGCGTCGGCCGCCTCGCCTCGACAGCGGGCCGAGGCGCGACTACGCTGGCTGGACGCGACCACGCCGCATTCGGCAACGGTACGCGACAGGGAGCCAGGACAAGACCAGCGTACCAAGCCCGGCGAATGCCGCGGCTGCGTGCGCCTTTTGTCGCAGGCCGACAACAGTTCTCGATGGTTTAACTGGGAGGAACCATGAAGACTTCGATCCATCGCTTGCGCCTCGGCGCACCGCATGCGCTTGCCGCAGCATTGGCACTGGCCCTGGCCGGCGCCGCCCAATCCAGCCATGCCAGGCAGCCCGGCAATGCCGCGCGCCTTGGCGCTACACCGCAAAACAATTTCGTGATGGCGGACCCGCTCGACAATCACGAACGCTTGCGCGCGGCGTTCAGGAGCGCGGCCGCCGCGATCCCGGCGTCGACGGCGCCCGCGCGCGCACCGGCGATTCGGCGCGTGCAATCGCTGGCCGACACCGGCCCCGGTTCGCTGCGCGAGACGCTGGCCAGCGCGGTGAATGGCGACGTCATCGACCTGAGCCAACTGCACGGCCGCATCACGCTCTCCAGCGCGCTCACCACCTCGGCCGATGTCGTCATCCAGGGGCCGGGACGCGACCGCCTTACCATCGACGGCGCGCATCGCGACCGCGTCATCGCCAGCCGCGGTTCGCTGACGTTGTCGGGCGTGTCCATCGTCAACGGCGCGGTCGCCGGTGTCGATCCGAACTCGAACCTGGGCGGCTGCATGTTCCACTCCGGCGACCTGCAACTGGTCGACGCGGTGATCAGCGGCTGCTCGATCGGCGATGCGAACCTGGATGCCGCCGTCGGCGGCGGCGTTGCCGTGTACGGAAATCTCGATGCGAAATACACCACGGTCTCCGACAATACGGCGACGGGCCACGAGGTCGCCGGCGGCGGCGGCGTCTTCACCGTCGGCAAAACGTCGCTCTACCGAAGCACGGTCAGCGGCAACCACGCCAACCAGGTGATGGCGCCCAAAGGCACCGCGCCCAGCGGCGACCCGTACTTCTATGCCGCTGGCGGCGGCATCATGGCCCTCAGCTCGTACGCTTCATCGCTGGCGCTGTCCTCGACGATCTCCGGCAACACCGCAAGCGCGGTAGGCGGCGACGTCGAATACGACGGCACGACCTACCACGTGGACGGAGATGCACTCGGTGGCGGCGTATTCGGCTGGGCCGCCGTCGTCAACTCGACGATTTCGGGCAACTCCCTGAACGCAACCGACCAGGCGTATGGGGGCGGCATCTACGTGCTCAAACCCTCCCCGCACCGCCAGATGCCGGACGATGGTCCGTCTGCCATTGCCTCGCTGACGATGGCGGGCGTCGTCCCCCGCGGAGGCTCGGCACCGACCTTCAAATACTCATCCATTACCGGCAACAGCGCCACCTCGAGCGGGCATTGGGCATACGGCGGCGGCGTGATGACCAACGGTTCGCTCGCCATCTACTCCAGCGCGATCAGCAGCAATACCGTAACCGGGGCCAACGGTTACTGGACCGGCGGCGGCGGCATCTTCGCGCAATACGGCACCTTGGGCCTGATCGACAGCACCATCAGCGACAATGTGGCCACGTCGGCCTCCGAGGACGCGTACTCATGGGGTGCCGGCATCCTCGCCATGTGGAACGCGCCCCTGGCGATGTCCAACAGTACGATATCGGGCAACCACAGCAGCGCCGCGGCGCACGCGTATTCCGGTGGCGTGGTGGCGTCCATGCCCACGATCTCCAACAGCACGATCACCGCCAACACCGCCGCCCGCAACGGCGGCGGCCTGACGTTGTACAACAGCTACGACAGCAGCTTCACGCCGAGCGTTGCCAGCACGATCATCGCGGGCAACATCGCCACCGACGATCCGCAAAACGCGGATGTGTTCACCTACATCGTCTATGCCGTCAACGGCGACCACAACCTCGTCATCGCCGGCAGCGACGCGATCTGGGCGACGGACACCCCGCTCAACGCGGATCCGCAATTGCTGCCGCTGGCCTTCAACGGCGGCCCGACCAAAACGCATGCGCTGCCGCCCGGCAGTCCGGCGATCGACGCGGGCAGCAATCCGCTGGACCTGGACACCGACCAGCGCGGCTATGCGCGCGTGGTCGGCGCAGCCGCCGACATCGGCGCCTACGAGCTCGACACCGACCGCATCTTCGCCAGCGGCTTCAACGAACTGGGCGGTTAGCAACCGGCGCCGCAACGATCCACGGCAGCACGAAAGAAGCGGGCGCAAGCCCGCTTCTTTCGTTTTTGCCGCACGCCGTCAGGCCAGCGCCGGCAGGCTTTCCAGATCCCAGCGCGGCTGCACGAAGATCGACGGCGTCGCGTGCTGGCCGGCGGCCAGGCGCAGGCTGCCGGCCAGCGCGATCATCGCGCCGTTGTCGGTGCAGAACTCCAGGCGAGGAAATGCGGTGCGGAAGCCTTCGCGCTCGCCGGCTTGCGCGAGTTGCGCGCGCAAGCGGCGGTTGGCGCCGACGCCGCCGGCGATGACCAGCGTCTTCGCGCCGGTCGCGGCGAGCGCGCGGCGGCACTTGATGACCAGCGTTTCGACGATCGCCTCCTCGAAGGCACGGGCGATGTCGGCCTGCGTTTGCGCGCTCTTGTCGCTCGCCTGCCACGCCAGCAAGACCTGCGTCTTGAGGCCGGAAAAGCTGAAGTCGAGGCCGGGCCGGTCGGTCATCGGCCGCGAAAAGCGGAATGCACCTTCGCGGCCCTGTTCGGCGAGCCGCGCCAGCGCCGGGCCGCCCGGGTACGGCAGGCCCATGAGCTTGGCGGTCTTGTCGAAGGCTTCGCCGGCAGCGTCGTCGAGCGTGTCGCCAAGCAGGCGGTAGCGGCCGATCGCGGCGACTTCGATGAGCATGGAATGGCCGCCGGACACGAGCAACGCGACGAACGGCGGCTGCGGCGCATCGCCTTCGAGCAGGGGCGCGAGCAGGTGGCCTTCCATGTGGTGCACGCCGATCGCGGGCACGTCGAGCGCCCAGGCCAGCGCACGCGCCGCGGCGGCGCCGACGAGCAGCGCGCCGACCAGCCCCGGGCCAGACGTGTAGGCGACGCCGCCGAGGTCGGCGCTGGTCAGCCCGGCCTTGGCGAGCGTCTCGCGCACCAGCGGCAGCAGCTTGCGCACGTGATCGCGCGAGGCGAGTTCCGGCACCACGCCGCCGTAGTCGGCATGCATGCGGATCTGGCTGTAGAGCGTGTGGGCGAGCAGGCCGCGGTCGACGTCGTAGAGGGCGACGCCGGTTTCGTCGCAGGAGGTCTCGATGCCGAGCACCGGGCCGCGGGGAGTCAGGGGTTTTGCATTGGCTTGCGTCATCGCGCTAGAATACACGGCTCTTTCCCCGGCAGCCCCGGGTCCACAGGCTAGCGGAGTTCCAATGCCAAGCGTCAAAGTTCGCGAAAACGAACCCTTTGAGTTCGCCCTGCGTCGTTTCAAGCGCACCTGCGAGAAGGCCGGCGTGCTCGCCGAAGTCCGCAAGCGCGAGTTCTACGAAAAGCCGACCCAGGAGCGCAAGCGCAAGCGCGCCGCCGCGGTCAAGCGTCACCTGCGCCGCGTTTCGCGCGACGTGACCAAGCGCCAGCGCCTGTACTGACGCCGTCGGGCGGCCATCGGTCGTCCGTCATGATTTTCAGGGCTGCGAGAAGCCGGCCGCGCGCAAGCGCAGTCGGCTTTTTGCGTTGGTTCGCGTGCCTGCCCACGAGTGCGTGAAGCGGCGGTGACTGGCCGCGTGTTCCAGATTCAACCCTTGCCTTCATCCTTGAACGCGAAGAGCAAAAAGCGGCCATCCCTGACCGCACTTTCCAGATTCAGCCCTTGCGTTCATCCTTGAACGCGAAGAGCAAAAAGCGGCCATTCCGGGCCGCACTTTCCAGATTCAGCCCTTGCGTTCATCCTTGAACGCGAAGAGCAAAAAGCAGCCATTCCGGGCCGCACTTTCCAGATTCAACCCTTGCGTTCATCCTTGAACGCGAAGAGCAAAAAGCGGCCATCCCTGGCCGCACTTTCCAGATTCAGCCCTTGCGTTCATCCTTGAACGCGAAGAGCAAAAAGCGGCCATCCCTGGCCACACTTTCCAGATTCAGCCCCTGCGTTCATCCTTGAACGCGAAGAGCAAAAAGCGGCCATCCCTGGCCGCACTTTCCAATAGAACAGAACATTACATCCGAGGCATGCCATGTCCCTGAAAGCCCGACTCACCGATGACATGAAGGTCGCCATGAAGGGCGGCGACAAGGATCGCCTCGGCGTGATCCGCCTCGTCAATGCCGCGATCAAGCAGCGCGAAGTCGACGAGCGCATCGTGCTCGACGACGCGCAGGTGCTCGCCGTGCTCGAAAAGATGCTCAAGCAGCGCAAGGATTCGGTGAGCCAGTACGAAGGCGCCGGCCGCGAGGACCTCGCTGCCGTCGAGCGCTACGAGATGGGCGTCATCGAGGCCTACCTGCCCGCGCAGCTCCCCGACGCCGAAGTCGAGGCGATCGTCGCCCAGGCCATCGCCGATTCGGGCGCGAGCAGCGCCAAGGACATGGGCAAGGTCGTCGCGCTGGTCAAGCCGCAGGTCGCCGGCCGTGCCGACATGGGCAAGGTGTCGGCGTTGATCAAGGCAAAACTCGGCTGACGACGCGATCCAGCTCGCCGCGGCCCCCAAGCGTTCGCGGCGCGCGAGCCATCGTCACCACCCTCCTGCGCCCCCATGGCCGGCCGCATCCCCGAAAAATTCATCGACGACCTGCTCGCCCGCGTCGACATCGTCGACGTGATCCAGGAGCGCCTCCCGCTGAAGAAGGCGGGCAAGGACTGGTCGTCGCGCTGCCCGTTCCACGACGAGCGCTCGGCGTCGTTCACGGTGAGCCAGACCAAGCAGTTCTATCACTGCTTCGGCTGCGGTGCGCACGGCAGCGCGATCGGCTTCCTCATGAATTACGACCGCCTCGAATTCCCCGACGCGGTCGAGGAACTGGCCAATCGCGTCGGCCTGAAAGTGCCCTACGAAGGCGGCCGCACGGCACCGCGCGAGGATGCGACCGAGCTTTACGACGTGCTCGATGCGGCGACGGCGTTCTATCGCCGCCAGCTCGATGCGAGCGACAGCGCGCGCGCCTATTTCGATTCGCGCGGACTCGACGCGGCGATCGTCTCGCGCTTTCGCCTCGGTTTCGCACCGAACCAGTGGGACGCGCTGAAGAACGCGCTCGGCACCAGTGCGGCGCGCATCGCCCTGCTCGAAAAAACCGGCATGCTGACCAGCGGCGAGCGCGGCAGCAAATACGATCGCTTCCGCGATCGCGTGATGTTTCCCATCCTCGACCGGCGCGGCCGCACGATCGCGTTCGGCGGACGCATCCTCACGCCGCCGAAGGCGAAGTCGAGTCCCGACGAATCGCCGGCGCCCGCCGTTGCCGATGCGGACGCACGGGCCACGGACGCCCGCCCGCACGGGCATGAGGTCGACGCCGCGGCAGTGGCCGCGCCGGATTCGCGCGCGGCCCAAACCGCGCGCGAACCCAAGTCCGACGGCCCCAAATACCTCAACTCGCCCGAAACGCCGCTGTTCCACAAGGGCCGCGAACTGTTCGGCCTGTGGCAGGTGCGCGAGGCGCACGCGAAGATTCCGCGACTGCTCGTCGTCGAGGGCTACATGGACGTGATCAGCCTGCACCAGGCCGGCATCACGCAGGCGGTGGCGACGCTGGGCACGGCGACGACGAGCGACCATGCGGAAATCCTGTTCCGCCAATGCGCCGACGTCTATTTCTGCTTCGACGGCGACCGCGCCGGCCGCGCCGCCGCGTGGCGCGCGGTCGAATCGGTGCTGCCGCGCATGCGCGACGGGCGCCAGGCATTGTTCCTGTTCCTGCCCGACGGCGAAGATCCCGACTCGCTGGTGCGCAAGGAAGGCCTGGCCGGTTTCGAGCAGCGCCTGAAGAACGCGACCTCGCTCAGCGAATTCTTCTTCGCCGAACTCGGCAAGGACGTGAACCTCGGCACGCTCGACGGCCGCGCGCGACTGGCCGAACGCACGCGTCCGCTGCTCGCGCAGATTCCCGACGGTGCATTCCGCGACCTCATGTTCGGCGAACTGGAGCGCCTCAGCGGCGTGAAGACCGCGCTGCTTTCGGGACACGCGGAACCTTCAGTCCGTGCATCGGCCAGTCCCATGGGCGGTCGCAACGCCCGCCCGCCGCAGCGCTCGCTGGTGCGCGCGGCGGTCGCCCTGCTCGTGCAGCAGCCATCGCTCGCGCTCGCCGTCGAACCGCCGTGGCGCTTCGCCACGCTGCGCGTGCCTGGCGTCGCGCTGCTCATCGAACTCGTCGAACTCGGCCGCGCGCGGCCCGATCTCAGCACGGGCGCACTGCTCGAACATTTCGCGCAGCGCGATGAATCGGCCGCGCTGCAGAAACTCGCGGTCACCGATTTTCCCGGGGGCGCCGACGAGGCACGCGTGGAATTCCTCGACGCCGTGCGCCAGCTCGAACGGCAAACGCGCCAGCAGCGCATCGAGGAACTGCAGGCCGATCATGCGCAAGGCAGCCTCGGCGAGGCCGGCAAGGACGAGTTGCGCCAGTTGCTTGGGGCGCGGACGCAGGACGTGCGCTGAACCAGCGGCGAGGCGTACCGTCAGGGTGCGACTGCGGGCAATCCATCCTGCGCGTTACCGATGCAACGACGCGGCATCAGCGGCGGAACGTCACGCCAGGCCCTCTCCCGACGGGAAAGGGCCTGGACGCGACTGCATCAACGTGCGTGGCGCTCGCGGCGATGCCACGCGGCAGCGGCGAGGCCGAGCGCCATCAGCACCAGCGCGAGATTGCCGGTGGCCGGCACGCGACCGGGTGAAGGCGGCGCGCCGATCGTCACCGTGGCGGTGGCGTCGCACGGCGCTGCGGTCTGCTGCGGCAGGCACAGCGTGTCCTGCGCCGGGGTGACGGCGACGACGTTGAGCAGCTCGCCGCTGGCCGTGCCGGAGAGCAGCGCCGTCACGGTGTACACGAGGCGGCCGCCGATCGGCAGCGTGGGGACCGTTTCGTTGATCGCGCCACTGCCTTGCGCGTTCGGGCAGGCCGCGCCGCCGCTGGCCACGCACATCCACGCGAAGCTGTCGATGCCGGCCGGAAGCGGATCGGAGATGCCGACGTTGGTGGCCGCGATGGCGCCGACATTGGTCACCGTGATCGTGTAGGTGACGGTCGCGCCGGCGATCGTGGTCGGCGTGGCCACGGTCTTGCTCACCTGCAGGCGCGGCGAGGGCAGCGACGGCGTGACCACGCACGCGGCGGGCACCGGCACCACGTCGCAGTCGGGCGGCGTCGAGCCGGTCTCGTGGGCGAGGTTGACGATATGCGTGGTCTCGAACGGCAGCGGATCGACGACGCGGACGACGACCTGCAGCACGAGGTTGCCGCCAGCCGGCACGCTCAGGTTCGACCACTCCACGACATCGCCGCTGAGCGCGCCGCCGTGGTCGGCACTGACGAAGGCGACGTCCGGGTCGAGCGGGTCGCTGAGGCCGTAACCGGCGACGACCGAGCCGCCGTTGTTGGTCAGGGTGATCGTGTAGGTCAGCGTCTCGCCGGGCTCGGCGATGCCGGGCTGGCTGCCGCTTTCGCCGGTCAGCGCCTTGGCGACCTGGATCGCGCCGGGCGTGGGCAGCTCGACGCAGCCGTCCGGCTGTGGCGCGGTGCTGCAGTCCGGCGGCGTGGTGCCGGTGACGTAGGCAAGGTTGAGTACATGCGTGGTGGCGTCGGGCAGCGGATTGGCCACCGTCACGCTCACGGTCAGTGCCAGGCTGCCGTTGGCCGGCACGGTCAGGCCGGACCAGGTCACGGTGCTGCCGGACAGCGCGCCGCCATTGCTCGCACTGGCGAAGACGACGTTGGCGTCGAGCGGATCGACGACGCCGACGTTGAACGCCGCGGCGCCGCCGCTGTTGGTCAGCGTGATCGTGTAGGTCAGCGTTTCGCCGGGTTCGGCAACGCCGGCGGTGCTGCCGCTTTCGCCGGTGAGCGCCTTGCTCAGCGTGATGCTGGCCGGCGTCGGGATGACCACCGCCGACGCGCCGGTGCCCTGCACCGGGCCGCCGATGGCCGGCTGCGCGGTGGCTTCGACGAGGTTGTCGGCTTCGCCCGCAGTCGCTTCCGCGGTGCTGATCGTGTGCTCGGCCGTGCACAGCACGAGGTCGTTCGAGCCGAGCGAACCGCTGCCCAGGCCGGCGAACGGCTGGCCGTGGAGCGTGGTCGCCGCGCAGCTGATCGGGCCGTCGATGTGCGCGGCGTCGTCTTCGCTGAGGTCGACCGAGTCGATCGCCTGCGCGTTGTCGTTCTTGACGACGAAGGTGTAGCGCACGAGGTCGCCGGCACTGGCGTAGCCGCTGCCATCCACGTCGTCGGCGAGCATCGGGCTCTTGAACACGCGCACGCCGGCTTCGCCGCCGAGGTTCTGCGTGACCACGAAGTCGCCGCTGAGGATCGGCCCGCCATCGGCATCGACGGCGCTCATGTCGACCTGGTTGAACACCATGCCGGCGGTCTGCTCGGCGGCGGTGATCGTGTGCAGGTGCGTGCAGGTTGTCCATGCGCCGACGGCGAGCGTGGTTTGCGCGCAGGTTTCCGCGCCGTCGATGTCGGCCAGCGCGATGTTGGAGAGCGCCAGCGTGCCGACGTTGAGCAAGGTGTAGTCGTAGCTGATCGTCTCGCCGGCCTGCAGCTTGCCGTCGCTGTTGGTGTCGGTGTGGATGCCGCCCGCGGCGAGCACGGCGATGCCCTGCGCGGGCGTCAGCGCCGCCGGCTGCGCGAACGAGAACATGCGGCTGACCGGCTTGCCGGCGTGGTCGCGGCCGAGCACGGCGACGCTGGCGTTGCGCAGGCGCGACTGCGTGAGCGGATGCGCGAGGCAGCGCACGCTGTCGCCTGCGTCCAGCGCGCCCCTGGCGAAGCTGCCGCCGCGTGCGGTGACGGCGGCGCACTGCGCCGCGTGGCCGCGGTCGGAGACGATGCGCAGCGCATCGAGTCGGCCGCTGCCGACGTTGGCGATGGAGAAGCCGTACTCGCCGGCCGCCGCGTTGACGGTGGCCGGCGTACTGGCGTCGGCCGTCACGCGCAGCGTGCCCGCCGCGGCGGGCGCCGCAGCCAGGGCCGCGGCGAGGACGAGGACGCGACGGGGGTGGGTGTGGATGTGCCTGATCATGTCCTGGTCCTCAGCGGAACTGGGTGAAGACGGCCGTGGAGACCGAGGAGACGGCCTGCCCGCCCGGCGCATTGCCGGTCGCCGTCGCCGAGTTCACGACGCGGCGGCGTGCAACGTCGTCCGCGGTCAGCGTGTAGGCGCCCGTGCACTGCACCGAGTCGCCCGGATCGAGCGTGCCGCCCGGCGGCGCGTTGAACGGCCCGAAGAAGATCTCGTCGCCCGGGATCACGCGGAACGGCACGCCGTTCGCGGTCAGCGGGTCGCAGGCCAGGCTTTGCAGGCGCGGATCGAACAGCTGCACCGCGGACAGCGGCAGCGTACCCGGATTGCTGATCACGAAGCGGTAGCCGAGCACGTCGCCGACATCGCCGTAGTGATTGCCATTGGCATCCTGCGCCAGCGTGACGGTCTTGAGCAGGTGGATCAGCGGCACCTCGCCTTCGATCGGCGCGCAGGCCGCGCTGTCCAGGCTCAGCGTGCCGGCCAGCGAGGCTTCGTTGTAGAAGCCATGGCCGGCCGCGCCCGAGCAGGCGCCGTCCTGCAGCGCGCCCGGCTGCACGCCGACCGCGACGCTCACCGTATAGGTGTGCGTGGCGCCGATGGCGAGGGTCACGCCGTTCGCCGAGATCTGCTGGATCGCGCCGTTGACCGGCGTGAACTGGCCGCCCGGCAGCGCCGGATTCAGCGTGCCGCCCGTGGTCGCGGCCAGCGCATTGCCGGTGAACACGACGCCCGCGTTCGGGAAGCCGAGCGTGTCGGTCAGCGTATAGGTCGCCGCCGAGCCGCCGACGTTGACCACGTCGATGGCGTAGTTCACGCGATAGCTCGCCGAACCGGTCGGCACCACCGAAGCCACCGTCTTGGTCATGCGCACGTTGACCGTGGGCAGCACCGCGCAGCCCGCCGCGGTCGGCAGCGCCACGCAGTCCGGCGGCGTGCCGTCGTTGAGCGCGACCGCGTTGAAGAGCGAGGTCACGTTGTCGGGCAATGGATCGTCGACCTTGACCTTGAACGTCAGCGTGACCAGGCCCGGCGTCGTGCCGTTCTGCGCCGGTACGTTGACCAGCGCGTCGCAGGCCGTGCCCGCGGCGGCACCCGCCGCGCAGGTCCAGGCCGGCGTGCCGGACACGAAGGTCGTGTGCGCCGGCACGGTCTCGTTGACGATGGTGCCCGTCGTCGCCGAACCGCCCTCGTTGCGCACGGTGATCGTGTAGGTCAGCTCCTCGCCCGGTTCGGCGACGCCGTCCGTGGTGAGGCTCTCACCCGACAACGCCTTGGTCACCGAGAGGTTCGACGCGGTCGGCGTGACCACGCAGGCCGGATCGCTGCCCGGGCAGGTCGGCGGCGTGGAGCCGGTCTTGAAGGCGATGTTGGCGATGCTGGTCACACCGGCCGGGATCGGGTCGACGACCTTGAACACGACGGTCACCGTCTTCGTGCCCGCGTTCGCGCCGTTCTGCTTGGGCACGGTCAGGCCCGTCCAGTTCACGTTGGCGCCGCTCACCGCGCCGCCGTCGCTGGCACTGACGAAGGTCGTGTTCGCCGGGATCGCGTCGCTGAGCGCGTAGCCCGTCACGTCGCTGCCGCCGGTGTTGGTCAGCGTGATCGTGTAGGTCAGGTTCTCGCCCGCTTCGGCGACGCCGTTCACCGTGCCGCTTTCCGCGGTCAGCGCCTTGGCGATCGTCACCGTACCCGCGGTCGGCGTCGTCACGCAGGCCGGATCCGGGCAGGTCGGCGGCGTGGAGCCCGTCTTGAAGGCGATGTTGGCGATGCTGGTCACACCGGCCGGGATCGGGTCGACGACCTTGAACACGACGGTCACCGTCTTCGTGCCCGCGTTCGCGCCGTTCTGCTTCGGCACGGTCAGGCCCGTCCAGTTCACGTTGGCGCCGCTCACCGCGCCGCCGTCGCTGGCACTGACGAAGGTCGTGTTCGCCGGGATCGCGTCGCTGAGCGCATAGCCCGTCGCGTCGACGCCGCCCGTGTTGGTCAGCGTGATCGTGTAGGTCAGGTTCTCGCCCGCTTCGGCGACGCCGTTCACCGTGCCGCTTTCCGCGGTCAGCGCCTTGGCGATCGTCACGTTCGCGGCCAGCGGATGCGTCGTGGTGCAGGTGTCGCAGGCCGGATCGGTCGGGCTGCCGCCCGTCGCGACGACGACGTTGCCGACGCTGCCGGTCGCGTTCGCGTTGACGGTTGCGGTGTAGCTCACCGCATAGGTGCCAGGCACCGTGCCCGAGGGCAGCGTGAACTTGAGCACCGGCGCCGCGCTCGTGTCGACCGCGTACTGGCTGCCCGGCGTCACCGCGCCGAAGGTCAGGCCCGTGCCGAGCGTGTCGGTCAGCACCAGCGGACTGGTCAGCGCCGCGTCGGTCACGGTCGCGGTCAGCGTGAACGCGATCGACTGCGACGGATTGACCGTCGCGCCATTGGCCGGATTCGACGACTTGACGACGTGGATCACCGGATTGGCGAGCGGATGCGTCGTGCTGCACGAGCTGCAGGTCGGCGGCGTCGTGCTGCCGCCGGTCGGCACGACGGCGTTGCCGACGCTGCCGGTCGCGTTCGTGTTGACGGTCGTGGTGTAGCTGAGCGCATACGTGCCCGGCACCGTGCCCGAGGGCAACGTGAACTTGAGCACCGGCGCCGCGCTCGTGTCGACCGCGTACTGGCTGCCCGGCGTCACCGCGCCGAAGGTCTGGTTCGCGCTCAGCGTGTCGGTCAGCAGCAGCGGACTGGTCAGCGCCGCGTCGCTCACCGTCGCGGTCAGCGTGTAGGTGATGGTCTGGCCGGCCGTCACGGTCGAGCCCGACGCCGGGTTGGACGACTTGGACACGGCGATCACCGGGTTCGCCAGCGGATGCGTCGTGCTGCACGCTCCCGGGCAGGTCGGGTTGTCGCCGCCACTGGGCACCACCGCATTGCTCACGTTGCCCGAGGCGTTGGCGTTCACCGTGGCCGCGTAGGCCAGCGTGTACGTGCCCGGCGCCGTGCCGGCCGGCAAGGTGCAGACCAGCGCGCCCGAACAGGTGAACGCACCATTGGTGACCGTACCCAGCGTCTGGTTCGCGCTGAGCGTGTCGGTCAGCGTCAGCAGGTTGGCGAGCGGCGCGTTGGCGACCACGACCTGCACGGTGTAGTTGATGGTGTCGCCGGCATGCACGGTTGAACCCGACGCCGGATTCGACGCCTTGGACACCGTGACCGTCGGCTTGAGGTCATGCGTCGTCGTGCAGCTCGTGCACGTCGGCGGCAGCGGACCGCCGCCGGCAACAGTCACGCCGTTGCCGACCGCACCGGTCGCGTTGGCGTTCACCGTCGCCGTGTAGGTCACCGGGTAGGTACCCGGCGCCGTGCCCGCGGGCAGCGTGAAGGTCAGTACCGGCGCCGCGGCGGTATTGGCCGCGTAGCTGCCCGGCACCGTCACCGCGCCGAAGGCCTGCGCGCCGGTCAGCGTGTCGGTCAGCACGAGGTCGGCGCTGAGCGGCGCGTTGGCGACCGTGGCCGTCAGCGTATAGCTGATCGTCTGGCCGGCCGACACCGATGTGCCGCTGGCCGGGTTGGAGGTCTTGGCGACCGTGACCGCGGGCGGAACGATCGGCGTCGTCGTGCTGCCGCAATGCGGATCGGTGTTGGCGCAGCTGCCCGGATCGCGCGGATCGCCGCCGTTGTCCGGATCGCCGCCGCCGCCGACCGAAGCCTGGTTCGTCACCGAACCGATGGCCGCCGCGCCGACCGTCACCGGCATCGTGATCGTGCTGGTGTTGCCCGGCGCGGTGTTGCCGATGACGGCGGTGGTCTGGCAGGTCACGACCTGGCCCGCGGTCGCGCACGTCCACGGCGCGCTCGCGAACGTCGCCGGCGCCGTGATGCCGCTCGGCAGCGTGTCGAGTACCGTGATCGTGCCGACGGTCGGCGCGCTGCCGGCATTGGCCACGGTCAGCGTGTACGTCGCGCCGGACTGGCCGACGGCCCATGGACCGTTCGAGGCCTTGGTCACGCCCAGGCTCGGGAAGGCGATGGTGTCGGTGTCGGTGGCGCTGTTGTTGCCCGGCGTCGGATCGGTGATGCCCGCGGGCGCCGCCACCGTGGCGGTGTTCGACAGCGTGCCGGTGGCGCTCGGGCTGAGCGTTGCCGAAACCGTGTAGGTCACCGACGCGCCGGCCGGCAGGTTCACGCTGTCGTTGATGTTGCCGTTGCCGGCTGCCGAGCAAGTACCGCCGCCAGCGCCGACACAGGTCCAGGTGGCACCGCTCAATGCGGCCGGCAGGGTGTCGGCCACGGTCGCGCCGAGCACGTCGCTCGGACCCGCGTTGGCGGCGACGATCGTGTAGGTGATCACGTCGCCCGGGCGCACGCTGGTGACGCCGTCGGTCTTGGTGATCGACAGGTCCGCGCTCGGATTCAGCGTGTCGGTATCGGTGTCGGTGTCGTTGGCCGGATTCGGATCGGTCGTGCCCGGGGGCACGGCCACCGTTGCCGTGTTGGCGATGCTGCCGGTCGCGGACGAGGCGACCGTCGCGGTCAGCGTGTAGGTCAGCGTGCCGCCGTTGAGCACGGTGACGGTGTCATTGATGTTGCCGGGCCGGGTGCCGGTCGCGCAGGACGAACCCGTGGATGCCGAACACGTCCACGACGCATTGCCGAGCATCGCCGGCAGCGTGTCGCTCACCGTCGCGCCGATGGCATCGCTCGGGCCGGCGTTGTGGACCGTGATCGTGTAGGTCACGGTCGAGCCGGGAACGGCCGAGCCGACGCCGTCGTCCTTGGTGATGGACAGGTCCGCCACCGGCACGGCGCCGAGGTTGACGTGGTCCGAATCGTTGGTCGTGACCGGATCGATCTGGTCCTCGCCGGTCTTGGTCGCGGTGTTGGTCTTGCCACCCGAGGTCGCGACCGTGGCGGTCATCGTCAGCGTGGCCGTCGCGTTCGCGGCCAGGTTGCCGATGCTCCACAGGTGCGTGGCCGGATCGTAGGCACCCGCCGTCGCCGACGACGACACGTAGGTGAGGCCGGTCGGCAACTGGTCGGTGACTTCGACGCCGGTCGCGTCGTCCGGGCCGTTGTTGCGCGCGATGACCGTGAAGGTGACGGTGTCGCCGACGCTCGGCGCGGTGTCGTTCACCGCCTTGACGATCTGGATGTCGGCCGCGGGTCCGTTGATGACGACGCCCGAGGCGTCGTTGGTCGGATCGGGATCGGACTGGTCTTCGCCGGTCTTCCTCGCGATGTTGATGATCGGCTGCGCGGCCTGCAGGACCAGCGCGTTCAGGGTC
>Ga0222423_1000857_pt1 | contig 16413 bp, 16 predicted proteins | sample 3A0metagenome_FD_182472 | JGI IMG/M metagenome (GOLD analysis project Ga0222423, IMG submission 182472) | Enriched microbial communities from leaf-cutter ant dump, University of Wisconsin, Madison, United States - 3A0 (version 2) | ecosystem: Environmental > Terrestrial > Nest > Insects nest >...
CCGGTTGGTTATCTATGATTTTTGCTATTTATAAGCAACCAAAAACGGCTGCGTAAAAAAAATTAAGGCAAGAAACTATTGCTAAGTCAGGAAAATATTATCGGGTGCATTTCAAACTTTTGCACCCGTATGCTCCTTCTTGTATTCTAGTGTTAAGTCAAGAAGATGTTGTCTGTATGTTCAAGACTTTGTTATATTGATTATCAGATTTTTATTGTTTTGCATTTTTACTTTTTACTTTTGACTTAACACTAGGATCTAAAGGACATGTATAGATGCTTTCAGCATGACAGGGGGGATTGTAGGGATGTTCTGTTAGCGAAAAATTGAAATGCACCCAACAACGCTGACCACGACAAGCCCGAAGTTATAATGCTCATAACTCCGTTGAAAGTCAGGAAAGCCCATAATGCGCTTTCAACATACCACTCAAACGCTACAGTTCACTAATTTTCATAAAACGGAAACAGGTATCTTCTTTTTTAAACAAAGAAACACAGTCGGGACACCGGTCATTATACTTAATGGTTTTGACCGTATGTACATCTATAGACAGCGCTTTGTGGCTTGCTTCACCGGAGGCTCTGTCCACTTTCAATTCTGCAAAAACACCATCAGGCATCTGGTATAATATCCTGTACTGATAGCCCTCGTCCCTAATATCATAAATCCAGAAAAAATTATTTTCCAGCGCTTTGCCTTCCATGAAGTCGTTCATGGCACGAGCCACCATACCTTCTAAATTGGCAAAAGTTCCTTCAGGAAACGGAATTGTATATTCCTTTCCGGATTTCAAATCATAAACTTTATCGGACAGCGAAAATGACAACAGGTTGTGATAGCATTTGAGGTGCATAAACCCCGAAGTTAAACCGTACGAAGGATAGGAATGAGGGGCGGAAAAGGGCAGCAGACTCATCTTTAAATGTGCTCCTCCCGAGTCTGCACAAGAAGCCAGGACATCATCATTTTCCCGGATACTGTCGCCTGCTGTCACACAGAAAATAAAGCTGTTATCCTTCCGGAAGAAGGCACTGGACGTGTTGATACCATAAGGCGATACGGAAGATTCATCAATGAAAAGGCAGCGACCGAACGCTTGTTTCCTGGTATCATATTCCCGGATAAAACGCTTCGTCCCCAACACTACATTCCGGGTAGCAGTGTCTTTGCTTTTTACAAAGGGAACACTCAGCAGAAAATACAGGTGGTTTCCGGAAATTGTTGCCTTCTCTATCGTGGGACGCTTTGAGGGATTAGCCCGCAGCAGCGCCTTCATAAAGCTAAGCGCTTCCTCATCATCTTTCCCCTCATAAAAAGTATGGTAAGCAGCCTCCGTCCATAAGGAATCAGCCATAAATTCCGTAACGCTCTTGTGTGCAGCATCATGCAGGGTGTATCTGCACAAAGCGCTATTTGAAGAAATAATAAGGTCATTTTCAAACAACGTAAACTGATCATCACTATTCTGTCTTTGCAGACAAACGGACTCGCTTTTTTGTTGCATTCCGTCAATAATCTGTTTTAACTCCGGAATATTAACCTCCTTTACCTTTGCTAATAATACAGCAGTATCCGAGTCAATGATAAAATAGCTCTCTCCTCCCTTTACATACTTTTCAAACAGCTCGTCTGAAAAAGCCATTTTATAATTGAATATATCAAGTCCGAAACGTTCTTTTACCAAAGAGGAATCCGGCATGAATTTTTCAGGAAAAATGAAAGTAACCTGTGCCGTATCCAATATTTTCTGGATTTCCGTAAGCTGGGAGCTGCAGTTTATACAATCGTTCACCCCGTATTTTACAAGATATCGCTGGGAAAAGGATGGGTTAGAAAACAATAAAATCAATACAAGGGAATGAAGAAAATTTCTTATCATAGCATATAATATTATATTTAACAAAAAAGCAAACGTGCTGTACTTAGGATAAAGGTAATAAAAAATCCTATTGCTAAAATTAAAAATGTCTTTTCTCTAATTGAGCAATAACATACAAATTGTTTTTACAACTACAGTTATTTAGCGGCAAAATGACATAAAAAAATAAAGTTGAACCGCCGCTGACAAACAATAAAATGACCAATCTAAATCAAGTATATTTTACCACAAAAGGCACTAAAAACACGAAATGTATTTTAATTCACTCTTTTATATACTTCGTGATTTTAGCGGTTAAGTAAAAGGAAATGTTGAAGCCGATTTTTGTAATGATGCGGATGTTTTGTGATGCAGCGGGAAAATTCGGACTGCGGCGTTTTATCCTTACCACCCAGAATGCCCACAGCCTGTATGCGCAATTCGGCTTTGTACCTTTTTCCTTGGCCGGAAAGACTGATGAGCAGACCGGGCAGGCAATATTAATGTTAAGTCAAAAGTAAACTTTTTTACTTTTGACTTTTTGCATTTTGACTTAACACGATCTATTTTCTCCCCTTACGTTGCATCCAGAGTTTGTAGTTGTGCATGATCCACATCTTGATTTCGGTGTCGGAGGCCACCGCGGCATAATCATTGGCAATGGGATAGGCTCCCATAAAAAGCGCAGCGCTATCTGCCGGCAATCCGGTCAGATTTTGTACCAAAGAAATTGTATAACGTGATGCGCTGTAAGCATCCTGTTCCCAACGGGCAAATCGTTTCTGAAACCGCAGTATTTGCCGGGTTTGAGGAGCTATATATTGCATCCATGAAGATATCGGATTGGAAATGACTAAAGCGGCAGGTGCTAAAATAACCCTTGCTTTATCTTTTTGATGCTCCAATGCGTTGTGATAGGTCTGATAGCGTTCAATGGAATCCTGCTGATAGGGGCTGAGCGCCGGAAGTGTTTCGCCATTAATAGTTAGGGTTGTTTCCCTTGCCATGCGAACGGTAACCTGAAACTGATTGCCTGCTTTTAAAAGTACTTGCCGGTATCCTACAGCGGAAAAAGAAAGCAATTCGCTCTCGCGGCAGTTTATCTCGAATGTTCCGTTCAGGGCAGAATAAGCAAGTTGGCCGGTTTCTTTATTTTCTACAATGACGTATTTCAATGGAGCATTGGTTGCTGAATCCAATACTAATCCGTGGAGTGTTTGACCATGAGTTGATTTTAGCGCAAATAACCCTGCACAAATGATGAGCAGCAATAGTTTGTTGTCAAATATTTTCCGGATCAGCTTCATTGTTTTGGTTAATTGCAAATATACCATCTAAAGGGCATTTAATACAGGAAATCTGCCAAAATAAATACGTTGTGTTTATAGTGCTTTTGTTTGTTGGGTAGGAAAAAATCACAAAAGCGCTCATGATGGTTTTGGGATGAGCTGCGAAAAGCCTGTCTGAAAATTGCTGTATTGATATCGCCATGTTTATTCAGGGATGGAATCGGGCAATACCTGAATGCGTTCTTTGAGTGGTTTCTTTATCCAGTTCCGGTAATTATAGCGGATCCACATTTGGATTTCCATATCGGAGGCCACGCGGGCATAATCTACATCCATGGGGTATGCTGCCATAAATTGGTAGCAATCATTACCTTCCAGTCCCGTCAGCGACTGTACTAATTCGGGAGTATAGCGGGTGTCTGTAAATTTTTCCGCTTCCCATTTTCCGAAATTCCGTTGAAAGCGCCAGCGCATTCTGCTTTTCCGGGAGATGTTGTCCGCCAAAGCAGAGATGGGACTCATTACCGAGCGTTCTTTTTGCCAGTTGAGTTCATTACTGTAGGTGCGGCGGCGTTCCATAGAATCCAGTTGGTAAGGGGTATAGCGGCTGTTGACTTGTACTTCGTCTAAGGTAAATACAGCCCTTTGCATACTGATGTTACGGATCATATTATCAGAGGCGGCAGCCTGCACGGTTATACGTACGGTATCATAACCCATCAGGGAAAATATTACGATATCTCCCGGTTGAGCGGTAATATGATACGCTCCGTCTTCATTGCTTACTGAAGCAGTACCTCTGGTGTTATTATCTATAAAAACGCCGGATATGGGGCTGCCTTCTTCCCGGTTACTTATGATACCGGAAAGCTGTTGTGCCTGCAAAACAACAGAACAGCACATCAGACAAACATACAGGAATAATTTCATCAGGGAATAGTTCAAGGCTTCCTAAACGAGGATATTGAAAATAAATTGTGTGTCTTTTTCTATTCGGAGGATAGGTAAAAAAGAAACCCGCTGCTATTGGGCAGCGGGGATAAAGTTAAAAGTTGAAGTATCAGATACTTTAAATTACATTGCTTTCTTCGAGGCAGCAGCCTTTTTAGGCGCAGCAGCTTTCTTAGGAGCGGCAGCTTTTTTGGGTGCAGCAGCCTTTTTAGGAGCAGCAGCTTTCTTCGGCGCAGCAGCTTTTTTGGGAGCTGTAGCTTTCTTAGGAGCAGCGGCTTTTTTAGGAGCAGCAGCCTTTTTGGGCGCAGCAGCTTTTTTAGGCGCAGCGGCTTTCTTCGGAGCAGCAGCTTTTTTGGGTGCAGCGGCCTTTTTAGGCGCGGCAGCTTTTTTGGGCGCTGTAGCTTTCTTCGGAGCAGCAGCTTTTTTGGCAGCCTCCTTTTTAGGAGCAGCTTTTTTTGCGGCAGCTTTCTTCGGAGCGGCCTTTTTTGCAGTTGCCATACTTAATTGAATTTAGGGGGTTAGAAAATAAAAAGCTCTTTATGATATGGCAAACCGCGGGGATTTTATTAAGCCTCCGCGGTACTTACTTCTTGAATTGAAATAGTGGTTTTATTTCGGGTTTTTCTATATTCCACAATACCGTCTTCCAAAGCATAAAGGGTAAAATCTTTTCCAATACCTACATTCGCGCCGGGATGATATACGGTGCCACGTTGACGAACGATAATATTTCCGGCGATAGCAGGCTGCCCTCCATAGATTTTAACGCCGAGGCGTTTGCTATGAGAATCACGTCCGTTCTTTACACTACCTTCACCTTTTTTATGTGCCATTTTTAAAAAGTTGTTACAAAGTTAAATAATAATAAATTGAAAAATCAAAAAAATAATCAGGCAATTTCACTGATTTTTATTTTAGTCAGGGATTGACGATGCCCGTTGAGTTTTTGATAACCTTTCCGGCGTTTTTTCTTAAAGATTAAGACCTTGTCTCCTTTAAGGTGTCCCAAAATTTCCGCTTTAATTACGGAGTTTGATGCGCCTAAGGTAATATTCCCACCGTCTCCTGACATGAGAACATCTTTCAGCTCTATGGTATCACCTGCCTTTCCTTCAAGGCGGTGTACATATATTTCATCGTTGGCTTTCACCCGGAATTGCTGTCCGGCTATTGATACTACTGCAAACATATCCAATAAAAATTTGCGCGAAATTAATACATTTTTGGTTTGCACCAAATTATTTTTATTGATTCGCTGTCATTGCTTTAAATTCCAGTAAAATATTGTCGCCGGAAAGCAGGTATAACTTGCCGTCTTCTGTTTTATAGGTATTCACTTGTGTCAATGCTTTCAAATAAGCTTTTTCGGTTTGGGAACCGTGTTCACAGTACATCATCGTACTCATCATTGCGCCGAATTTAAGAGTTTTGCCTTTAAGGGTGTAATCTCCTCCAAATCCATTGCAACCGCCGTTTCCGCTCACGCGCATCGCGGTATCTGAAAAGCCTAAAGATGCGGTTTTCTGCATATTATTTTCCATTTGGAATCCTGTAATAGCTTGAAGCTCCCAATTGGTGCCTGTTAATGGACTCGATTGCAGGCTGTCTGCATTTTTCTTAAACATAGCGCAGGAGGTAGCGGTTAATAAACATACGGCCAATAAAGCCATCAGCGGAAATTTCCATCCGGATATCTTGTGTGAAATCATCATGAACATGTATTTAGGGGGCAAGATATTATTTTTTGACTGCTTCCCAAAGTTTAATGACATTTTTTGCAATTTCGTTTTCATTCAGATCATTCATACAACGAAAATGCTTTTTAGGGCAGGTATAATAGCCGATTTTACTACAAGGGCGGCAGGACAGGTTGTTATTTTCGATTATTACCGATTGTGGCGCTACCGTATGGCTAATATCATTATACCCGTAATAAGGAAACATGCCCAGCCAAGGCGTGGTATTGCCCCAAAGCGATACGATGGGCTTTTGCCAGGCAGCTGCAATATGCATCAGGCCGGTATCATTACTGACAATTACTTTGGCACGTTTTACGAGATGCGCGGATTCGGTAAGGTTAAATTTCCCGCAAGCATTATATACTTTTCCTTCCATGCCTGCTGCTATGAGATTCCCGGCTTCCCGATCTTCAGGGCCTCCGAGTAATATTATGGGATAAGGAATCAGCGGCAGCAATACGCTCCATTTTTCTATGGGAAATTTTTTTGTGGCAAAAGATCCGCCGATCACGCATCCCACAAAACCTACCCAATGACCCATGGGAATATCATCCTGCTTCGTGGCTTTTTCTTCGGCAATATCATAATCCAAACCTGCGCCATCGTTTTTTACGCCTAATGGCTCCACGGCTTTAAAATAACGCTTGACGATACTCTTATCCGGGAGCGTGTTCCATTTGAAATTGACGTAAAGCCATTTTTGAATATTGAGTTTGGGAAAGGTAAAGGATCTGGCCGCTATTGCACGTCGTACCCGCGCACTTCGGAAATTTTTCTGTAGGTCAATGACATAGTCAAAGTGTATGTTTCTTAATTGATGAATAACCGCATTCAAATCCTGATCCAGTTCATGAATAACATCAATATGAGGATTGCCGGCAATAACGGTGCGGAAATTTTTTTTAATTAAAAAATGCAATTCCGCTTCCGGATATTTTTTTTTGAGATTACGGATAATGGGCGTAGTCAGCACGATATCGCCGATTGAAGAAAAGCGAATGATCAAAATTCGTTGTATGGGCGGTGGTAATTTCTTCTTTCGGAATAAGTGCATAGCGTATAAAGCAAAAAGCCAAAATTAAATCGTCATCATTACAAAGCCAAAAAGGGACGTAAGGATCATCATCGAAACCTTGAAAATTTTAACGCTCCATTCCCCGCTTTCCACTCCTGATCAATCTTGTTTTGCAGCATCGGATTGATGGGTGTCGCGTATATGATTAAGCGTGGGAATGGCCAGTATGGTTGCGATGATCATAAATACGGCTCCGGTCAGATAGGGCATACCCGGAAAATGAACCGGTGCTTTTTCCCCTGAAAAATAAGCAAACAGATAATTCATCATCAGCGGCCCTACAATGGAAGTAACACTCATAATGCTGGCTAAGCCGCCCTGAAGCTCTCCTTGCTCGCTGGATCGTACCTGCCCGGAGATGATGCCCTGTAATGCCGGACCTGCAATGCCGCCCAAACAATACGGAATCAGAAAGACAAACATCATCCAGCCTTGTGTGGCAAATGCAAATAAAGTAAGCCCTAATGCGTAAAATATAAAACCGACAAATACCGATCGGGATTGTCCGTACTTTGGAATGATTTTCCGGATTAAAAAGCCCTGTACAAACATCACCAGCACACCTACTACGCCTAAGGAAATGCCCACCCTTGCTTCGTCCCATCCGAATTTGTACATGGTATAATAGGTCCAAACGGATTGCACGGCATAGCCTGCCAAGTAAACAAACACAAAAGACAATACTAAGCCCGACACTACGGAGTATTTGCGTAATTGCAGCAAGGAACCTAAAGGATTGGCGCGTTTCCATTCAAACCTGCGGCGATGCCGGATACTCAGGGATTCCGGCAAGGCAAAATAGCCGTAAATAAAATTAGCAAATGCAAATACTGCGGAGACAATAAAAGGAACTCGTGAACCAAAGGTAGCAAACAAGCCGCCGATCACGGGGCCGATAATAAATCCCAAACCGAATGCTACACCGATAAGTCCGAAGTTCTGTGCGCGTTTTTCCGGCGTACTCACATCCGCAATGAAGGCGCTGGCCGTAGTAAAACTGGCTCCTGCAACGCCGGCAAGGGCACGACCAATAAACAACCAGGTTATGGTGGGCGCCCAGGCCTGAAACAGATAGTCCACACCCATACCCAATAGAGCGATGAGCAGAATCGGCCTGCGCCCGTATCGGTCGCTCAGCCCGCCGAGAATAGGCGAACATATAAATTGCAATAAGGCAAAAGTAAACAACAGCCAGCCGCCATACCGGGAAGCAGCATTGACATCACCCTGTATCAGTTCTTCAATTAATTTTGGTATAACGGGAATGATGATAGCCATGCCCATGATGTCAATCAGCAGTGTAATAAAGATGAAAACCAGCGCATTTTTTGGGCGTGTGGAAGTTGTAGCCATTTTGAAAAAATCAGGCGCAAATATAAACTTATTCTGAATTTATGGAATGCGAATAAAAGAGCGCCCTCAGATATTTTCTTTGAAATTGTCCATAGTAAGGGCAATCCGGGCATTTTGATATTCCCGCAAATCATTAGAGGCAATGATCGTCATTCTTCCTTTGGTATGATCGTGCAGGCATTGTTGATATAAATCCACACCTTGTTGATCCAGATTACTACAAGGTTCATCCAGTAGTAATAAAGGTGTATCCGAAAAAAAAGCCTGTGCCAATTTGGCTCTTTGTTTCATGCCGGAAGAAAAATCGCGGAGGAGTTTGTGTGCAGCTCCGGCTAATTGCATCTCTTCAATAACGCGGTCAATGCTATAACCGGGTATTATTTTTTTAAAGGAAAAATGGAATTTTAAAAATTCCGTGAGACTGAGTTCTTCAATCAGATCCATGCCCGGAGCGCAATAACTGATGCGTTCAAAGATATTTTCGGGAGGAAGCGCTGCGGCATTTTCTGAGGTATAAGTCAATTCGCCGGCATTGAAGGCTTGCATACCGCCGATGATGCGCAACAGTGTGGATTTTCCCGATCCGTTTGCACCCAAAATGGCATAGCTTCCGGTATCTTCAAAAACATAGCTGACTTTTTTGAAAATCCAGTGCCGGTGATACCGTTTGCTGATGTTTTTAAGGCATATCTTCATTACTTCTTCGGGTAAAGCCACGCATAATGCCTCTTCCCGATTCCCGGATAAAGGTGAGTATTTCATCCCGTTCATCGGATACCGGAATTTCGGCTTCAATAATATTTATGGCCTGAGCTACATTGTAACCTCTTACAAATAAGATCCGGTAGATGTCGAGAATCTCATTAATCTTCTCAATATTGTATCCGCGCCTTTTAAGACCTACGGAGTTAACGCCTACGTAAGAAAGCGGTTCTCTTGCGGCTTTTACATAAGGTGGCACATCTTTGCGTACTAAGGAACCTCCGGTGATAAAGGCATGTCGTCCTATCTGAACGAACTGTTGTACGGCTACTAATCCGGCCAGAATAACATAATCTCCTATGGTAATATGCCCTGCCAAAGTACTGTTGTTGGAAAAAATACAATGATCTCCGATAACGCAATCGTGAGCAATATGACAATATGCCATAATGAGGCAGTGATTGCCTACGCGCGTCATCATCTTATCGCTGGTACCTCGGTTGATGGTAACGCATTCTCTTATGGTGCAATAATCTCCGATATAGACTTGTGTATTTTCACCTTTGTATTTCATGTCCTGAGGAATAGCTGCAATAACAGCTCCCGGAAATATTTTACAATGGCTGCCGATGCGTGCGCCGTCCATAATAGTAACGTGGGAGGCTATCCAAGTGCCATCGCCGATTTCCACATCTTTATGAACAACGGCAAAAGGCTCAATAGTAACATCTTTGCCTATTTTGGCCTCGGGATGTATATACGTTAGCGGGTGGATCATAGCTTAAGTAAAAAGTAAAAATGCAAAACAGCGGGCGGTTAATAATCCGATCAATAAAAATTTAAGCATACCTACATTATCATTTTGACTTATCAATAGTATGTTTTAATAATTTCCGGTCGGGACATAATTTTTTATCCGCTTATTTTGCTTTAGGTAAAATTTGTGCTACTAATTCTGCTTCAGTGGCGATTTTATTTCCTACAAAAGCTGTGCCATGCATTTCGCAAATACCCCGGCGAATCGGGTTTGTCAGTTCTAATTTCAGAATCAGCGTATCGCCGGGCACTACTTTTTGTTTGAATTTTACTTTATCTATCTTTAAAAAGTAAGTATCATAATTTTCGGGATCGGTATAATTGTTGAGTGCTAAAATGCCGCCCACCTGAGCCATAGCTTCAATCTGTAGTACTCCCGGCATAACGGGATTGCCCGGAAAATGCCCCTGAAAGAAATGCTCGTTAAAGGTAACGTTTTTAATGCCTACTACTTCATTATCAGACATGTGAATAATCTTATCCACCAATAAAAAAGGAAATTTATGGGGTAAAGATTTTTCGATATGGGTAATGTCATATACCGGAGGCTGATTGGGGTCATACACCGGTATGGCAGAAAGATGTTTGTTCTTTTTGATGTATTGTTTGATTTTTTTAGCAAACTCTACATTAGTGGTATGGCCGGGTCTGCTCGCAATAATATGTGCATTAATGGCATATCCGGTCAATGTCAAATCCCCTACGATATCCAGCAGTTTGTGCCGTGCCGGTTCATTATTATGATGGAGTTTGACATTATTCAGAATGCCTTCGGATTGCACCGCTACTTTTTGTTTATTAAAGATGTGGGCTAATTTTTCCAATTCGGCATCGCTGATTTTTTTATCTACCACTACAATGGCATTGCTGAGATCACCGCCTTTTATCAGATTGTTTTGTAGTAAAAATTCCAGTTCGTGCAGAAAACAAAATGTACGGCTGTTGGCAATTTCTTTTTTGAAATTTGCAATATGCTTTAATACCGCATGTTGTGTTCCCAATACCGGAGAGTTAAAATCAATCATGGTGGTGATCTGGTAATTATTGGCGGGTATGGCCAGCATATCCACATTTTTTACCGGATCGTAATAATGGATATTGGTATCAATGGAATAATACATTTTTTTAGCATTCTGAATTTGAATGCCCACCTGATCAATAGCTGCAATGAAGCCTGCGGCGCTACCGTCCAATATCGGGATTTCAGGGCCATCAAGCTGTAACATCACATTGTCCACGCCCATGCCGGATAATGCGGCCAATACGTGCTCTACGGTATGAATGCGGGCGCCCTGATGTTCTAAGGTAGTGCCTCTTGAGGTGTCCACCACATAGTCCACATCTGCTTTTATAATAGGCTCTCCCGGCAGATCGGTTCGCTGAAACCGGATGCCAAACCCCGGATTAGCAGGCTTTAAGGTAAGGGTTACGTTTTCACCGGTATGTAAACCTACACCGCTAATGGTTACTTCACTGTTGAGGGTTTGCTGAAACTCCTGAGCGGGCATCGCTTGATCGTTTTTCATATAATGGTCATACGTCCGTCCTCATTCAAAAAATGAACGAAGTCTGTTCAGACAATTTATTACTTATCAATTTTATCAGCGCAAAGTAAAGGATAAATTTAATACAAAGAAAACACCGTTTATGCCTATTGGTCTTTCAGCATTTTTTCCAGCTTTTCAATACGTTCTAAAATAGCGGGCAGGTTGCGAAAAACGGCCTGACTGCGTAGCGCACTTTTGTAATCGAAAGCCGGAGAGCCGGTAAGCGCCATGTCTGGCGCGGTTACTGATTTAGACAAGCCGCTTTGTGCATTGATTTTAGTGCCGTCCGCAATCTGAATATGACCAACGATACCTACCTGACCACCAATTACGCAATGTTTGCCGATTTTGGTACTGCCGGAAATGCCGGTTTGCGCTGCAATGACGGTACCTTCTCCTATTTCCACATTATGAGCGATTTGAATCAGATTGTCTAATTTAACCCCTTTTCTGATGGTTGTAGATCCCATAGTAGCACGGTCAATGGTAGTATTGGCGCCAATTTCTACCCAATCTTCAATGACGACATTGCCCAATTGCGGCACTTTTTTATAAGAGCCGTCTTTTTGATGAGCAAATCCGAATCCATCGCCGCCGATAACCACTCCGGAATGAATAATGACCTGCTTGCCAATAATGCCGTTATGGTATATTTTTACACCTGCATTAATGATGCTATGGTCTCCGATTTGAACATTGTCACCGATAAAAGTTCCCGGGAAAATTTTCACTTTATTACCAATACGGACATTTTTACCGATATAACAAAAAGCACCGATATACACATCTTCACCAAGTGTTGCGGTATCGCTGATGAAAGCAGGTTGTTCAATACCTTTCCGTTCTTCATTTCCGGAAATAAACTGACTGTATTTATCCATCAGCATAGCAAAAGCGGCATAGGCATCGTCCACACGGATTAAAGTTGGACTAACCGGACGTTCGGCCTGAAATGATTTATTGACAATCACAACAGAGGCTTCCGTTTCATATAGGTAGGGTTCGTATTTCGGATTGGCTACGAAGCTCAGTGAGCCTTGTGCGGCCTCTTCTATTTTTGCGATTCCGGAAATCAATACTTCGGGATTGCCCTCAAGTGATCCGTGAATAAAAGAAGCGATCTGACTGGCGTTAAACTGCATTGAATATTTTAATAATATAAATAAATTACGAATCGGAAATGGAAGGATTGTCGGAAGGTATTCGCCGATATCCCATATAATATTTTCTTACCGGAACGGTCATGCTGGAATTAATCAGTGCATTTTCTACATCGGATATGTTTTTCAGGCTGCCGTCTTTCATTAATATGTTAATACGTTCATCGTTTTGGTTATAAGTGCTGTTGGAAGTTGTGCCGCTGAATGCATAAAACGGCCATTCCTCTTCATTTATTTTCTTATACCGTAATAAATCTGCTTTTACTGCTGCTAATTCCTGATCCAATGGCTGATTGCTCATCTTTATTTTGTACAAATTTCTATTGGTCAGCATAGTGCAAAGCATACTGAGTATCTGATCCTTATGATTCATCCATACTTTGGCAGATGTGGTAATGTCCCCATCGTCTAATGCGCAAAACTGTTCCAATACTCTTATGTCAGACGATAAATCAGCGCCGGTTATTTGTTCGTACAGAAAAAAGCGGAGTGCAGGAGTGCCAAACAGATCAGCACCTTGCCGGGTAAGCTGTTTGGCTCGTTTGAGAATATTGATGATTAACAGTTCTGCCGACAATACTGCTTTGTGAAGATATACCTGCCAGTACATCAGCCGGCGTGCAACAATAAATTTTTCTACCGAATGAATACCTTTCTCTTCCACAGCCAAATTACCGTTTACGACAACCAACATCTGAAGGATACGGTCATAGCCAATCACGCCTTCCGATACGCCGGTAAAAAAACTGTCGCGATTCAGATAATCCATGCGATCCATGTCTAATTGACTGGAGACTAATTGATGCAGAAAATTTTTTGGGTAGTGATTGCCGAAAATGTCCATCGCCCGCTCCAAGTCAAAATCGCCTGTTTCTTGTAGTCGCTTCATAATCAGCATAGAAATATCTTCATGACTGATTCCCGAAACTAAGGTGTGTTCCAAAGCATGAGAAAAAGGCCCGTGGCCGATGTCGTGCAGCAGTATGGCCTGACGTGCGGCAATATATTCTGCCGTTGTTATCTCCACACCTTTCCCGGATAATACCTGCAATGCCGTGCCCATTAAATGCGCTGCTCCTAAAGAATGATGAAACCTGGAATGCACTGCTCCCGGATATACTAACGATGCCATACCCATTTGCCGGATATTGCGCAAACGTTGAAACCAGGGATGTTCTATCAGTTGCATAACCTCCCGTTCGGGAAATTTGATAAAACCATATACCGGATCATTGATAATTTTTCCCTGCATCATAATTTCTGCAAAAGTATCTGATTAATTCTCAAAACAGGTTGGGGTATTTTCATTTTTATATTTAAACTGTGAAAAAGGGTATTTTGAAAAAGTGAAGCGGGTTTGCTAACTTAGCGCCCGATTTGGTAAGTAGCGCGCGGAGGCGTAAGGCATAAGTGGTAAGACAGGAGTTGTAAAACAGCATTTGTAAAGGTGAAGAATGGTGCTCTTATATCCTAAAGGCAATACCTTTTCAATTTGATAATGGTGTTATGCTAACCATATTTTGGCCGTATTTTAATGCTGCACAAAATTGATTATCAGACCACTTGTTGTTTTTGATTTTGACTTTTTACTTAACAGGAGTTATTTTGTAATTTTTTAGTAAACATTATATTTCTCTTTCAATACATAATGCAATGATCGAAATAAAAGTGCCACCGGTGGGCGAATCTATAAGCGAAGTTACGCTGGTAAGCTGGATTAAAAAGGATGGAGACTGGGTAGAGCGTGACGAAATCCTCTGCGAATTAGAGTCCGAAAAGGCCACCTTTGAGCTGAATGCCGAACAAGCCGGTATCCTGCATACCGTTGCCAAAGAAGGTCAGGACTTAAATATTGGCGATGTGGCCTGCTCTATTGACGAAACTGCCGAGCGCCCCGCAACAGCAGCTACTGCTGCACCTGCCGAAACCTCTACGCCGACACCGGCAGCCCCAACTGCTGCTGCGGAACCACCTGCTACAGAAGCCGCAGCTGCTCCGGCAGCTGAGGTAAAAGCTACGCCGGTAGCTCATGCTATTATGGCGGATAAAAATGTGCCACCTGCACAAGTGAAAGGCAGTGGTACAAACGGACGAATTCTGAAGCATGATGTATTGAGCGCATTGCAACATCCGGGAACAGGTTCGGGAGAAAAGGTATTGTTGTCCCGCGATGATCGCAGGGAAAAAATGAGCAATTTGCGCCGTACCGTGTCCCGCCGTTTAGTGGAAGCCAAAAATTCCACAGCTATGCTGACCACTTTCAATGAAGTGGATATGACGGAGATTATGAACATCCGGAAGCAGTATAAAGATCGGTTTAAAGAAACCCACAGCGTGGGTTTGGGCTTTATGTCTTTCTTTACACGGGCATGTTGTATCGCTTTGCAGGAATGGCCTGCGGTAAATGCCTATATTGACGGCGATGCGATCGTTTATCATGATTACTGCGACATCTCTATTGCGGTATCAGCACCGAAAGGATTGGTCGTTCCGGTGATTCGCAATGCGGAAAGCCTGGGTATGGCCGATATAGAAAAAGAGGTGGCATTGTTAGCTGCAAAAGCAAGAGATAATAAACTGAGTATAGAAGAAATGACCGGCGGCACCTTTACGATTACAAACGGAGGTGTATTCGGCTCACTGATGAGCACGCCCATCATCAATATTCCGCAATCTGCCATTCTGGGTATGCACAAGATACAGGAGCGACCGATGGCTATCAATGGGAAAGTGGAAATTCGCCCAATGATGTATCTGGCGCTAAGCTATGATCACCGTATTATTGACGGCCGGGAATCCGTTGGATTCTTAGTGCGTGTGAAAGAATTATTGGAAAATCCTGCATTACTGTTAGTGGGTAAAGACCCGGTACGGTTATTGCTTGATCTGTAGCATTGAATTTCAGACGCGATTTTCACAAGTAAAAAAAGAGCGGATGTTACGGTAAGTTGTTTTACAAATAGCTTACTATAACATCCGCTCTCTTATCTTAATTATTCGTTACGCCATTGCGGCAAGTACTTTAGCTTTCACTTCCTGGAGCGGCATACGTTCCTGTAGCATACTGTCCCGGAAGCGAATGGTAACGGTGCCATCTTCTTTTGTCTGATGATCTATAGTTACGCAGAAAGGCGTACCTAAGGCATCCATCCGGCGGTAACGTTTACCGATGGTGTCTTTTTCTTCATAAAAGCATTTGAAGTGCGGCATACAATCCTGCATTAGCTCTCTGGCGATATCCGGTAAACCGTCTTTTTTGGTGAGCGGCAGAACGGCTAATTTTATAGGTGCCAGTTTTGGTGCGAATTTTAAGACCACCCGGCTGTCTTTCTTTTCTTCCGTGCTGAGATCCTGCTCTTCGTAAGCTTCACTTAAAACCATCATTACGGTACGATCCAGGCCGATGGATGTTTCAATCACATAAGGAATATAATGCTGATTGATTTCGGTATCGAAATAAGTCAGTTTCTTTTTGCTGAATTCCTGATGACGAGAAAGATCGTAATCCGTGCGGGAATGAATACCTTCCACTTCTTTGAAACCCATCGGGAAATTATATTCAATATCGCAGGCGGCATCGGCGTAATGCGCTAATTTCACATGATCGTGAAAACGGTAGCGGTCTGCGGGAATGCCTAAAGAAAGATGCCATTGCATTCTGGCTTCTTTCCAGTGGGCGTACCAGGTTTGTTGTGTGCCGGGACGCACGAAAAACTGCATTTCCATTTGTTCAAATTCCCGCATACGGAAGATAAAACCTCTGGCTACAATCTCGTTTCGGAATGCTTTTCCCACTTGGGCAATACCAAAAGGAATCTTCATTCTTCCCGTTTTTTGCACGTTCAGGAAATTGACAAATATGCCCTGAGCCGTTTCAGGACGCAGATATATTGTTTGCGTTTCATCGGCTACCGAACCGA
>Ga0222423_1000858_pt1 | contig 16377 bp, 16 predicted proteins | sample 3A0metagenome_FD_182472 | JGI IMG/M metagenome (GOLD analysis project Ga0222423, IMG submission 182472) | Enriched microbial communities from leaf-cutter ant dump, University of Wisconsin, Madison, United States - 3A0 (version 2) | ecosystem: Environmental > Terrestrial > Nest > Insects nest >...
GGGGCAGGGCCAGCACCAGGGTGCCGTCCCAGCGCGGCAGGGCGGCGGCCGGGTTGCCCAGGGTGGCGGGCGCGTTGTTCGCATTCGCGGGGGCGGCGGTGCTGCGTACCAGCCGCGCTTCCACCGGCACCGCCCGGGCATTGCTGCGCGCCTGCGCCAGCCACTGGCCCAGTGCATCGGCGGGTGCTCCCTTGAGCGTGATGGTGGCGCGGTCGCCCGCCACGTTGAGCTGCGCCGTGTTGCCCAGCCGTTGCGCCAGCGCCGTGCGCAGCGTGCCCACGGCGTCGCCGCGCGCGGTGCGCGGGGCGGACTGCAGTTGCTGGGCCTCGGCCTGCAGGGCCTGCATGTGCTGCAGCTGCGCGTCCAGCGCCGCGTGGCGCGCCGGGGCGGCGCGCAGCGTGGCCAGGGCCGGGGCCACGGCCAGCCACCAGAGTAGGGCCAGGGCGATGAGCGCGGAGGCGGCCAGCACCAGGGTCTGTTCGCGCGGGGCCAGGGCCTGCCAGCGGGCGCGCAGGGCGGGGGGTTGTGTCATGGCGTGGCCTCAAAGCGCAGCAGCAGGCTGCCGTCGTCCATGCGCGCGCGGTAGCCGGCGGCCTGCAGCCGGGCCGCGAGCGCGGTTTCTTCCTCGGGGGCCAGCGCCACGCCGCGCAGGCGCAGCTCGCCGGGGGTGTATTCGATGCCCGTGGGCAGGCGGCCGGGGGGCAGGGCGCCGCCCGCGGCGGCGAGCAGGGGCTCCAGGTCGCGGGCCGAGACGCTGCCGGCCGCCTGCCGCAGCTGGGCCAGCTCGCGCTCCATCTGCACGGGCGCGTCCACCACCACCTGCACCTTGGGGAAGGTCTGGGTCAGCGCGTTGCGCACGGCAGCCTGCTTGGCGGCCAGCGCCTGGCGCTCCTGCCAGGCCCAGGCGTTGAGCCCCACCAGGTGCGCCACCACCAGCAGCGCGGCGCCCCAGCGCGCGGCCCGCCATTGCGGTGCGTAGAGCAGGGCGCTGGCCGCGCTGCCCAGCTTGCGCAGCGCGCGCGTGCGGCCGGTGCTGGCCAGGTCGAACTGGGCCAGGTCCCAGTCGCCGCGCGCGGCGTCCAGCGCGCGCTGGCTGGCGGTGTGCAAGGCCACGCGCTGGCCCAGGGTGCGCTCGGCCAGGGCCGCCACCGCGGGTTCGGCGCGCACCACGAGGGCGTCATCGTCATCGGCCCCGGCGCGGGCCAGCGTCAGCGCCATGGGGGACAGCGGCAGCACGGCCATGCCCAGGTCGGCGCCCTGGCCGGCCAGGACCACGCAGGCGTCCTCGGGTGTGCCCAGGGCGCAGAGTTCGGGGCGGCCGCTGGCCGTGGGGCCGGGGGCGAATTCGGGCACCACGCGCGCCACGCGGCGGCCGGCGGCCTCCAGCGACTGCAGGTGCTCGCGCAGCCAGGTGCGGTCGCACACGGCGACCCACAGGGGTGCGCCGGCCTGTGCGTCCGGCTGCAGCGCGAAGTGCAGCTGCGCCGCGTCGTCGAGCAGGCGGTCTTCGAGCAGGCCTTCGAGCACCGAGCGCAGGCGCGGCGTCTGCTGGCCCGCGCCCAGCGGCAGGCCGGGCGGCAGCTGCACGCGCTGCCACGACAGGGCGCGCGCCGGCACCACGGCCACCACCTCGCCGCCGGGGCGGGCGGGCTCGGGCAGCAGCGCCGCCGGTGCGGCGGCATGGGCCAGGGCGGTGTGGCCGTCTGCCGTCAGCGTGTAGCTGTATTCGGTGGCGGGCTCCGGGCGGCCCGGCGGCAGGAAGAGGATGAGGGTGCTCATGAACCGGGGCATTTTAGGGCGTGGGCTCGCGGTCGAAGGCGCCCCGTTCGCGCCACAGCGTGGTGATGACCTGGCCCGCGCGGCGCACCAGCGAGCGCTCGTCCACCATGGTGCCGCCGATGCGCAGGCGGCCCCGCACCTCGAAGTAGCTCGACTGCACCGCGCAGGCGCAGTCGATGTTGCCACCCAGCAGTGTCTTCACATCCTGGGCCGTGCGGAAGTGCCGGGACTCGCGGGCCTGCACGATCTTCTGCGCGCCCGCCATGTCCAGGTCGTCGATGGCGGCCAGCAGCACCTCGGCCGGGGCCGTGTTGGCGTTGATCAGGGTCCCGCTGGGCAGGATGGCGACGTACGGCGCCAGCGTGGCCACGGTGGCGGGCGACAGGCCCAGCCAGCCGAGCTGGCTGACGGTGGGCGGCATCAGCGGGGCCGCGCTGCCGTCCTTGCCGCCGGCCTGCCGCAGGCCTTCCACCAGCAGGCCCAGCTCCTGCTGCGGCAGGCCCAGTTGTTCGAACAGGCGGGTGAATTGCCGCAGGGCCGTCTCGCTCACTTGCCCGTTCGCCGCGAGGTTGTTGAGGTTCAGGCGGCTCTGCATGTCGGTGATCTGGCCCGAGAGAAAGGCCTCGGTGGTGTCGGTGCTCGCGTCGTCCACCTGGCTCACGTTGTTCTCGGCCGCCAGGAAGGTGGACAGGCGCGACTCCTGCAGCGGCACGGCCCAGGGCTCGGCCAGGTGGTCCACGTTGCCGCCGGAGCGCGCGTCCTCGCGCAGGATCAGGCGCGAGAAGTCCAGCGCGCCGACGAGGATCCAGGCCGACTGCGCGCGCCCGCGCTCGGCGGCCTCGACCTCGACCGCGCGCCACTGCTGCCACATGGACGCGGCGGCGAAGGTGGCGACCAGGGTGACGGTCAACATCGCCAGCAGCAACGCCGCGCCTTGTTGCGCCTTCTTCATCATGACCGCCCTCCGCCGAGGATCGGGTTCACCCAGTCGCGCGTGAGCCGCCCCGCCAGTGCCTGGCCCGGCGGCAGTGTGATCTGCAGGCGCACGCCATCAGGAATGGCCGCCGCTGCCGTGTCGGTGCCGCTTTGCGGGCTCGTGGTTTCGCTGCTTGACAGCGGGTTGGACCATGCCCCGCCCCGGTAGTAGAAGATCTGCCACTCCGCCAGCGGCAGCAGCGCCGTCTCCAGGCGCCGCTCGGCGTCGCCCGGGCTGTGGGCCCACTGGGCGGCGCGCTGCCAGGCCTCCTGCCATTCGGCGCGGGTGCGCACCGGCGGCGACTGCCAGCGCATCCACTGGCCCGAGCTTTGCAGGCCCCGGCGCGTCCAGGCCACCACCAGGACGCCATCGTCGGGCGTGGCGCTGGTGCGGCGCGTCATGCGCAGCACTTGGCCGTCCCAGTCCAGCGGCGTGGTGTGGGCGATGGGCTGCAGGGCGTCCAGGTCGGCGCCCCATTGGCCCAGCGCGGCCTGCAGCACCAGCATCTCGTCGGCATGCTGGCGCGTGCCCTCTTGCGCCCGCACCATGCCGTCCAGCCCGCGCCAGCTCAGGATGGCCAGCAGGCCCATGATGGCGATGGCCAGCAGTAGTTCGACCAGGGTGAATCCGCGTGCCTTCATCGCTTCAATATCTGCCGATGATGGTGGAGATGCGCAGGATGGAGTTCTCGCCGTCCAGCACCTGCGCATCCACGCGCCGGAAGTTCGGGTTGGGCGTGGGACGCACGATGGTGAGCAGGGTGAACTGGCGCCCGGCCTGCTCGCAGGTCTGCGTGCTGTCGCCCACGCTGGGCATCTGGCGCGACAGGCGGGCGTAGACCAGTTCGTTCTCGGCGCACAGCTGGGCCAGCACGATGTCGGCCTGCCGCAGCGCGTTGCGCGTGAGCGCGGTGGTGGCTTGCAGGCCCGCCATGAGCGCGATGGCGACGATGCCCAGGGCCACCAATACCTCTACCAGCGTGAAGCCACGCTCCCGACCCGTCATCATTGCGCGGACTCGACGGTGAAGGGCCGCACGCCGTCGGTGGCGATGCGCAGCGCGCGGTCGGAGTGGGTGATCAGCACCTGCTGCGGGCCGATCAAGGGTTCCGGCCCCAGTACCAGCACCGAGGGGCCGCGCACGGCGGTGCCGGCGTCCAGCCACTGGCGGGCCTGGGTGACCTCCGCGCTGTCGGGCAGCCCTTCGAAGCGAAAGCCCTGCGGCAGCGCGCGCCAGCGCACGGGCACGCCGCTGGCGCGGGACTGTGCCCTGGCCGATTCCAGCAGCGCGGCCAGGCGGGTCGCTTCGCGCTCCAGCAAGGCTTGTCCGCTGTCGCGCATCGCCAGCCCTACGCCTGCGGTTGCGAGGGCAATGATGCTGATGACGACCAGCAGTTCTAAAAGCGTGAAGCCACGGGCGCGGCGCACGGAGCTACTGCCAACTGCCGATGTCGGCGTCCTTGCCCTCGCCGCCGGACTGGCCGTCCGCACCGAACGACATCACGTCCACCTCGGCCTTGATGCCCGGGTTCAGGTACTGGTACGGGCGGCCCCAGGGGTCGTTGGGCAGCTTCTCCAGGTACAGCTTCCAGTTGCCGGGCACGGGGCCGGACGTGGGCTTGGCGATGAGCGCCTGCAGGCCCTGTTCGGCCGTGGGGTAGCGCTGGTTGTCCAGGCGGTAGAGCTTGAGCGCCTGCATGATGTTGGTGATGTCGGTGCGCGCGGCGGTCACGCGGGCGTCGTCCGCGCGATCCAGCACGTTGGGCACGATGAGCGCGGCCAGCACGCCGATGATCACGAGCACCACCATCAGCTCGATGAGGGTGAAGCCCTTGGCCAGGCTGCGGCGCGCACGGCGCATGAGAGAAGGGGGGTTATTCACTGCGGGCGGTCCCTGGATGGTCGAATCGCGTGAATGATAATCCCCGCCATGGTGACCACTTCACACAGCCCCTGGGGCGTTCGTCTGGGCACGCTGGCCCTGTGGGCCGCGGCGGCGGCCAGCGTCGTCTTCTGGGGCCTGCGGCTGTCGGCCCCGGCGGGCGGCCCGGCCGTGCCTGCGGTCATGTCGGCACCGCCGCTGGCGCCCGACGCCCAGGCCCTGGCGCGGCTGTTGGGTGCCGAGCCCGCCGCCCCGGGCATGGCGGCGCCCGTGGCCTCGCTGGCCAGCCGGTTCGCGCTGGTGGGCGTGCTCTCGGGCCGCCAGAGCGGCGGGGGCGCCGCGCTGATCGCGGTGGACGGCAAGCCGGCCAAGCCGTTCCGCGTGGGTGCCGTGGTGGACCAGGGGCTGGTGCTGCAGGCCCTGGGGCCGCGCCAGGCGCAACTGGGTGCCGCGCTGGGCGAGCCCGCCGCGCTGACGCTGGACATGCCTGTTCTCAAACGCTGAGGCGCTTCACGTCCCACTCCCCATAGCCCGGCGCGGCCAGCGGCCACTGGTCGGCGCGGGGCAGGGCGCTGCCGTGATCCTGCAGCCAGTCCACGCAGCGCGCCGCGCCCGCATGCGTGATCCACACCACGTCCGCCGCGGGTTCCCGGCGGGCGTCCCGCAGGGCCGATGCCACGCGCGCCAGCATGGCGCCCAGGCTCTCGCCGCCGCCGGGCGGGTGCGCGGCGAAATCGGCCGTCCAGGCATCGATGGCGCCCTGGCCGATGGCGTCCCAGGCCCGGCCTTCCCAGGCGCCGAAGTTCATCTCGCGCAGCCGGGCGTCGGGGTTTATAGCCAAATCGGGCCGTAGCGCTTGCAGGGAAAGCGCGAGCAGCTCACATCTTTGTAGCGTGGAGTGGGCAACCCGCGCCCCGGCGGGCAGTGCCGCCGCCAGCCGTTGGGCGGCGGCCTGTGTGGCCGCCGCGTCGGCCGGCACGTCCAGCGCGCCGTAGCAGATGCCCGGCGCCACCAGCGGCCGGGCGTGCCGCACCAGCCAGAGGTTCTTCATACCCAGCGCAGGCTCAGCGCCGCGCCCAGGTAGAAGCCGATTTCGCCCACCTGCTGCGTGGCGCCCAGGCAGTCGCCGGTAAAGCCCTGCAGCCGCCGCGCGAACCAGCGCGCCATCCGCGCCGCGCCCAGAGCGCTCACTGCCACGGATGCTGCCAAAAAGATAGCTGGTTGCGCTTGCCAGACAAGGGCCAGAGGCCCAAAACACCATAAACCCGCCACGGCCAGCGCGCGGCCCGTGATCTGGCCCGCCAGCGGCTTGCTCTTGGACCGCGCCGTGTCTCCCACGTGCGGCAGCGCCCGCACGATGCACAGCGGCCAGAAGCGCGACAGCACGTGCGCCCCCGCGATGGCCGCCAGCGCCGCCGCCAGCCCATGCGCGCCCAGTGCCGACAGCAGCGCCACCTTGGCCAGCAGCGCCAGCACCAGCGCCATGGCACCAAAGGCCCCGATGCGCGAGTCCTTCATGATGTCCAGCGCCCGCTCGCGGTCCGCGCTGCCGCCCAGCCCGTCGGCCACATCGGCCAGCCCGTCCTCGTGGAAGCCGCCTGTCATCAGCACCGTGGCGATGGTGCTGAACACCGCCGCCACCGCCGGGGCGAAGGGGTTGGGCGCCAGCGCCAGATACAGCGCCGCGTACACCCCCGCCGCCAGCAGCGCGGCCAGCCAGCCCACGCCTGGGAAGTGCGCGCTGCTGGCGCGCAGCATGGCCGGGCTGAACCCCACCCAAGCGGCCAGCCGCCCGGTGACGGGGATGCGCGTGAAGAACTGCACGGCCAGCAGGTAGTGGCGCAGGAACTGCATGGAGTTATCGATACGACTTACGCAAAACGGGTTTGGGCAAGACGCTTGTTCTATGGCAAGACCGGTGTTGCATCCTTGTTTGCGTAAGCCATTGTCAAAATTAATAGCTGCCAGCGATTGGCTGGCAAGCGCTGGAGGCCATTTTGACCAATATTCTTACTTGGACCGCAGGAACAGCCGGTACGCCGGGTTCAGCGTCTCCTCCACAGATGGGTAGCCCAGCGTGGCCAGGAAGGCGTCGAAGGTGGCCGTGTCCTCCGGCGGCACCTGCATGCCCACGAGGATGCGGCCGTAGTCCGCGCCCTGGTTGCGGTAGTGGAACAGGCTGATGTTCCAGGTGGGCTGCATCAGGCTCAGGAACTTGAGCAGCGCGCCGGGCCGCTCGGGGAAGGTGAAGCGCATCAGCCGCTCGTCCTGGGCGAGGGCCGAATGGCCGCCCACGAGGTGGCGCAGGTGCTCCTTGGCGAGTTCGTCGTGCGTCAGGTCCAGCGCCTCGAAGCCGTGGCGGCTGAAGTTGCGCGCGATCTTTTCCGACTCGCCCTTGCCGTTGGTGGTCAGGCCCACGAACACGTGGGCCCGGGCCGCGTCGCTGATGCGGTAGTTGAACTCGGTCACGTTGCGCGGGCCGCCGGGCAGGCCGCCCACCACCTCGCAGAAGCGCCGGAAGCTGCCGCGCTCCTCGGGGATGGTGACGGCGAACAGCGCCTCGCGCTCCTCGCCGACCTCGGCGCGCTCGGCAACGAAGCGCAGGCGGTCGAAGTTCATGTTGGCGCCGCACAGGATGGCGGCGTAGGTCTCGCCTTTGGTCTTGCGCTCGGCCACGTACTGCTTGATGGCGGCCACGGCGAGGGCCCCGGCGGGCTCGACGATGCTGCGCGTGTCCACGAAGATGTCCTTGATGGCGGCGCAGACGGCGTCGGTGTCGACGGTGATGAACTCGTCCACCAGCCCTTGCGTCACGCGGAAGGTCTCCTCGCCCACCAGCTTCACGGCGGTGCCGTCGGAGAACAGGCCCACGTCGGGCAGCGTGACGCGCTGGTGCGCGTTGACCGACTGGATCATGGCGTCCGAATCGTTCATCTGCACGCCGATGACCTTGATCTCGGGCCGCACGGCCTTGATGTAGTTCGCCACGCCCGACACCAGCCCGCCGCCGCCGATGGCGACGAACACGGCGTCCAGCTGGTTGCTGCCCAGGCTCTGCAGCTGGCGCAGGATCTCCATGGCGATGGTGCCCTGGCCCGCAATCACGTCGGGGTCGTCGAAGGGGTGCACGAAGGTCAGGCCCTGTTCCCGCTGCAGGCGGGCCGCGTGCTCATACGCGTCGGAATAGCTGTCGCCGTGCAGCACCACGTCGCCGCCCAGGGTCTTGACGGCGTCCACCTTGAGCTGGGGCGTGGTCGTGGGCATGACGACCACGGCGCGCGTGCCCAGCTTGTGCGCGCTCATCGCCACGCCCTGGGCGTGGTTGCCGGCCGATGCGCAGATCACGCCGCGCTGCAACTGCTCGGGCGTGAGGTGCGCCATCTTGTTGTAGGCGCCGCGCAGCTTGAAGCTGAACACGGGCTGCTGGTCCTCGCGCTTGAGCAGCACCTTGTTGTGCAGGCGGCGGCTGAGGTTGCGGGCGGGTTCCAGGGCCGACTCCACGGCCACGTCGTACACGCGGGCGGTCAGGATCTTCTTGAGGTAGTCGGAGGGGGTGAGGTGCTGGGTCATGGCTGGGATAGGGCGGGGCCCACATGATAGAGGGGTGCCGCCGCAACGTTCCGGGCAAAAAAGGCCCCCATGCTCCGCCGCTGCGCGGGTCGCAGCCCCCCAAGGGGGCGCTTTTTGCCTGGGGGCGGCCCGGCGTCAAAAAAAAAGCCCCGGGCCGTGAGGCCTGGGGCTAATCCATCCTTTGAGGAGATGGAGGAGACAATCGGTGCGAGGCTTTCTTTGCAGATAAAAAGCACAACGCTTGGATGCAGTGTAGCCGGAATCTTGCTGCGTTGCAGCAAAATGCACGGCCAAGCGTGCGAAAAATCACACAGTCACAGATCGGCCACACAGGAGAAACAAAAATGGAATGCACAGTCAGTTGGACGGGCGGGGCCGGAACCCGCTCCGGCATGGGCTTCGTCGCCGAAACCGGCAGCGGCCATGTCCTGGCCATGGACGGCGCCCCCGACGCCGCCAACCCGGCCAACGGCGGCCAGAACCTGGCCCCCCGCCCCATGGAGACCGTGCTGGCCGGCACGGGCGGCTGCACGGCCTACGACGTGGTGCTGATCTTGAAGCGCGGCCGCCACGACGTGCGCGGCTGCACCGTGAAGCTGACCACCGAGCGCGCGCAGACCGACCCCAAGGTGTTCACCAAGATCCACATGCACTTCACCGTGACGGGCAAGGGCGTCCCGCCCGCCGCCGTGGAGCGCGCCATTGCCATGAGCCACGAAAAATACTGCTCGGCCAGCATCATGCTGGGGAAGACGGCGGAGATCACCACGGGGTTCGAGGTGGTGGAGGCAGCGTAGCCCGGCTGGCCCGAAAAAGAGAAAGCCGCCCTTGGGCGGCTTTCTGCTTTCAGTCGACTGCAGGGCTGGCGCAAAGCCAGCCGCAGGTATCAGAAGGAGTGCTTGATGCCGACGTCAAAGCCAGAGGTGTCGCCACCCAGCGTCGTTGCCGCACGTCCATTGTGGTACGAAGGAGCCAGGCCATTGCCATTGCTGATGCGGGCATAGGTGGTGTACAGCGCCGTGCGCTTGGACAGGTTGTGCACATAGCCCAGAGCAATCTGATTGCCCTTCGCCACGGTGAAACCACCGCCCTTGGCCTTGCCGGAGGTCAGCGAAATGCGGAACTCGCCTGCGCCCACGGGTACGAGTGCGCCAATCATGTACGTGGTATTTGTTACGCCGACGCCGCTGAGATTGCCGACCTTTTCCTGGTTCCAATGAGCCATCAGATTGGCAACGCCCAGGTTGTAGGAGCCAGCGATATTGGCGTTCTTGTAGTCGTCCAGGGCCGCGAGCTTGGTGATGCCATAAGCGCCAGCGATGTTCAGAGGGCCATTGGCATAGCCGACACGGAAACCGATGTAGCGGCCATCGTTCTTGGTAGCGCCCACATTGGATGCGTTCTCGCCGAATGCGTACTGTGCTTGGCCATAGAAGCCGCCCAGATTGCCAGGCAGGAAATAGCCAATGCTGTTGGATGCGCGAACGGTCGTTTGTACGCTGGCGGTGGTGCCCAGCCCCAGAGACAGGTTGCTCGTACCACCCACGCCGTTCGTACCGAACGGATCGAAGACGGTGTGGTTCCAGAACGAAGGGGTGTAGTCACGGCCCAGACGCACTTCACCGAAGCCGCCATTCAGGCTCACGGTCGAGCGGCGATTGAAAGTCAGACCTTGCGTGCCTGCACGAACGGGTGCATTTGCTCCGGTGGCCGGGTTGAATGCGTTGACTGCTTGGTTGTTGACGTTGGTCGCAGCCGCAGAACCGTCATCGTTGGCAATGCCGGCTTCCAGCCAGAACGAAGCGGACAGACCGCCACCCAGATCCTCCACGCGGCGGAAGCCCAGACGGCTGCTGTTGTAGCCAGAGTTGTGAAGGCGATTCACGGAACCGTTACCGTCACCCGAGACATGCTGGAACTGGGCGTCAACCACGCCAAACAGGGTCACGGACGACTGAGCGGAAGCAGCGCCAACTACGGCCAGGGCAGCCAGAGCGACTACAAAGACACCGCCTGCAATGAGAGGGATACCGATGAATATCCACAGATTTTTCTACTCTCAGGCATGCAAAAAATCCTCTCCAACTACACTGTTCCGCTCACGGGCATCGCCAGCGCATTGGACGACCTCGTGCAGATCGTTCAGCACCAGCCCGTCGCGGTGCTCGTGCGTGACCGAACGGCTTTCTATCTGGTGGGCGATGCATTCCTGGCAGCCAAGGCCCTGGAAAACGATGCCAGCGGCGCGGCCGGGAATCCAGCGGCCGGCGCGCCGACCTTTGCCGAAGCGGCCGAAAAGCTGGTGCTCCTGGAGGCGGACCGGGTCAAGCGCGGCGCCTTCAGCCAGGGATCGCTGCAGGTACTGAAAAACCGCCTGCAAGCCAACATCCTGCCGGTCATGGGCCATGTGCGGGTGGGCGATGTTCAAGCGGAACAGCTGCAAATGTTCATGGAGCGCATGAGCGCCCAGTCCGCCTCTTCCACGACCATCTCCCAATATCTGGTCATCATCCGCAAGGTGCTCAAGCTCGCGGTTTCCCGCAAATGGATGCGGGAACTGCCGGAGATACCCCGCATCCCCATCACCAGCCAGCCACGCTCCACGTTCACGGTCGGCCAGTACCGCGCTATCCTGCGCACGGCCAAGCGCCTCGCTCGCGAGCAGGCCGAGGCGCCCTGCGTCAAGGAAAGCGGCGGCACGCGCGAACGCTTCTGGGTCACGCCCCGCTACCGCCGGCTGCCGCCCGACATGTACTGGCTCATCGGCTTCATGGTGAACAGTTTCGTGCGCCCCAGCGACATCCGCACGCTCCGGTACCGGCATGTCGAGGTCGTGCGGCGGGACCAGAAATCCTATTTGCGGCTGACCCTGCCAACGACGAAGAAGCATGACAAACCCATCGTGACCCTGCAGCCGGCGGTTCGTATCTATGAGCGCTTGCGCACGTGCGCCCAGGCGGCCCATGCCGGGCAGCCCGACGACTATCTCTTTTTGCCCGCCGAGAAAGACCGGGCCCATGCGCTGGCGGTGCTCAATTTCTGGCTGCAGTGGGTCTTGCGGGAGGCGGGCATCCCGCGCATCGACGTGCATGGGCAGGCGCGCACGCTCTACTGCCTGCGGCACACGTCCATCACCTTCCGGCTGCTCTATGGCGAGGGCATCGACATGCTGACGCTGGCCCGCAACGCCCGGACCTCCGTGGCCATGATCGAGAGCTTCTATGCGTCGAGCCTCACCGGGGAAATGAACGTGGGCATGCTGCAAAGCCGCCGCACCGGCCGCAGCCGGTGAAAGTGCCTATTAAATATAGTGGGCCGTGGTGGTCATTACCTTGGCGGCCGCTTTCATGGCCAGGCGGGCCGGCGGGGGCAGTTCCAGCGCGCCGGAGGCCTGGGCCTGCGTCGCATGGCGCTCCTCATCGTCCTTCATGCGGGCCACGACGGCCCGGGACGCCAGATCCTGCTCCGGCAGCCGTGCAAGGTGGCCCTGCAGGTGCGCCGCCACCTGCTTTTCGGTTTCCGCCACGAACCCCAGGCTGGCCCGGTCGCTGACCTTGGCCGCCACCAGTCCCAGCGCGAAGGCGCCGGCGAACCACAGGGGGTTGAGCAGGCTCGGGCGGGAGCCCAGGGCATCCAGGCGCTGCCGCGTCCAGGCCAGATGGTCTGTTTCCTCGCGCGCGGCTTCCAGCAGGTGCTCCCGCAATTGCGGGTCGCGCGTGACCGCAGCCTGGGCTGTGTAAAGCGCCTGGGCGCAGACTTCGCCCACGTGATTGACGCGCATCAGCGCTCCCGCCAGTTTTTTCTGGACAGGGTCGAGGGAGGCTTCCGCCATCCCTTGGGCGGGCGACGCTTCACTCGCGCGCGGTGTCGCGAAAAGGGTGCGAAGTGCGTTATCGGCAGCCGTTAGCAAAGAATCCATGGAAGCTTTCGAAATGACAAGGGTGCAGCAACACAAGTTGCACTTGGATACAGGAGAAGGGCCTCTTTTGCCCCCCGATCCCCTAGTGCAAAGGCGATTTTGCCGCTGCGCACTTAAATGTTGCAACACTGCAACGGATTTCCCCTTTCAGCCCGATTGTGGGTGAATTCCTTTGCGAAACCCGGCCGGGTCTGGTGCAATAAGAGCAACTTCCCCACCAGGAGGTTGGCCCGGGGAACCGGCGGGACTGCGCGGGTGCTACGCCAGCAGCCCTAGACCCCTCGTACCGGCGCCCTATGTTTAACCTTGGAGTAACTCGCAATGAAAAAATCCCTAGTCGCTCTGGCTGCCCTGGCCGTAGTTGGCGCTGCTTCCGCTCAGTCGTCCGTGACCCTGTTTGGCGTGGTTGACGCAACCTACGCTTACGGTTCCGGCAGCGTTTCCAACAAGTCGCAGCTGACGAACTCCGGCTACAACAGCAGCCGTCTGGGTTTCCGCGGCGTTGAAGATCTGGGTGGCGGTCTGTCCGCTTCGTTCTGGCTGGAAGCTGGCCTGGCCAACGATGACGGCCGTGGCGCTGCTACCAACACCAACAACCAAGCTACCGGCGGTGCCGTGGCTGGTATCGGTGGTGGCCAAGGCCTGACGTTCAATCGTCGTTCGACCGTGAGCCTGAACGGCGGCTTCGGTGAAGTGCGTCTGGGTCGTGACTATACCCCCCAATTCTGGAACCTGACCGTGTTCGATCCGTTCGGCACGAACGGCGTTGGCACCACCCAAACCCTGAACTCCAGCCTGGGCGGCCCCACCACCGTGCGCGCTTCCAACGCCATCGGCTACTTCCTGCCTGGCAACCTGGGCGGCTTCTACGGCCAAGCTCAGTACTACCTGGGTGAAAACGCCAGCAACGCTGCGAACAAGAAGGACGGCAACGGTCTGGCTGCTCGCGTCGGCTACGCCAACGGCCCCATCAACGTCGCTCTGGCCGCTTCGCAAACCAAGTTCCTGACGGGCAACATCAAGGCCTGGAACCTGGGCGGTCAATACGACCTGGGCGTGGCCAAGATCATGGCTCACTACAACCAAGACAAGATCAGCGGCGGTGCTGACGGCAAGGGCTTCCTGATCGGTGGTCTGGTGCCCGTGGGCGCTGGCGAAATCCGTCTGGCCTACTCCACCTACAAGATCGACACCGCTGGTGCTGATCCCCGTTCGAACAAGCTGGCTCTGGGCTACGTGCACAACCTGTCCAAGCGCACGGCTCTGTACGCTACGTACGCTCACGTCAACAACAAGAACGGCGCTGCTCAGTCCCTGAACGGCTCCGTGACCGGCGCGAACGACAACTCCAACGGTTACGACTTCGGTATCAAGCACAGCTTCTAATATCAACGCTGGCTTCGGCCAGTTGCGATATCAAAGCTAAAAGCCGCCTTCGGGCGGCTTTTTTTTTATTTCCTTCTCTGCGGTTGCAGCTTACCGGAACGGGTTGTAACTCCATGCACATGGTTGCCATGCCATCGTGATGGGCAACTGCCCGCCGCTGGAAGAGAGGGGTTGGGCATGGCTTCCTGCGCTGGCTTGCAGGCATCGAGCCTGTGCCATTTCTTGGCACCAACCTTGCATGTGATTTCCCTCTCAGGGCGGCTATCAAGGCCCTTCGTGCCATCCGGAATTCAGGGATTTCCCGTTGGCTATAGAGCAACCTTTACTGCATAGTAAAACTTTAATCCAGAGGGAATCCATGAAACTCAAATACAGTCTGTTGCCGGTGGCCGTGGCCGCCGCGATGCTGGCGGCCCCGGCGCTCCATGCCAAATCCTTCAAATGGGCCAGCCAGGGGGAGATTGCGACCTGGGATATTCATTCGCAGAACAATGCGCTGCAGAACGGGCTCCATGCGAACGTGTATGAAAGCCTGGTTTACTACAACAGCAAGACCTTTGACGTAGAGCCCGTACTGGCCACGGCATGGAAGGAGATCAGCCCCACGCAGGTGCGTTTCACGCTGCGCCAGGGCGTCAAGTTCCATGATGGGTCGGCGCTGACCGCGGACGATGCCGTGTACTCGATCCAGCGGGCCATGGCCAAGACGTCGAACTTCACGCCCTACGTGCAGGGCATCAGCAAGGTGGCGAAGGTGGATGCGCAGACCCTCGACGTCTTCCTGTCGGCGCCCAATCCCGTCCTGCTGCGCCAGATGACCGAGCTGCGGATCATGAGCAAGGCCTGGGCGGAAAAGAACAAGTCGGTCGAGCCCAAGGACATCAAGGGAACGGACGAGAACTTTGCCCACCGCAATGCCATGGGCACGGGGCCTTACACGCTGGATTCGTGGCAGCCCGACGTGAAGATGGTCTTCAAGCGCAACCCCAACTGGTGGGGCAAGATGGACGGCAATGTGACCGAGATCGTCTACACCCCCATCAAGTCGAACGCCACGCGCATCGCCGCGCTGCTGTCCGGCGAGGTGGACTTGGTGCTCGACCCCGCGCCCCAGGACCTGGGCCGCCTGCGCGCCAGCCCGGACCTGAAGGTGATCGACGGTGTCGAGAACCGCACCATCTTCCTGGGCATGGATCAGTTCCGCGAGGAACTGCCCGGCTCCAACGTCAAGGGCAAGAACCCGCTGAAGGACGTGCGGGTGCGCAAGGCGCTGTACCAGGCCATCGATACCGACACGATCTCGCGCAACATCATGCGCGGCCTGGGCAAGCCCACGGGCACCATCGTGGCACCCCAGGTGGCGGGCTATACCGAGGCCGTGGGCAAGCGCTTCCCCTACAGCGTGGATGCCGCCAAGAAGCTGTTGGTCGAGGCCGGCTACCCCGATGGCTTCGAGGTGGATTTCGCCTGCCCGAACAACCGCTACATCAACGACGAGGCCATCTGCCAGGCCGTGACCGCCATGTGGTCGCGCATCGGCGTGAAGGCCAAGCTGCGCACGCTGCCGCTCGTCACCTACTTCCCGATGATCCAGCGCAATGAAGCCAGCATCTACATGCTGGGCTGGGGCGTGCCCACTTTCGACGGGCTGTACAGCCTGCAGTCGCTGGTGCGCACGGTGGGCGCCGGCGGCGACGGCAACTACAACGTGGGCCGCTATAGCAACCAGCGCATGGACTACCTGGTGGACCGGATCAAGGCCGAAACGGACGCGCCAGTGCGCTCGCGCATGCTGACCGAGGCGCTGCAGCTGTCGAACGACACCGTCTCCCACCTCCCGCTGCATGACCAGGTGATCCCGTGGGCCATGAAGAAGAATGTGGAGCTGGTCCACCGGGCAGATAACCGCGTGGACATGCGCACAGTCAAGGTGAACTGATTTATTCTCGGTGCATGGAGAACAAGGGCCTCACGGCCCTTGATTTCTTGGGCTTAATCTGACGTATTGCCATGCAACGCCCCGGCCATCAAAAGTGGCCGCAGCGTTCCTATCGAACACACACTCGACTCTCTGATGCTTGCCTTTATATTGCGCCGCCTGATCCAGGCTGTGATTGTCATGGTCACGGTGGCCTTCATCTCCTTCATGCTGTTCCAGTACGTGGGAGATCCCGTGGTGTTCCTGCTGGGCCAGGATGCCACCCCCGAGCAGATCCGCGAACTGCGCGTCGCTCTCGGGCTCGACAAGCCCTTCTTCATCCAGTTCTGGCACTTCCTGGTGAACGCGGCACAGGGCGAATTCGGCCTGAGCCTGCGCCAGGGCGCGAAAGTCTCGCGCCTGATCGCCGAACGCTTCCCCGCCACGCTGGAACTGGCGCTGGTGGCCGCCGTGCTGGCGCTGGTGATCGGCGTGCCCATGGGCGTGTATGCGGCCCTCAAGCGCGGCACCTTCACCAGCCAGCTGTTCATGACGCTGTCGCTGCTGGGCGTGTCGCTGCCCACCTTCCTGATCGGCATCCTGCTGATCCTGGTCTTCGCCGTGCACCTGGGCTGGTTCCCGAGCTTCGGCCGGGGCGAGGTGGTGCAGCTCGGCTGGTGGAGCACCGGGCTGCTCAAGGCCAAGGGTTGGCACCACATCACGCTGCCGGCCATCACGCTGGCGATCTTCCAGCTCACGCTGATCATGCGGCTGGTGCGCGCGGAAATGCTGGAGGTGCTGCGCACCGACTACATCAAGTTCGCTCGTGCGCGCGGGCTGTCCGACCGGGCCATCCATTTCGGCCATGCGCTCAAGAACACGCTGGTGCCGGTGCTGACCATCACCGGCCTGCAGCTGGGCGGCCTGATCGCCTTCGCCATCATCACC
>Ga0222423_1000862_pt1 | contig 16319 bp, 11 predicted proteins | sample 3A0metagenome_FD_182472 | JGI IMG/M metagenome (GOLD analysis project Ga0222423, IMG submission 182472) | Enriched microbial communities from leaf-cutter ant dump, University of Wisconsin, Madison, United States - 3A0 (version 2) | ecosystem: Environmental > Terrestrial > Nest > Insects nest >...
CGCCGCGATGCGCGAGCGCCTCGGGCTCGAGCTCGAGCTCTTCGAGGCGGGCGAGCTCCTCGCCCCGCTCAACAACATCGCCTCGCCCGCGCAGGAGCTGCGCGACGTCTTCGACCTCGTGCCGACGGCGACGCCCGAGGACTGGGAGACGATCGCCCTGCGGCTGCTCGCGGCGCCCGCGGCGCTCGACGGTTACGTCGCGTCGCTGCGCGAGGCGCTGCGCACCGGCCCGCTGCCCGCGCGCCGCCAGGTCGCGCTCGTCGCCGCGCAGGCCCGCGAGCAGGCCGACGCGCGAACGTCGTTCTTCACGTCGTTCGTCGAGGGCGAGGCGGTCGACGCGGCGCTCGACGGCTCGGCCGTGTGCGCGGCCGTCCGCCGCGACCTCCTCGAGGGCGCGGCCGCCGCGCGGGCCGCGTACGGGCGCCTCGCGGACGTCCTCGAGCAGGAGGTCGCGCCGCACGCGCGCGAGGCCGACGGCGTCGGCGAGGAGCGCTACGCGCTGTGGTCGCGGTACTTCCTCGGCGCGCGCGTCGACCTGCGCGAGACGTACGCGTGGGGGCTCGAGGAGCTCGCGCGGATCGTCGCCGAGCAGGAGGCCGTCGCGGCCGAGATCGGCGGGCCGGGCACGAGCGTCGAGCGCGCGATCGAGCTGCTCGACGCGGACCCGAGCTTCACGCTCGAGGGCACCGAGGCGCTGCGCCGCTGGATGCAGGAGACGTCGGACGCCGCGATCGCGGCGCTCGACGGCGTCCACGTCGACATCGCCGAGCCGCTGCGCACGCTCGAGTGCCGCATCGCCCCGACCCAGACGGGCGGCATCTACTACACGGGGCCGTCGGCCGACTTCACGCGCCCCGGCGCGATGTGGTGGTCCGTGCCCGCGTCGGTGACGACGTTCTCGACGTGGCGCGAGCGCACGACCGTCTACCACGAGGGCGTCCCGGGCCACCACCTCCAGGTCGGCGGCGCCGTGGCACTGCCGCTCAACGACTGGCGCCGGCTCCTGTGCTGGACGTCGGGCTTCGGCGAGGGCTGGGCGCTCTACGCGGAGCGCCTCATGGCGGACCTCGGCTTCGTCTCGACCCCGGGCGACCGGCTCGGCATGCTCGACGCCCAGCGGATGCGTGCGGCACGCGTCGTCGTCGACATCGGCGTCCACCTCGGCCTGCCGTGCCCCACGGAGTGGGGCGGCGGCACGTGGGACGCCGCGAAGGCGTGGGAGCTGCTGCGCGCCAACGTCAGCATGGACGAGGACTCGCTGCGCTTCGAGCTCGACCGCTACCTCGGCTGGCCGGGCCAGGCGCCGTCGTACAAGGTCGGGCAGCGGATCATCGAGGAGCTGCGCGCCGCGGCGGCGGCCGCGGCGGCGGCGCGCGGCGAGGCCTTCGACGCGCGCGCGTTCCACGCCCGCGTGCTGTCCGTCGGCTCCGTCGGGCTCGACGTCCTGCGCGACGTCGTCCTCGCGGTCGCCTGACCCCGCACGGCCCTGAGCGGTGCCCCGCCCCCGGGTGTTGGAGGGCACACGTGGCGGGGCACCGCGGCCGAAGCGTGGGTCCGGGGTCCCGGAGGGGTACGCGACCCTGCACCCACGCCCGCTGCGGGGCGACGACGTTGTCGCCGGGACCTTCCGGCGCCCGTGGTGCCCATGAGCACCCCGGGAGATTCCCGGCGCGTGTCCCGTCCCGCTATTCTCGCCGGTCCCGGCCGACGGCACCGGGGACGAACGTCCCCGGGTGCGCCGCTACGCTGGGCCCATGACCCGGCTCGTCCTCGCCTCCGCCTCCCCCGCGCGCACCGCGACGCTCGCCGCCGCGGGCATCGACGCGCCCGTGCGCGTCTCGGGCGTCGACGAGGACGCGGCGCTCGCGGACGCGACCGACCGCCACGGCGCGCTCGCCCCGGCCGACGCCGTGCTCGTGCTCGCCCAGGCCAAGGCGCTCGCGGTCGCCGCCGACCTCGAGGCCGACGACGACCCCGAGTCGCTCGCCACCGACGACGTCCTCGTCCTCGGCTGCGACTCGATGCTCGAGCTCGACGGCGAGGTCGTCGGCAAGCCGGGCGACGCCGCGACCGCGCGCGAGCGCTGGCGCCGCATGCGCGGGCGCGCCGCGACGCTGCACACCGGGCACTGGCTCGTCGACCTGCGGGACGCCGCGCACGGCGGCACGGGCGGGACGCTCGGCGCGACGAGCTCGACGCTCGTGCGCTTCGCGGACCTCGCGGACGACGAGATCGACGCGTACGTCGCGACGGGCGAGCCGCTCGCCGTCGCGGGGGCGTTCACGACCGACGGCCTCGGCGGGCCGTTCGTCACCGCGGTCGAGGGCGACCCGCACGGCGTCGTCGGGCTCAGCCTGCCGCTGCTGCGCGAGCTCCTCGCCGGGATCGGCGTGCGCGTCCACGAGCTCTGGCGGCCCCGGGGCTGACCTGCACCGCTTGTCGGGCGAGCACAACGACGCGGGCCGACGTGCGCGCGGGCCCCGGGCCCGCTTGTCGAACTTCTACAACGACGCGGGCATCGGCTTGGACCGTCGTCCAATGTTGTCCCGACACCCGGATGCCCGCCCACGAGCGCGACGCGCGAAGCGATACGGTGAGCCGTGCCCGCTCTCACGAAGGTCCTCATCGCCAACCGCGGCGAGATCGCCGTCCGTGTCGCCCGCGCCTGCGCCGACGCCGGCATCGCGTCCGTCGCCGTCTACGCCGACCCCGACCGCGACGCCCTCCACGTCCGGCTCGCCGACGAGGCGTTCGCCCTCGGCGGCGTCCGCGCCGCCGACACCTATCTCGACGTCGCCAAGCTGCTCGACGTCGCGCGCCGCTCGGGCGCCGACGCCGTCCACCCGGGCTACGGCTTCCTCTCGGAGAACGCCGCGTTCGCGCAGGCCGTCATCGACGCGGGCCTCACGTGGATCGGCCCGCCGCCCGCCGCGATCGAGTCGCTCGGCGACAAGGTGAGCGCGCGCCACATCGCGCAGCGCGCGGGCGCCCCGCTCGTCCCGGGCACGCCCGACCCGGTGTCGTCGGCCGCCGAGGTCGAGGAGTTCGCGCGCACGCACGGGCTGCCCGTCGCGATCAAGGCCGCCTACGGCGGCGGCGGCCGCGGCCTCAAGGTCGCGCGCACGCACGAGGAGATCGCCGAGCTCTACGAGTCGGCGGTCCGCGAGGCCGTCGCGGCGTTCGGCCGCGGGGAGTGCTTCGTCGAGCGCTACCTCGACCGCCCGCGCCACGTCGAGACCCAGTGCCTCGCCGACGCGCACGGCAACGTCGTCGTCGTCTCGACGCGCGACTGCTCGCTCCAGCGCCGCCACCAGAAGCTCGTCGAGGAGGCGCCCGCGCCGTTCCTCAGCGACGCGCAGGTCGCCGAGCTCTACGCGGCGTCGAAGGCGATCCTCACCGAGGCCGGCTACGTCGGCGCGGGCACGTGCGAGTTCCTCGTCGGGCTCGACGGCACCCTGTCCTTCCTCGAGGTCAACACGCGCCTGCAGGTCGAGCACCCCGTGACCGAGGAGGTCACGGGCATCGACCTCGTCCGCGAGCAGCTGCGCGTCGCGGCGGGCGAGCCGCTCGGCTACGACACGGTCGAGGTGCGCGGCCACTCGTTCGAGTTCCGGCTCAACGGCGAGGACCCGGCGGCGGGCTTCCTGCCGCAGCCGGGCACGATCACGCGGTTCGACCTGCCCACCGGGCCCGGCGTGCGCGTCGACTCGGGCGTCGTCGCGGGCGACACCGTCTCGGGGATGTTCGACTCGATGGTCGCCAAGCTCGTCGTCACGGGCGCGACGCGCGAGCAGGCCGCGCAGCGCGCGCGACGCGCGCTGCGCGAGCTGCAGATCGAGGGCATCCCGACCGTCGTGCCGTTCCACCGTGCCGTCATGGCCGACGAACGCTTCGTGCCCGCCGCCGCGGAGACGCCGTTCGAGGTCCACACGCGCTGGATCGAGACCGAGTTCGTCGACACGCTCGCGACGCTCGACCCCGCGACGCCCGCCGCGCCCGACGTCGAGGCGGCGCCCGCGACCGAGCGCGTCGTCGTCGAGGTCGCCGGCAAGCGCCTCGAGGTCGTCATCCCCGCGGGCCTCGCGGGCGCGCGCCGCCCGGCGGGGCCGGGCGCGCGGCCGCAGCGCACGCGACGGACCTCGCGCACGACCGCGAGCGCGTCGGGCACCTCCCTGTGCTCCCCCATGCAGGGGACGATCGTCAAGGTCGCCGTCGCCGAGGGCCAGGAGGTCGCCGAGGGCGAGCTCGTCGTCGTCCTCGAGGCCATGAAGATGGAGCAGCCGCTCGTCGCGCACCGCGCCGGCACCGTCACGGGCCTGCAGGCCCAGGCGGGCGCGGGCGTGAGCGCGGGCACAGTCATCTGCGAGATCGTCTGACCCCTCCCGGCGCGCGCCCCGTCGCCGGCCGAGAGGTCCCAGCAGCAGCCCGGGTCCGCACCGTACGGTGGGACCGACAGCACCGAACGAGACGAGGAGTCCTCGTGCCCACCTCCCCCATCGACGCCACGACGACGCCCGCCTGGCGGGCGCTCTCCGAGCACCGCGACGCCTTCCAGGCCGACCTGCGCGGCTGGTTCGCCACCGACCCGCAGCGGGCCGAGCGCCTCACGCGCACCGCGGGCGACCTCCACGTCGACCTGTCGAAGAACCTCCTCACCGACGAGACGCTCGCGCTCCTCGTGCGCCTCGCGGACGAGGTCGGGCTCGTCGCCCGCCGGGACGCGATGCTCGCGGGCGAGCACGTCAACACGACCGAGGACCGCGCCGTCCTCCACACGGCGCTGCGCCGCCCGGCCGACGCCTCCCCCGCGCTCGTCGTCGACGGGCAGGACGTCGACGCCGACGTCCAGGAGGTCCTCGCGCGGGTCGCCGAGTTCGCCGAGAAGGTGCGCTCGGGCGAGTGGCGGGGCGTCACGGGCGCCCCCGTGACGACCGTCGTCAACATCGGCATCGGCGGCTCCGACCTCGGGCCCGTCATGGCGTACGAGGCGCTCAAGCCCTACGTGGGCGACATCGAGGTCCGCTTCGTCTCGAACATCGACCCGACCGACGTCGCCGAGACGACCGCCGGTCTCGACCCGACGACGACGCTCTTCGTCGTCGCCTCCAAGACGTTCACGACGCTCGAGACGCTGACGAACGCGCGGCTCGCCCGCGCGTGGCTGTGGGAGGCGCTCGAGGCCGCGGGCGCGATCGACGGCTCGGACGCGTCGCGCGCCGACGCCGTCGCCCACCACTTCGTCGCGGTGTCGACGGCCCTCGACAAGGTCGAGGCGTTCGGGATCGACCCCGCGAACGCGTTCGGCTTCTGGGACTGGGTCGGCGGCCGCTACTCGGTCGACTCGGCGATCGGCCTCGCGCTCGCGATCGCGATCGGGCCCGACGCGTTCGGCGAGCTCCTCGAGGGCTTCCGCACGATGGACGAGCACTTCCGCACCGCGCCCCTCGAGCAGAACGTGCCCGTGCTCATGGGCCTGCTCAACGTCTGGTACGTCAACTTCCTCGACGCGCACTCGCACGCGGTGCTCCCCTACGCCCAGCACCTGCACCGCTTCGCGGCGTACCTCCAGCAGCTGACGATGGAGTCGAACGGCAAGTCGGTCCGCTGGGACGGCTCGCCCGTGACGACGCAGACCGGCGAGATCTTCTGGGGCGAGCCGGGCACGAACGGCCAGCACGCGTTCTACCAGCTCATCCACCAGGGCACGCGCCTCGTGCCGGCGGACTTCATCGCGGTCGCGACGCCCGCGCACCCGCTGCGCGACGGCGACGCCGACGTCCACGAGCTGTTCCTCTCGAACTTCTTCGCGCAGACGAAGGCGCTCGCGTTCGGCAAGACGGCCGACGAGGTGCGCGCCGAGGGCACGCCCGAGGCGATCGTCCCCGCGCGCGTCTTCCCGGGCAACCGGCCGACGACGTCGATCATGGCGCCCGCGCTCACGCCGGCGGTCCTCGGGCAGCTCGTCGCGCTCTACGAGCACATCACGTTCGTCCAGGGCGTCGTGTGGGGCATCAACTCCTTCGACCAGTGGGGCGTCGAGCTCGGCAAGAAGCTCGCGAACGAGATCGCCCCGGCGATCTCGGGCGACGACGCGGCGCTCGCGGCGCAGGACGCCTCGACGCGCGCGCTCGTCGAGTACTACCGGGCGCACCGCACCCGCTGACGATCTGACCGCCCGGCGGCTCCAGTCCCCGGCCCTCTTCCGTCGCGCAGGTCGGGAGCACCGTCCGACGGCGCTCCCGACCTACGAGTCGCCCCGCTCCACCGACTGGAAGCGCCGTTGCACCCTCCGCGGGGAGCAAGAACGCTTCCAGTCACGCTCTCGGGACGACTGGAAGCGTCGTTGCACCCTCCGCGGGGAGCAAGAACGCTTCCAGTCGCGCTCTCGGGGCGCTTCCAGTCGCGTTCTCGGGGCGACTGGAAGCGCCGTTGCACCCTCCGCGGGGAGCAAGAACGCTTCCAGTCGCGCTCTCGGGGCGCTTCCAGTCGCTCCCTGAGGGCGACTGGAAGCGCCCCTGCACCCGTCCGTGTGATCCAGACCACTGTCCAGCCCGTGACATTAGGGCACGACGGCCTCACGTATATGCGTCGCGTCCAGTAGCCTCGTTCTCGGACTTCGGTGAGGCTCACCTCACCCACGCGCCGGGACGACGCCGAGCACCGCTCGGCCGCCCGACGCGCGCCGCCCCCGCCGGGGGCGGGGACGGCAGCGGTCGACCACCGGGTCCCGGAAGGATCATCCCGTGCTCGCGAACTTCCTCATCGGCCTCCGCGAGGGGCTCGAGGCATCGCTCGTCATCGGCATCCTCGTCGCCTACCTCGTCAAGGTCGGCAGGCGCGACCTGCTCGGCCCGCTGTGGACAGGCGTCGCCGTCGCCGTCGCCGTCTCCCTCGGGTTCGGTGCCGCGCTGACGTTCGGCCCCAAGGGCCTGAGCTTCGAGGCGCAGGAGGCGATCGGCGGCTCGCTCTCGATCGTCGCCGTCGGCCTGCTCACGTGGATGATCTTCTTCATGGGCCGCACCGCGCGGCACATGCGCGCCAACCTCAACGCCAAGCTCGACGACGCGATCGCGGCGGGCCGCGGCGCGATCGTCGTCGCCGCCCTCCTCGCCGTCGGACGCGAGGGCCTCGAGACCGCGCTCTTCCTGTGGGCCGGAGCCCAGGCGACCGGCGCGACGACCAGGCCGCTCCTCGGCGCCGTCCTCGGCCTCGCCGTCGCGATCGGCCTCGGCTGGGCGTTCTACCGCGGCGCGCTCCGGCTCAACCTGCGGCTGTTCTTCGCGTGGACGGGCGTCTTCCTCGTCGTCGTCGCGGGCGGCGTCCTCGCCTACGGCGTCCACGACCTCCAGGAGGCCGGCATCCTGCCCGGGCTGCACAGCCTCGCGTTCGACGTCTCGGCGCAGGTCCCGCCGTCGAGCTGGTACGCGACCCTGCTCAAGGGCGTCTTCAACTTCACGCCGGCGACCACGTGGCTCCAGACGATCGCCTGGACCCTCTACGTCGTGCCCACCCTCGCGTTCTTCGTGCGCGGCGCCTGGTTCTCCGCGACTCCCTCGCGGCCCGCCACCGCCGCGCCCGCTCCGTCGCTCGCGGTCGCCGCCTGAGCGACGGCCCGCCTGCCCGCCCCCGCCCGAGCGCGCCGTCCGGCGCGCCCAGCAGCAAGGACCTCCATGTCACGTACCACCCGTCTCGCCGCCCCGCTCGCCGCGCTCGCGCTCGCGCTCCCGCTCGCCGCGTGCGTCGACAACGCACCCACGACCGACGCCTCCGGGCCCGGCGCCGCGGGCGGCCCGGCCACGATCGCGGTCGACTCGAGCGCCGACGCCTGCACGCTGTCGGCCACGACCGCGCCGTCGGGAAACGTCGTGTTCACGGTGACCAACTCCGGCTCCGACGTCACCGAGTTCTACCTGCTCGCGGAGGACGGCCTGCGGATCGTCTCCGAGGTCGAGAACATCGGCCCCGGCCTCACGCGCGACCTCGTCGTCGTCGCGCGCCCCGGCACGTACGTCACCGCGTGCAAGCCCGGCATGGTGGGCGACGGCATCCGCTCGACGTTCACCGTGACGGACTCGGGCGCGGACCTCACGCCGTCGGGCGACCTCGCCGCGCAGATCGAGGCGGCGACGACGAGCTACGTCGCGTACGTCAAGGACCAGACCGAGCAGCTGCTCGCGGGCACGCAGGAGTTCGTCGACGCGTACACGGGCGGCGACGACGACGCGGCACGCGCGCTCTACGCACCGACGCGCCTGCACTGGGAGCGCATCGAGACGGTCGCCGAGTCGTTCGGCGACCTCGACCCGCGCATGGACCTGCGGGAGGCCGACCTCGCCGAGGGCGAGGAGTGGACCGGCTGGCACCTCCTCGAGAAGGACCTCTGGGCACCCGAGCCCGAGGCGAACGGCGGCGAGGAGTACGTCCCGCTCACGGACGACGAGCGCGCCGACTACGCGGGCCGCCTGCTCGCGGACACCCAGGAGCTCTACGACCGCACGCACGCGGCCGACTTCGCGGGCACGATCACGGCCGACTTCGTCGGCAACGGCGCCAAGGGCCTCCTCGACGAGGTCGCGACCGGCAAGGTCACGGGCGAGGAGGAGATCTGGTCGCACACCGACCTGTGGGACTTCCAGGCGAACGTCGACGGCGCACGCGTCGCGTACGCGGGGCTGCGCGACGTCGTCGTCGCGAAGGACCCGGCGCTCGCCGAGGACCTCGACGCGCGGTTCGAGAAGCTCGCCGGGCTCCTCGCCGGGCACCGTGACGGCGCCGGCTTCGTCCTCTACACGACGCTGTCGGAGGACGAGGTCAAGGAGCTCTCGGTCGCCGTCGACGCACTGAGCGAGCCCCTGTCGCGGCTCACCGCGGCCGTCGTCCTCTGACCCGTCCGCCCCGCCCGACCCGCACCCCGAGGCCCCGATGACCGGTTCCCGTCCCGCTGCACCGGACGACGACGCGCCCGCCGCCGCCGCTCCGCCCGACGCCGCGCCCGCCGCGCCCGCCGCCACGGCGGCGGGCGGGCCGCGGCCCGAGGGCATCTCGCGCCGCGGCCTCCTCGGGCTCGCGGGCGCGGGGCTCGCGGCGGCGGGCCTCGGCGGGGCCGCGGGCTGGGCCGCGCACGGCGCACGGCCCGCCGCGCCCGCGGGCGTCGCCGGCTCCTCGCCGACGGGCACGCACGCGTTCACGGGCCTCCACCAGGCGGGCATCACGACGCCCGCGCAGGACCGGCTCCACCTCGCGGCGTTCGACGTGACGACGGACCGGCGCAGCGACCTCGTCGCGCTCCTGCGGCGCTGGACGTACGCGGCCGAGCGCATGACGCGCGGGCTCGCGGCCGGGGACCTCGGCCCGACGGGCGGCTCGTACGACGCCCCGCCCGACGACACGGGCGAGGCCGACGGCCTGCCGCCGTCGAACCTCACGGTGACGATCGGCTTCGGGCCGTCGCTCTTCCGCGACGCCGACGGGCGCGACCGCTTCGGCCTCGCCGCGCGCAGGCCGGCGCTGCTCGAGGACCTGCCGCACTTCCCCGGCGACACGCTCGACCCGGCGCGCACGGGCGGCGACCTCGTCGTCCAGGCGTGCGCGGACGACCCGCAGGTCGCGGTCCACGCGGTGCGCAACCTCGCGCGCCTCGCCTTCGGCGCGGCGGCCGTCCGCTGGTCGCAGCTCGGCTACGGCCGCACGTCGTCGACGTCGACGTCGCAGGCGACGCCCCGCAACCTCTTCGGGTTCAAGGACGGCACCGCGAACATCATGGCCGAGGAGTCGGCCGAGCTCGCGCGGCACGTGTGGGTCGACGCGGCCGACGACCCGGCCGCGGGCTGGCTCGCGGGCGGGACGTACCTCGTCGCCCGACGCATCCGCATGACGATCGAGACGTGGGACCGCGCGCCGCTGCGCGAGCAGGAGGCGCTCGTCGGGCGGACGAAGGGCTCGGGCGCGCCGCTCTCGGGCGGCGAGGAGCGCACCGCGCCCGACTTCGCCCTCGCGGGGCGCGACGGCGCGCCGCTCATCGACCCGGCCTCGCACGTCGCGATGGCGCACCCCTCGCACAACGACGGCGTGCGGATGCTGCGCCGCGGCTACAACTACACGGACGGCTCCGACGGGCTCGGCCGGCTCGACGCGGGGCTGTTCTTCCTCGCGTTCGTCCGCGACCCGTCGCGGCAGTACGTGCCCATGCAGACGCGCATGGCCCGCCACGACCTGCTCGTCGAGTACCTGCGGCACACGGGGTCGGGTCTCTTCGCGGTGCCGCCGGGCGTGCCGGACGGCGCGCGGCTCTCGCCCGTCGACGGCGCGTTCGTCGGCGAGGCGCTGTTCGCCTGACGCGGCGCCCGGCGCAGCGGCCGTCGGCCGCCCGCCCGGGCTGCCCCGGCCGGACCCGCGGGGGCGTCGCTAGGCTCCTTGCATGGTCGACGTCTCGCTCACGCCCGCCGAGCTCGTGCGCCTCGTCCTCCCCGACGGGCTGCCCGCGGGCGTCGGGGCACCGACGCTCGTCGGCGACGCGCTGACGGCGGACGTCGACGCGCGTGAGATCCCGGGGCTGCCGGCCGCCGCCCGTCTCGCCGCCCGGGCGGCGGGCACGGTGACCGTCCGCGTCGTCGTCGCCGACGTCGTCGCGGGGCGCCTCACCCTCGGCGTCACCGCGACGGCGCGGGGGCTGCCCGCGCACCGGCTCGTCGGGCTCGTCCGCGGCACGGTCGAGGACGCCGTCCGTGCGCGGCTCGTCGAGCGGGGCGTCGCCGGCGACGCGGTGCGGCTCGAGGCGGGCGGCGCCGGGAGCACGGGCGACGCCCTCCGCGTCGTCGTCAGCACGGCCGCGTTCCTCGCGGCTGCTCCCCTGCCCGCGCACCTGCGCGGGCTGCGCGTCACCGCCCTGCGCCTCGCGGACGGACGCCTCCACGTGACCGTCGCTGCTCCCCCTTCCCCGAGATAGGGGCGTAGCGCCGAGATAGGGGTCTGCAGACCCCTATCTCGGCGCTACGCCCCTATCTCGCGGGGACGCGGGCGGCGGGGTCAGTCGAGGGTGCGGTGGTGGCCCATGCGGGCCACCTCCGCGATCGACCCCGAGAGCGAGGGGTAGACCGTGAACGCCTCCGCGACGTCGTCGACCGTGAGCCGGTGCTGGACCGCGAGCGTGATGGGGAAGACGAGCTCGCTCGCGCGCGGCGCGACGACGACGCCCCCGAGCACGACGCCCGCGTCGGGGTGGTGGAAGAGCTTGACGAACCCGTGACGCATGCCGAGCATCTTGGCGCGCGCGTTGGCGGCGAGCGGCAGCATCGTCACCGCGTACCTCGAGCCGCGCTCCTGGAGCGCGGCCTCGGAGTAGCCGACGGTCGCGATCTCGGGGGTCGTGAAGATGTTCGCGGCGACGGTCCGCAGGCGGATCGGCACGACGGCGTCGCCGAGCGCGTGCGACATCGCGATGCGCCCCTGCTGCGCCGCGACGGACGCGAGCGGCAGGACGCCCGTGACGTCGCCCGCCGCGTAGACCCCGCGCACCGACGTGCGCGAGACGCGGTCGACCTCGACGTGCCCCGAGGCGCTGAGCCGCACGCCGATCTCCTCGAGCCCGAGGCCCGCGGTCGACGGCACGGAGCCGACGGCCATGAGGACGTGCGACCCCGTGACGACACGCCCGTCGGCGAGGGTCACCTCGACGTGCTCGTCGTCGCCCGTGCCGACGACGCGCGCGGACTCGGCCCGCGAGCGCCCCATGACGGTCATGCCGCGGTCGCGGAAGACCTCCTCGATGAGGCTCGCGGCGTCGGCGTCCTCGTTCGGCAGGACGCGGTCGCGCGAGGAGACGAGCGTCACGGGCACGCCGAGCGCGTTGTAGGCGCCCGCGAACTCGGCGCCCGTGACGCCGGACCCGACGACGACGAGGTGGCTCGGCAGCTCGGTGAGGTCGTAGAGCTGGGTCCACGTGAAGATGCGACGCCCGTCAGGCCGCGCGTCGGGCAGCTCGCGGGGCGTCGCGCCGACGGCGACGAGGACGACGTCCGTGTCGCGGGTCGTCACGGTGCCGTCGTCGGCCGTGACCTCGACCCGCGTGGGCGTCACGAGCCGGCCGGTGCCGGTGACGAGCCGCACGCCCTCCTGCTCGAGGCGGGCACGGATGTCGGTCGACTGCGCGAGCGCGAGGGCGCGCACGCGGGCGTTGACGCGGCCGAGGTCGACGCGGGCGCGCAGGGCGCCCGGCTCGGCGTCCTCGCCCTCGGGCGCGAGCGAGATGCCGAGCTCGGTCGCGCGCTGCGCGATCGTCATCCAGTCGGACGTCGCGATGAGGGTCTTCGAGGGGACGACGTCGGTGAGGACGGCCGAGCCGCCGAGCCCACGGCGCTCGACGAGCGTGACGTCGGCGCCGAGGCGCCGGGCGACGAGGGCGGCCTCGTAGCCGCCCGGTCCGCCGCCGACGATCGTCACGGTCGTGGTCTGGAGGTCCTGCTGCGCATTTGTCACGGCGACCATCGTGCCACCATGCGGACACCGCCGACGAGCCCGGCGAGAGGGCACCGTCGCGCTGTCGGTGGCACGGCTTAGCCTGGGAGCATGACGACTCCCTCGATCGACGACCCGACTTCCTCCCCTGCCGACGTCGCGGCGGCCGCCGCGGCCGTCGTCGCGGAGCGCACGGGCGTCGCGCGCCACGACGTCGCGCTCGTCCTCGGCTCGGGGTGGGGCGGTGCGGCCGAGCTCCTCGGCGAGACCGTCGCCGAGATCCCGTCGGCGGAGGTCCCCGGCTTCTCGGCGCCCGCGGTCGCGGGCCACGGCGCGACGATCCGCTCGATCCGCATCGGGACGACGGACCGCCACGCGCTCGTCCTCGGCTCGCGCACCCACTTCTACGAGGGCAAGGGCGTGCGCCGGGTCGCGCACGGCGTCCGCACCGCGGCGGCCGCGGGCTGCGAGGCGGTCATCCTCACGAACGGCTGCGGCGGGCTCGACCCGGCGTGGGGGCCGGGCACGCCGGTGCTCATCTCCGACCACATCAACCTCACGGGCGCCTCCCCCATCGAGGGGGCGACGTTCGTCGACCTCACCGACCTCTACTCCTCGCGGCTGCGCGACCTCGCGCGCGAGGTCGACCCGACGCTCGCCGAGGGCGTCTACGTGCAGTTCCGCGGCCCTCACTACGAGACGCCCGCGGAGGTCCGCATGGCCGCGACGATCGGCGGCTCGCTCGTCGGCATGTCGACGTCGCTCGAGGCGATCGCGGCCCGCCAGGCGGGCCTCGAGGTGCTCGGCATCTCGCTCGTGACGAACCTCGCGGCGGGCATCTCCCCGACGCCCCTGTCGCACGCCGAGGTCATCGAGGCCGGCCAGGCGGCAGGCCCGCGCATCTCGGCGCTCCTCGCGAGCATCGTCGGGAGGATGTCATGACCGTCTCCGACGGGCTGCGGGCGCAGGTCGAGGCGTGGATCGCCGACGACCCCGACGCCGCGACGCGCGGCGAGCTCGAGATGCTCCTCGCGCGGGCCACGGGCGACGACGCGGAGGCGGAGGTCTTCGCGACGGAGCTCGCCGACGCCTTCAGCGGCCTCCTGCAGTTCGGCACGGCCGGGCTCCGCGGCCGGATGGCGGGCGGGCCGGCGCGCATGAACCGCGCGGTCGTCATCCGTGCGGCCGCGGGGCTCGCGGCCTACCTCCTCGAGGCGCGCGGCGGCGCGCGCCCGTCGATCGTCATCGGGTACGACGCGCGCCACAACTCGCGGACGTTCGCGCTCGACACGGCGGCCGTCATGACGGCCGCGGGCATCGACGCGAGCGTCCTGCCGCGCGCCCTGCCGACGCCCGTCCTCGCGTTCGCCGTCCGCCACCTCGGCACGGACGCGGGCGTCATGGTGACGGCGAGCCACAACCCGCCGCAGGACAACGGCTACAAGGTCTACCTCGGCGGCGAGCTCGTCCAGGACGCGGGCCAGGGCGCGCAGATCGTCCCGCCGTACGACGGCCTCATCGCGGAACGCATCGCCGCGGTCCCGTCGGTCGCGTCCGTCCCCCGGGCCGAGAGCGGCTGGACGACGCTCGGCGAGGAGATCCACCTCGCCTACCGCGAGTCCGTCGGACGCCTCGCGGTCCCCGAGAGCCCGACGTACCCGCGCGACCTGCGCGTCGTCTACACGCCGCTGCACGGCGTGGGCGCCGAGACGGCGCTCACGACGCTCGCGGGCGCGGGCTACGGCGACCTCTTCGGCGTCGAGCAGCAGCTCGAGCCGGACCCGGACTTCCCGACGGTCGCGTTCCCGAACCCCGAGGAGCCGGGCGCGATCGACCTCGCGATCGAGCTCGCGCGGGAGGTCGACGCGGACCTCGTCGTCGCGAACGACCCGGACGCGGACCGCTGCGCGGCGGCCGTCCGCGACCCGCGGCGCGCCGGCGGCACCTCGGACGGCTGGCGCATGCTCCACGGCGACGAGGTCGGCGCGCTGCTCGGCGCGGCGCTCGCCGAGAACGCCGCGCGCCTGCGCATCGCGCCGGGCGCCGTGACGTTCGCGAGCTCGATCGTCTCCTCGCGACTGCTCGGCCGCATCGCGGCGCGGCACGGCTTCCGGTACGCGTCGACGCTCACGGGGTTCAAGTGGATCTCGCGCGCCGAGGGGCTCGTCTTCGGCTACGAGGAGGCGCTCGGCTACTGCGTCGACCCGGGCCGGGTGCGCGACAAGGACGGCATCTCGGCCGCCCTCGTGCTCGTCCAGCTCGCGGACCGGCTCAAGGCGGAGGGGCGCACGCTGCTCGACCTGCTCGACGACCTCGCGCGCGAGCACGGTCTCCACGTCTCCTCGCAGGTCTCGGGCCGCTTCGCCGACCTCTCGCTCATCCCCGCGACGATGGAGCGCCTGCGCTCGGCCCCTCCCGCGACGCTCGCGGGCTCGCCGGTCGTCAGCGTCGAGGACCTCTCCGAGGGCGCAGGCGGCCTGCCGCCGACGGACGGGCTGCGCCTGCTCGCGGCGGACTCGACGCGCGTCGTCGTGCGGCCGTCGGGCACCGAGCCCAAGGTGAAGTGCTACCTCGAGGCCGTCTTCCCGGTCGAGGCCGACGCGTCGTACGACGCGGTCTCGCGGGCGAGGATCGAGGCGCACGCGCACCTCGAGATCGTCGCGAGCGAGCTGCGCGAGCTGCTCGGGCTCTGAGCCGGCACGTGACGCACCCCACGTTGACTGCTACCTGAAGATTCCTTTACTATTGACTCACCGGCACGGGAGACGGGGAGGGACGCCGCAGGTGTCCCCCGCCCGGCACGGCGCCCACGACGACTCTCGACGGAGGAGGTGCACCATGACGACGACCCGCACGACGACGACCCCCCGGCCCACGAGCCACGGGCGCGTGACGCTTCGCCGCCACGGCGGACGGAGCCACCCGAGAGCACACCAGCGGTGGGGCACGCGCCTCACCCTGCACCGCCCGACCGGGAGCACCCCCGAACCCGGCGCCGCGTAGCGCGGCAGCCGCACGGACGAGCCCGCCCTGCACCCCCTCTGCAGGGCGGGCTTCCTCGTGCCCTCGGCGACGAGAGGCCGGCGACGCGAGGCCGTCGACGCGCGACGACACGGTCCACAGAGCTCGAGCGCGCGGGCGGCCTGCCGGGCTGAGCCTCAGCCGACGAGAGCCGCCTCGTCGCGCGCGACCGCGTCCTTCCACTCGCCCTTCGACGCGCGCCAGCCCTCGTCGTCGACGCCGAGCCGCCAGTAGCCGGACGCCGAGAGGTCCTCGCGCGCGACGCCGCGGTCGGCGCGTACGTGACGGCGCAGCTCGCGCACGACGCCGGCCTCGCCGTGGACGAAGGCCTGGAGCCGCCCTGCCGGGAGCGTCGCGTCGCGCACGGCGCGCACGAGCGCCCCTCCCCACGTCTCGCCGCGAGGCACCCACGTGACGTGGACGTCCGGCCCCGCGGGCACGTCCTGGCGCTCGTCGGCCGAGGAGACCTCGACGAACGCGTGCACAGCGAGTCCGTCGGGCACCCCCTCGAGAGTCCGCAGGATCGCGGGCAGCGCGGACTCGTCGCCGGCGAGCAGGAGCGCGTCGCACGCCGGGTCGGGGACGAAGTCGCCGCCCTGGCCGCGCAGCGCGACCCGCGCGCCGACGCCCACGGCGTCGGCCCACGGCCCCGCGACGCCCACGTCGCCGTGGACGACGAGGTCGATCGTCATCTCCCGCGCCACCGCGTCCCACGCGCGCACCGTGTACGAGCGCATGACGGGGCCGTCCGGACCTGGCAGGACGAGCTTGACGTACTCGTCCGTCCACGGGAGCGCGACGACCCCGGCGAGCCCGGGGCCGCCGAGGACGACGCGCACCATGTG
>Ga0222423_1000863_pt1 | contig 16308 bp, 18 predicted proteins | sample 3A0metagenome_FD_182472 | JGI IMG/M metagenome (GOLD analysis project Ga0222423, IMG submission 182472) | Enriched microbial communities from leaf-cutter ant dump, University of Wisconsin, Madison, United States - 3A0 (version 2) | ecosystem: Environmental > Terrestrial > Nest > Insects nest >...
GACCGGAAAACCCCGGATCAGGTCTACTTCAACCAGCCGCAGACAATTCCCCTCGCGGCATAAACAGCGCCGGAAACCACTTAGAAATCGGCAAAAAGCTGTTCAGACAAACCGAGCCACCTCTATCAGACCGCTTGATGTTGACGGCGGGCATGTCCAAAAGGCCGGCGAACTCAGGTTTTGCAAATGTTGACTTCAAGGTGGAGACGGTCGTTTCCCTCCACGGCTTCGTTGCCGTGTCTGCCGTCTTGTCCTCAATTGCTTTCTCAATGCATTGTTGGAAGGTCCACGTTCCCACCTTTGGGCGCATCTCCCGGATGATATCGTCGTGAGAAAGATCAAGGTTGTTTTCACTTGCGTGATGGTGCTGCCGTAAGAATTCTTCGGCGAACGGTTCGCCGCCGAAATCGATTTGCCGCTTTACCTTGTCGGCAAGCTCGCGGGCGGTCTTGATCGACGGAATATACCACCCTTCTCCCTCGTGCCCCCAGCCGAGCGTTTTGTTCACGCCCTTGTATCGCAGAAAGAAGGAGACCTTCTCTCCTTTCAGTCGGAGGGACAGGCCGGTGCATTTTAGATCGGTAATGTAGTGGTTGCCCTTATGCCCAGGGCGCGCGGCCTTGAGGAAGTTGGCGAGATGCATCGGGCGAAGGTCGGCTTTCTCGGAAATCGTGGTCATCGAAGTCTTCAATTCGTTTTCTGGAACACGTCTGGAACATGTGCCGTTGCCGTTTGGAGTCTTTTAATAGGTCTAGCGAGCTAATGCTGGAGTCTCGAATTAGCGCCAAATGTCAGAAAAAACATCGTTATGTCAACGATTTATAGAAAGAAAGGAAGACCGCGATTTTCATCGAAGTCTTCCATTAATGTTAGGCCTTAGGTTTGTGGCACCTGAGGTCGTAGGTTCGATTCCCACCAACCGTACCATTCCGTTTCCATGCTATCCTTCCGATATCGAAGCGAAGACCGCGCGCCCTGGCACGTCTTCATGGCCTGCAGCGATCGGCGTGTGGCGGGAAGGATGAAACGTGCGACTGCCCTTCTTCACCATCGGCCATTCCAACCGTCCGCTCGAGGAATTCGTCGGCCTGTTGCAGGGCGCCGGGGTCGAGCGTCTCGTGGACATTCGCAAGATGCCGATGTCGCGCAGCAATCCGCAGTTCAATGCCGATACGCTGCCGGAGGCCCTTGCCGCCTTCCAGATATCCTATGAGCACATCGCCGCGCTGGGCGGCCTGCGCGGAAAGACAAAGGCCATGCCCGGCGACGTCAACGGCCTGTGGGAGAACAGGAGCTTCCACAACTATGCGGACTATGCGCTGTCGGCGGCGTTTCGCGAGGGGCTCGATCGTCTTTTGTCCGAAGGCCGCGAACGGCGGTGTGCCATCATGTGCTCGGAAGCCGTCTGGTGGCGGTGCCACCGCCGCATCGTCACCGACTACCTGATCGCGGCGGGAGAAAGCGTCTTCCATATCATGGGCGAGGGCCGGCTGGAGCCGGCGCGCCTGACGCCCGGCGCGGTCGTCGAGGCCGACGGCACGGTCGTCTATCCCGCCGCAGCCTAGCCGGAGCGGTGAAAGGCCGGCTTGACTGTATCCAAAAATTATGTAGATCGGTCTACATAATGATGGAGGCTGGGATGGGCGGACGAGTGCCGGTGCGCGAGCGGCTGCTGAAGGCGGCGGCGGAGCTGTTCTATCGCGACGGGGTGGGGGCGACGGGGATCGACACGATCACCGCCCATGCGGGCGTCGCGAAAATGAGCCTCTACAACAATTTCGCCTCCAAGTCGGACCTCGTGAAAGCCTATCTCGATGCGCGGCTGGAGGAATGGCACGGGCTTTACGAGACGCGGCTGGCGAAGGCCGGAACGCCGCGCGAAAAGCTGCTCGCCGTCTTCGATTCCTATGTCGATCATACGGAGCTCGCCTATGGCTGGGGCTTCCGCGGCTGCGGGCTTCTCAATGCCGCGGCGGAACTGCCCGTCGGCGATGCCGGCAGGGCGACCGTCGCCTTCCAGAAGGAAGAGGTGGAAGCGCTTTTCCGGACGTACTTGCGCGAGATGAAACCCGATGCCGGCGCAAGGATCGAGGAGACGGCCGAGCACCTTTCCTTCGTGCTGGAAGGCGCGATGGCCCGCGCGGGCCTCGACGGGCATGACGGGCGGCTGAAGGCGGCCCGGCGGATCGCCGTCTCCATCGTGGACGGCCTGTGAGCGCCGCCGGTCTTGCGGTGCCGCCGCCGCGCCTTTCCGGCCGCCTGCGTGGCCTTGCCCTCCTCATCCTCGTCGAGGCCGCGCTGGTCGTGTGCTGGAGCGCCGGCTTCATCGGCGTGCGTTTTGCCAGCGACCATGCGCCGATCTTCCTGATCCTTTTCTGGCGCAGTCTCGTCTCCGGGCTCGTCCTGCTGCCCTTCGCCCTGGCGATGGGGCCGCGCCTGCGGGCGAGGGACGTCGCCTTCCAGATGCTGCTCGGCGCGCTCGCCATGGCCGGCTATCTCTCGGGCTTCGCGCTCGCCATCGGCATGGGCGTGCCGACCGGCCTTACCGCGCTCATCACCGACATGCTGCCGCTCGCCGTCGCGCTCCTTTCCTGGCCGATCCTCGGGCAGGCGTTGACGGGGCGGCAATGGATCGGCTCCTTCATCGGGCTTGCCGGCGTGTTCATCGCCTCCGGCTGGTCGTTGAAGGTCGCGGACGTGCCGCTCTGGGCCTACGGGCTCCCCGTCCTCGGCACGCTCTCGCTGGCGCTCGCCACCCTCCTGCAGAAGCGCAGCGCCGTGAACGCCATGCCGGTCTACCAGAGCCTCTGCATCCAGTGCCTTTCGGCGGCTGCAATCTTCGCGGGCCTCGCCTGGCACGAGGGCGGCGTGCTGCCGGTCATGGAGGCGCGCTTCGCCGGCGGCATCCTCTGGCTGGTCTTCGTCGCCACCTTCGGCGCCTGGAGCCTTTATTACCTCGCGCTGCGCAAGTCCTCGCCGGCGCGGGTGACGGCGGTGCTCTATCTCAGCCCGCCCGTGACGATGATCTGGGCCTGGCTGATGTTCGGCGAGCCGCTCTCCTGGGCAATGGCGGCGGGCCTTCTCGTCTCGCTTGCCGGCATCGTCATCGTGGCAAGGGCACGCATGCCGGTGCATCCGGCTTAGAGGAAAATCCCGTGCTCCTGCTGCACGATTTCCTGGACGAATTCGGCGACGGTGCGCACGCGCACGAGATCGCGCGCGCTCTCGTGCCAGGTCGTCCAGTAGGCGCGGCGGATGGAGGTGGCCGGTAGCAGGCGGACGAGCTCGCCGTATTGCCGGGCGATATAGTCGTGCAGGATGCCGATGCCCGCGCCCGAGCGCACGGCCTCCGTCTGGCCCGTCGCGCTGGAAATCTCGAAGCCGGCATCCCAGCTGCGCATGATCTCGCCGGTGAAATTGAGCGAGGCGGTGAAGATCAGGTCCTCCACATAGCCGATCCGCCGGTGCGCCTTGAGGTCTTCCACGGTTTCCGGCGTGCCGTTATGCGCAAGGTAGCCGCGCGAGGCATAGAGGCCGAGCGTGTAGTCGGTGAGCTTGGAGGAGACGAGGCGGCCCTGCTCGGGCCGCTCCAGCGTGATGGCGATGTCCGCCTCGCGCTGCGAGAGCGAGAACGAGCGCGGCACCGGCACGAGCTGGATCTTCAGTTCCGGATGGCGCGCCGTCAGCCGGCCGAGGCGGGGCGCGAGGAAGGAGACGCCGAAGCCGTCCGGCGCGCCGACGCGCACCGTGCCGGCGACGGCCGCGTCGATGCGGCCGATGCGCGCCTGAGCGGCCAGCATCTCCGTCTCCATGCGCTCGGCCGCGGCGAGAAAGGCCTCGCCCTCGGCGGTGAGGTCGCAGCCGTTGGTGCGGCGGATGAGAAGGCGTGTCTTCAGCGCCTCCTCCAGCGCGCTGACGCGGCGGCTGAGGGTCGCGTGGTTGACGCCGAGCCGGCGGGAGGCGGCCAGCAGCTGCCCCGTGCGGGCAACGGCAAGGAACATGCGCACATCGTCCCAGTTCATGGGTGCCTCCGGCTATAATTTCTGCACAACGGTTCCTTAGACGAGGCGATTGAGTTGTGCAAATTGTAGTGCGATGATCCGCTCACAACAAAGGAGGACTCCCCATGCGTGAGATCGGACACTTCATCAACGGCAAGCCGGTTGCCGGCACCAGCGGGCGCACCGCGGACGTCTACAACCCCGCCACGGGCGAGGTTCAGGCCAAGGTGGCGCTGGCAAGCCCCGCCGAGCTCCAGGCCGCCGTCGACGCCGCCAAGGCCGCACAGCCGAAGTGGGCTGCGACCAACCCGCAGCGCCGCGCCCGCGTCTTCATGCGCTTCGTCGATCTTCTCAACCAGAACATGGACGAACTGGCCGTGCTGATCTCCCGCGAGCACGGCAAGACGGTCGATGATTCCAAGGGCGATGTGATCCGCGGCCTGGAAGTCTGCGAATTCGTCATCGGCATCCCGCATCTTTCCAAGGGCGAGTTCACCGAAGGCGCCGGCCCGGGCATCGACATGTATTCGATGCGCCAGCCGCTCGGCATCGGCGCCGGCATCACGCCGTTCAACTTCCCCGGCATGATCCCGATGTGGATGTTCGCCCCGGCGATCGCCTGCGGCAACGCCTTCATCCTGAAGCCCTCCGAGCGCGATCCCTCCCTGCCGATCCGCCTTGCCGAGCTGATGATCGAGGCGGGCCTGCCCGCCGGCATCCTCAATGTCGTCAACGGCGACAAGAGCGCGGTCGACGCGATCGTCACCCATCCGGACATCGCCGCCGTCTCCTTCGTCGGCTCCACGCCGATCGCCCGCTACGTCTACGGCGCCGCCGCCTCCAACGGCAAGCGCGCCCAGTGCTTCGGCGGCGCGAAGAACCACATGATCATCATGCCCGATGCCGATCTCGACCAGGCCTGCAACGCCCTGATGGGCGCCGGCTACGGCTCGGCCGGCGAGCGCTGCATGGCGATCTCGGTTGCCGTTCCGGTCGGCGAGGAAACCGCCAACCGCCTCGTCGAGAAGCTGACGCCGATGATCGAGAGCCTGCGCATCGGCCCCTATACCGACGAGAAGGCCGACATGGGCCCGCTCGTCACGAAGGAAGCCAAGGCCCGCGTCCTCGGCCTCATCGACAAGGGCGTGGAGGAAGGCGCCAAGCTGGTCGTCGACGGCCGCGGCTTCAAGCTGCAGGGCTATGAGGACGGCTATTTCGTCGGCGGCTGCCTGTTCGACAACGTCACGCCGGACATGGAGATCTACAAGACCGAGATCTTCGGCCCGGTCCTGTCGGTCGTGCGCGCCAAGAACTACGAGGAAGCCCTCGACCTGCCGATGAAGCACGAATACGGCAACGGCGTCGCCATCTATACCCGCGACGGCGATGCCGCCCGCGACTTCGCCAGCCGCATCAACATCGGCATGGTCGGCGTCAACATTCCGATCCCGGTTCCGCTCTCCTACCATTCCTTCGGCGGCTGGAAGGCCTCCGCCTTCGGCGACCTCAACCAGTACGGCTCGGATTCCATCAGGTTCTGGACCCATACCAAGACGGTCACCAGCCGCTGGCCCTCCGGCATCAAGGACGGTGCCGAGTTCTCCATGCCGACGATGAAGTGATCCTGCATATCCAGCCGTCGAAAGGGCTCCCCCACCGGGGAGCCCTTTTGCATTGCGGATTCTTGCCCCCTGCCAGAATAGGGCGCATGGACGGCCCGTTACCCTCCGTGTCCAGGCAGCGAAGGGGGCAGACATGACTTTGGCAGGATCGCCGCAACCCGCAGGAGAGGCGGGCGGCTTCCACCGCATCGCCTTTACCGGCAAGGCGTCGGAATATTTCGGCATCTGGATCGTCAACGTGCTGCTGACGATCATTACGCTCGGCATCTATTCGGCCTGGGCGAAAGTGCGGCGCAACCGCTATTTCTACGGCAATACCGTGCTGCTCGGCCGCGCGTTCGAATACCACGCGAAGGGATCGCAGATCCTCATCGGGCGCCTCATCGTTCTCGGCGCGTTCGTCGTGCTCAACGTGATGGCGGCGCTGGTGCCGCTGCTGGTGCTGCTGCCCACCCTCGTCGTGGTGGCGGCCCTGCCGTGGCTGGTTGCAAGGGGGCTGCGTTTCAGCGCCCGCGTCACGAGCTACCGCAACGTGCGCTTCGATTTCGTGGGCGGCGCGGGCGGGGCCTTCAAGGCCTTCGTCCTCGGCGGCGTGCTTGCCGTGCTGACCCTGGGGATCCTCACGCCGCTCGCCAGCCGCTGGGTCGCCCGCTACATCGGCTCGAACCTGCGCTACGGCGGCAAGGCCTTCGACACGGCTCCCGGGCTCGGCGCGCTCTACAAGTCCTGGCTGCTGTCGTTCCTGATCGCCATTGTCGGCATTGCCGTCATCGCGCTCATCGTCTTCATGAACCTCTCGCTCGTCCTGCCGATGATCGAGACGCCCGACGCGTTGACGCTGGAAGAGCAGATCCCCGTCATTGCCAGCCTGGTGCTCGCCTATATCGTCCTCTTCGCCAGCTTCGGCATCGCCGGCCTTTTCTACCGTGCCGGCGTGCGCAATGTCGTCTGGTCGGCAACGGTCTTCGACGGCCGGCACCGGCTGTCGAGCAGCCTGTCGCGCATGGGCTATACGTGGATCGTCATTTCCAATGTCGTCGTGACGCTCATCACCTTCGGCCTGATGCGGCCCTGGGCGGCAGTGCGGCTGGCGCGCTATACCTGGGAGCGTACCGGCATCACCTTCACCGGCGATGTCGGCGAGCTGTTCAGCACGGTCGAGGCGCAAGGCTCGGCCGTCGGCGCCGAGTTCATGGATTTCGAAGGGTTCGACTTTGGTTTCTGAGACCGCGGGCATCGCCGGGGGAGACTGGCATCCCCCCGGCTCCAGCCGTTCCGTGGCCGCACGGCTCGTCGAGCAGGACGGAAGGATCGCGGCCCTGCCGGCCGAAGGCGGAGCGCCGCTGGCCGCCGCCAACCTTGCCGGGGTGGAGATTTCGGCCCGCGTCGGCTCCATTCCGCGCAGGGTAACCTTTCCGGACGGTGCGATCTTCGAGACCTGGGACAATGACGGCATCGACCGCTACCTTGCCGGCCGCGGCAAGGGCGGGGCCGGCCTCGTGCACTGGCTGGAGCAGTTCCGCCTGCGCCTCCTGGTGATCGTGCTCCTCGCCTTCGCGCTCGGCGGCGCGGTCTATCGCTGGGGCGTGCCGGCCCTCGTCGAGATCGCCGTGCGCACCACGCCGCCCATCGTGCCGCAACTGATGGCGAAGGGCACGCTGGAGGCGCTCGACAAGACGACCTTCTCGCCCACGAAGCTGCCGGAGGAACGCCGCAAGGCGATCGCCGAAGGCTTCGCCCGCATCGCCGCCGGCTCGCCGCGCGGGGCAGGGGCCTATCGCCTCGATTTCCGCGACGGCGGGCTCATAGGCCCGAACGCCTTCGCCCTGCCGGACGGCACGCTCGTCGTCACGGACCAGCTCGTGGAGCTTTCGGGCGAGGATACCGAGATGATCGTCGGCGTGCTCGCGCACGAGATCGGCCATGTCGAGCTGGAGCATAGCCTGCGCCAGTTCTACCGCGCCGCCGGCATGACCGGCCTCATCATGCTGATCGCCGGCGACGTCGGCTCCTCGGTCGAGGACGTGCTGGTGCAGGGCAGCGGCCTGCTGGCGCTCTCCTATTCCCGCGCGGCGGAGAGCGAGGCCGACCGGCGTTCGGTCGAGCTGATGGCGAAGGCCGGCTACGACCCGGCGGCCATCGCCCGCTTCTTCACGCTTCTGGAGGAAAAGCTCGGCGACCGGGCCGGCACCTCCATCCTTTCCACCCATCCCGGCACGCCGCAGCGCCGCAAGGAGATCGCCGACTATGCCCGCGTCATCGCAGGCGCTCCGGGCGGGCAATGATGCGCCTGCGCAAACATGAATATGTTTTTCCGCTTTTTGGAATTGTTCTAAACGTGCTTCTGTCCTATATGTGGGTCATCTAGAGCCGGATTCGGAGTTTCCCATGCGTCTGACGAAGCAAACGAACTATGCCGTACGCATGTTGATGTACTGCGCGGCCAACGGCGACAAGCTCAGCCGCATTCCCGAAATCGCAAGGGCCTATGGCGTCTCGGAACTGTTCCTGTTCAAGATTCTCCAGCCGCTCACCCGCGCGGGCATCATCGAGACCGTGCGCGGCCGCAACGGCGGGGTGCGCCTGCCCAGGCCGGCGAGCGAGATCACCCTGTTCGACGTGGTGCGCGTGACGGAAGATTCCTTCGCCATGGCCGAATGCTTCGAGGCGGGCGAGATCGAATGCCCGCTCGTCGACAGCTGCGGCCTCAACGCGGCGCTGCGCAAGGCGCTGAACGCCTTCTTCGAGGTGCTTCAGCAGTACACGATCGAGGACCTCGTCAAGGCCCGCCCGCAGATCGGCACGCTGCTCGGCCTCGACCACACGCACGCCGCCCGCCAGCCGGCGGCCTGAGGCGGCCCGGCGATCGCGGGAACGCCGCGATCATATTCCGACGCCGGCGTCGCGCTTCACATATTCCTGCAGGATGAATTCGATGGCCGTCGGGTCCAGTTCGGCCTTGTCGATGCGGAAGTCGACGCCGTAGTCGTCGATCTTCTGGAAATAGGCGTCGCTGATCGAGGACGAGATGACCCCGACGGGGCCGATATAGCCGGCCCGGCGCAGTTCCGGCACGGTCTCGCGGAAATCCGCCTGCGGCTGGAGCCGGTTGTCCATCAGGATCATGTCGAGCGGAACGCCCGCCGCGCGGATGAAATCGAGCGCGCCGTCCACCGTCTCGACATAGTGCAGGCTGATCGCATAGCTCGTCACCTTGCGCATCAGCGCACGGAGAATGACGTTTTCCGCAGGATCGTCGTCGACGAGCAGGATATGCACTTGTGCAGTCATGGCGGTAGTTGAACCTGGTTGCGTCAAAAGGGCGGCAGGCCCCGGAAAACCGCGGCTACTCTCGTTCAGGCGGCAGATATTAACAAGTCCTTCATTCCTGTTATCCGTAACATTGCTGATCTGTGCCGGAACGCTACTGGATGATCTGTTCGCGGATCGCCTTGGCGACCATCTGCGTGCGGTTCACGACATCGAGTTTCTTCAGGATCGTCGCCGTATGCGAATTCACGGTGTGCTCGGAGACCGACACGATGAGCGCGATCTCGCTGGCCGTCTTTCCGTAGGAAATCCAGCGCAGGATTTCCGTCTCGCGCGGGGTGAGCCCCATGCCCGCCTTGTTGGCGAGGACCTGGCGGTAATAGTAGTCGAAGGCGCAATTGGCCTCGTAGCAGATCTCGAAATGCGCATCGCGCTCAATGTCCTCGCCGTCGCCGAGGAAGAGCACGACATAGCGCGTGCCGGCGACCGAGTGCACCGGAATGGACAGCGCCATGTCGAAGCCGATCTGGTCGAGGAAGTCGGAACCCTCGCAGGCGCCGTTCTCCGGCCGGTCCGAGGCGCGCCAGACGGTGGGGATCGTCGATTTGTAGAAGCTCTTGAAGAAGGCCGAGTCGTTGAGGCGATAGCGCTTGTCGTAGGTCTCGGCCAGTCCCGCCGGCAGGTCGTGCAGCAGGAGGCGGCCGGCAAGCAGGCTCGTCTCGTGCTCGTTGGCGAGCTGGAGCACGCCGAAATGCTCGAAGCCGTAGCGCAGGGCCATCGTATGAAAGATGCGAAAGAAATCGACGCGATTGAGAGCTTTCTCCAGATCGCCTTCGAAATCGTATCGCCTGAAGTGTCTGTCCAGTACGGGCACGTGGCCTCCACCCCCGAGTTCCACGCGATACAATCTAGCGCCGCAATCTCCGGCGGCAAAGGGCCTTGCCGGACAATTTCGCACAGGCGCGGCATTTTCTTGCCGCGGCACATGTATGTCGTCTGTCGGGGGGGAGGAAAAACGGAGCCGGGGCGCCCTTCGCCTTGTCGCTTCGCCCCGCCGCCACGGAATGAAACGGCAAAGGGCAGCCCCTTTCGCCTCGTTGTGTCCTTATGGCACGGCCATGGCGGCCCCGCCATCCGTCCAGGTGGGGATTGACGGGCGCGGCATGCCTGATTCGCAGCGGTTTCTAATGCTGTGGAGAAGAATGTCCGGCGGGGTTTTCCATTTGGACAAATTTGTCCGCGGACTTATTGCAATCCTGCGGCAAATGTCGTTCCATCCGCGCACGGTCGGGGCTGGATACGCACCCGAGCCCGCACAAGAGAACAAAAAAGCAAACCTGGGAAGCTCAACATGAAAAAGCTGACTACTCTCCTCGCAGCGACGGCGCTCGCCTCGCTGATGGCGACTGCTGCCTGGTCGAAGACGCTGGTTTACTGCTCGGAAGCATCGCCGGAAGGGTTCGACCCCGGCCTCTACACCGGCGGCCAGACGTTCGACGCCTCCTCGCGCACCGTCTACAACCGCCTCGTCGAGTTCAAGCACGGCGGCACCGAGCTGGAGCCGGGCCTGGCAGAGAGCTGGGACGTATCGGCTGACGGCAAGGAATACACCTTCAAGCTGCGCAAGGGCGTGAAGTTCCAGACGACCGATTTCTTCACCCCGACCCGCGAGCTGAACGCCGACGACGTCATCTATTCGTTCGAGCGCCAGTACAAGACGGACAATCCGTGGAACAAGTATGTCGCCGGCGCTTCCTGGGAATATTTCGCCGGCATGGGCTTCCCGGACCTCATCGACCATATCGAGAAGGTCGACGACCTGACGGTCAAGTTCGTGCTGAAGCGCCCCGAAGCCCCGTTCATCGCCAACCTCGGCATGGACTTCGCCTCGATCCTGTCCAAGGAATATGCCGACAAGCTGCAGGCTGACGGCAAGATGGAACTGCTGAACCAGCAGCCGCTCGGCACGGGCCCCTTCACCTTCGTCGCCTACCAGACGGACGCGGCGATCCGCTACAAGGCCAACCCCGACTACTGGAACGGCAAGCAGCCGATCGACGACCTCGTCTTCGCCATCACGACGGATGCCGCCGTGCGCGCGCAGAAGCTGAAGGCCGGCGAGTGCCATATCATGGCCTATCCGAACGCCGCCGACGTCGCCGAGCTCAAGACCGACCCGAACCTGCAGGTTCTCGAGCAGGAAGGCCTGAACGTCGCCTACCTCGCCTACAACACGCTGGTTCCGCCCTTCGACAAGGTCGAGGTCCGCAAGGCCCTCAACATGGCCGTCAACAAGCAGGCCATCGTCGACGCCGTCTTCCAGGGTGCGGCGACCGTCGCCAAGAACCCGATCCCGCCGACCATGTGGTCGTACAACGATGCCGTCGAAGACGACAAGTACGATCCGGAAGCGGCCAAGAAGATGCTCGAGGATGCCGGCGTCAAGGATCTCAAGATGAAGATCTGGGCGATGCCGGTTGCCCGTCCGTACATGCTGAACGCCCGCCGCGCGGCGGAACTGATGCAGGCCGACCTTGCCAAGATCGGCGTCACGGCCGAGATCGTCTCCTACGAGTGGGCCGAGTACCTGAAGCTCTCCTCCGCCAAGGACCGCGACGGCGCGGCCATCCTCGGCTGGACGGGCGACAACGGCGACCCGGACAACTTCCTCGACACGCTGCTCGGCTGCGATGCCGTCGGCGGCAACAACCGCGCCCAGTGGTGCAACAAGGAATTCGACGACCTGATGACGAAGGCGAAGGAAACCGCCGACGTCGCAGAGCGCACGAAGCTCTACGAGGAAGCCCAGGTCATCTTCAAGCGCGAAGCGCCCTGGAACACCCTCGACCACTCGCTGGTCGTCGTGCCGATGAGCAAGAAGGTCTCGGGCTTCAAAATGGACCCGCTCGGCATTCACCGCTTTGACGGTGTAGACATCGCCGAGTAAGATCGGCAGAAGAAAGGCACGCCGCAAAGAGCGTGCAATGGCCGGCGGTCCGAAGACATTCGGGCCGCCGGTTTTTCAAAAAAGAAGGGATTGGCTCCCATGTTGCGCTTTATCTTCGGGCGGCTCGCCGTCCTGATACCCACGTTCCTCGGGGTATCGCTCATCGCGTTCTCCTTCATTCGACTGTTGCCGGGCGACCCCGTCATGCTGATGTCGGGCGAACGGGTGATGTCGCCGGAACGGCATACCGAGCTCATGCACCAGCTCGGCCTCGACCGGCCCATGTACATCCAGTATTTCGACTATCTCACGGGCTTGCTCTCGGGCGACTTCGGCTCGTCGATCGTCACCAAGCGTCCGGTCCTGGAGGATTTCGTCAACCTCTTCCCGGCAACGCTGGAACTGTCGCTCTGCGCCATCATCGTCGCCGTCGCGCTCGGCATTCCGGCCGGCGTGCTCGCGGCGGTCAAACGCGGGACCTGGCTCGACCAGTCGATCATGGGCGTCGCGCTCGTCGGCTATTCGATGCCGATCTTCTGGTGGGGGCTGCTGCTCATCATCTTCTTCTCCGGCTATCTCGGCTGGACGCCGGTTTCGGGGCGCATCTCGCTGATGTACTTCTTCCCGCAGGTCACCGGCTTCATGCTGATCGACAGCCTGATCTCGGGGCAGGCGGGGGCGTTCAAGTCGGCGCTGACCTACCTGATCCTGCCGACGGTCGTGCTCGCGACGATCCCGCTCGCGGTGATCGCCCGCCAGACGCGCTCGGCCATGCTCGAAGTGCTGGGCGAGGACTTCGTGCGCACCGCCCGCGCCAAGGGCCTCTCGCCCTTCCGCGTCATCGGCATCCATGCGCTGCGCAACGCGATGATCCCCGTCATCACCACGATCGGCCTTCAGGTCGGCGTGCTGCTCGCGGGCGCGATCCTCACGGAGACGATCTTCTCCTGGCCGGGCATCGGCAAGTGGATGGTCGATAGCGTCTTCAAGCGCGACTATGCCGTGGTGCAGGGCGGGCTGATGCTGATCGCCGCCGTCATCATGATCGTCAATCTCGTGGTCGACCTGCTTTACGGCTGGGTCAACCCGCGCATCCGGCACTAGGAGGCGATCCCATGAGTGCTGTTTCGAGCACCCCCGAGGCCAAGACGGGTGGAACGCCCCCCTCGGGCCTTTCCGAATTCTGGTTCTATTTCTCGCGCAACAAGGGCGCGGTCATCGGCCTCGTCATCTTCCTGGCGATCCTGGTCGTCGCGGTCTTCGCGCCCTTCGTGGCGCCGCACAGCCCGAGCATCCAGAACCGCGAAGTCCTGCTGATGCCGCCGGTCTTTTCCGAGGGCGGCACCTGGGGGCACATCCTCGGCACGGATGCCGTCGGCCGCGATATCCTCTCGCGCCTCATCTACGGCGCGCGCTTCTCGCTCTTCATCGGTCTCGTCGTCGTGACGTTGTCGGTGGTCTCGGGCGTGCTGATCGGTCTGGTCGCCGGCTATTTCCGCGGCAAGGTCGATACCTTCATCATGCGCATCATGGACATCATCCTGGCGTTTCCCTCGCTGCTGCTCGCCCTCGTGCTGGTGGCCGTTCTGGGGCCGGGCCTGGTGAACGCCATGATCGCCATCTCGCTCGTCAACCAGCCGCATTTCGTGCGCCTGACGCGCGCGGCGGTGATGACGGAAAAGTCGAAGGACTATGTCGTCGGCTCGCAGGTCGCCGGTGCCGGGACGCTCCGCCTGATGTTCCTGACCATCCTGCCGAACTGCCTTGCCCCGCTCATCGTCCAGGCGACGCTCGCCTTCTCGGCGGCGATCCTCGATGCGGCGGCCCTCGGCTTCCTCGGCATGGGCGCCCAGCCGCCGACGCCGGAATGGGGCACGATGCTTGCCGAAGCGCGCGAATTCATCCAGCGCGCCTGGTGGGTCGTCACCTTCCCCGGCCTTGCCATCCTCATCACCGTGCTTGCCATCAACCTGATGGGTGACGGCCTGCGCGACGCCCTCGATCCCAAGCTGAAGAGGTCGTGATGTCGCTTCTCGAAATCAAAAACCTCACCGTCGAGTTCCAGACGGCCTCCGGTCCCTTCAAGGCGGTGGACGGTGTCTCCCTCAAGGTCGACGAGGGCGAAGTCCTCGCCATCGTCGGCGAATCCGGCTCGGGCAAGTCCGTCTCCATGCTCGCCGCCATGGGGCTCCTGCCCTGGACGGCCAAGGTGACGGCGGACGTCCTCACCTTCAACGGCCGCGACATGCAGTCGATGTCGGACGCCGAGCGCCGCAAAATCATCGGCCGGGAGATCGCCATGATCTTCCAGGAGCCGATCGCCAGCCTCAATCCGTGCTTCACGGTGGGCTACCAGATCGAGGAAGTGCTGCGCATCCATACCGATCTTTCCCGCAAGGCGCGGCGCGACCGGGCGATCGAGCTGTTCCAATTGGTCGGCATTCCCAACCCGGAAGAGCGCCTCGGCCACTATCCGCACCAGATGTCGGGCGGCCAGTGCCAGCGCGTGATGATCGCAACGGCGCTCGCCTGCAATCCGAAGCTCCTGATCGCCGACGAGCCGACCACCGCGCTCGACGTGACGATCCAGAAGCAGATCCTCGACCTCCTGATGAAGCTGCAGGCCGAGCACGGCATGGGCCTCATCATGATCACGCATGATATGGGCGTCGTCGCCGAAACCGCCGACCGCGTCATCGTGCAGTACAAGGGCCGGCAGATCGAGCAGGCCGACGTGCTCTCGCTCTTCTCGGCCCCGAAAAGCGTCTACACCAAGGCCCTTCTTTCGGCCCTGCCGGAGAACGCCACGGGCGGACGCCTGCCGACGATCACGGAAAAGCTGACCGACGCCGAGATTTTCGCGGGAGCCGTGCGATGACCCCAGTGCTCGAAGCAAAGAACCTCAAGCGCGACTACCATATCCCTGGCAGCCTCATGAAGCCGGCCAAGACCGTCCACGCCGTCAAGGGCGTGAGCTTCAAGGTCGAGGAGGGCAAGACGCTCGCCATCGTCGGCGAAAGCGGCTGCGGCAAGTCCACCCTTGCCCGCATGGTCACGATGATCGACCCGATCACCGAGGGCGAGATGCTGATCGACGGCCGCAAGGTCGACATCGCCAGCGAGCCGCTGACCTCCGAGATGCGCAGCAAGGTGCAGATCGTCTTCCAGAACCCCTACGGCTCGCTCAACCCGCGCAAGAAGATCGGCGATATCCTGACGGAACCGCTGGTCATCAACACCAAGGTGCCGGCGGGCGAGCGACGCGAGCGCGCCATGGCCATGCTGAAGAAGGTGGGCCTGGAGGAGAAGCACTACGGGCGCTACCCGCACATGTTCTCCGGCGGCCAGCGCCAGCGCGTGGCGATCGCCCGCGCGCTGATGCTCAATCCGCGCCTCCTCGTGCTCGACGAGCCCGTCTCCGCGCTCGACCTTTCGGTGCAGGCGCAGGTGCTGAACCTTCTTGCCGACCTGCAGGACGAGTTCCATCTCACCTACGTCTTCATCAGCCACGACCTGTCGGTCGTGCGCCACATCGCGGATGATGTGATGGTGATGTATTTCGGCGAGGCGGTGGAATACGGCAGCCGCGACCAGGTCTTCGACGATCCGCAGCACAGCTACACGAAGACCCTCTTCGCCGCGACGCCGCGTGTCGACATCGACGCCATCCGCGCCCGCGTCGAGCGGCGCAAGCGCGTCGCCTGAGGACGAGCACCATGACGGCTGCGCGCGCGATCGTCGTCATGGGCGTTTCCGGTTGCGGCAAGACCTCGGTTGCCGAGGGTCTTGCCGCGGCTCTTCCCGCCGCCTTCATCGAAGGCGACAGCGTGCATCCGCCGTCCAATGTCGAGAAGATGTCGCGCGGTATCCCGCTGACGGACGAGGACCGCTGGCCCTGGCTCGACACGATCGGCCACGCCCTTTCCGATGCGCTTGCGAGGAACGGGAGTGTCGTCGTCTCCTGCTCGGCCCTGAAGAAGGCCTATCGCGACCGCCTGCGCGTTGCCGCCGGCGGCCGGCTCGCTTTCGTCTATCTCAGGGGCAGCCGCGATCTCCTGCTTGGCCGGATGAGCGCGCGGCAGGGCCACTTCATGCCGGCAAGCCTGCTCGACAGCCAGCTCGCCACGCTGGAGGACCCGTCCGGCGAGCCCGGCGTCGTCACGGTTGACATCGACGCATCCATCGAGAGGATCGTCGCGGCCGCACTGGATGGACTTGCGGCTCCGCACTAGGGAGGCCGCGATGAAACATTTCCTCAACCGCCGCGAAGATATCGTCACCGAGGCGCTCGACGGCCTGCTGATGACGGCGCCGGCCGGCACGCTCGCGCGGCTCGATACCTAGAGGTGGCTCGGTTTGTCTGAACAGCTTTTTGCCGATTTCTAAGTGGTTTCCGGCGCTGTTTATGCCGCGAGGGGAATTGTCTGCGGCTGGTTGAAGTAGACCTGATCCGGGGTTTTCCGGTCAA